>Ga0181536_10004766_pt1 | contig 14220 bp, 10 predicted proteins | sample PEATcosm2014_Bin_41_FD_121105 | JGI IMG/M metagenome (GOLD analysis project Ga0181536, IMG submission 121105) | Peatland microbial communities from MTU Mesocosm Facility, Houghton, MI, USA - PEATcosm2014_Bin17_60_metaG | ecosystem: Environmental > Terrestrial > Soil > Wetlands > Peat | place... | reverse complement strand
GGGCGGGTGGTTACCCACAAGCAGATACTCACCGCGGTCTGGGGACCGGCGCATGCCGATGACACGCAGTATCTCCGCGTCTATGTCGGCCAGCTTCGACAGAAGGTCGAAGAGCATCCCGACGACCCCCGGATCATTCTAACCGAGCCGGGGATCGGCTACCGGATTGCGGAAAATTGATTCGGCGATATGTCCAGTCTAGATAACGCTGACATAGCGCAGGTCGAACCTTGCTCCAATCGTCAATGTAGTTTACGAGCCGTCCCGCGATGACGGCGAGCGGTTTCGATTGGCTCCTCGCAACCCGCAGTCGTAACTCGACCGGCATATCCCGTCCCGGGCGACAATCATGAGAAACCGATGTCTGCAAATCCGAAGATCGTCGTTCGGTTTAACCTCTGGTGCGATCCGGCGTTCGGCGAACGGCTTGCGCGCGAAGCCGACATCGAGCTTCGGGTCTGCGACCGCGAAGGGCCCGACAGCCGCGCATGGTCCGATCTCGCTGCGGCGCACGTCTATCATGTTTCGTCGGCGAAGGACGAGTTACCGCGTCGATGGTTCGCGACGGCCGAACTGCTGGAAAAATGTCCCAAGCTGCTGTGCGTCTCGGCCAGCGGGGCAGGTTACGACACCGTCGATGTCGCCGCCTGCACCAAGGCAGGCGTGATCGTCGTGAACCAGTCCGGCGGAAATGCGCAGGCTGTCGCAGAGCACGCGATCGGCATGATGCTCGGGGTTTCCAAGCGGATCGGCGAATCCGACCGCCGCTTGCGGCGCGAGCGCGGCTTCGTGCGAGAGGAGCTGATGGGGCGGGACATCTCCGGCAAGATCCTCGGACTTGTCGGGATCGGTCACGTCGGTACGCGCGTCGCTCACTTGGCGAACGCCTTCGGCATGACCGTTCTTGCGCACGACCCTTATCTTTCCGCGGAAGAGATCGCGCGGCGGGGCGCTCGCTCGGTGACGATGAACGAGCTGCTCGAGCAATCGGATTTCGTGTCGATCCATTGTCCGCGCACGAGCGAGACGCTGGGCATGATCGATGCGCGCGCTTTCGCTCGGATGAAAAAAGGCGCCGTGTTCGTGACCACGGCGCGCGGCGGAATCCATGACGAGGCGGCCTTGTTCGAGGCGCTGCAATCCGGCCAGCTGAGCGGCGCCGGCGTCGACGTTTGGGACAAGGAGCCGCCGCCGCTGCAACATCCGCTCCTCACGCTTGAGAACGTGATCGCGACATTTCACACCGCCGGCGTGACCATCGAAGCGCGCCGGAACATGGCCGCCATTGCGGCCGAACAGATTGTCGGAGTTCTCAAGGGCGGGCGGCCGCCGCGCCTGATCAACCCGGAAGTGTGGCCGGCCTATCGCGCGCGATTCGAAACGGTCTTGGGTTTTGCGATCTGATTCGAGAAGCCAAACGGACGCGCAGGATGACCGGTGCGTTCTTGCGCGATATGAAATCCACTGTCGCCGCTCCGGTGTTTCGTTACGTGTGAGCTGAAAACAAAGCTAGAATTCTCCGGGGAGAGCGCACGGATGAAACATATACTAAAAGCCGCAAAAGCTGCCTTTGTGCTCACGTGCATCGCGCTTGTTTCGGCGCATATGCGGCCCGTGCAAGCGCAGGACTTCTCCGACAAACCGATCAGGATCATCGTCGGCTTGGTGGCGGGCGGCGCAACCGATGTGACCGCGCGGCTGATCGCGCAGAGACTGACCGACAGCCTGCACACGAACGTCTATGTCGAAAATAAACCGGGCGCTGCTTTTGAACCCGCTTTGCGCGAGCTCACCAGTGCGCCGCCGGACGGCCACACGCTGTTCATGATTTCGGCGAGCGTGGTTGTCACCCAGCCGTTTCACAAGGACTATCCGTTCGATCTCGCCAAGATGACGCCGGTGACGGAAGTGTCAGACGGCCCGTTTATCTTGGTCTCGCGTAAGACGCTGCCGTTCAAGAACGTCAACGACCTGGTCGCTTATGGGAAGGCGAACCCGGGCAAGCTCACCTTCGGTTCCGGCGGCGGCGCCGGCAGCTCGCTGTATCTGGCGGCCGAATTACTGCGGCTTCGCTCGGGCATCACCATCGTCAACGTCCCCTACAAGGGCGCCGCCGCCTCGCTCACCGATCTGCTCGGCAGTCATATCGACGCAATGTTCGACGCGATGCCGGTCGAGGTCGGCCAGGTGAAGGGCGGCAATGTCGTCGGCCTGGCGGTGACCAGCGCCAAGCGCTCGGACGCGCTGCCCGACGTGCCGACCATGGCCGAACAGGGCTACAAGGATTTTGTGGTGAACAATTATTTCGGCTTACTGGCGGCGCCGGGCACGCCGCCGGCCATCGCCAAGAAGCTGCGCGATGAAGTCGCCAAGGCCGTGGCGGTGCCCGAACTCGTCACGGAATTCAAGAAGCAGGGCATGGCGCCGGTCGGCGGCGAACCGGAAGAATTCGGAACACTGATCAAGACCGAGCTCGCGCTCTGGACCAAAGTCATCAAGGATGCCGGCATCAAGCCGCAATAGTCCGCATATTCTGCTGTAAACATTATCAATCGACCACCGCGCAATGGAGCGTCCGATGAGCCGTGGACCCTGGATCGATCATTTCGGCGATAATTTTCTCTGGTCGAATGCGACGCTGATCCTGAAGGGCATGGCGCCCTATGGCGTGGTCTCGCTCGAAGAGATGGATCGCGCTTGCGAGAAGCTGCGCCCGCGCTGGAGCGAAGCGCATCGCGGCAAAGCCTGGTTCGAGGAATGGCGCGCGCTGGGCGACCAGATCGAGAAGCGCGGCGACGATGCGCTCGCCAAGAATCACAAGATCACCGCCGGCGACTACTACCTGCGCGCGGGCATCTACCACTACAATGCCGAGCGCTTCATCGTGCCCGGTCCGGAAAAAAAGGCGCAGTGCGCCCACGCTTATAAAGTCTGGCACCAGGGCATCAGGCTGCGCCAGCCGAATGTCGAGTTCATCGAGGTGCCCTATGAAGGCACCACGCTGCCGGCATTATTCATGAAAGCGCCGGGCGACGGACGAAAACCCACCGTGGTCGTGCTCAATGGCATGGACAACGCCAAGGAGATGAGCATTTTTTTCTGCGGCCTCGAATTCGCGCGCCGCGGCTACAACACCCTGTGCATCGATGGTCCCGGCATGGGCGAGATGCGGCGCATGCGCGACATGCCGAGCCGCTACGACTACGAGGTGCCGGGCACCGCGGCGCTTGAATATCTCCTGAAGCGGCGGGAGGTCGACGGCAAGCGCGTCGCCATCATGGGCTACAGCTTTGGCGGCTATTACTCTTCGCGCATCGCCGCCTTCGAGAAGCGTTACGCCGCCTGCATCGCGCTTTCCGCGCTGCACTGGGATCTCGCCGCCTGGCAGCAGAAGATCAAGGACGCCAACCGGAACGCGCCCGGCTCGGTGGCGCAGTCGAACTTCCAATGGCGCTGGGTCGCCGGCGCCAAGGACGAAGACGAAGGCATCGAGATCGCCAAGAAATTCTCGCTCAAGGACGTGGCCAAGAACATAAGCTGTCCCATCCTCGTCACCCACGGCGGCAACGACCGCGTGGTGCCGGTCGCGAATGCCCAAAAGCTCTATGACGCGGTCGGCTCGAAGAACAAGACCATCAAGATCTTCACCACTGAAGAAGGCGGCGCCGAGCACGCCCATGTCGACAACCGCCAGATCGGCATCGATTTCGCCGCCGATTGGCTTGAAGACAATATGTAGACCTGTCTCGTCCTAGCGCGCTGCGTGATCGATGCGCTTCTTGTAGCCGGCGGGGAATTTGCCGGCGAGCGCGTCGCGCATCCAGTCGGCGACCTGCAGATAAAAGTCGGGCAGCCGGCTGCCGAAGGTGTGGCTTTCGTCCTCGTAGACCCACATTTCCTTGGGGCACGAGAGCAGGTCAAACATGCGCTCGCCGTCGGCCAGCGGACACAACTCATCGTACTCGCCCATCGCCAGCAGCGTCGGGCATTTGATCTTGCTGGCGATCGGCTCGAGCGTCATCTTTGCTGCCATGGCGTCGAATTCATCTTCGTCGTGGACGTTCGACATATACATGTAGTTGGCGCGATATGCGGGCTTCGAGTGCTTGAAGATCGTGTCCTTCTGTAGGTAGTTGCCCATGGCCCCGACCAGCGCCTTGACGCGGCGGTCGTAAGCGGCGACGCGGGGCCCCCAGTAGCTGCCCATGCTCCAGCCATAGACGCCGACTTTGCCGGCATCGAGTTCGGGAATCGTTTCGATGAAATCGATCGCAGCCTTGCCGGCGCGTTCGAAGTTGTCGAGTGTGACCCAGGTCTCGCGGGTGTTGCTCTCGCCTTGGCCGGGACCATCGATGCTGAGCGTCGCCATGCCGCGGCGGCGGAAGTGATTGTGGTAGGGGCTCGGCATGTATTCCTTGATGGTGTCCATGCCGGGGATGACCAGCACGCACGGCGTCTTGCCTTTCGCGCCCGGCACGGTCTGCAATATGCCGGGGATGGTCTTGCCGTTCTCGAATGGGATTTCGACGCGGCGCACGAGCGCCTCGTCGAACAGCTCGGTGAAGCGCGTGTAGCAATGGATCATGCGCTGATACAGTTCGAGCTTGCGCGGCGTGTTGGCGTGGATCACCCCGCAGGGCGGCCCGTAATAGAGCGCGGCGCGGTAGTAGAACTCCGCCGCGCTTTCACGATGGCCCTTCGCCTCGGCTTCCTCGGCGAGCTTCTGCTCCTGCTCGGCGGTGCGCACCCACTGCTTGACCACCGCCATCGGGTGCTTGATGCGTTCGGTGGTGCGCCGCACGTCGGCGGGGCGGAAGCCCCACTCGACGAACATCACGGAGCGGAAACCGAAAACGTCGAGGACTTTATAGAATTCCTCGTTCACCCACTTTTGCGCGCGCCGGCTACGATCGTTCAAACGTGCCTCCTCGGATCAGACAAGATTGCGCCGGCCTGACGGCCGGCGCGGATGACATGTCGTCACAGCGGTTATTGCCCCTTCAGTCCCTTGGACTCGATGAAGGCCCCCCAATTTTTGACATCGCTCACGACCAGCGCATGCAGCTCCGGCCCCGGCGCGTAATCGGGGGCGATGTCGAGCGACTTCAGCCGTTCGAGCAGCTCGGGTTGTTTCAGGGCGATTTGAATCGCCTTTTGCAGTTTCGCAGTCACCTCGGCCGGCATGCCTTTCGGTCCGAACACCGCGAACCAGAACCGCAGATCGACGTCGGCATGCTTGATGCCGACTTCCGCCAGAGTCGGCACCTCCGGCAGCGCCGGCGAACGCGTCTTGCCGGTGACCGCGAGACACTTGATCCGCTTGGTATCGACCAGAGGCTTCGCGACCTGGCTCGACGGCACGGTGAGATCGACATGGCCCGCGATCAGGTCGGCCATGGCCGGCCCGCCGCCGCGATAGGGCACGTCGATCGCTTCGATATCGGCGCCGTCGCGCACCACATCCCAGACCAATTGCGACACGGACGTCACGCCGGCCGACGCAAAGGTCAGTTTTTTGGACGTCGCATGGGACAGCGCGATCAGTTCCTTCATGGTGCTGGCCGGCACTGCGTTGGCCACGCATATTGCCAGCGGCGACGTTGCGGCAAACGCGATCGGGGTAAATTCCGTGGCCGGATCGAATGCCGGCTTGATGTCCTTGAAGCCGGGGCGGATCACCAGCGCGTTTTCCGCCATCATCAGCGTGTAGCCATCCGGACTGGCGGAGGCGACGGTTCGCCAGCCGATATAACCGCTGGCGCCTGCAACGTTTTCGACGAACACCGTCTGCCCGAGTTCCATGCTCAGCGGGCCGGAGAAGATGCGGGCAAATGTATCGGTGGCGCCGCCCGGCCCGAAGCCGACGATGAGCCGGATCGAGCGATTTGGATAATCGCTCGCGGCCTGCACATTTGAGACGAGCGGAATGGCGAGAACGGCGCCGGCGAACGCGATGGCCAACAATCGACGCATTTTCGTTTCCTCGCCCAATGTTTATTTTGATTTGTAAATTCTCTTCATATAGCAAATCCCGCGAAAAATCCTTGAAAATCGAGCCCGCGAGTCACCACTCAAGGTGGCATCGCGCCGGCCAATTGCGCCGCCAAACTGGCGGTCGCTTCGCGCCCTGCAATTCTGCCGAACACGAATGCGCGCAACACCGAGACGGCATTGGGCGCCGTCGCATAGAAGTGCCCGGTCATCTCGCCGGCCGCGAACAGCCCGGGGATCGGCGCGCCCTCGCGCAGCACGCGGGCGCGCTCGTCGGTCGCAAGACCGCCGAACGTGTAAGCCACGGCGCCGACCAGCGGGTAGGCGAGGAATGGCGGCAGTTGAATCGCGCGCGCCCAGTTCGACTTCGGCGGTTGCAAAGTTTGCGCGGCCGCGAGTCCGTCGCAGCGCGTCGCGTCGAAACGGTTGGGGTCGCCGGAGCAGGCGGCGTTGTAGGCGGCGACGGTGGCGGCGAGATTGTTGCCATCCACGCCGATCAGTCTTGCCAGCTCGGGCAACGTATCGGCGCGCACGGGCGGCACGTCGGAACGGATGGCGCGCTGGTAGTCCGCAATGTCAAACAGACGGCTGTCGAGGATCGCATAGGCAATCGAGCCCGGCGCCTTGAAGTGAATGGCGCGCGCAAACCACTCCCAGGTTTCGTGCACGAGGCCGCCGCCCTCATCGAAGAAGCGATGGCCGTTTTTATCGACCACGATGCCGTAGGGATAGACCAGCACCACGGGCGCGGAATTCTCCGCGCGCGCATCGACCGGCTCGGCATGCATGCCGTTCCAATCGCCCGCACAGTCGGCGCCGAGCTGCGTCGCCATGCGAATACCGTCGCCGGTATTGAAACGCGTCCCGGGCGAGATCAGCCGCATCATGTCGCCGCCCACCCCAAAATGCGTGCGCATCATCTCGAGATTGCCTTGGAAGCCGCCGCAAGCCAGCACGATGGCGTCCGCCGGCAATGTCCGGCGCGTGCCGTTCTGCTCGACGAGCAGGCCGGTGATCCTGCGGTTATCGCTGGCGATCTCTTTTGCCTCGCATTCATAAAGAAAAGCCACACCGGCCTGCCGGGCGGCGCGCGTCAGTTCCTGGATGAGGACTTGGCCGCCGCCGACCGGCTGAATGCGGGGCGGGCCTTTCGCCAGGTAATAAGAGGGCTGAACGAATTGGATGCCCAACGAGGCGAGCCATTTGATGGTGGCCGGCGCTTCCTTCGCCAGCCGCGCGAAATAGCGTTCGTCACCGCGAGATTGGGTGGCGTCGAGCATGTCCCGAACGAAGCTCGTTTCCACGCGCTCGGGCGATGCCATGCGCATGTTGGACGGCGACCAGCGCGTATTGCCGCCGGCTTCGGCTTCCGCGGCCTTGTCGGCGAGCGTGACCTTGATCGGCCAGCCGTTCGCGCGCGCCGCTTCGGCGGCGGTCAACGCGGCGGCGAGGCCGGCCGCGCCTTGGCCAATGACGACGAGGTTTTGCAATGGCGCGCTCATGATAGGTCAATAGTACCGACAAACGGCCGCGTTTGTCAGAGCCATAGAATCTTTTTGCGGTAGTCGAGGTCGGTGAGCAGCGGCGCGGCGGGTCCCTGATGGAATATCGCGCCGCGCTCGAGCGCGAACACGCGGTCGGCGAGCGCCAGCACCAGGTCCAAATTGTGCTCGACGATCAGGATCGAGGCGTGGCGACGCAGTCGGTCGAACACCTTGAACAGTTCCATGACGATATTGGGCGCCAGTCCCTCGAACGGTTCGTCGAGCAGCAGCAGTTTGACGTTGCCCGACAGCGCGCGCGCCACCGCCAGCATCTGCTGTTCGCCGCCGGACAGATAATCCGCCGCGACATTGATGCGTTCCGCCAGGCGCGGGAAGTATTGGAAGATCTGTTCCTGGCTCCAGACGATGCTGTCTTTGCCGTCGGTGTCCCTGGCCAGGCGGCCAAGCGCAAGATTTTCGGCCACCGTCATGCCGGCGAACAGTTGCCGCCCTTGCGGCACATAGCCCATTCCTAAACGTGCGATATCCGGCGCCGGCAGCCCGGCGATGTTGCGTCCCTCATATTCGATGGTGCCGGAGGCCGGCGGCACCAGTCCGGTCAGCGTCTTCAGCAGCGTGGACTTGCCGGCGCCGTTGCGGCCGACCAGCGCGACGATTTCGCCTTCGCGCACGTCCAGCGTCGCGCCGTTCAGAATGTGGCTCTTGCCGTAGAAGGCGTTGACGCCTTCGAAACGCAAAATCTGCGTGGGTTTGATCTGATCGTCATCGGCGCGCCGATTGTGAGCCACCTCTGCGACGCCGGTTCCGGTATAGATTTCCTGCACGCGCCGGTCGGAACGAACCTCCTCCGGCGTGCCGGTCATCAGCACCTCGCCCTGGTTCATCACGGTGACACGATGCGAAATGTCGAGCACGCGATCGATGTCGTGCTCGACGATCAGCACCGGAACGTTGGCGGCCACGTTTGTCACCACGTTGGACACACGCTCGCGCTCGGCCGCGGCCAGCCCGGCCAGCGGCTCGTCCAACAGCAGCACCTGCGGCCTGCAGCCCAGCGCGATGCCTAAGTCCACCAGCCGCTGCCCGCCATAGGACAGTTCGCCGGCTTCGATCCCCTCGATGCCTTCCAGTCCGAGATACCGGATCAGCTCGGCGGTTTCCGCGTGGACGTCCGCGTAGCTGTCGATATTCCGCCAAGCGTTGAAGCGCCCAGGATGCTGCGCCTGCAGCGACAGACGCAGGTTCTCGTAGATCGACAGACCGCGGAACAGGTTGGTGATCTGAAACGACCGTACGAGGCCGAGTTTGCAGATGCGGAACGGTGTCTGCCCTTGAATCTCGCGCTTGCCGAGTTGCACGGTGCCGTTGTCCGGCGGGAACAGGCCCGAGATCAGATTGAATACCGTCGTCTTGCCGGCGCCGTTCGGGCCGATCAAAGCGTGGATTTCTCCGGCGCCGATAGTGAGGCTGGCGTCGTCGACGGCACGGATGCCTTCGAAATGTTTGGAGATGCCCTGAACCGTCAGCACCGTTCCTTGTTTCGCGTGCGGACGCAGGAATTTCGGCAGCGCCAGACTGTCGTAGATTTTGCTCTCGCTCATCACCGCGGCTTCTTCCGGCGACGAACGCCAGCGCCGCCGCAACTGGGCCCAGATGCCGACCAGACCGTTCGGCGAAAACACCACGAAGCCGACGAAGATCAGTCCAAACCAAAGCAGCCAATCCGCGGTCCAGATCGAAAACAATTCGCGGAAGAGGATAAAAAACAGCGCGCCGAAAGTCGGACCCAGGATGTTGCGCATGCCGCCGATGACGACCATGGCCAGCAATTCGCCGGAAAATGGGACTGAGACCCCCTCGGCCGACACCAGATAAGTGAGGAATCCCAAAAGCGCGCCGGCCGCACCGGTGACGACCGCCGAGAGCACGAAGACCGCGAGCTTATAGCGCTCGACCGGATAGCCCTGGAACGTGGCGCGCAACTGGTTCTCGCGGATCGCCACCACCACATGCCCGAATGGCGACCGCAGCACGCGCAGCAGGACATAGAGTACGGCGAGACCGATCAAGGCGACCACAACGTAATAGGCGAGCGGATCGTCGAGGCTGATCGGGCCGATATTGCCGCGCTTCAGGTTGCCCAGACCGTTCTCGCCGCCGGTCACGTCGGTCCACCGGAAGGCGACGGTATAGGTAAGGGCGGCGAGCGCCAGCGTCAGCAGTGAAAAATACACGCCGCGCCGGCGCAGGATGAGGATGCCGGCGAAGGTCGACAGGCCCGCGACGATGACCATAGACAAAAGAATGGGCAGCCAGATCTCGTTGCCGAACCAGGTTCGTTGGACGATCGCGGCAGCATAGGCGCCGATGCCGAACCATGCGCCGTGGCCGAACGAGACCAATCCGGCGTAGCCCACGCACAGGTTCAGCCCCATGGCCGCGACGGCCAGGATGACCACGGTCGAGGCGGTATCGGTCGTCAAGCCGGCCACGTGCATTGCCAGCGGCAGCACGGCGAGTCCGATCGCTGCAATCCACAGAGGCTGCAACTTCGAAGATTGGCGGGCGGTCATGTTTCGAACTTTTCGATGCGCTCGCCGAGCAGCCCGCGCGGGCGGAACAGCAGGACCATGAACATCAGCACGTACATCGAAGCTTCGCCGGCCGCAGGAACGAAATTGATGGTGATTCCGCGCACCACGCCGACCAGCAGCGCCGATATCACCACGCCCCAGAAGCTGCCGAGCCCGCCGATCACCACGACAACGAAGGCAACCGTGATGACTTCCGCGCCCATCGCCGGATGCACGATGGTGATCGGCGCAAACAAGGCGCCGCCAAGCGCCGCCATGCCGACGCCGAGCATGACGATCGCGGTCATGTAGGGCTGTAATCTGATGCCCAGCGCCGCGACCATGTCCGGTTTTTGGATGCCGGCGCGAATGACGCGGCCGAACGACGCCTTGTGCAGTAGCAACCAGATGCTGACCAGCACACCGACGACCACCGCGAGCAGCAGCAGCCGGTAACGCGAGAACAGGAAGTCGCCGAAAATGACCGAACCCTTTAAAACGGCGGGCATATTCACCGACAGTGGCGAGGCGCCCCAGACAATGCGGATCAGCTGTTCGGCGATCATCGCCAAACCGAAGGTCACGAGCAGGCTGAGGATCGGATCGGCCGCATAGAATCGGCGCAACAGAAAACGCTCGAACAGAATGCCGAGCATGGCCACGGCGAGCGGCGACAGGACAATCGCCGGTCCGAAGCCGAGATATTTGCGGATTTCAATCGAAATATAAGCGCCGAGCGCATAGAAGGCGCCGTGCGCCAGGTTGACCACGCCGCCGACGCTGAAAATCAGCGACAGGCCGAGCGCGATGAGCAGGTAATAGCCGCCGAGCACGAGGCCATTCACCACCTGTTCAAGCAAGAACGTGAATTGCATTCTGGATCCAGGAGGGCAGGAGCGCGCGTTGGCGACGGTGTGCCCGTCGCCAACGCGTTTATCCGAACGCGCCGGCTTCGATCACATGACGCAGGTGTTCTGCTCTTTCTTGACGGACAGAACCTCGAGCGATTCATTGGCGGCCGGAACGGCGCCGCCAAGTTCGAGCTGGTCCCACTGGTCCTTGGCCTTGCCCTTCAGCTTGACGGTGAAGGGGTAGGCTTCCTGCATCAACTGGTGATCCCACTTGCGGAAGTAGCCCTTGCGCGCCTTCAGGATGTCGAACTGAGCTTCGCTCTCGAAGTAGGCGATAAGCTTCTCCGTGTCGGTCGACTTCGTCTCGGTCATGGCCTGCGCCATCATTTTGAGCGAGATGTATTCGATCCAGGCATGGTTCTCCGGCGGTTTGCCGTACTTCTTGATGAAGTTGGCGACGAAGGTCTTGGACGATGGAACGTCGAGTGTGTGGTACCAGACTGTCGGCCAGGTGCCGCTCAGATTGCCTTCCCCCGCCGCCCAGGCGTCGGCGGTATTGAGATTGAAGCCGACGATCGGATAGGGCAGGCCGAATTCGGCATATTGCTTGATCAGGTTTGTGACCTGATTGCCGGCGAGGTTGGAGCAAACGACGTCCGGTTTGGCCTGACGGATTTTCAACAGATAGGGGCTGAATTCCGTCACGTCGGTCGCCACCAATTCGTCGCCGACCACCGTTCCGCCGTTGGCGTCGAAGAACGTCTTGGCCGCCGCCGCCAAATCGTGGCCGAATATGTAATCGGCGGTGAGCGTGTAGAACTTCTTCCCCTTCATCATGTTGTCGCGCACCAAGGCCTCGCCGACGGCATAGACCATCACGTGGCTGGGGATGTCGACGTGGAACGTGTAGCGGTTGCAATCCTTGCCGCGCAGTGCGTCTGAGCGGGCGCCGATCTGCAGGTAGAAGCGCTTGTTGCGCGCCGCGACCTGCATGATGGTCAGCGCCGAGGCCGAATTAATCTCGCCCATCAGGAACGCCGCGCCGTCACGATCGAGCATGCGCTGGGCCTTGGTCGCCGCGGTCGCCGGATTGACCGAGTCCTCGGACATGATGTCGAGCTGGCGTCCCATGACGCCGCCGGCCGCGTTGATCTCTTCCTGGGCCATTCTGATGCCCAACTGGGCATAGGCGCCGAGTGCGCCCAGGAATCCGGTCAGCGGCGTGAGATGACCGATCTTGATCTTCTCCGCCTGGGCGTGAACGATCGCGGGAAACCCAATGGCGGACGCGCCCGCAAACGCGGCGCTGGTTTTCAATACTGTCCTTCGATTGAAGCTGGTCATTGCAGGTCGCCTCCCGAGCTGATGGATGATGTCACTCTCCTGATACCGCCTATGCGATATTGTGAGAGACACTTTTTTATTATGGGATTATATTTCCGAGCGTTGGGTCGCTGTCAACGTCAAAAAAACCCAGGGCCCGTTTGCACGATGCGCGCCGGCGCGACACAGGTGCGCTAAATCGTTAGTCAACAGCGCGATCTTGCGGTCGGCCGTGTCGCCGATTAACCCCGGGCGCCGAATTCAGCCGACAGGCGAGCTGCCGCCGCCTGCACGTTTTTCGCCCGCTTTTGCAGCACCTGGTTGGGCAGCCGCCAGATCGGACCGGAAATGCCGATCGCGCCGACGGTTTTGCCGGTGAAATCTTTGACGGCGACCGCCACGCAGCGGACTTCGAGATTGAATTCGCCGTCGTCGAAGGCAACGCCGGTCCGCCTGATTTCTTCAATCTCGCGCAGCAGCACTGGTATCGCGGTGATCGACTTTTCGGTCGACGGCTTCAACTTCACGCGTTTGAGAAAATGCTCCAGTTGGCTGGGTTGCAGCGAGGCGAGGATCGCTTTGCCGAGCGCGGTGCAGTGGGCCGGCCGGACGACGCCAACCCGGTCGGCCAACTGGAAGGCGCCCGGGCCGCCGGTGCGAGCGATCACGACCACGGTGTCGCCCATGCGGACGGAGAAATGGCTGCTTTCGCCGGTTGCGCGCGACAAATCTTCGAGCACCGGAGTTGCGAGGTTCACCATTTCGATTTCGTCGAGCGCGCTGGCGGCCAGCGCGAACAACGGCCGTCCGACGCGGTAGCGTTTGGAGTCCTTTTCTTGGCGAATATAGCCGAGCGACACCATCGTCTTGGCGAGATGAAACGTGGTGGAGTTATGCAAGCCCACCCGCTTGCTCAGATCCGCAAGCCCGATTCCTTCCCGGTGACGCGCGATTTCCTCGAGAATCGCGAAGGCACGGCCGAGCGACTGAACGCCGACGCGCTGGGGGAGATCGATGACGTCGTCGAAATCGGGGCGCGAAGGTTCCACCCGCCGGGCGACTGCGGTCCGTACCGCAGGAGACGGCTTCTCGTTTTTCTTCACTTTAGTCCGCGGTCTCACCAGGTGTCTCCAAATTGGACGCCGACACTGTATCGGAAACGCGTCATCGGCGCTCGGGCGCCAGGGGCCTACCTATAGATTGAACAGCACCATGCGCTCTTCCGTCATGTCGCGCATGGAATAGTGCGGGCCCTCGCGGCCGATGCCGGAGTCTTTTACGCCGCCATAAGCGAGCTGGTCGGTGCGCCAGGTGGAGCTGCCGTTGATGATCACCCCGCCGGTGCGCAGATTGCGAACCGCGCGGATCGCAAGCTCCATGGACTTGGTAAAGATGCCAGTCTGCAGGCCGAAATTTCCCTCGCTGACGGTGCGGAAGACCTCGTCGACGTCGTCATATGGCAACAGACTGACGACGGGTCCGAACACCTCGTCGCAAACGACCCGCATGGTCGGTTTGACGTCGGCGATCACGGTCGGCTCGATCTGCGCGCCATGGCGTTTCCCGCCGGTCAGGACCCTTGCGCCGCCGTTCGCGGCGTCCTTGATCCAGGCTTCCACGCGTTGCGCCGCGCGCTCGTCGATCAGGGTGCCGACGTCGGTTGTCGGGTCCATCGGGTCACCGAGCTTGAGCTTCTTCACCTCGGCGACGACGAGATCGACGAAGCGATCGTAAATGCTGCGGTGGACGTAAACGGTCTGGACCGAGATGCAGCTCTGCCCGGCAAGCCGCATGGCGTTGCGTCCGCAAATCGGCGCGGCTTCGGCGATCGACGCGTCCTCATGCACGATCGTAACGCCATTGCCGTCCAGTTCCAGTGCGACACGGCGCAACCCCGATGCGGCCTTGATTTCGGCGCCGACGCGCGAGGAGCCTGTGAAGGTGACGAAATCGATGCGCGGGTCGCGCACCAGCGCG
>Ga0181536_10004755_pt1 | contig 14232 bp, 9 predicted proteins | sample PEATcosm2014_Bin_41_FD_121105 | JGI IMG/M metagenome (GOLD analysis project Ga0181536, IMG submission 121105) | Peatland microbial communities from MTU Mesocosm Facility, Houghton, MI, USA - PEATcosm2014_Bin17_60_metaG | ecosystem: Environmental > Terrestrial > Soil > Wetlands > Peat | place... | reverse complement strand
TAGTTGATCGGCGTCGCGTACATCCCGAACTCCGACAGCAGCCGCTGGCTGACCTCGGTGCACAGCGCGGCCTCGCCCACATGCAACGGCACGATGTGGCTGACCGAGTCGATCCGCGGCAATCCCGCCCGGTCGAACCGCCGCTTCAGCGCATCCGCCCGCTCGAACAGTTTCGCCCGCCGCGCGTGGTCGTGGCGCACATGCCGCACGCTGGCCAGCGCCGCCGCCATGGTCATCGGCGGCAGCGAGGTGGTGAAGATGAACCCCGGCGCGGTGGAGCGGATGAAGTCGATCACGTCGGCGTCGCCGGCGATGTAGCCGCCGTGACAGCCGAACGCTTTCGCCAGCGTGCCCTCGATGATGTCGACCCGGTGGGCGACGCCGTCGCGCTCGCTGACGCCGCCGCCGTTCGGGCCATACATGCCGACCGCGTGCACCTCATCGAGGTAGGTCATCGCGCCATACCGCGCCGCCAGATCGCAAATCGCGCCGATCGGGGCGATGTCGGCGTCCATCGAATACACCGACTCGAAGGCGATCAGTTTCGGCGCGGCCGGCGGCGCGGCGCGCAACAGCGCCTCCAGCTGCGCCATGTCGTTGTGCCGGTAGATCGACACCTGGGCGCGCGAACCCTTGATCCCGGCGATCATCGAGGCGTGGTTGCGGGCGTCGGAGAACACGTGCCACGGCTGGTCGGGACCATTGGGCAGGCTGTTCAGGATGGTGGACAGCGCGGCCTGGTTGGAGACGAAGCCGGAGGTGAACAGCAGGCCGGATTGCTTGCCGTGCAGCGCGGCGAGCTCGGCTTCCAGCGCGTCGTGCAACGGGCTGGTGCCGCTGATGTTGCGGGTGCCGCCGGCGCCGGCGCCCATGGTGCGCGCGGCGGCACAGGCGGCTTCGACGACGACGGGGTGGCCGCCCATGGCGAGGTAGTCGTTGGAGGACCAGACGAGGACGTCGCTCCCGTCCGTGTCGCGGTAGATTGGAAAGCGGTCGGCCTGCTTCCGCAGCGGGGCGAAGGTCCGATAGCGCCGTTGGACGCGAATCCGGTCCAGGGATTCACGGCAAAAAGCATGAAAGCCCGTCATTCTGGAACACCCCCTGTGGCACGAAGCCCATACCCGACAGTATCAATTTTTAACCAGCCCACAAGGTGCAATAAACCCATCTAAAGCGCCGCGCTCATTGATTTAGATCAACGGGGAGGTTACCATGCCTCGCCACTATGACGGTCAATGATCTATGTCAATGCTGCGTTATTTCTACATTAATTGATCCAGGTCAATTCCGGTTTCTCTGACGTTATTAATATATTGTTCATGATCCGGGCTTAGCCTCGGATGGCGAAATGACCCGCGATTGGATGTCCATGGCGGGAGGGTGATGGGGATCGGACAAAAATGCCAGCATATTGCCGGGCAAATCTCGCGGGCGACGGTCCAGCCGCGGTGGTGGTGCCATGCTGATTCCGCTCAAGCTGGTGCGCGACCAACAGTTGCAACAGCAGATCTTCGACCAATTGCGGGACCTGATCGTATCGAATCGGCTGCGGCCCGGGTCGCGCATGCCGTCCAGCCGGATGATGGCGGAACAATTCGCCATCTCGCGGATGACCGTGCTGCTGACCTACGAGCGCCTGATCGCCGAGGGCTACCTGGAGACCCGGCCGGCGGCGGGCACCTTCGTCGCGCATCCTCCGGCCCGTTCATCCTCCGTCCCATCGCCCGATTCGTCGGCGCTTTCCCTGGCCCATCCGCCGCCGACTCCGCAGCCTCACGCGCCGGCGGATGGTGCCGCGCCGGCGATGCCGCGCAACCGCGTCGGACCGGCGGTTGCCGAACCGGAACCCCGCATGGGCGGCTCGGATCCGTCGCTGTTCCCGGCCCAGCGCTGGCGCTCTCTGATGCGTGCCGGGCTGGACCGGATGGGCATGCAACACGGCGCGGAAGATCCGGCCGGCAGCCCGGCTTTGCGTGAGGCCATCGCCGGTTGGCTGTCCACCTCGCGCGGCCTCGCGGTGTCCCCGGACCAGGTGATGATGGTAAAGGGCCGGCAACAGGCACTGCACGTGGTCGCGCACCTGGCGGCGCACCCTTGCGAGGGACGCCGCGCGATGGCCCGCTCCACGGGGCCGGCCCTGGTGTCGCATGGCTGCCCCCAGGGCGCGGACGAGGCGGACCCCCGGAACGGACGCCTGGGCGGCGGCCACGAAGGCGCCACCGGGAGCGATCAGACGCGCGTGGTCGTGGAAGACCCCTGCGACGCCCATGCCGCGGCGGCGCTGGCCTGCGAGGGAGGCCTGTTGGTGCGGGTCCCGGTCGACGCCGACGGGCTTTGCACGGACCGCCTCCCCGAAACGGACGCCGTACTGATCCACGTGACGCCGGAGCATCAGCGGCCGCTCGGCGCCGTCCTGTCACGCGACCGGCGAACCGCCCTGCTCCACTGGGCCGCGCAGGCCGGGGCGCTGATCCTGGAGGAGGACATCGACGGCGAATTGCGTTACGGCAACATGAATGTCCCCTCGCTGATGAGCCTGGACCGCTCGGAACGGGTGATCCTGATCGGCGGCTTCGGCGTTTCGCTCGGGCCGTGGCTGGACACCGCCTATATGGTGCTGCCGCGCTGGCTGGTCCCCTTCGCCCTGGCGACCCGGCGGATCATCGACGACAGCCGGAGCGGTCTGGAGCAAATGGCACTCGCCGAATTTCTGGGCGGCGGTGGCTACGCGCGCCATTTGCACCGGCTCTCCAAGGCTTACGCCAACCGCCGGGACGCCTTGCTGGCCGCGTTGCAGCGGAATTTCGAGGGCCCGCCGCTGGTCTGGGGCGAGCATGCCGGCCTGCATCTGTCATGGTTCCCGCCAGCGGAAACCGGCGCACCGTCCAACCTGGCGGCGCTCGCCCGGGTCTGCGGCCTGGAGGCCGCCGCGCTGCCGGCCGATCTCCCTGAGCGGTTGCCCGGTCCACAAGCGGTATTGCTGGGCTTCGGGTCGCTGCCCGAACGGCAGATCGAGGCGCGCGTCGGGCGGTTCGCCGGCCTGGTCAAGGCCGGGATGCACGCGGACCCGCGGGTGGGGCTCCGGGCGGGCACCCCCGACGCGGCGCGATCGGCCGGCTGACCAGCCGCGACGAGGCCGGAGCAAACCACCGTCACCGGGCTGGTGCGAAGCCACATATCTGGCGATTTCAAGGGCTTGGCCGCCATCTGGTATCATTAAATTCTGGATAGCTGGGACTACGGCCAGAGACGCTTCAGGAGGACCATCCCATCGCTGCCGGTTTCCCTACGAAGCCGGGGCCGTCGAAACCGGGTCGGTGGCGCGGGTCACCTCCGGCGAGGCGCCGATACAGGATGCAGGATTATCATGTCGCAGGCGATGCAAACGGGAACCGCGCCATCACCAAACAGGCTGCGACGCTGGTTTGCCTGGCTGTGCCTGAACTGGCGGCTCGCCGCGATCGCGCTCGGCGGCGCTGTGGTCGGCTGGGGCGTCTTCGCCACCTGGGTCACGGCGATCGAGTACACCAACCACACCGAGTTCTGCATCACGTGCCATGTGATGAAGGATACGGTTTATCAGGAATATACCAAAAGTTCGCATTTCACCAACCAGTTCGGCGTGCATGCTGGCTGCCCCGATTGCCACGTGCCGCAATACAGCTGGATCTCCGAGGCGGAGGCCAAGGTCGGCACGATCGGCGAACTCTATGCGTTCTTTTTCCTCGGCAGAAGCAATGACGCGAACTTCGAGAAAGAACGACCACGAATGGCCAAGGAAGTCTGGGCCAAGTTCGAGGCGACCAATGCGCGCGAATGCCGCCACTGCCACGATTACGGCAACATGATCCCGGAACAGCAAAAGCCCAGCGCACGCATCAAACATGCCGACGCCGCGACGAAGAATGAGAACTGCGTCGATTGCCACAAGGGCATCACGCACAAAAGCTATGAAGAGAAAGTCAACGCTCCCGCGCCAACCGACTTCGACGTCAATTGACCCAAAACAGGAAAGCGAGCCGCACCATGTCTATCCGTTTCCGCGACATCGCCGCCGCCGTTGGGATCGCCGGGCTGCTCGCCTGTCCCGCGGCCAACGCGGCGGGCATCAACTGGGCGAGCGTGCCTGGCAAGGACGTTGTGTTGTTCTACCCTGGTCAGTCGTCATGGGAATGGGCGCTGACCCCCACCGACATGTCCGGAGCGGACGATTTTCGCAAAGGCAAGGACTGCGCCGCCTGCCATATCGGTGAAGAGAAGGATATGGGTCCGCAGATCGTTACCGGTCAGCCGCGGACGTTCAAGACCGGCGTGAAGCCGTCGATCGAGCCGACCCCGATTCCCGGCAAGCCCGGCGTCATCGCGGCGGTGGTCAAAGTCGCCAACGATGGCACCAATCTTTACGTGCACCTGGACTTCAACGAGGGCGCGCAACCTAATTCCAACCAGGACCCGGCCAACGCCACCAAGGTCACCGTCATGTTCAACGACGGTAAGGTGCCGGAGGCCAATCGCGGCGGCTGCTTCGCGGCGTGCCACGACGACCTGACGGCGATGCCGAGCGCCGGTGGCGCGACGCGCACGATGTATCTGCCCAAAACGCATGCGAAACTGACGCGCCAGGGCGCGGGCGATGTGCTGGTGGCGCCGGATCAACTCGCGGCACTCAAAGCGAGCGGTTACCAGCTCGAATACTGGCAGGCGATGCTGAACCCCGGCCAGCCGCCCCGAGCGACGGCCGAAATGGTGTTCGACAAGCGCGAGGTCGTGAATTCCGCCGTCGTGGCCGCCGAGGCGACCGGGTCCGGCGGCGCGTGGTCGGTCACGATCCACCGTCCGCTGAACGCGGGGGCGCCGTTCAGCGCCATCGTGCCGGGCGCCACCTACTACCTGGCCTTCGCCATCCACTCCGGACACACGGCTCGCCGGTTCCACTACGTATCGTTCGAACGAACGATGGTGCTGAACAGCGGCGCCGCCGATCTCGTCGCGGTCAAACAATAGCAGTCGCACCAAACGCAAGAGGGACGGCCCATGCGCACCATCCTGAACGTCACGCTCCTCTTGGGTTTGCTGTCGCTGGCCGGTGTTCCGCAAGCGGCGGCACAGGCTCCGGCGACAGCGCCGCAGGCCGCTGGAGGCGGTCCGTTGACCTGCCTCAAGTGTCACGGTACGGAGGCCAAGGTCGTTCCGATCTTGCAGACGCCGCACGCCACGAAGGGCGACCCACGCTCCCCGTTCGGCCAGGAAGGCTGCGAGTCATGCCACGGGCCCAGCGCGGCGCATGTCTCCAGCCGGGCCAACGAGCCGAGCGTGGTGTTCAAGGGCCCCGCGATATCTCCGGCCGCGCAACGTAACGCGCAATGTCTGAGCTGCCATCAGTCGGGACTGCGGATGAACTGGCAGGGCAGCGCGCACGAGGCCAACAACAAGGCGTGCAACGATTGCCACACCATCCACGTGACGAAGGATCCGGTGCTGGTGAAGCTCACCCAGCCGGACGTCTGCTTCACCTGCCACGCCCGGCAACGCGCCGACTCGTTCAAGTACTCACACCACCCGATTCGCGAGGGCAAAGTGGTGTGCAGCGACTGTCACAATCCGCACGGTTCTCCCGGCGACACCAAGCTGCTGAAGGAATTCACCGTCAACGAGACCTGCTACAACTGCCACGCCGACAAGCGGGGGCCGGTGATGTGGGAACATCAGCCGGTGCGCGAGAACTGCCTGAACTGCCACACGCCGCACGGCTCGAACGAAGCACGCCTGATGAAGGAGCGGATGAACTTCCTCTGCTCGTCCTGCCATAGCGCGCAAGCCAACCAAAGCGGCGGGGCCTTCGGCGGCCACGGATCGATCCCGTTCCGCGGGCCGGGCAGCACCAGGTTCAATTCGGCGCTGGCGAACCAGAGACAGTGCCTCAATTGCCACTCGCAGATCCACGGGTCGAACAGCCCGAGCGGCGCCTACTTCTTCCGGTGATGAGACGGTACGAGCATGGAGGTTGAGATGATCACTCGCAATGCGCTTAGTGCCATCGCACTGGCCGCCACCTGCCTGACGCCGTTGGCCGCATTCGCTGACGACTTCAACCTGGAGCCGGTGGCGCCATCCGCCGAAGCCGGGGCGCCGGCCGCCGGTCTTGGCGGCGGGCCGTTCCACGGCGACATCCAAATCGATGTCGGGGGCGTCATGGGTAACAACGCCAACCAGGCCGGCCGCTACAACGGCTTCAACTCGACCGGTCCGTTCGGCGGCATCGGCCAAATCAACCTGAGCGATCGCCCGGCCTGGAACTCAGATGACACCCGGTACTACGAGTTAAACGGCAACAATCTGATCTTGCAGACCAGCGATCACCTTGGCACCGGCCTCAACCGTGACAGCGCCTGGGCAGCCGACACCCACAACGGCCTGGGCAACAACGCGTCGCTGGGATTCAAATTCGGCGATCAGGGCACCTGGGGAGCCCAGGTCTACTATGACTCCATCACCTACACGGGCAACGTCATCGACTCGCTCTATAACGTCAACGGCGGCCTGGCGACCTTGAACCCCGGCCTGACGCCGTGGGGCGGCGCGACCGCCGGCAGCAACAAGGGCGCCACCACCGCCTTCACCGTCCCCCAGTTGATGGCGACCGGCGCCATGAAGCCGTTCCAGATGGGCACGCGCCGTGACATCATCGGCGGCGACTTCAAGTACATCTGGAACGACTGGACCTTCACCGGCGCCTTCCGCCACGAGCACAAGGAAGGCTCGATGGAGGAGGCGTTCGACGGGCCCTATGGCGGGACGGCGTTTGCCCTGCCGATCAACTATGACACCCAACGCTACGATTTGTCGGCCGCGTACAACACACCCCACTTCCAGGGGGTGGTGCAGTACACGTTCTCGCATTTCACGGATAATATTAACTTCGTCAACCTGCCGTACCCGACCTCGAATACGGCGGCGCCGTTTCAGCGGTCGGCGGCTTATTCGACGCCACCCAGCAACGACGCCCACTACCTGACGTTCATGGCGGCAACCGACGTCGTGCCGCTGACCCGGATCAACGTGAATGCCCGCATCGGCCTGGAACTGCAGGACAACCAGTTCGCGCCGAACACCGCCGATCCCAATCCCTCCGGTGCCGCCGGCTTCAGCAGCCTCAACCCGACCACGCTGGAGGGAACCAGCACCACCTCCCCCGGCATGATGGCCGAGATTTACCAACTCAAGATCAGCGCGGCGTCGCATCCGTTCACCGACGTCAACACCCGCGTTTACTACGGCCTCGACGGCCGCGACGTCAGCCTGAACCAGTACCAGGTCAATGTCGGCGGCACCGGCGGCTCGAGCGACTCCAGCCTGGCCGGCACGGCTTTCGTTGTCCCGCAGGATTGGTTCAAGCAGAACGCCGGCGTTGAGATGGGCTACCGCTTCCTCCCCGAATACGAGAGCAGGGTGGTCGTGGGCTACCGGTTCGACGCCATTGACCGCAGCAACGCTCAGGTCGGGCATAGCTCCACCAACACGGCATCGATCGCGCTGTCGTCCGAGTTCGGACCCAAGGTCGACGGCAAGCTCTCCTTCGAGTATGCTGACCGCACCGGCGCCATGAACTATTTATTCGGGGCATGGACGTATCTCGGCCAGAGCACGACCTTCTCCGGCGCGTACTATCAGGCTCCCATGACCTCGGAATCGGTCACGATGCGGGTCGACTACACGCCGTTGGATAGTCTGAATGGCGAGTTGTTCCTGCAATTCAAGAACGAGAATTACACCTACGCGGGCACGACCGCCGCCAACAGCGGCACCGCCGCGACGCTCCCGCTTTCGGGCGTCGGCGGAGGCGTCAAGCAGGACTACGCCCTGACCGTCGGGCCGGACATCAACTACCGACCCACCAAGACGACGAACATCCACTTCTTCTACACCTACGAGCTGCTGTTTTATAACAACCTCGGCAACGGCGCCTGCTCCACCTCCAACACCGGCGCCTGCCTGGGTAGCGCCGGGTACTTCCAGAACAAGCAAACCAGCAGCACCCAGACCGTCGGTTTGAGCGGCGAATGGAGTGCCACCGACAAGCTGAAGTTGCGCGCCGAATACACCATCTCCTACGGCACCGTGATGTTCGGCGAGTTCAATGGCGTGTTCGTGAGCAATCCGACGCTGTCCAACCAGAACGTGAGCAACTATCCCGACATCAACTCGTTGATGAACAACGTCAGGCTGACCGCGACCTATGAGCTGATGCCGAACATCAATCTGGTGCTGCAGGGCATCTACACCAGTTTCCACAACAACGACTGGAACGACACCGCGAACCCGATCCAGGGGGCTGGCACCACCGCCATCTCGATCCTGACCCCCGGCTACAACTCGCCGAACTACAGCATCGTGGCGCTCATGGCCGGAATCAAACTCCGGTTCTAGAGTGCCTTGTTTGATCGCCTGATCCACGCGCCGCCGACGTTCCGCTCTGGGCCATCACGCTCAGGGCGCGCCGGCGGCGCTCACGCCTTGCCCGGCGTCCGGATTGAGGGCTAGCGTTCTCCAAACGGCGCCGCTTCGGCCGCCGATCTGGGGAGTGTTCCATGAAATTCCTGACCGATGAAATGATCAGCGGTCTGCTGCCGGCCGAGACCGCGGCATTTCCCTCGCCCGTGCCGACGCAGATCGTGTCGAGCGATGAATTTCCACCGGTGCCGCAGACCGCCCGCCAGCGCGAGGTCGAGGCGCGGCTTGTCGACCTCAGCGACCGGCTCGCGCGCCGTCAGGGTGTCTCGCGGCGGCGGTTTTTCCAGACCGCTTCCGGCATGGCGGCCTCGTTCGTGGCGCTCAATCAGGTGTTCGGGCACCTGTTCGACGTCAGCGAGGCCGAGGCGGCGACTCCCGAGCTGGCCCAGGCGCGGGCGGATACGTTGTCCGGGCAGATGATCATCGACGGCCACACGCATTTCCTGCGCGACGACACGCGGTTGCTGGGCTTCGTCAAAGGCCGCGAGGCGGTCGGCCAATTTGGCTGGAACAAGGCGCTCAACGCCAAGGAACAGACGATCGACGACCTGAAGTATGGCAATTACGTTAAAGAAATATACATGGACAGCGACACCAAGGTGGCGCTGCTGTCGAACTCGCCCTCCGACGTGCCGGCGGATTGGTTCATTCCGCAAGAGCAAGTGTTCAAAACGCGCGAGATGGTGAACACGAAGGCCGGCGCGAAGCGGATGCTGGCGCATTTCACCTTCACGCCTGGGCAGCCGGGCTGGCTCGACAAAGTCGATGAGGCGATCGAACGGTTCAAGCCGGATTCGTGGAAGGGCTACACGGTCGGCGACAACACACACAAGGAACTGGCGGCGTATCCGTGGCACGCCGACGATCAGAAGCTGATGTATCCGTTTTATGAAAAGATCGCCAAAACCGGCATCCGGAATGTTTGCATTCACAAGGGATTGTTCGCCCCGGCGATCGAGGAAAAGTTCCCCCGCCTGCGGCCCTACGCCGATGTCAGCGATATCGGGCGCGCCGCCAAGGACTGGCCGCAACTGAATTTCCTGGTCTACCACTCGGCGTATCGCTGGGTGGGCGGCAATCCGGCCGACGGGATGGCGGAGTTCGACAACACCGGCCGCAGTTCGTGGGTCAGCGATCTGGCGGAGATCCCGGAAAAGTTCGGGGTCAACAACGTGTATGGCGACCTGGGCCAGTTGTTCGCCTGGACCAGCGTGGCGGAGCCTCGGCTGTCGGCGGCGCTGATGGGGATGCTGATCAAGGGTCTGGGTATGGACCGGGTGGTGTGGGGCACCGACGCGGTATGGACCGGCGCGCCGCAGTGGCAGATCGAGGGTTTGCGCCGGCTGGAAATCCCCGAGGAGATGCAAAAGAAATACGGGTTGAAACCGCTCGGCGCGGCGGATGGGCCGGTCAAGACGGCGGTGTTCAGCGGCAACTCGGCGCGGTTGTACGGGCTGGAGAAACATGCCGCGGTGGTGAACCAGGATCAGTTCGCGGCGATCAAGGCGGATTATCAGGCGAACGGTCCTGGGCGGAGCAATCTGCGGTACGGGTATGTCAGCAAGGCGGGGTGAGGCCTCGCGACGGTTGGTGCTGGCGGCGGCGAGTGCCTGGGCGGCCCAGGCGCCGGCGAAGATGACGCGGGCGGCGGCACAGTATCAGGAGACGCCGCGCGGCGGGTTGAGCTGCGTGGGCTGCACGTTCTTCCGGCGGCCGCGGTCGTGCCAGGTGGTCGAGGGGGATATCAGCCCGACCGGGTGGTGCCGGCTGTTTGATTTGCCGGATTGACGTTGGGAGGGCCACGCGCACCCAACGTCATCCCCAGAGCGCCCTCTACGTCATCCCCCGAGCGCGCCCTCTACGTCATCCTCGGAGCGCCCTCTACGTCATCCTCGGACTTGATCCGAGGATCTATCGCGGCACAGCGGTAGACGCTCCCGTGGTGTCGTCCTGTCGCACCCGGCGACATTTTGGGCTATATCCTCACGCGAAACAGAGGAGCCGCCGCCATGGACGCGGAGCAGCCTTCCATTGTGCTCGACCCGAACATATTGACCGGTAAGCCCGTCATACGCGGCACCAGGTTGTCCGTGGAGTTCGTGATCGGGCTGTTGGCCGACGGTTGGAGCGAGGCCGATATCCTCGCCAATTATCCTGGGGTCACGGGCGAGGATATCCTCGCCTGCCTCGCTTACGCGCGCGATACGCTGAGCTCCGAGAGAGTCTACCCGAGCGCCGCCTGACATGCGCTTCCTGGCGGATGAAAACTTTCCTGCCGCGGCTGTTCAGGCGCTCACGACGTCGGCCACGATGTCGTTTGGGTGAGGACGGCGGAGCCGGGGTCGAGCGACCTGGACGTGCTGGCCTGGGCGGCGCGCGAGGGGCGGATCTTGCTTACGTTCGACAAAGACTTCGGCGAGCTCGCGAGACAGGCGGCGTTGCCCGCGCAATGCGGCGTCGTGTTGTTTCGAATTCCCATGCCGCGCCCGGAGGGTTTCGCAGGGCGGCTCACCGACCTGATCACGGCGCGCGACGATTGGGCGGGCCATTTTTCAGTCATTGACCCTGGCCGTGTTCGGATGCGACCTTTGGCGTAACGGCTGGGCGCGCCGCGCGGATTTTGGGCGCCACCATGCGCCGCCGCGACCGGGTTCCTGGGCATTACTCACGACTTCTTAAACGGGTCAGCTTCCGCTATCCGCCGGAGCACCGGATCCCCTCCTGAGCAGCGCCGTCGCCCGGCATGGCCCCGCCCAGCGACGCCACGGCGGCAAACAAAACCGCTCAACCCGGCGATCATCGCAGCCGCCGGTCTCCGAGAGCCGCGCGCCGATCCGGCCTTGTCACACCGGCGGATTTAAGTTCTGACCGGTCATCGCTGCCCTCTCCACGATAGGGGTCGGCCTGACCCGGCCATCTTTACAAGCACTTGCCGCGACAGATAGCCGGGTCAGGCCCGGCCATGACGCTAACGGCATGAATCGGCAATTCAGGCCGTTGGTGTCATTGCCCCAGCGCCTTGTTCAGCATGAATGCCAGCCGTACCCCGGCTTTGCCAAGCTGCGCGGCCACGTCTCGCTCCGCCATGGCGACGTAATCGTCCGTCAGGCGATAGCTCCCGCGCGCGTTGGGCGTTGGCAGCCGGCCATAGGCATCGTCCTTCGCGACACGAAACGACTCCATCGCCCAATCGGATGGGCTGCCGCGCGACCAGGCCCGCACGTCGCCGCCGGAAATGTGTTCGACCAGGGCCGCGGCAATCCGTCGCGGATCCGGCCCAAGTTGCTCGACGAACTCGGTATCCCAGTAATGATGCAGCGTCCCCGCCCTGAGCCCGGACACCGACACGCGCTTATCGTTGCCACCACGGTCATGATCGTCCGCCGCGTGCAACGGTTGATGCAGATCACCAACCAAATGCAGCAGGAATTTCAGCGCCACGATGCGCTCCGAAGCATCGGCCGCCGGGCTCGCGAGTTCCGCGGCGAACTCATCGATTTTATCCACGACACAGTCGCGATCCGGCCCATTGGACGCCAGCGTGCCGGCCGGCAGCCGAGGATGGCCAAAGCACGCGCGATCGAGGTCGGGCGCGGAAATCTCGGTATCGACAAAGTGCCACCGCCACGTGTTCTTGCCACCACCGTTCCGATCAAAATCGCGGAGCTTGTCGGCCCAGGTGGCGGCGGCGGCGATATTGTGCGCGGTGAGGGGATCAGGATCGGCGGCAAGCAGCGCATCGACTTTCTCGCGCGCCGCGGGAGTGAGGTAAGATCGTGCGACCAGAGCGATCACCTGATGCCCGTCATCGCCCCATGCCAGCGCCGCGCCGGACCACGCGGTGTTGATCGCGAGCGCGATCGCGGCCCACCGTGTTAGCGACTTTCGCATGATCCATTTCCTTCAGCGCACCGGCATTCCGATTCCACGCGAGGCAGATATACGCGAAGGCGGCGAGGAAATCCCCGGCCGTTCGCATCGCGATTGCCGGCCATCCCCCGGCGGTGCAGCATCCCGTCATCGGCCGGAACGCGACCAGGCGCCATCGGACCGAAGTCAAACCAGGGTAGGACAACGATGAATCGCCGCTCCTTCATCCGCCAGACCGCCATCGCCGGCACTACCCTCACGGCCGCCATCGCACATGAAACCAGCGCGGCCGAGCCCGCGACCAAAGCATCAACCGAGGCGAAAGACGTGACCCAAACCCTTGCCCGTTTCCTCGTCGCCGCCCGGTTCGAGGACCTGCCCGAAGCCGCCCGCCAGGAGGCCGCGCGATCGTTGCTGAACTGGATGGGTGTCGCGGTCGGCGGCTCCCGCCACGAGGCGGTGGAAATCGTGCTCGCCGCGGTCTCGCCCTTCGCCGGCCCGGCCCAGGCGGGCGTGTTCGGCCGGAAGGAGCGGCTGGACATCATGAACGCGGCGCTGTTGAACGGCATCAGTTCGCACGTGTTCGACTTCGACGACACCGACCTGACGACGGCGGTGCATCCTTCCGCGCCGGTGGTCCCCGCGCTGCTGGCGCTCGCGGAATATCGAAAAATCAGCGGCCGCGACTTCATCAACGCCATGATCCTCGGCATCGAGGCGGAGTGCCGCATCGCGCGCGCGGTCACGCCCACCATGCAGGACGTCGGCTGGCACGCCACCGGTTCCGTTGGCCCGTTCGGCGCCGCCGTCGCCGCCGCCAGGCTGCTGGGCCTTGACGAGACGCGGATGTGCCACGCCATCGGCCTCGCCGCGACGCAGCCCGTTGGCCTGCGGGAAATGTTCGGGTCGATGACCAAAAGCTTCCATCCCGGCCGCGCCGCGCAGAACGGCATGCTGGCCGCGCTGTTGGCGGAGAAGGGCTACACCAGCTCGTTGCAAGGGATCGAGGCGAAGCGCGGTTGGGCCAATGTTCTCAGCACCGGGCGCGACTTCCAGGTGATCACGGGGGACCTCGGCACGCACTATGAGATTTCCCGCAACAGCTACAAGCCGTTCGCCTGCGGCCTCGTGGTGCATCCGGTCATCGACGGCTGCATCCAGTTGCGCGACGAGAACAAACTGACCGCCGGCATGATCGATCGGATCGACCTCGCGATCCATCCGATCGTGCTGGAGCTGACGTCGAACCGCGCGCCGCGCACCGGCCTGGAGGGCAAGTTCAGCGTTTATTACGCCGCGGCGATCGGGATCGTGGCCGGCCGGGCGGGCGAAGCGCAGTTCAGCGATGCGCTGGTGCGCGATCCGGTCGTCACCGCCCTGCGCGATCGCGTCGAGACAACGGTTGACCGGTCTTTGCGCCAGGATCAGGCACGGGTGACAATTAAATTGCACGACGGACGCGTGCTTGAGCGTTTTATCGCGCATGCCGTCGGGAGTGTCGAAAATCCGATGTCTGACGCGCAATTGGAGGCCAAGTTCACCGGCCTCTGCGCGGGCATTCTTCCCGACGATCGGGCGCGCCATCTGATGAAATTATGCCGCGACGCGGAGCATCTCAATGATGCGGGCGATATCGCGCGGGCGGCGGCGGCGGCATAAGAAAGCATTTATCTGGGAGATCTCAGAGACTCAGAGACCCGGAGCTTGCATCGGAGAGATAGCTCGTCGGCCGCCCGATAAACATGCGCACATCGGTGACAGGTCCCGTCCGTCCGAGGCTCCGTGTCTCTGAATCGCGGTAGGGACGCCCATTACTGGGCGCCCCCCGCACAGAACCGTACGGGCGGAATT
>Ga0181536_10004753_pt1 | contig 14235 bp, 9 predicted proteins | sample PEATcosm2014_Bin_41_FD_121105 | JGI IMG/M metagenome (GOLD analysis project Ga0181536, IMG submission 121105) | Peatland microbial communities from MTU Mesocosm Facility, Houghton, MI, USA - PEATcosm2014_Bin17_60_metaG | ecosystem: Environmental > Terrestrial > Soil > Wetlands > Peat | place... | reverse complement strand
TTTTGGAGTTGTGCGGGAGACGAAGCATTGATGTGCTTGGAAACTTTCTGGCGCAACGGACGCTGGCAGGTGCTCTTCCCTCATTCAACCCACGGTGACCCCGCTAAAAATTGAGATGCGCCCGGTGAATTGATACGGTAATCCAATGCGTTACGGCCTATTGATTATTTTCGGATTCTCAGACCCGCCACGCGCTTTGCGTGATTATTTGGTAAAGCTGAATGGCGTTGAGTTTGGCTCCGATGTTTGGTTTCTCCCAAACGGTGCATCAACAAGCAAGGCGTTGGCTGAGATTCTAAAACGTCTTGAGTCACCGAGCGCAGATGTCGCCGTATTTCGCGTAGCGCGACACGAATCCCAAGCAAGTATTCAGGGGTTTGCATCCCTCCTTGAAATGTTCCAACCCGAACGTGAACCGGGCCAATGAAATGGTCTGTGTAAATGCGATGATTTAATTTGTCCACGCCATACCATAGCACATGTGTCAAATATCACGTTCTAAGAGCAGGTCTGAAAACGTCCATTGCTTGCCCGTCAATCCTGCTGCCTGTGCCGGGGTCTGGCCGTGTGCTGCGTGAACGTGCATGAAGTTGAAATGGAAAATCATCAGATTGATGGAGTGAATCAGATATTCAAACTTCTTGCTGTAACCGAGCGTTAGGCGTGTAAACCGGCGATTGAACAGGCGCACGGTCAGATTCGTGCGTTCCATGTAGCTCGTGCTGATTAGGGCAGGGTTTGGCTTGCCTTTGCGAACATGAACACGAAAGCCAGTGCAAACGGGTGGCGAATAGCGGCGGTATGGGTCGAAGGCGTCTGGTGTCCTGCCGAAAATCTTGACCTGTTGAGCGAAATCAATCTCTTTGCCAAATGCCCGCGCCACTTCGACCTTGTAACATTCAAAGCCGTCTGTCGTAAGCTGCATCCGACCTGCCACACGCTGTTTCAGGTCTTTCAACAGGGCTTCCGTGTTGTTCGCCGTGCGCTGGCCGATGACATGGGAAATAATCAGCTTGGACTTTGAATCAATCGCCATGAATAGATATTGCGAGCCTTTGAACGGGTCGTGCGTGACGTTCTCGCGGTCTTTGCATCCGACAAAGCAAAACATCTCATCCGCCTGCACGGATTCAGGTTGCACGCTCCTGATTGTGGCATCCAAGAACCGGCCTGCCTTACTGCCAGCCCGCGCCAGCACGTTCAAAACGGTTTGCTGGTGCAATCCTGTCAGGCGTGAAACGGCACGAATGCCCATGCCTTCGGAGAGCATATTCAGCACTGTGCAAGCCTGTTTGAAATCCACCCTCAAATTGTCCAATGGCTGTTTGTCAGAGAATGAAGTGCCGCACTTGAGACATTCAAACCGTTGCACGTTGAAGTTTTTATTGCGGTAAAATCCGCGCCGTTTGGCAATCCCATTGCAGCAAATACAGTTCACTTGACCTTTCGCGGCCAAGACTTAAATTTTGCGTGTATCCCTCAAAAGATACGCAACTTTAGGTCTATGGCCTTTGGTTGCGCCCTGTCGGTGTTGATAGCACTGGCAGGGCTTTGTTTTTATTGTTGTCTTTATCTTAAAGAAAAAGTAAAATGCTGTCAACACTTATTCTTAAAGAAATACTATGAGCAAAAAAATGGGCAGGCCACCGACGCCAAAGAGCAAAGCCAAGACCGAATTTTTAGGTGCTTTTGTTGACCCGAAGGAATCCAAAACCATTCACCGCGCAATTACTGAATCCGGTCAGAGCAGGTCGGAATGGATTAGAAGCGCGTTGGCACAGGCAGCACGGCCAATATGGATAATTTCAAAGAAGTGGCAATCATCCGACCTTCGCGGGAAAACTGTGGAGTTTAAATTCACCTTGCCCGATTCGTGGTTTTTTCATGGTGTCGGGCGTTTTCAGGTTCGCCACCATCGAGATCGTGTAAGGATAGCAGTTGAAATAGAGTCAACCGAACCGGTCGGTTCGGGGTTGCGATGGCATGTATTTTATTTGCCACAGCACCTTGTGGATTCAATCGAGCGGCATTCCGATACTTCCGTTGCGGAGTTTCGCTGTTTTGAATCAGTGGCCGGATTGACCCGTTCCGCCCAATCTTAAGCCAACCATCATTTATTGCCGGGCGTTGTTCATGTGTGTGCGGGTCGTTAAAGACCTTTCGCCCGTGTTCGTCTGTATAAACCGCGCAGACAAACGATTCGATTTCAAGTATTTCGCCGTTGTGTGGTGGTGTTTTCATTTGTTGACCTGACGGGGGATTTGCGGGTTAATTCTGTTTTGATGACTGCCAAACGAAAATTGTTTTGGGGTGTAACGACTTTTGTTTTCGGAATTGATGTGGCAATCCATTTTTACAGGGCGTTGCAAATTTTTCTCCCTGGGCCGAATGAGCCGTTGGGGTGGCCTGATTCTTTTTATTGGCTTCTGGGCGCTGTCGTGATGGTAGCGTGGAATACATTTGCAACAACGGCTGAAACAGTCGAATCTCCTCTTGGAATAATTGTTCTCGCCGTCGTGGTTTGGGGATATTTTGTCACCAAGCCCCTTCCGCCCAAAAAATGTTGAGGGTTTCAGGTTAATCATTGCTTCAAACTTTTCGCACTTTTCTATGACATACGACCTGTTGTTTGCTGGACTCGCCGGGACACTGATTGGTGTATGGTTCACCTGTCGGTTGACCTATGGATTTCAAAAGAGCCTTCTCAAACAGCAACTCGATTTTCAAAAACAGTTGCTTGAACAGCAGCTTGTATTTGAAAAACAGCAGGGGGAAGCCGATGCTGTCCTTCGGAGACAAATTCACGATGAGATGATTGCCACACTCACCGAGTTTAGGAACATGCTTAACACCAGATACGGACAGATGGTGAGCCGCCTGCCTTCGTAATAGCCATTGCGAGAGCCAATAATCGATTGGCACTCCAATAAAGACAAAGCACCCAAGAAAGACACAGGCGCAGCTTAAAAATCTGTAACTCGAATAATCTATTTTTCGCGGTTCAATGCCCCGCCTTCATTGACTTATCGCCTGAATTTTAGCTCCAAAGCGATAGAGCATTACCACCGCCGGCTGTCATCTGTTTGTGTGACATGCGACCGTTTTCAAAAGTGCTAAACTCCTGTTTGTCCCATTGGAAACAAATTGAATACCAGCCGCCTTTTTGGGCGCGTTTGGAACGGCTGTGGGACGGCCTTTTGTGTCGAATCCAGTTTGTTGGGTCACGAAACAGAAGGCTGTAAAACGGAAATTGCAGCGTTGAATTTCTTCAGCCGTGAACGATGTGAAAAGCAGTTGTACCCAGTTTTGGTGACATGCGGTTCGCTGGGCGGCTGCTAGACTGTTAATGAACGAAGTAAGCTGTTTTATGAGAATTCAGTCCTCTGTCCCAAGCAACGTGCGGATAAAAGCAAACGGTGATGTTGACGGGTACGACGTTGAGGCTGCGATTTTCCTGAGAAGCTAAACCGGATAAATCCTTAACCGGATAAATCCTCAACCCAAAACCAAACATGAAACAAAAAAGCAAATTACAGAAATGGTTCCTCTCAGCCCTCGTCGGATTGGCGCTGGGTGGTGCGGCCATGGTGGCCCAGGCGGCCGCCGTGCAAATAACTTATACAGTAAACACATACGACACCGCCGCCAGCATTGATGGCGATTGGAACTGGTGGGGCGTGTGTACCCCTGCCTGGGACGGCACTCAGGATTGTTTCGGCAACGCCGGTTCCGGCTCGTTATACCTGTACGCGCAATATGGCACCAGCCCTGTCGGTGGCGACAACCAACAACAAATAGAGGTGACGGAAGATTTTGGCCACACCGCTGCGTGGGACAATAGCACCACCATTGATTCAACATTGTACACCAATGTGGAATTCTACATCAAGTGGAAAACCAACAATGTCCCCGGGGCATCGCCGTTGGATTATAACATGGACATGTCCACCTTCAACAGTGACGGAGGCGGGCTTGAAATAGAGCTGGCAGATACAGGTTGGGGAAACCACTCCCTCGGTAGCTACGCGATACCGAACGCCGCATCCAATGGATGGGTGAAAATGGATATCGCCTATACTCCTGCGCAAGGCATTCCGAATTGCGCAGCAATTGGCTTCCATAAATACAACACAACTGCACAGACTAACGCCAGTTGGGCTGTTTGGATAGATAACGTTCAATTCATCGGCAGCGCAAACCCGCCGCCACCGCCGACCATGTCCATTGAACCTGTGACGTGCGAAGGTCTGCAATTTAACAACGGAGCCAGTGCCGGCAGGTATCAGCGCCAACAGGTCCGTACGGTCAACAGTGACTTTAGCTGGATTGCTGGTCATACGGGTTATCCGGTGTCCTATCAGTGGACCATTGCGAACTTCTCGCCTGGCGTCCCCAATTGGGTTGACCACAACCAGTTCAATACCGGCATCGGCTCCTGGGTAAATTGGTATGGCCTTGGGACCCTGTCATGGGACCCCACAGTGGACGCCTTTACCAATACGGCTTCCGGTTCCTTGAAAGCAGTCGTGCCGTTTACCGGCGCGGGTGGAGAGCAATTCGACTGGTTCATGACCTTCAATGACCGCTGGAGTTGGGATTGGGGTCTGACGCTCGACGGCAACGCATACGGCAGCCTGCAATTTGATATCCGGGTTGATCCCAGCAGCGTGCCCGGTTCCGGCGGCGATTTCTCAACCATGGAAGTTGGTTTCAATACGGGTACTGGGCCGTCTCAGACTGCCATTGGGAATTACACCATCCCAGGGGCCGCCACGAATGGCTGGGTTCACGCCAATCTGGGAATTACGCCAAACAACCTCTATACCCCCTCTTACGGCCTCTACCTGAAAGACTGGGTTAATGGATACCTGAATAGTACGTTGACGTTCTGGATTGATAACGTTGTGTTGTACACAGCCGCTGAACAGATGCACCTATTCATGGTACCCCAAGGCACCTCTTATGGAAACCTGCCTTATGGGTTTACCGATAGTTCAGTTGACTGGAATTGCCAGACCATGCTCTTCCTCCGCATTGAGCAGGAGTATCTGTGGTACAACGCCACCAACTTCAGCGGCTCCGACCCAAATTACGCAAGTTACACTTGCCGGATTGGGTATAAAACCAACGAACCCAGCAGTCAGAACATGATCTTCAACGGCACTGCCAGCCCCGGCAACGCGGCGGGCTTGCTGTGCGTGCTCACCGACCCGCAAGTCATCGGCGATTGGAGCCTGACCTTCGCCAACGACACGGACTTCACGATATCCGGTCCTGGCGGGGCGACCTCGTCCGGCTCGATACCGAGCGCTTCGGCCTCTTTGTTTAACGACAACATGACCCTCTATTTCGGCTCACAGCCGAACAGCCAGCATAACGTCCTGCAGCAGGGTCAAGTGGAAACATTGAGCCACATCAAGACGGTCGGCTTGTCAGACGCGATAGACGACCACTTCTACGCGCCGCCGCTGGATACGACTGTTTGGACCCTTAACGCTGCTGCGGCTGGGAATGTTATATGGATCGTGCCCACGAACGCGTTCTGGATAATTGATTGGACCGTTCCAGACAGCGGGTATACGCTTGAGTACAGCCCTAACTTGCTGAGTGGGTGGATAAGTATGCCCAATGTCACCACCATACAGCCTCTTCATAAGCTGACGGTGATTACCAACGGCGAGACGTCGGTCAACAGCGGGTTCTTCCGGATGGTCAAACGGACGCCCGCACAGATCCAGGTGCTGCTCCCGGGTGAGTATAACGATCCGACCCAGCCCAGCGGCAAGGGCGGAACACCAACCCCCGGCATCGGAGTCGGAAATGACTTCAACGTGGTCGTCAATATGTGTGACGCCGGCTGGAACATAGTCAATTCGAGCGACCTGGTTCAGCTCACCAGCACGGGCGGTGCAGACGCCGGCCTTGTTATAGCTGGTGGTTCATCGCTTGGTGGTACAGCGAATACATTGACGGCAGGCACCTTCACGTTCACCGCTGTGTCCGTTGACGGACCCGCTGGAACAACGATCACCGGGACGGATCTGACCAACGGTGGCATAACGCCCGGTATCAGCAGCACAATACCGTACTGATTGGAGCCGTGCGCTAAAAAGCGAACAAATTCACATGGGTGCCGGCTTCAAGCCGGCACCCGTTTTTTATTAGACATTTTTTTCAAAAACACGTATATTAAAGCAGTAAATCAACCAAGCATGTATGAGAGTGAAAGTTCAAAGTAAAAGTCAAAAAACTGATTCCCGGGAAGGCGGGTTCACCCTGATTGAACTGCTGGTGGTCATTGCCATTATCGCCATTCTGGCGGCCATTCTTCTGCCGGCGCTGGCCAGGGCAAAACAAAGGGCGCAAGGAATTCAGTGCATGACCAACACTCGTCAAATCATGCTGGCTTGGCGGATGTACGCGGATGATAACAACGATGTGCTGCCCCCAAATGATTTTCCTTATCAAACCAAAGAAGCACGAGATGGCTCGGAGCGGAATTGGGTTTTCGGCACCATGTACCTGATTCAAGATGCGGTCGATACTGCGGGTCTGGGAGCAGGCATACAAGTGAACCCACTGCTTACCTCGCTGGCTTCCTACAACCAGAACCCCGGTATTTTTAAATGTCCTGCGGACGTCACGCTGATGCAGGGCTTCATACGTCAACGCAGCGTGTCAATGAATTGCGCCATTGGAACGCGCTGGTACTCGGGTGGCTTGGGCAATCCTGCTGGCCCTACTACTGGTCCAGTGGGCTCGCCAATCGGAGGCGGATGGCTGTCATATCCCTACGCAGATCCGGATCCCAATTACCGCTCCTTCGGTAAATCATCGGCCATGTCGGTGCCGGGCCCCTCCTCCACGTGGGTGGTCATGGATGAGAACCCAAACACCATCAATGACGCGTTAATGGCCATATGCATGATGTATTATATCGTTGATTACCCCGCCAATTATCATGGCGGCGGAGCCGGCGTTGCTTTCGCCGATGGTCACTCGGAATTGCATAAATGGCAGGATGTCTTTTTAGGGCTTCCTCCCGCAGCCGCCTCGAACCAGGGCGGTGGCCAAACTGGAATACCATGTCCCGTACCCAATTCTCAGGATTTGGCCTGGATCCAGCCTCTGACATCAGCGCATAAGTGATGTTGAGCGCTGAAAAACGGATAAATTAGAATGGGCGCCGGCTTGAAACCGGCGCCCATTTTTTTATGGATGTTTTTATGAAAGCGTGTAAAAAGGTGTATATTAAAGCAAGCCAACCAAGTCTGTATGAGAGTGAAAGTTCAAGCCAAACATCAAAAAGCCGGTTCCCCGGATGGCGGCTTCACCCTGATTGAACTGCTGGTGGTCATTGCCATTATCGCCATTCTGGCGGCCATCCTTCTGCCGGCACTGGCCCGGGCAAAGCAAAGGGCGCAACAAATTCAGTGCATGGGCAACACCCGTCAAATCATGCTGTGCTGGAAGATGTATGCCGATGATAACAGCGATGTGCTGGCACCAAATGATTTTCCTTATGAAACACATGTGGCCCGAGACGGCACGGTAAGGAATTGGGTTTTCGGCACCATGTACTATGTTCAAGATGCGGTCGATACTCAGGGTCTGGGACATGGAATACAAGTGGATCCACAGCTTACCTGCCTGGCTTCCTACAACTCGAATCCCAGTATTTTTAAATGTCCTGCGGACATCACCCTGTTTCAAGGCTTTGTCCGTCAACGCAGCGTGTCAATGAACAGCGCCATTGGGACGCGCTGGTGGTCGGCTGGCGTAGGAACAGGCGCTCCCGCAGCAGCCGGCCCACCGGGTTCTGCAATCGGAGGAGGATGGCTTTCATCCACCTACAACGACAAGCAGACGGCTTACCGTACCTACGGTAAAACCTCGGCCATGACCGTGCCGGGCCCCTCCAGCACGTGGGTAATCTCGGATGAGAATCCGAATACCATCAATGACGGGTCGTTGGCTGTAAGTATGGCGCAGATCATCGTTGATTTCCCCGCCAACTATCATGGCGGCGGGGCTGGTCTGGCCTTTGGTGATGGTCACTCGGAACTGCACAAATGGATGGATGTTTTTTTAATGCTTCCTCCCGCAGCTAACCTGATAAGTGCCAGCGCCGAAGATGGAACACCGGTTTCACAATGGCTTCCTCCTGGCGTTACTTCATCACAAGATTTAGCTTGGATACAGCCTCTGACATCAGCGGCATGGTGATGCTGTTCGCAGGTTGAATTCGCGTTGCCTGCGGGGGTGATGTATAATAACCAAATGCGTAAATATGCAGCGTTCGCATTTGCCTTTGGGATTGCCTTCAGCGCCATTGCCCAGGCGCCGTTGGCCATTTACACCGACAACCTGGTCAACGGATTCCAGGACTGGGGTTGGGGTGGGACCCGCAACTTCAGCAATACGTCGCCCACCCACTCGGGAAATGACTCCATCAGCGCGGCCCTGACCGCTTGGGGGGCGCTTTCGCTCCAGCATTCGGATTTCAATGTCACGCCTTACGCCAGCCTCACCTACTGGGCCGACGGCGGCACCGGCGGCGGACAGCAATTGCAGGTTTACTTGTCATACGGCCCCAACGGCGCCACCAATGGCCCGGCGGATTCATCACTCTCGGCGTTGCCGGCCGGCGCTTGGCAACAGTACACCGTCCCCCTCAACTTGCTCATGGTGGCTGGCGTCTCCAATTACAACCGTGTGACCCTCCAACTGACCGGCTCCGGCACGACCAACACGTTTTACGTGGATGATATCCAGTTCGGCGCCGTGCCCGCGCCTGCGCTGGCGCATCTGGGCGTCGATGCAACTCAAACCATCCGGTCGGCCGACGCACGCTGGTTCGGCGTGAACACGGCCACCTGGGACGGCTCCCTGGGCAATTCTCAAACGCTCCCCCTGCTTCAACAGGCGGGCTGCCTCGCCCTGCGCTGGCCCGGCGGTTCAACGTCCGACACCTATCATTGGGCCGCCAGCGCGAACCGGACCGGCAACGCAAATTTTTATAACCTTGCCACCAACCTCGGCGCCCAGGTCTTCATCACGGTCAATTACGGTTCCGGCAGCAGCAATGAAGCAGCCGCCTGGGTGTTGTCGGCGAACAAAACCAACAACTGCGGTTTCAAATACTGGGAAATCGGCAACGAGTGTTATGGCACGTGGGAAAACGACACGAACATCCCTGCGCATGACCCTTACACATATGCCGTCCGCTCCGCCGGCTATATTGCGGCGATGAAAGCCGCCTATACGAACATCCCAATCCGGGTGGGTGTGGTCATGGTGCCCGGCGAAGGCAGCAACTCCAATAACGCCACGCATTTTGCCATTAATCCGCGTACCGGCACGACCAATTATGGCTGGACGCCGGTCATGCTGGCGACCTTGAAAAGCCTGGGGGCCACGCCGGACTTTGCCATCTATCACTTTTATCCCGAATACACCCCCACGGGCGTCACTCCCGTGCCGGCGGCGGACAGCGATCCGCTTCTATTGCAGGTCGCAGGTAATCCGTGTCCCATAACCTGGACCGACTGGGCCAGCGCCGCCGCCAGCTTACGCCAGCAGATCAGCGATTATATCGGACCCGCCGGCACCAACATCGAACTCGTTTGCACCGAGAACAACAGTGATTCGTCCAGTGCCATGGGAAGACAACTGACCAGCATCGTCAACGGGCTTTATCTGGCGGACAGCGCCTGTCAGCTCATGAAAACCGAGTTCAATGCCTATCTCTGGTGGGACCTGAGAAACGGAACCAACAACACCGGCTCGTTTGATCCGACCATCTATGGCTGGCGTACCTATGGTGACGAAGGGGTGATGAACACGATCCATGGCGTAACCAGCCTTTATCCGATGTTTTACGCCGAAAAACTGCTGCAATACTTTGTCCGGCCGGCCGACACCATTCTGGGCGCCACCAGCGACTATATGCTGTTGTCCGCTTATGCGGCCCGCAAGGCCAACGGCGCCCTCACTTTGCTGGTCATCAACAAGGACGCGACCACCAATTTTAACGCGCAAATCTCCCTGTCCAATTTCGCGCCCGCTTCAACCGCCATGACCCGCTCTTACGGTATTGCGCAAGACGATGCCGTGCGCACCAATAACGTCGCTCCCGGCGCGCAAGACATCGCAACAAATGTTGTTCCGGCCGGCGCCGTTTTCACCAATTCCTTCCCGCCGTATTCCTTGACGCTGTTCACCTTTACCCCCGGTCCGGCGCAATTGTCCGCACTCGTGCCGCAACCGGCACAATTCGTCCTGCAGCTCCAGGGCCAGCCGGGGACACCTTACATCATCCAGAATTCACCGGATTTGTTCGCTTGGACCCCGGTCTCGACGAACCTGCTGGCGGGCAATGTTTTGAACATCACCAATGCGATTTCACCCGGCAACACCCGGCAATTCTGGCGCGCCGTGTGGCAGCCGTGAGGGTGGTGAAATTTGCCGGGCGTTTGTCTTCGTGAATGCCATTGCACCGGCGACCGATCACGGGCTTCCCGCAAGTCCCTTGGGCAAATCCTCCCGGTTGATGATCCAGGGATGATTCAATAATTCCGTCGTGTTGATGTTCCGGGCCAGGCTCCATTTGGCGTTCCAGCTCATGAAGAACACCGTCCGGGGAAAATCCGTCTGCACTCCCTGAATGAACCGGAGATAATCGTAGTCGCCCGGAGGATTGCTGGGCCCGTGCGGACCGAATTCCGTGAACCCGAAAGGCTTTTTGATTTGCCCCATCTCGGCGTAGCCCTTGATGTGGTTGGTATCAACAAAGTCCGTGTAGGCGTCGAGGCCGACCAGATCCACATAGCGGTCACCGGGATAGTAGGCGGTGGTCTTGTCCCCATGGTTCGGCGCGTAAACCCAGAGCAGGTTGTCCAAACCTTTCGTTTTGGTGAAGTAGTCGAACATCTGCTGCCACAGTTTGACAAACGTCGCCGGGTCTTTGCCGTCCCACCAAAACCAATCACCGTTCATCTCGTGAAACGGCCGCCACAGCACCACCACGCCGGCCGCCTTGAGTTGCTGCAAGCCCTCCGCCAGTTGATCGAGTTCGCGCATCCAACGCCCATGCGTCTCGGACCGGGTATCAAGCAGGGTGTCAAGCTCAACGCCCTTGTCGCGCAGTCCGCCGCCATCCACATTCGTCCGGGCGGGATTATAAAGATGCGCGCTGATGGTGACCAACCCGCCCTGCTGCCAATACTTGATGGCGGCCTGGTTCGGCGCGTTGTGGGTAATGCCACCCTGGCTGGCATAATCAACGCCGAGAATCGCCGGCCAGTGACCCGTCTGGTCGTGAATCTCATCCATCAAATTCAAGCTTGCTCCGTTCCCAAAATTGGAGAACTGGCCGGACAACACACATTTGTTGGTGCGCCCCGCAAGGCTCTGAACATACTTTAGAATGGCTTTTGCCCTGGCATTCGACTTCGGATTAGCGGCTGCCGAAGGAGGAGTGCGGCATCCGGTGACCAGGCTGGTGGCAAGCAAAAGGCAGATGATTTTTTTCATGTTGATGTCGGCACGCCCGCGGCGTGGATGCTTCTGGAAATCGCATCACGAAAGATTATGAAATTACCGCCCAACAAAGCAACCGCGCAAAAGAGCCGGTTGCGTCCTGATTTGACGGAGCGCGGTTGTGTGCGGAGCACCAGCCGCAGCACATTCGAATGCCGGAGAGAGACGATGCTTCAGGTGTATCATTTGCTTGCGCACCTGCTGCGGCTGGTCCCATGGACACAGCCGCGCTCCGTCGCACTACCCTTTGATTTCCAAGTCAACCGGTCGCGTTCGCAGCAAAAATCTCGCCTTTGCGCCGGCAATGCCCTACTAAACAACCCATGCAACCTCACAAAACCGCCGGCCTGCTTGCGGCCTTGCTATGCTTGTCCATCGCCCGGCTCCCCGGCCAGGAGCTGGCCGACGTGGCAAAGATCTACCGGCCCCGGCTGGAAACCAACCTCACGGAAAACATCATCGCGTTCTGGTATCCGAAAACGATCGATCGAACCAACGGCGGCTACCTGCTCAACCACGATATCAAGGGACGGCTGAAAGGTCCGGGACCCAAAATGATCGTCACGCAGGCGCGGATGGTCTGGTTTTACTCGCACCTGGCCCGCACCGGCTACGGGGGTCAGGATTATCTGGATGCGGCGGACATCGGCTATCGTTTTTTGAAGGAAAAAATGTGGGATCAAAAGAACGGCGGTTTCTACTGGGCAGTGGACGTCACGGGCGATAAAAAACTCCGGCCCGACAAGCATCTTTACGGTCAATCCTTCGCCCTTTACGCGCTTTCCGAGTACTACCTGGCCACGGGCAATAAAGAGGCCCTGGACCTGGCGATCCAGCTTTTCAATGTGATGGAGGCGAAGGCGCACGACAAAATTTATGGCGGCTACCTCGAGAGCTTCAACGAAGATTGGACCCCGGTCCCGCCGGGAGCAATGTCTTACATGGGTGAGTCTGATTTCAAGCTGATGAACACGCACCTGCATCTGCTGGAGGCCATGACCACCTTTTACCGGGCCAGCAAGCTGCCCCTGGCGCGGGAGCGATTGCTGGAATTGATCGCCATCCAGAGCAATACCGTGGTCCGTAAAGGCCTCGGCGCCTGCACGGACAAGTATCAGCGCAACTGGGAACCGGTGCTCACCGGCAACTATGCGCGGGTGTCCTATGGCCACGACCTGGAAAACATCTGGTTGCTGAATGATGCCTGTGATGCCGCGGGGATTTCAACCTATCCGCTGCTTGACCTTTATCGGGCGTTGTTCGATTACGCATTGAAATATGGCTATGACAAAGACCAGGGCGGTTTCTTCGACTACGGCGCATTCAATCAACCCGCCCAGAACCGCGAGAAAATCTGGTGGGTTCAGGCCGAGGCCTGCGTAAGCGCGCTTTATATGTATCGCCTCACGCAGGATGCCAGATATCTCCGCGTGTTTGAAAAAACGTATGACTGGATCGGGAAACATCAGGTGGATTGGAAAAATGGCGAGTGGTTTGACACGATCATGCCCGACGGCACTCCCAGCGGCGACAAGGCGCAAATCTGGAAATCCGGGTACCACAACGGACGGGCCATGATGGAATGCCTCGAAATCCTCAAGGCACAAAAGTGATTGCAACCCGGCTCATGCCGCCCGCTGGCACCCGGTGCAGGGTGTTGCTTCCATCATTTGCCGGTGGCAACGCTCGCGCTGTCTTTGCGGCGTAAGCAGCCGGAATACGGTCCAACTCCGGGCTCCGGACCAGTCCGGTTTCCGCCACCCTCGATTGAGCAGATGCGGCTCGAAACCTTTGGCCGGCGCCAGCCGGCTGACGGATGTGCTGATAAAACCCGTGCCGCCAACAAATAAAACCTTCAAGGTCAAAATTCCTTGATCAAGCCCGGTTGCTTCCTGAACTTCCGCTGGTCCAAAATCATGGCGCAGGCCGGGTTGCCGGGGTCAACGGCGGCAGCCCGGACGCGGCGCGGATGGGAGCGATGCCCTCGACGTATTCCGGGTCGTCACGACTTAACGAGCGGGGATCGTTGACCAAGGCTCCCATCGGGCCATTGGTTACCGCCATCCCTCTTCCGCCAACCGCCCAGAGCATCCACCAGGTCCATTTCGGCTGCTGCTTCAGGACCGCCAGCTTTGGCGCTGGCCCCACCTCGGCCAAGGCAACCGGCTTGCCCGCCGCCAGCTTGAGCAGGTCGTCGTAATAGGACTTTTGAAAGTCGTTCCGGTAAACATCCAGCGCCGCGATGTCGAAATAGTTCCGGCCGGGAAAATAATCGGCGAACTGCCTCTCGGGTGTGCTGGGCCGGTCCACGCTCCAAATCCAGACCAGATTGTTAAGGTGGTGATAATTCACCAGCCGGTCGAACAACTGGCGGTAGAGCACCGTCGTGCCGCGCGCTCCCCGCCGCCCGCCCCACCAGAACCATTCGCCGTTCATCTCATGGTAGGGCCGCCACAGCACCGGAATGTGCGCCGCCTGAAGCTGTTTGAGGAATCCGGCAATGACATCCACCTGGGCGCACCAGTGATTGTACAATTCGGTTCCGGGCGTGATCACGTCATTCCACTGTTCATCCGTGAGCTGGCCCTGCACGCTGGCGAGCTGATTCGTTGCCGCTCCCGGCTTCGGCCGGAACGTGACCGGCTCATCCGCGGTGGGCGGCACGGCGTGCCAGCACAGGGTGATGATTGAGCC
>Ga0181536_10004752_pt1 | contig 14237 bp, 8 predicted proteins | sample PEATcosm2014_Bin_41_FD_121105 | JGI IMG/M metagenome (GOLD analysis project Ga0181536, IMG submission 121105) | Peatland microbial communities from MTU Mesocosm Facility, Houghton, MI, USA - PEATcosm2014_Bin17_60_metaG | ecosystem: Environmental > Terrestrial > Soil > Wetlands > Peat | place... | reverse complement strand
TCGCCGGCCTCAATTATCTCTTCATCGAAAATGTCGGCAACCTCGTGTGCCCGTCGAGCTACGACCTGGGCGAACGCATCCGCGTGGCCCTGCTGAGCGTGACCGAGGGTGAAGACAAGCCCCTCAAGTACCCGGGCCTGTTCAACTCCGCCGACGCCGCAGTGATTACCAAGATCGATATCGCCGAACCCTGCGGCTTCGACCGCGAGCTGGCCCTGCACAACATCAACGAGATCCGGCCGGGTATCCGCATCTTCGAGACCTCCGCCAAAACCGGCGCGGGGATGGATGCGTGGCTGGCTTATCTTGCGGAGCAGGCAGGACCGGCGTGAGCCTGCCGCGCCCTCATTGTCCGGGTCGTTTCACAATTACCCCTTTCGGCGTTGCAAAGACATGGTCCGCGGCGGTACCTTTCAGCTAAGGTCGGTAGCACAGAATGGGTCCCTCGGATTCCCGGGAGCAACACGTGGGTGCGCAGGAACGCGCGCGTCCGGGTTTTGCCCAAGACACAATCGAACGGCTCTTTGAGTTCTCGCCGGACGCGATCCTCGTCTCCGACGAGAACGGCGTCATGCGCGCCGCCAATCCGCGCGCCGAGGAGCTGTTCGGTTATGCGAGCGAAGAGTTGATCGGCCAGCTGGTAGAAATGCTGGTGCCGGCGCGTTTCCGCGCCAATCATCCGCGCCATCGCGAAAACTACAGCGCCCATCCGCGCACGCGGCAGATGGGCGCGGCCCTCAACCTCTACGGCCTGCGCAAAGACGGCACGGAAATTCCTGTCGACATCATGCTCAAGCCGATCGAAACCGCGGACGGTCCCGCAGTGGTGACTTTCATCCGCGACGCCACGGAGCAACGCGCGGCGCAGGAGGCTCTGCGGCTGAACGATGCGCGCCTGCGCTCCATCGTCGAGAGCATTGGCGAGTACGCCATTTATCTGCTCGATCGCGACGGCCACGTCCTCACCTGGAACCCCGGCGCCGAGCGCATCAAGGGATACAAGGCCGAGGAGGTGCTGGGCCTGCATTTCTCGCGCTTCTTTACGCACGAAGATGTGGCGCAATGCCGTCCCACCGAGCTTCTGCGCCAGGCCATCCAAAAAAATCGTGTGGAAGAAGAGGGGTGGCGCGTGCGCAAGGACGGCTCCCGCTTCTGGGCCAACGTCGTGCTCACGGCCATCCACGACAGCGCCGGCGCAGTTACGGGTTTTTCCAAGATCACGCGCGACGTGACCGAGCGCAGGCAGGCGCAGGAGTCGGTGATCGCCGAGCTCAGCAGCCTGTTGCTGGTCAACGTGGACATTCGCAAGCTGCTCGGAGCGTTCACCGCGAGTATCCGCCAGATGGTGCCGCACGACGCCGCCACGCTGGCGCTCTATGACGAGCCCACCGGCAAGCTGCGCGTGCAATTTCTCGCCGCCGATGACGCCGATGCCAACCCGGGCGAGGTGCTGCTCGATCCTGATGCTTCCCCCGCAGGCCAGGCCTTTCGCACGCGGCGACCGGTCATTCTCAACAAGATCGATCGTTGGCCCTTCGCGCCTGAATCCGTGCAGCACCTCACCGGCATGGGCATGCAGTCCGGAATCTGGGTTCCGCTCGTTCACCGCGAGAGAATTCTCGGAACCATGATGGTGGCTAGCCGCCTCGAGAATGCTTTCTCCGAGCACGACGCCGAACTGCTGACCGAGGTGGCGGGACAGGTAGCCATGGCGGTCAATAACGCGTTGGCCTTTAAGCAGATCGCGGAATTGCGCGATCGCCTGACTCAGGAAAAACAATATCTCGAAGAAGAGATCAATCTTGAGCACCGCTTCGAAGACATCGTGGGCGAAAGCACGGGCCTGCGCAGCGTGCTGCGCGAAATTGCAACCGTGGCGCCCACCGATGCCACCGTGCTCATCCAGGGCGAAACGGGAACCGGCAAAGAGCTGCTGGCGCGCGCCATCCATCGCCTGAGCCCGCGCAGCGAGCGCACCTTTATCAAGCTGAATTGCGCGGCCATTCCCGCCGGCTTGCTCGAAAGCGAGCTCTTCGGTCATGAGAAGGGCGCGTTTACCGGCGCCATCGCGCGCAAAATCGGACGCCTCGAGCTGGCGCACGAAGGCACGCTCTTCCTCGACGAGGTGGGCGAGCTGCCCCTCGACCTGCAGCCGAAACTGTTGCGCGCTTTGCAGGAGCGCGAGATCGAGCGCCTGGGCGGGACGCGTCCCATCCCCATCAACGTGCGTCTTATCGCCGCCACCAACCGCGATCTGGCCAAAATGGTCGCGGAAAAAGAATTTCGCAGCGACCTCTTTTACCGCCTCAAAGTGTTTCCGGTTTTTGCGCCGCCGCTGCGCGACCGCGCCGCCGACATTCCCATCCTGGTGCGCCATTTTGTTTCCCGCCACGCTCGACGCATGGGCAAGACCATCGAAACCATCCCGCCGGAGGCCATGGATGCGCTGGTCAAATGGAAGTGGCCCGGCAACATTCGCGAGCTTGAGAATTTTCTGGAGCGCGCCGTGATTCTCTCACGCGGGCCGGTGCTGTATGTGCCGCTCGCCGAGATCGAAGCCATGCAGGACGAGGAAGAAGACGAGGCAGCATCCGTCAATCCCACGCTGCAGGCAGCCGAGCGCGAAACCATTCTGCGCGCATTGCGCGAGGCCAAAGGCGTGATCGGCGGACCCGGCGGCGCAGCTGAGCGGCTCGGCCTGAAACGCACCACGCTCAACTCCAAAATGAAGAAGCTCGGCATCGAGCGCGGCGACTATATGTAGAATGAAGGCGCGTTGCCGAAATTGAATCGGAGCGTCGAACGCGTGACGAGAGTCGCCAACATCAGAATGAGCTTCATTTTCAAGCCAATGCTCGCAGCGGTCCTCTGCTTCATGGCAGCGGGTCAGCTCGGCGTTACGCAGACGGCTCCGCCAACCGGACAAATCTTCCACGCCACCCAACCTCTGCCATCGTTCGACGTGGTCAGCATCAGGCGCGTCAACGGAAGTGCGCCGGTAGGCAGCATCCAAGTACTCGCCAACGGCATTGTCATGCGCGGAACGCCCCTCAAACAGATCATTCCGTGGGCCTTCGGTGTGGCAAGCGATTCCCAATTCTCGGGCGGACCGGGGTGGATGGAAACGGTGACATTCGATATTCAGGCCAAGGTGGATGAGCCAAGAGTTACTGAGCTAAGCAAGCTTCCTCCCGAGCAGAGGATGGACCAGATGCGAGCGATGACACAGGCGCTGCTGGCGGAGCGGTTCAAGCTCAAAGTTACATTTCCTATAAAGGAGCAAACGGTCTACGAACTCACTGTAGCCAAGGGCGGCCTGAAGTGCCCAAAGGCAACTATTCCGGCCCCGACTGCTTCGGCGCCGCAGCCCAGATTCATCCCGCCGCCACCGCCGCAACTGCTGCCGCCGCCGTCTATGCCGGAAACTGCGCATAGCGCGGGCGGTCCTCCTCAAGTTCACATTTACTTTAAAGCTGCGTCGATGGCTTTCCTGGCCAGCATTCTGATCCACCAGCCGTTGCTCGATGGCCACCTCGTGGTGGACAAGACGGGACTGGATGGCGCGTACCAAATCGATCTCACGTGGTCGCGCGATGGCAGCGAAAGCTCCGGGCCATCTTTATTCACTGCGCTGCAAGAGCAGCTTGGGTTGAGACTGGTCCCGACGAAAGCGCAGGTTGAAACGCTGTCCGTCGAGAGCGTGCAGATGCCCTCGGAAAACTAGCGAGCCGCTTCGCCTCAAGTGAAACTCGTCAAAGCGCAATTCGTTGCTTAATCTGTCGCTCCGCGACTTTCCAACGTCACCGTGACGAAATAGCGTCGTCGTCACTTCGTCACGCGACGCTTGTCGTCACCCTCCGCAGCAGAATCCTCAGAACTTTTACTGCTTTGCTTTCAGCGCCCCACGGCCTTCGTCGCGCCGCCGCACCTGTTTGGCACGCGCCGTGCCTATACACGGGCATGGCGCAGGACGGGCCAGCAAGTGCTGCGAATCACTCTTGAAGAAAAACCGGATGCAGTTGTTCTCAAATTGGAAGGGCGCGTTGCCGGACCATGGGCGGCCGAACTTGGCCGCCTCTGGGAAGAAAGAGCTCCGGCATGCACGCAGAAGAAACTGTCTCTCGATCTGCGGGAAACCACGTTCGCCGATGCCGGCGGAATTCGGATTCTGCAAGCCATTTACTCTCAAACCGGAGCCGAAATCCTCGCCGGCACACCATGGACCCAGTATCTTGCCGAAGAAGTGGCAAGCACGAACTCTCAACCAGCGGGCACGGAGGTCTGAAATGCACACAGCATACGAATCGACGAACCAGGCAAGTCTTCCTTCCTATCGGAATGGCGAGTTTTTCAAGGCGCTGCCGGCCGAGGCTCTGGCCGATCTCGAGCATCTGCTCGCGCCCTCCAATTATCCCTCTGGCATGGTCATCTTTTGTGAGACGCAACCGGCCTCGGGCATCTACGTGGTTCTCGAAGGCGAGGTCAAGCTCTCCATCAATTCGCCCGACGGCCGCCGCCTGAGCTTCCGCATTGCCAAGGCGGGCGAAGTGCTGGGCCTTTCCTCCGCGCTCTCTGGCGGCGCGTACGAAATGACCGCGGACACGTTGTATCCGGCAAAAATCGCGCACATCTCGCAGCCGGTCTTCCTGCAGTTTCTCTCTTGCCATCCCGCAGTCTACCAGTCGGTGGCGCGTGAGATGGTCCGCACCTACCACACCGCCTGCGAGCAACTGCGCATGGTGGGCCTCTCGACCTCGGTACCGGAGCGCCTGGCGCGTTTGCTGCTGGTGTGGAGCGACGAGCCCGATCAGAAGCCCGAACGCCCGGCGCGTTGCCGCCTCTCGCTGACCCACGAGCAGATCGGCGAATTCATCGGCGCATCACGCGAGACGGTGACGCGCACCTTGAGCATTTTCAAAAACCATCACCTGGTGGCGCAGCACGGATGCACGCTGACCATCCCCAGCCGCGTGGCACTGGAGAGCTACGCGCGCGGGTAGAACTGCAGACCTCATCCAAAAGGGAAGAAGACTCAACGGGCCGTTTGCTGGAGCTGTGCGATGGGGAAGGCACAGCGCCTTTCCAGCAGGCGGCCATTTTTGCGAGCCCTTCTTGGATTCCGGCGGCGAACCGATCGCTCACTACATATGAGCAATCGTTGCGTCGATCGAAGATGAGCTAGCGGCTAGAAGCTAGCAGCTAGAAGCTGCTTTTCCGCAACGCCAACTGTGCCGCATGATAGCCGCACATGCCGTGCACACCGCCGCCGGGAGGTGTCGACGCCGAGCACAGATACAAATTCCTGGCGCCGGTCGCGTAGCCGCGCAGAGTGGGCCGGAAAATCATCTGGCGCAGCGACAATGCGCCGCCGCCGATGTCGCCTCCCAGAAGATTGGCGTCCATGCTCTCCAGCGCCGCCGGCGTAGAAACGTGACGCGCCAGAATACAATCGCGAAAGCCGGGAGCGAAGCGCTCGATCTGCGCGTCAATGCGTTCCGTCATATCAAACGTCGCCCCGTTCGGCACGTGGCAATACGCCCACAGCACATGTTTGCCCTGGGGCGCGCGCGTCGCATCGAAGAGCGTGGGCTGGGCGGCCAGCACGAAGGGCTGCTCCGCGCACATTCCATGGGCCACGGCGTCCTCTGAGGCGGCAATCTCCTCGAGCGTTCCGCCCAGATGCACCGTGATGGCATGGCGGCATTCCGGCGCGCGCCACGGAACCGGCCCCGAAAGCGCGTAGTCGATCTTGAATGCGCCCGGCCCGTGCCGGAAGCGCTCGAAGGCGCGCCGGTAGCCGTCGCCAAGCCGGTGGCCTGCAATGGCCACGAGTTGCCTTGGCGTGGTGTCGAAGAAAACCAGATCGTTGTCTGCTTCGAGCTCTCTGAAAGCCGCCGCATCGATGCGGCGCGAAGTATGCACTTCGCCTCCCAGAGATCGCAGATAACTGGTGAGCGCTTGCGCAAGGACGCTCGCGCCGCCACGCGGAATCGGCCAGCCCACCGCATGAATCGTGATGCCGAACATCCATCCGATGGTTGCGCTCAACGGCTCGTCGAGGCTGAGGCAGGAGTGCCCTGCCAGGCCCGCAAAGACGGCGCGCGTGCGCTGGTTCGAAAAATGGCTCTTCGCGAAGTGTTGCGCAGACTCAAGCGCGCTCAATCCGAATCGCGCCCTGCGCAACGGATGACGCGGCATGCGCAGGAGCGGCCCAAGAGTGTCCTCGGCAAATTCCTGCCAATCATCGGCTGCGGGCTGCATCAAGTTCCGCCACGTCTTGCCGTCTTCGCCCAGCGCGTGCTCGGTTGCGGCCAGGTCGCGCTCCAGGACGACGGCGGTGCCATCGTCGAGCGGATGCGCAAGCGGCGCGTCGCCGTGGATCCATTCCAATCCGTGCTCCGCGAGCGGGAGCCAGCTGAAAAAGGGCGAGCCTGCCGCAAAAGGATGGACGGCCGAGCCGAAATCGTGCAGAAATCCCGGTAGCGTGAGCGGCAAAGTGCGCACGGCGCCGCCCGGCTCGGATTCCGCCTCGTAGACGTCCACGCGCAGCCCCGCCCGCGCCAACGCGATGGCGGCGGCCAGTCCGTTCGGGCCCGATCCGATCACGCAGGCGCGGCTCATTGTGTCATCGTCCTCCAGTGCGCGTCATCATTGCCAGAGCATTTCTCAAAAGTAGTTCAATGGGCTCGTGTTGATATCGCTCAGGGGCTGAAGCCCTCTGTCTCTCTTTGCGCCCTTTGCGGCCCGGCTAAAGCCGTGCCCTTGTTACAAAACGTAAGCGACGAAATCGGCGAGCTGAACCCGTTCCACCAGCCTCGCGAGTTCCGCCTATCCGCTGATCTGCTGACTTGCTGACCTGCTTTCTCAATCGTGCGGCGCCAATTCCTCGGGCCACTCCACCGCGACGAAGCTGCCGTCCGCGGTCATGGTCAGCTCCGGCGCGTAAAGGCCGAGCAATTCGCGCCGCCACCAGTCGCCGGTGCTGCGCTTCTCGTCCAGCGACGTAAACCAGTACTGCCACAGCACCGCGCGCACGTAACGCGGCGGCAACTGCGGAAACGGATTGCCGCGGAACAACGCCAGCACATCGCTGTCGCCAAGCAGCAGCCGCTCCTCTGTGAGCGGAACGATTTCGTTCTCGCGCCAGTCGCCCAGCGACGCGAACCACAGATTCCAGTCGAAGCGCGGCTGGTAGGGCGCGTAGATGCGCGGCGCTTCGTCGAGCGCCTGCGGCTTGTTGCGAAACTGGTAAGCAATCCAATTCACACCATCGTTTGAACCCTGAAACTCGATCTCGTAGCGGCCGCGTGTCATTACCGCGAAGAGGCCGTACTGGTTGGCAATGCGAAATGGCTCGAGGGCCACGATGGGCTGGACGGGCAGATGAACGTGGCGAAACGGAATCGCGATCATCTCCACGGTGGTGTCGTAAGCAATCCAGGTCAGCAGGAATGCCGTCACCGACAATCGCGTAATCCGCCAGTAAAAAGCAGGCCGGCTCTGCATTGCCGGCCGTTGTGATTCGGTCTCGCGCGCCGGAGTTTCCTCCGCCGCTGCGCCGGCGTTACTCGCCGCAAACAGTGTGATCGGCTGATCGTCCCCCGGCTCCAAACGCGGTTCCGGCGCCACTTCCGGTTCGCTCGGGCGAAAACGCGCGGGCACGAAGCGCAGCAGGAACTTGTCGTCGAGCAGCAGAAATCCGAGCGCGAGCACCAGGTAATTCAGAAACGTGTAGTTGGCGGTGAGAATTACGCCGATCTCCCACGGCGTGACGATGAAAAAACAGATCAAGCGCACGCGCCGCGGGAAAAACAGCATGAAAACAATTCCCAGTTCCAGCGCTAGCGTGCCGGCCACCGTAAGCGCGTGGAACCAGTGCGGCAGATGCTCCACGTACCAGCCGATCCACGTGGGCAGCGGGCCGTTCTGGTAGTACTCGTCCATGGCCGTGAAGTTGCGCCACTGCGGATCGCCGCTCGCCAGCTTCACCATGCCCGACTCGAAGTAGATGCGGAACCACTCCCACTGCAGAAGAAACCAACTGGCGCGCATGGGGGGATGGTTTTCGGCCCAACCCGGTTTCAGCCCCGGCGGTGCGAAGAACAGCGCCAGAAAACCGGCTTCGAGAAGCATGCCGTCCGACTGATAGCCCGAAAACACCTGGGATGCGCCGACAAAAGAAAGAAAACAGAGAAAGCAGATGAAGAAGCTGAGCCGCGGCCACAGATTGAAAAAGGCGGCAATCGCCGCCAGCAAACCAATCCAGGTGACCGCCATCAGCATCGCCGAGCTTGCCGAAATCCAGAAGAGCGATGGCGCGTACCAGAAGCGCGCGAGCCCAAGCTGTTGCGCAACTGCGGCCAGGTATTGCTCCGCGGGAAGAATCCCTTCAGGACCGATCAAGCCCTTGATTTGGAACAGCAGCGAATAAAACGCGGAGAAGTAAATGAGGGCGAGCGCGCGCAGAAAAATCCACCGCGGAACCAGCCGGCCGCGCGGGCCGCGGCGCGCGTCAAACAGCCATGGGAAGATATCGATCAGCTTGCGTCCATCCATCTCTCGATCAGGATACCGGCCAGACCGCGCTCTGACCTAAACGAATGCGCGCTCTCTTCGCCGGAAACTTGTTGACCGGCAAGCGCCGATGGAGTATCAAGGCAGAGTCATGATTCGAGCCAGTTTTGCTGTACTTTTCGCCCTCTTTGCGATTTCATCGACCGGTCTGGCCGCCGCGCAAACCGCACCGCCCGCCGCTCCAGCCCAAAATACAGCACCCGCAGCGCGCAACCGGACTGCCAACCCCGCCAATCGGGGCCGCTTGCAGCTCGATGAGTTCCTCGACGGCATCGCCGCGCAAGATGCCGCCAGCCGCGCATCCACTGTCGCTGCCATTCGCACGCGGGAACAAGCCGAGGCGCGCCAGGTGAAGGTGCGCAGCCAGATTCTTGCGCTCATCGGCGCATTTCCCGAGCGCACGCCGCTGCACGCCAAGATCGTAGGCGAGACACAGGCCGAGGGCTTTCGCATTCGCAAAGTGCTGTTTGAAAGCCAGCCCAATTTCTTTGTCACCGCGTTGCTCTACGTTCCGTTTGGCGAAGCCGCCGATGGCAAACGCGCTGCCATCCTGATGACTCCCGGGCACGCCGCTTCGGGGAAGGCCGGCGATGCGCCCATGGCCGCAACCTTTGCACGCAACGGCTTCATTGTGCTTTCCTACGACCCCATCGGGCAGGGCGAGCGGCTGCAGTATCCCGATCCCGCGAAGCCCGGAGCCTCACTGGCCAAGGGCCCCACCGGCGAACACGGCGAAGCCAGCCTGCAGCCCATGCTCATCGGCGAGACCTTCGCCAAGTACGAGATCTGGGATGCGATGCGCGGCGTGGACTATCTCGAATCGCTTCCTGAAGTCGATCCGCATCGCATCGGGGCCGTCGGCTGCTCCGGCGGAGGCACGGTCACTGCGCTCACCAGCGCTCTCGATACACGCATCGCGGCCACCGGCACGGCGTGCTACATCACTTCGTTTGACACGCTGCTGCCTTCGCTGGGACCGCAGGACGCCGAACAATCAACGCCACGCTTCATCGCCTCGGGCCTGGGATTTCCCGATTGGATTGAGCTGGCCGCGCCGCGCGCTTACGCCGTACTCTCGACTTACTCCGACATGTTTCCTTTCGCCGGCGCGCGTGAAACCGTGATTGAGGCGCGCCGCTTTTACGCGCTCTTCGATCCGGCAAGCGCCGGCACGATCGTGAGCAGTGCGGGGCCCTCTGTTCCACCCACGCCCACCGTCCCGGCCCTGAATGCCGACACCACGAATCAGATTTCTCCGAATGCAAAATTGCAGTGGATTACCGGCCCCGGCGGCCATGGCGCGCTGCAGCCTATCATGGGCAACATCGTCAGCTTCTTCCTGCGCAACCTGCAGCCCGGCGCCGACGCGGACCATCCGTTCGTCCCCGCCGGCAACGGCCCGCGCGCCGCTATGACCTTGATTGCCAACATTCCTAAAGATGCTTTCCAGGTGACAGCCGCCGGCCAGGTCGCCACCAGCTTCCCGGGCTGCGCCACCGTGTTTACGCTGAACAAGAGGCGCGCGGCGCACATCGTTCCCTTGCATCGGCCCGTTATTGGATTTGCAGCGCTGGGATCCATGATTCGCGAAGCTACCGGCGCCACAGCCAAACCCGGTACTGCAGAATTCGAGGCGGATTTGCTGAGCGCAAAGAGCGGACCGCTTGCATTCCCGACGGAGGGCGGCCTCCATCTCCAGGGCGACCTTGCCGTTCCCGCCGGGGCGGGCCGGCATCCTGCGGTTCTGCTCGTGGTTCCCAACTCGATTCACGGATCGGATGCGATCGCGCATGCCAATCAAGCCAAATTCGATGCGCTCGCCGCGCAGGGCTACGTGGTTCTGGCCATTACGCCGCGCCCCTCGCCACCGGGAACCGACGATATGAAGGCTCCGGTGCTCGGACCGTTCTATCTTCTCAGCCTTCGTGCCGATCTGGTGGGCCGCACGCTGGTGGGCTTGCGCGTGGATGACGTGATTCGCGCCATGGATTACCTGTCCAGCCGCGCGGACGTCGATCCCGCGCGCATCTCGGCCCAGGCGAGCGGGCACATGGGGCTGGTGCTGCTGCATGCGGGCGTGTTCGATCGCCGCATTCGACACATCGATGTCGATCACGTGCTCACCAGCTATCGCAGTCTTCTCGATGCGCCGCTGCCCACCGGCGCGCCCGAGGATGTGATTCCCGGCGTGCTGCTCCACTACGACATTCCCGATCTCGAGCGCGCGCTGAAGCCGCGCCTCACGGAGAGCGATCCTCTGAGTGGCACGGACGACCTCAGTCAGGATTCGACGCCGCTCCAATTACTGACCGGCGCGACGCCGTAGCTCCGGGTCTCTGACCGCATGAATTCGTACGCGTGCATCCCGGTTTCCCGGGTCTCAAAGTCGTGACCCGGGGCACCCGAGATTGGTTCAAACGCAGGCGGTCAGAACCCTAACTCAGCGGCGCCGCGAGCAGTGCCGGCTTTTGCTCGGCGAGCGTCTGCATGAGCTCGCCGAAGAGCGTGTTAGCCCATGCAAACCACGAGCGCGTGAAATGCGACGGATTGTCCTTATTGAACGACTCGTGCATGAAGCCTGTACCCGCCGTGGTCGAGCGCAGCCAGCGCAGGCACTGGCGAATCTCCGCGTCGCTGGTCGACGTAAACGCGCGGTACATGATCGACATGGGCCAGATGGCGTTGAGTCCGATGTGCGGCCCTCCCACACCCTCGGCCGCTGTGCCGCGGAAGAAGTACGGATTGGCACCGCTGAGCGCGAAGGCGCGCGTACGCTGGTAGACTGCATCGTCGACCGGACAGATGCCCAGGTAAGCCAGCGTCACCAGGCCAGGAGCGTTGGCGTCGTCCATCAGCAATTGACCGCCGTAGCCGTCCACTTCGTACGCCCAGATCTCGCCAAGTTGCGGATGGTTCACGCGCCCGTGCCGCGAGGTTGCCTGCGCCACCTCATTGCTCAGCGCCGAGGCCCGCGCCGCAAGCGCCGTGTCCTGCGCGGCATGCGCGGCCAGCTCCGCCAGCTGGCCCAGAGCCTTGGCCGCGAAAAGATTCGACGGCACCTGCAGCGGAAAAATGCAGGCATCGTCCGACGGGCGGAACATGCTGAAGATCATGCCGTTGGGCCGCGCCGGATTGCCGAATCCCGAAAGCCCCTGGGTGTCGTAGGGCGACTCGGCCTTGCGCTCAAAACTGTAGGGCCCCTGCGACTGCTTGCGCCGCTGCTCGGTGAAGGTGCGCAGAATCGCGTCCGCGGCCGCGCGCCACTGCGCATCGAAGGGTCCGGTATCGCCCGTTGCCTGCCAATAACCGTGCGCCAGCCGGATGGGGAAGCAGAGCGAATCGATCTCCCACTTGCGCTCGGCCACGCCCGCATGGTGCTCCGTGCGGTCATTGACTGCCCAGGAGAGCGGCGGATCCGCGGTGTCGCGCGTGAACGCATTGGCATAGGGATCGAGTTGAATCATACGCGCCTGGCGGCGAACCACCCCTTCGAGCAGCATGCGCAGCCGCGCGTCCTTGCGTGCCAGACGCAGATACGGCCACACCTGCGCCGAGGAGTCGCGCAGCCACATGGCGTCAATGTCGCCGGTCACCACGTAGGTATCGGGATGCTTGTCGAAGATGCCCGGAAATACCGTGGTGTCGAGTGTATTGGGCAGGCAATTCTCCACCAGGACGCGCAAAGCGGGGTCACCAATCTGGCGCTGCAACGTGGCGATGGCATCTTCCACCGCCAGCGATGTGAATTTGCGATCCCCAATGGCCGGCCGCGCCTGGGGCAGCTTGAGGCTCGTGGTTCCCTGAGTGCTTTGGTCAGCGGATGGATTCGGGGGCGCAGCCGTTGCCTGCTCCGTAAAGGCTCGCTCGGCTCCTGCCTGCATCAGGCTCCATGCGCCCGCGCCCAGCAAAACCTGGCGCCGTGTCGGCCGCTCACTCTTCGATTCGTTCCCCATGGCGCAGCAAGCTCCTTTCCATTTCGCGAACCATCCGGCATGCACACATTCGCGGCAAAACGCCGCGCCGTTCGATTATAGTTTCAAGCAATGCCCCGTAACCGGTCTCTCGCGCCGATTTCTGTGAGGGTTTTCCTTATGCGTCGATTGATTCTCGCCGGATTGCTTTGCCTTTTGATCAGCCCTGCGTTCTGCGCCGCGCCGTCGGCTCTCTTTTACATGACGGACGCGCCCGATTCCGTGCGCTCGTTCCTCGCCCACTCGGGCAAGATCGATGTGCTGGTGCCTGCCTGGTACAACGTGGATGAAAACGGGCTCGTCACCGGCGCGCCCAACAAGACGGTTCTGGCAGCGGCGCAAAGCCAGGGGCTGCCGGTCATGCCGATCGTCGCGCTCTTCGGCAAAACCAGGTTCCACAATCTGGCCGGCAACGATGCGGCGCAAAAGCGCATGAACGAGGCATTGCTCCGTGATGCAAAGCTGCACGGCTACATCGGCTTCCAGATCGATTTCGAACATATCGATTATCTCGACCGCGATTTGTTGACAGCGTTGGTGGCGCGCTCAGCCGAAGCGATGCACGGCGCGGGCCTCAAGCTGACCATTGCCACCGTGCCCAATGCGCCCGGCTATCCCGGCAATGGCGGATTCTCCAAGTGGATGTACACGGACTGGCGCGGCGCGTACGATCTTGCCGCCCTCGCCAAATCCGTGGACCTGATTTGCCTGATGACCTACGATCAGCACACGCGCTGGACTATGCCCGGACCGGTTGCCGGCTGGCAATGGACCGTCGACAACCTGGATTACGCTTTGCAGTTTGTGCCTAAGGAAAAACTCTCGCTGGGCATCCCGCTTTACGGATACCACTGGCAAACCGGAGCGCCCATCACGGATAAGACTACCGGCGATGAGCGGCCCAACCTGACCGGCGAATCGATCAAGGCGGTAGATGCGCTGCAGTTGTCCTCAGAGTTCGGCGCCAAGCCCGACTGGGATGCAACCGACCACGCGGCTTTCTTTTGGTTTTACCGCGACCAGTTACGCGAGTGGGTCTTCTACACCGATCAGCGCACGTTTCGCGACCGCTATCAGTTGGCGGCGGACCGCGGCCTCGAGGGCTTCTGCTCGTGGTCGCTTGGCCAGGAGGATCCCGAGATCTGGACGGTATTGCCGGATCGGGCAGCAAGTCGCTGAACTGGTTCGTGAGCCGTCAGCAATTCCTCAATCCGTCGACATCTTTGAAGTCGAACCTGTAAACGGCGCCATCGGCTAACGTGATTTCGGCGCCAAGGACCGACCCCGATGGAGTGACGTCCACGATCCGAAGATCCTTGACCGGGCTTAGCTCCTCCGGTGTCCACGCGGTATCGTCCGTCTTGTGCAGCATGGCGGTGATCATCAACTCCATCGCCGGATTCTTGGCGGTGCGTTTGCGGTGGACGTACAACACCGTGCTCTCGTCCGCCTCGGCGTTGAAACCGCGATGCACCTTGCTTTCGACCTGGTCCCACCCGGAGTAGGCGATGAGCGCCACCTGGCGGCCGGGAATGGAGGCTGCGATGCCGCGCTCCCTGCCCGTTTCGAATCTGCGCAGGACGGCGCTTTCCCCGCCCATGTGGGGCAGACCAAAATGGCCAAGCGTGAGCTCGTGCTCGAAGGCGAGGCGGCAGCGGTCCACGCGCACCACGCCGCCCGGCACGGTGATCT
>Ga0181536_10004745_pt1 | contig 14253 bp, 12 predicted proteins | sample PEATcosm2014_Bin_41_FD_121105 | JGI IMG/M metagenome (GOLD analysis project Ga0181536, IMG submission 121105) | Peatland microbial communities from MTU Mesocosm Facility, Houghton, MI, USA - PEATcosm2014_Bin17_60_metaG | ecosystem: Environmental > Terrestrial > Soil > Wetlands > Peat | place... | reverse complement strand
AGTCTCATTTCACTCTCCTGTTATTAAGCTTCAGTGCTTCCGAGTGGTTGATGTGACGAACTGTCGCGTCTCTTCCGGCGGAGATCAGCCCATGTACGCTCCGCCATTGATGTTGATGGTCTGGCCTGTGACGTAGCTGGAGTCGTCGCTCCCGAGATAAAGCACCGCTTGCGTCACCTCTTCTGGGCGTCCAAGCCGACCCAGCGGCGTCATCGCCATGATCCGCGCGCGCCCCTCCGGCGGCCACGCAGCGACCATGTCGGTCTCGATGCCCGAGGGGGCGATGCAGTTGACACGAATGCGGAACGGAGCGAAGTGCCGCGCGAGCGATTTGGTCAATCCCTCAAGCCCCGCCTTCGAGGCGACATAGGCCGAGCCTGTAGCGGCGCCGCCGATCTGACCGGCAATCGACCCCAGCATCACAATGCTGCCGCCTCCGCCTTTCTGCATGACGCCGGCAGCCGCACGCGACGCGAAAAATGCGGCGCGCAAATTGATCGCCATGATGCGATCCCATTCCTCTACGCTCGCCGCCATCGGGTCGGCCTTGGCATCCATGATGCCGGCGTTGTTGATGAGAACGTCGAGGCGGCCATATCGGGATGCGGCGGCGGCGACCAGAGTTGCAGGTGTGCCGGGATCGGCAAAGTCCGCAGCGATCCCGCCGTCAGCCGCCGATTCAGGCATATGGACACGGGCTGCATCGACGCTTTTCCGCGAGTGACCTGTCCATGCGACAGTGGCGCCCCGTGCGGCGAAGGCGCGTACACATGCGAGCCCAATGCCGCGTGTGCCTCCGGTTATCAGCGCCACCTTGCCGTCAAATCGTGGCACGCAAACTCTCTCAACAGCGGATCGCGCCCGACCCACGCGCGATAATTCCTTCGGCTCAAGAAAGCTTACGCTTCAAGGCCTAGTCTCATATGGGCATCGTCACGAAGACTGTTGGCCCGATAAAGGCGCTGTTTCGATCGATCGGGCCTCGTCGGATCGCCAGTCTTCACATTTCAGTTTATTCAGTGAAAGTGGAATGTGGCTTTTTGTCAAGGGCTCTTGCGAGCTGAAATCCGGTTTGGCGCAAACGGCAAGGAGCTAAGCAAAAAATAATCCATGCGCGTGACCATCGCGCCTTCGCCCTCAGTGTTCGTCTTGAGTTGCTGCCATTCCGGATCATGACGGAAGGCTTTCCAGCCTTCGGCGCGCTCCTTCTCGTCATGCCACTCCAAGAGATAAACGAGCTTTTCCTGGCCGTCAGTCGGTTCCCACATGTCGACAATCCGGAAGCCGTGCTTTGCAAGCAGCCTCAGCGCGCCCTGCTTGAAGCGTTGGTACAGCGCCTCCCGGCGGTTTGGAATAACGTCATAGATACGAAGTTCGTAGATCATCGAGCACCCTACCTAAAATCCAAGCAACCGCGGCAGCCAGAGAGAGGCCGCAGGCACAAACACGAACACAGCGTAGATAATGATCAGCAACACGATGTAGGGCACTACGGCGCGGGAGAGTTCGTGCAGCTTCAGATTGGCGATGCTGCATCCAATAAACAAACACAATCCAACCGGAGGTGTGAGCAAACCAATCACAAGCCCGAAGACCATCACTACGCCGAAATGAATGGGATCAAATCCGTAAGCCTGCGCGGCCGGCCATAAAACAGGAGTGAGGATGATGATTGATCCCGACGTCTCCAGGAATAGACCAACCAGCAGCAAAAGCACCATGACAAGAATTAGAAACACTGATGGCGAGCTGGTGAGGGCGAGAAAAGCTGCCGCCACGATTTGTGGCACCTGCTCGAAGGCAAGGACCCAGCCGAGGAGATTGGCACTCGCAACGATAAGCATCACGGTTGCCGAGACGATCGCAGCCTCGATAATAAGCCGCCAAAGGGTTGCCATCCCCAGCGTGCGCATCATCAGTCCGACGGCCATGGCATAAAGCACTGCAGCGACCGAGGACTCTGTCGGCGTGAAAACGCCACCAACGACTCCTCCCACGATCAGCAGAGGCATGGCGAGCGCCAACAGTGCGGTTCGCAGGCTTAGCAAGAACCCACGAATGCGCTCCGCCGCATTGCCACCCGTCTCAAGCGGCCGGTCAAGAGGTCGCTTCCGCAGAATCCAGCGATTGAGAATGAGCATGCCGATGCCAACCGCCACGCCTGGCGTCGCCCCGGCAAGGAAAAGCGCGCCAATCGATGTTCCGGATGAGATGCCATAGACGAGCATTGGGATGCTGGGCGGGATGAGGGGTCCGGCCAGCGATGCCGAAATTGTCACAGCAGCGGCGAAGTCTCGCCGATAGCCCTGCTGGATCATCACCGGAATAAGGATAGAACCCACGGCAGCCGCATCCGCAGTCGCTGCTCCTGTGATGCCGCCGAAGAACATACTCGTCAGCACGGTGACCTGAGCGAGCCCACCACGCCAACGACCGACAAGGTGATCAGCAAACTGAATGAGGCGTGCCGTCAACTTAGCCTCATTCATGAGGAACCCCGCCAAAATAAAGAACGGGATACTCATGAGAACGAATTGGTCGAGGCCGGCGAAAATACGCTGGGGCACGATCGACAGGGCGGCACCATCACCCGAGAGAACGTGCGCTGCGCCGGCAATACCTAACACGAAGGCGATTGGCACTCCGGAAAAAAGAAGGACAAGAAAGGTGGCGGCGATGACCCCCATAATGTCAGCCGCCTTGCTGGTTTGAGGGAAATTCGCGCCACATCGCAATGAGAGCCGCCAATGCGATTAAAAGCGCGCCCACGGGAATTGCGAGATATATCCAGGCGATCGGAATTTGGAGCGCCGGCGTAAGCTGATGCCTCTCGAAATTACGAAGCGTCAATAGCGAGCCCTGCCAAATCAGGAAAGCCGCAAAGGTGATGACGATAAGATGGATTAGCCGATCGGCAATGCCGTGCAGCGCTGCGGGCAGGAGATCTACCAGAACCGTGACGGCAATATGCGCTCCCCGTTGATAGGCGACAGCCGATCCTACCATTGCGCTCCAAATCAGCGCGTAACGGGAGAGTTCCTCCGACCAAATCAGGCTGCTGCCAATCAGATATCTGGCGACGACCTGAGCTGCCATTGAGATCAGAGCGATGCTCAACGTGAGGCCCGCAATCACGCTGCAGACGGTTTCGAAAACGCGCGGCACCACGCTCTGCCACCCATCGAGCGGTTCCTCGCGCGGTGCTGCTGGATCGTTACTCATTTTTCTTTAGCGCGATGATGTCCTGAAGCAGATCTTCTGCATGCAGCCTCTCGGCATATTTGTTCCATACTGGCTTAACTTTCTCTACAAATGCGTCGGCATCCACTTTGGTAATCTGCACGCCTTCCTTCACGAACTTGCCGCGGATCGTTGTCATCTTATCAATGAACACCTGCCGCTCGTACTGTGCCGCCTCCTGCATCGCATCACGGATCAGATTTTGCTGATCAGGCTTCAGTTCGTCAAAGTACTTGGCGCTCATTATCACCGGCCGCGGTTCGGACAGAAACGTGATCTGCTGCCAATCGGTCATGAACTTAGCGACTTCGTAGACCTTGAGCGAATCAACGGAGAGGACGTCGAGATGCGCGCCGTCGATTACGCCTTGCTTCAGGCCGGTATAGACTTCGGTGTAAGGCATCGGTGTCGGGTCGGCCCCAAGAGCCTTCATTGCGTCAACAAGTACTGGCGTCTCGATAACGCGGATCTTCACGCCTTCGAGGTCGGCCGGCTTGTGTACCGGGTTCTTGACTGTTTCAATCGGACTATCGCCTGTCGAAAACCAAGCAAGCACGCGGAAACCAGCTTCATCTTCAATCTTCTTTGCAAGCTTTTTGCCGACGTCGCCAGTGGCGATCGCTGTCATGTGCTTCTGTCCCTGCACCAGGAAAGGCACCTGAACGATGTTATAGATCGGCGCCAGATTTGCCATCGCACCGGCGCCGACGCCAATCTGGATCGAACCTTCAAGTATAGCCTCGTTGATTTCTCGTTCCGCACCGAGCTGCCCGCCGGGATAAATATTGACCTTGATTTTGCCGGCCGAGCCGCTTTCGATCAGTTCCTTAAACTTGTTGGCGCCGTCCATATATGGGAAGGTTTGCGGCGTGATGAGTGCAAACCGCAAGGTTAAATCTTGCGCACTGGCGGCACACGCCGAGGCCAAAACAACGCCAGCGCCCACAAGAGCGGCGGCCAGATAGCAATTTAGTTTTCTGAACTTCATGATTTGGTCTCCCTTCGAGATTGCAATTTCTCTCATCGTTGCGAAGTCAGCCGCGTCTCCCATTGCGGAGAATATGTTGCAAGGTGAGGCGGTCATTTTTCTTTGATGTCTGCCAACCGGACAAACTTCTGATGAATGTCGATCGGCGTCGCTAACACCTTCTCGTGATAGAGCATGTCGAGAACGGTCTGAACCGCGTGGAAATCACGATCGTTCACCTGCTCATCGTTGCGGAATTTTAGCGGCTTCACCGCCGGCAGCGCCGCTTCCGGAACACCAACATATTTGGCGAGCAGCGGCCGGTAGCGATCGAAATTAGTTTCGATCTCCTTGGTGACGTTTCTCAGCACCAGCATGACCTTGCGCGCGACTTCCGGACGCTCCTTGATGAATTTCGTCGTCATCACGGCGCAGCCCCCGTACCAGGGGTTCGCGACATACTTGGCGCCGATGTTTGTAATGATCGACTCGACCTGACCCGAAGCGATCGCCATCGAGCCCATCGGTTCGATCGCGATCAAAGCATCGACGGTGCCCGCAACCAGAGCCGGAATCTGGACCGGGAAGCCAAGCTCGACGAGCAACACGTCCTTGTCCGGCTCAAGACCGTTGGCGCGCAGGATGTATTTTGCGTTCGTGCGCCACTGAATTCCTGGAATGACGCCAAGCTTTTTGCCTTTGAGTTCGGGCAGCGTGCGGATCGGACTTCCTTTCGTGACCAGGAGCGAACTGTTGACATAAGGCGTGCCTTCCTCGCCGCCGGATAACCCGAATAGCTTGAGGCTGCCCGGGTTCTGCGACTCCGCAACCAATGCAATTCCCGGCGCAGTGCCAAATGGCCCAACCTCGGCCTGGTTCGACAGAAACGCATCGACCAACGTGGTCGGGGACGTAAACCTTTGGCTCACGACCTCGATACCCTGGGCTTCAAAGGCCTTCTCTTGCATCGCGACAAAGAACGGCAGCGCATCGGTGGCGGGCAGCCAGCCGAATACGACCTTCTCCGCCGCTTGCGCATGAGACGCTGCGATAATCGTCAGTGACGCAAGCGCAGCCGCGAGCACATGTCGTAGCTGCACAAGTTTCGACGGCGAACCGCTCTTACCACTGGTAGACATTAGGCACTCCTCTATTCAGACTTCTATGAAAGACCGGCACCTGTTTGGGCAATTGCTGCCAATTCGATGTATTCGGTGAATTTGTTTGACGAATCGGCCGGCCCGGAGCACTTCCCACGCGCGTTTGACTTGACGATGCGAAACAGGTCGCTTAGAGGCACACGTAAACAATCGAGACGCGCAGAATGAAATCTTCGACGTCCACGGCTCAAGCCTTCTACGCAGCCAACGTCAGCGACCGCGCAGGCTCGCTCGGCTTTGCGATTCGAAATCATCGCAAGACGGCCGGCCTGACCCTGCAGGACGTCGCGGGAAAGACCGATCTGTCGATCAGCTATCTCAGCCAGATTGAACGCAATCTCCTGAATCCCTCGATCGGAACCCTCCGTAAGATCGCGAAGGTGCTGGGCATTCCGGCGGGTCAACTCCTGCTGAAGGACGGCTTGCAAGCCGCTTCGGCAGTCGCTCTGGTTCGCCGGGGCGAGCGCAAACAGCTCTCCTTCTCCGGATCGAGCATTCATTACGAATTGTTGACTCCCGATATGCGCAGGCGATCGTCGCTTTTGTGGATTACCGCGCCTCCCGGCTCCGAGAGCGGTCCATCGTTTTCGCACGAAGGTGAAGATGGCGTCGTGGTTCTGAAGGGGGAAATCGAGATTGAGATCGGCGAGGTCTGGCATCACCTGCAGGCCGGCGACAGCATTTACTTCAATGCCGGTATCCCGCACCGCTGGCGCAACACCAGCGCAAATGCCGCGGAAGCAATCTGGCTCAGCACGCCGCCGTCGTTCTAAATTCTTTCCGGAACTCGCGCGCGCCGCCTTCATTCCTGAAGAACTCAGCGTCGCAAGCGCGATCGTGCCAGACGCGAGCATTTTTCAACGCCCTTTCTGGCCTGGCGGACAGCTGCGTTTCCAGGCTGGGCTAGCCCAAAGAACGCCAGGATATGAGGCCGACCGGGTCCTCATCGCTCCGTCCCATCCGTTTCATAGCCGCCGCGCCGATTCACCTCCCGGCTGAACACCTCGAGACAGTGGCTTTTGATCGCCACGAACTCGGGGCTTGTCAGCGTCTTCGAATCGCGCGGCCACGCCACATCGACTGGAACTATCTCTGCGACCCTGGTCGGCCGGCGCGTCAACAGCAGAACGCGGTTTGCAAGTTGCACGGCCTCCTCGAGGTCATGCGAAACGAAGATCATCGTGTTCTTCCGCTTGAGAAAGACCCGTTGAATGCGCTCGCGCATGAACAGCGTCGTCTCATAGTCCAGTGCTGAAAACGGCTCGTCGAGGAACAGGACCTCTGGGTCGGTAATCAGCGCCCGCAGAATTGACAACATCTGCTGCTGGCCTCCTGACAGCTCATATGGGTATCGATGCAGGTCAATTTTGATCTCGAACTCGGCCAACAGCTCCTCGACCCGTCGGGTTCGGCTTTCTTTGTCGAGCCCCATGATCATCAACGGATAATGGATGTTGTTGATCGATCGCATCCAGGGGAACAAGGCATCTCGATAATTCTGAAAGACGTAGGACAGCCGCGTCTTCGCGATCGTCTTGCCGTCGTAGAGCACGCTGCCGCCGTCCATCGGCATCATCCCAGAGATCAGATTGATCAACGTGCTCTTGCCGCAGCCGTTCGGGCCAAAGACGGAAATAATTTCGCCCTCGGTCAAATCGAGACTGAAATCGCGATAAACATCGTCTCCGCCAAATTGTTTGGTCAGCTCGCGTATTTCGATTTGGCCGCCTTTCTGGTCCATCGGCGCGCCTTCTGAAAGATTCGATTGCACCAGCGCTACCTGTTTCACGGCCGATGATCCCGCGATGTTGCCATCATCGTCCGGCCCAATGGATGAAATATTTCTCGATCAGCAAAAATGTGTAATTGAGGCTGTAGCCAAGCGCTCCAGACAGCAGAAGCGAGCCGTACATGTCCTTGATATTGAAAGCCATTTGATCGTCCATGATCCGATGGCCCATACCGTCAACGCCGCCGATGAACATTTCCGCAACCACCACAACGATCAGCGCGAGCGAAATGCCAGCACGCAGTCCGATGAATGTCTGCGGCAACGTTTCGAGAAAAATGACATCGAAGAAGATTCGAATTCGCGAAGCGCCCATTGACCGCGCCGCAAGGACTCGGGTCTTGCGGGCGTTGATCACACCGTACGCGACGTTGAACACGATGATGAGCCACGCCGAAAATGCCGCGAGGGCGATTTTGCTTTGATCGCCTAGTCCGAAAATCAGCATGAACAACGGGAACATTGCGGTCGCAGGCGTCGACCGGAAGAAATCGATCATAAATTCGGCGCTGCGGTAGACGCGTTCGTTGGCTCCTATCACGATCCCAAACGGAACTGCGAGCACGGCGGCGATTGCAAACGCGCTTAGCACGCGATTAAGCGTTTGGGCGAGATCGTACAGCATCGCGCCTTCGGTCATGGCGTGCCAGGTCTCGACAAGAGTGGCGCCGGGACTGGGAATGAGGCGCGTGTTCAGGATGCCGAAGACATCCGCCAAGTACCATAACGCGAACAGGATCGCCGGGCCGGAAACGATCTCGAAGATTTTCCGGAAATATCCGCGGATTTCGTCGCGTCGAGATTTTCGTCTTCGGTCAGGGCCGGCTTTCTTTATGTGTTGCGGATCGACTTTATGACCGGCATGAAAACCTCCCGGTGGCGATGCTATGCCGGGTCTCAGGTCGCTCATTTCCTTTATGACCGCCATCCGAGAGCCTTTATGTCGTTAGGTTGACCTCGTGCCTGCGCTTCGCGTCACGGGATTTTCGAGAACCCCGATGCCTTCGAGTTCAATGCGGACCGTGTCGCCATGGTTGAGGAAAATCTCGCGAAATCCGCCCACGCCGAACGGTGTTCCCGTGGCGATAATATCACCCGGCCTTAACGTAGCGTGGCGCGTAATAAATTCGATCAATGCCCACGTATCGTAGACCATCATGCTGGTATTGGCATCTTGCATAGTCTGGCCGTTGAGCGACGTCTTGATACGGATGTTGTGCACGTCAGCTATTTCTTTGGCACTCGTTAGATGCGGTCCGAGCGGAGATGATTTATCGAGAGCCTTGGAAGTGAACCAGTCGACGATACGATTGCTGCCAAGCTCAACCCATTGCAAATCGCGTGCCGTCGTGTCGTTCAGGATCGTAATCGCGGCAACGTGGGCGCGAGCCTGAGCACGCGATATACCTGTCGCTTCCTTGCCAATCATGACCGCCATCTCGCCCTCATAGTCGAGTTTGGTTGAGACCGGCGGAATGCAGATTGCTTCGTTGGGGCCGACGAGTGAAGTGTACGGCTTGAAGAAGATCACTGGTGTTTTCGGAACGCTCAAACCTGCTTCTTCGGCATGCTTTCGATAATTGGCGCCCACCGCATAAACCAGGTTGCCGGGATCCATCGGCGGGCCGAATCGGACAGCCGCTGAATCAAATGTCGGCGCTCCGTTTGGCAGACTCAATTCCGGGTCCCAACCGTCCGGACAGTTGCCGAGAAACGAAGCAATCGTCGGATGGCGCCCGCTAATATCGGCGACGGTATTGCCGATCAGCAGCCCTGGCCGCAAGTTGACCTGGCCAGCTTCGGCAAATCGTACGACTTTTGCGGCCATGTCAGGCTCCGGTCAGCTACCGATTTCCGGCATGGCGAAGCTAAATGGCGCACCATCCAAACCGACCTGAACGTCGGCCAGGCCGCCACACGCGCTGCATATGAACTGACGAAGCTTGAATCGGCCGCGGTCATAGACTTCCCCTCGTACCGGTCCCGCCGCAGTCATGGGCGCTTCCACGAGTTGAAGATGATCGAGAAGATTTTCATCAGCCGCACAGTGCCGATGTCCGCACTGGCCACAACTGACTGAATTCTCGTTCGTATCGATAACCAAGGCGTGCCCGATCTCGGTGCGGCCGCGCCCGGTGTAGGACCATTTCAGATGGTCCAGATTCCTTTTTCCGGCGCCCGTGGCAGCCCCTCGGCGGGCGCCACGTAATGCTTCACGCTTGATCTTGGTTGCTTCAGCATCTGCTTGGTTATCGGCGCCGAACACGACGCCGTAAATTTCCTCGGCGGAGCGCCGCGAGACGGCACCCCGGGCCACATCCATCGCGACGCGATCCAGCTCGCGCGTGATCGGATCGCCGAACCCGCCGCCCCCTTGCCAGCTGTGATACCAGACATCGCCCGCAAAAATTGGACTGCGTGTATGTTTGGACGCGAGCCACTCGAGATTGCCTTTGACATCCTTGAGCCGATCCGGAAGAGCCGTACCCGCTTTGATCCGGCCCTGGATATCGGTCCCAACGACGCGCGCGATTGAAATCGCGGAACCAGGCATGCCTCCGGCGATTCCGATGGCATTGGGCATCTCGGCTCCGGTGCCAGCAAACAGGCCCTCCAACTGACCTGTGGGGGCATCATAGATGGTGTACGCCAGCTCGCCGGAACGGCCACCACGAAACTGGCCCGGCCCGCCGGAATCCTGCAAATGACGCCGGAACAGATAAAGCACCGGGTATTCGGCTTCCTGATCCTCGATGTTCGGCATATTCGGTGTCGTGTTGAACACGATTCCCGGGGTGTCGACACCGTCGCGTTCGGAACACGCGCCGCCACCACCGCCGAAATGGCTCATCTCGGTCGCGGCAAACACGAAGCCATGCTGGCTAGTCCCGGCGAAAATTGGCGCCATCGAGGTCCCCGACCACAAGGCCATGGCCTCTTTGGAATACTTCTTACTGGCGAGGAGCATTTGCGACAGGCCCCGCCACACCGAATCAATCGTCACAATGACAGCAGAGATCGTCGCCATCGCGCATGGCGCGGGATAGGCGCAATTATTGACGGTCCCAACCTCGCTAATGATGTCCATGCAATCGCGAACGCCACGATTCCACGGAATATCCCAGCATAGGTTGATGTAGGTGGCGGTCAAGCAAGCCGCCTGCAACCCGGCATATGTGCAGTTGATTAGACCTCGCGCATTCGGGCTAGAACCGGTGAAATCGAATTTGAGACGACTGCCAGTTTTGGTCAGCGTGCAAATGATCTTGTAGATTTCAGGGTTGTGTCCATCGTGGTCGATATACTGAACCTCGCGCCACTTTCCATCCGGCAGCTCAGCGAGGCGAGTTTCGAGCTTTTGGCGTGAATGAACGATGGATTGCTCCATGGCCGCCTGCACCGTTTCTTCGCCCCAGTGCTGAAATAGCTCCAGCACGCGCTGACGTCCGCTGTTGAGCGAAGCAATCTGTCCCTTAATGTCCAGCGCAACTAGCGGATCGCGGACCTGATTCCGAATCCAGCGCAAGACGTCTTCCCGCACGACTCCGCGCTGAGCGATCTTGACGGGCGGCATGCGCAGCCCTTCCTGATGCGTGTCGACGACCTTGATCGAGAATCCACCGGGATCCATCCCGCCGTTATCGAGCTGATGCCCCGACGCGCCGACCCAGGCGACCAGCTTTCCGTTCCAGAAGATCGGAGCGACCGTTGCAATATCAGGATGATGAATGGCTCCGAGATAAGGGTCATTGCAAATGAATATGTCGCCATCATCGATCGTTTCGCCGGGCCCGAGCGATTTCATCGTGCTTTCGACGATGAGCGGCAAGACGTTGCCCTGCGTGACGATATACGGCCCCACTGAAACGAGCGATCCGTCGGCCTGCATGATCGCAGCCGCGGCGTCGTTTCCGGTGATCAGCACATTCGACCCGGAGCAGCGCATATATTGAATGCCCATCTCCTCGCTAATCGTCATCATGCGATGGTTCAAAACCTCGAACGTGACGGGATCGATGGAGCCGATCTTTTGCGGACTAAGCACGGCCGACCTCTTTCTCAGCGAGCGGATATAATTCGTGTGTTGCCATATTCGTCGGTCCGGGCCGTTTGGCCAGTGTGCACGACGATAGTTGTCGCAGAGTGCTCGATAACGGCAGGTCCAGAAATCACACTCCCGGTTTTGAGCTTGATGCCTTCGTAGATTGGTGTGTCGACCATCGTGCCCGCAACCGGGCAGAAGGCTGGCCGCCGTGTCCGCGGCTTCGCCGCGTGCCCGGTGTCACGGACGCTCGCATCCGACTTTTCCACGATCCCAATCGCATCGATACCGTAATCGACAAGCTCAATACCGGCGTCTTTGAGGGCCGAGCCCGGCCCGAACAGGCGTTCGTATTCAGCTTCGAAGGCATCGGCGATCTGCTGGACGACTGACGGGGTATCGACGCGGCTAGGCACTGCGACACGCACGGTATGGACCTGCCGCCGATACCGAGCCTCGACCCAGCGCTCGTAACGTCTGTTCTTCTCCGGCACATCTGCGCCAACCAGCAGCTTTTCGCCTTCCGCTTCCATCGGCGCATAAATGCTCGTCAGCTTTTGCGGCTCGATGGGCAAGGTCAGCGGATCGGAATAGCGCAGGCTAAATCGGACGTCTGACAGAGCGCCGCCATATGCGGAGTGCACGGAGGCATGGAAAGGCACGATAATTTCCGAAATACCAAGGTCGCCGCCGTATGATGCCGCATGAACGGGACCGGAGCCACCATAAGCCATCAGTGCAAAATTGCGCGGATCGTAGCCGCGCTGCAAAGTGGTCTTGCGGATCAGATCTGCCATTTGCGCATCGACGACTCGACGAATCCCCGCTGCCGCGGCGATCACGTCACCGTTGAATAGCGGAACGGCGATGCGCTTGTGAATTGCCGCCGCCGCCGCCGCTACATCGAGCGACATGCGCCCGGCCAAAAAGCGATCTGCCGAAATGTGGCCGAGAATAAGATCGGCGTCGGTCACAGTCGGCTCTTCCCCGCCGAACCCGTAACAGGCCGGACCGGGACTGGCCGACGCACTCTTCGGCCCGATCCGCAGACGTCCATTATCGACCCAAGCAATGGAACCACCGCCGGCACCGATCGAGACCACGTCGATCATCGGAAGGCGCAACTGATATTGGTTTAAGACGGTCTCGCGCGAATAGGCCCACTTTCCGCCTTCGATGACGGCCACCTTAAAGGTGGTGCCGCCTACGTCGGTTGTGATGACATTTGGAAGGCCAAGCTGGCTCGCAAGATGCGCGCTACCGACTACGCCGATCGCCGGCCCCGATTCGACAGTGAAGATCGGGATCGTCTGCGCGGGCGTGGCGAGACCGCCATTAGCCTGCGCAATCAGGGGGCGACACTTGAGGCCCGATTGATCCAGCGTCGCGACCAGATTCTCAAGATAATTCACGATGACCGGGCCAACATAAGCATTGAAAAGCGCGGTCGCGCTGCGTTCGTATTCGCCGAGCACGGGCGCTACCTCGCTCGAAAGAGAGACATAAACGGTTGGAATCTCTTTTTTCAGAACCTCGCGAGCGCGCTGCTCATGGGCCGCATTCTTGTGCGAAAACAAGAATGCCACGCCAACGGCTTCGTAGCCGTGCGCCTTGAGCGTGCGCGCGATTGAGCGCAGCTCGGCCTCATCGAGCACGGTGACCGGCCGCCCGGCATAGTCCATGCGCTCCGCAACCTCGAAGATGTCACGCTCATCCGCAATCATCCTCGGCTTGGCTGTCGCGCGATAATGGAAACGTTCAAACACGCTCAGGCCGGCAACCCTGCCTGTGGCACGCATGATCGTGAGCGTGTCACCAAACCCACGCGTCGTGACCACCGCGGTTTTAGCGCCGGAATAGGCGAAAATCGCGTTGCTCGACTGGGTAGTGGCGTGAACGAAACGATGCGCTTCTTCCAGCACGCGCCGCAGGGGCATACCCATCTCATCTGCAGCTTGCTCGAGGGCTGCGATCACGCCGTTGCGCAAGTCATCCGATGTCGTGAGCACTTTGCCGACGACGGTTCGGCTTTGGGCTTCGTCGAAAATGACGGCATCAGTAAAGGTGCCGCCGATATCAACTGAGAGCGTATACATGGCCTATCCAAAAATTTTCAGTGAAGCTACTGAAATATATCGCCCGGTTCGCGTCAAGGGTTATTTTGAGCCGAGCCTTGGGCCAGCTTGATTGTTGAGAACCAGCCCGCGACCATGTATTAAGATATTGAAATATATTAAGTAATTATGCCTAGTACGCTACTATTCGGATTGGACCCCCCGATCTTCGCCCGATTGACTCACATGAAGCGGAACCCTAATCTTTTTTAGTGTTGGACCTGAAAAAATTGAAGATGGCTGTCATGAGTCCGCTTCCTTCGTATCCAGTGACGACTCGCGACCGCAACGGCCAGCCGCATCAGATCAAATTGATCGTGTTTCCCGGCGGGTTCAATTGGCCCATTTGGGTGGCGCAGGAGCTGGGTCTCTTTCTGCGGCACGGTGTTCAAGTCAGTCTGTCATTGACGCCCGGATCGGTATTCCAGTGGACTTGCTTGGCCGACGGGAGGGCGGACATGGCCATCACGTTGATGGACAATGTGATCGCCTATCGCGAAGGCCAGGGCGAGGTCCCGTTAGCCATCCCGGATGCATTCGCTATCATGGCGGCGGATGCACGTGCCTTGCCGGCTCTCATTACGCTCCCCGACGTTCGCTCTTATGCCGATCTAAAGGGACGCGCGCTGTCCGTCGATGCCGTTGCGACTGGCCTTGCACTGGCACTCATCGCATTGCTTGAGAAAGGCGGCCTGAAAGCCGGCGACTACACGCTAGCGAGGGTCGGTGGCGTGACTCAGCGCTTCGAGACGCTTAAGCGCAAGGAATATGCGGGCGCCCTTTTCAATTCGCCATTCGCAAGCCAGCTTGAGCGGGAGGGATTCTACGTCCTGGATACGGTGGCCGGCGCCGTTGGTCATTATCAGAATCACGTGGTCGCAGCCCGGGCGAGCTGGGCGGAAGAGAACCGCACTGCAGTGAAAGGGTTCATCCGCGCCTTT
>Ga0181536_10004740_pt1 | contig 14258 bp, 4 predicted proteins | sample PEATcosm2014_Bin_41_FD_121105 | JGI IMG/M metagenome (GOLD analysis project Ga0181536, IMG submission 121105) | Peatland microbial communities from MTU Mesocosm Facility, Houghton, MI, USA - PEATcosm2014_Bin17_60_metaG | ecosystem: Environmental > Terrestrial > Soil > Wetlands > Peat | place... | reverse complement strand
TGGTGGGCCTGTCCGGCCTGCTCGATCGGGGCTACAACACTGTGCCTGACCAACTGGCGCTCGTCAGCAATGCCAATGCCACCGTCAATTTCGTCCTGCAGCTCTCATCGAGCCAGACCTTCACCATCACCACCGCTGTCAATCCCCCCGGGGCCGGCACGGCCAGCGGCGGGGGCACGTTCGTCCGGGGCAGCATGGTGACCGTTAGGGCGGCGCCCACCAATGCCACGTTGCCATACGTTTTCGCCAGTTGGACGGAGAACGGGGTCTTTCAAAGCGGCAGCGGCACTTATTCGTTCCCCGCTTTTCAGGACCGCAGCCTCGTGGCGAACTTCTCGCTGCCGACCTTCACGATTTCGGCGTCGAACAATCCGCCCTCCGGCGGCACAGTGACGGGGACTGGCAGCTACGCTTATGGCGCGACTAATGTGCTGACGGCGCACCCGAATTTCGGCTACAATTTTGGGTCATGGACTGAAAATGGCGTCATCGTTGGACCGACGGCCAACCTGACGACGGTCGTTTACGCCAACCACTCGTTCGTGGCCAACTATACTGAGGCGAACACGAATCACTTCGTCACCACGGCCACTTCGCCGCCGGCTCTGGCGACGGTCAGCGGCGCGGGCGTTTACACCAACGGCCAGAGCGGGACCTTCAGCGCGCCCTCGGTCATCGTCAGCGGCCAGTATGATTACTTTTTCCGGGAATTCGCGCTGACGAACACCGTGGTCAGCGCCAGCGCCAGCTTCACCAAGGTCTTCTCGACCACGGACCCGACCAACCTGCAGTATGTTGCGGTGTATGCCAGCCTCGGCGTCACTCCCGTCGTGACCAACGTGACGGTCAATTTCCCGAACCCAGTTCCGGCGACGACGAGCTTCCAACTCGGGTTCCAGTTCGACCGGTCGATGAACACCAACCTCACGCCGCAGGTCACGCTGACCAACAGCGCCAACGGAGCCGTTCAACCCACCGTTCCCGCTGGCGGCAACTGGGCCTCGGTCGTTGTGAGCAACGACACGTTTTATTTGCCGCCTGTCACGTTCATCCACGGCATGGACGGCACCGTCCAGGTTTTCATCGCCGCCGCGCAAGACCCGCTTGGCGGCACGCTGGGCCCGACCAATGTGTACACCATCCTGGTGGACGCGACGCCGCCGGTGTTGAGCAACATCGCCGCGACGCCATCCGTCCTGTCCGCGTTCGTCACCTGGACCTCGGACAAGCCCGCGTCGTCCCTGGTCGAATACGGCACGAGCCCGGCTTACGGCCTGAACTCGGGTTTCAATAGCCAGTTGGTCACGGCCCACGGCGTCACCCTTGGCAGTTTGAATCCGTTGACGACGTACCATTTCCGCGTTCACTCCAGCGATCAGGCCGGCAACCAAACCATCTCCGGCGACGAGAGCTTCACCACCCTTGCCGCGCCGGACCTGCAGGTGACCAAGCTGTCGGTCACCGGCAGCCTGGTTTCCGGCGGCAATCTCTTGATTTCCTGGAGGGACACTAATTCCGGCGCCGGGGCGACGTTCACGTACTGGTATGATCAGGTGATTGTCACCAACAGCACGACGGGCCAGACGCTGTTGAACTCGTCGCTGTTCTATGACCCGAGCGTCAATGGGAACATCGCTCCCGGCGGTTCGCAGAATCGTCACCTCGGTTTCCAACTGCCGAACGGTCCGTCGGGCGCGGGGCGTATGCAGGCCATTGTTACCGTTAACGCATACGGAAACCAATACGAAGCCAACAACAGCGGCACCGCGCAACTCAACAACACCGAGTCCATCGCGCTGGTCAGCACGTTGGCCGCCTACCCGGACCTGCAAATAACCGGCCTGGCACTGACCAACTCGCAACTCCGCTCGGGCAATGTCGCCGGGTTAGTGTGGAACGACGCCAACACGGGAACCGGTTCGGCAAGCAACCAGTTTTACGACCAAATCCTCGTCGTGAACCAGACGACCGCCCAAACTCTCGTGAACACGGTGCTGGTCGACAACGCGGCGATTGCGCCGATTGCCGCCGGCCAGTCCGTTCCACGTCAATTCTCGTTTACCTTGCCCGACGGCCCGCCAGGCGCGGGCACTTTGCAGATCGTGATCACCGCCGACATTTACGACAATGTCTTCGAATACAACGCCAGCGGCACCGCCAAGAGCAACAACACCAACTCGATTGTGGCCGCTTCCACGCTCGCTCCCTATCCCGATCTGCTGGCGACCAACGTCGTGGTTCCCGCCAGCGCCAACGCCGGCCAGGGGATTTCGGTTTCCTGGACGGAAATTAATCAAGGCGCCGCCGCGGCCACCAACACCTGGTATGACCAGGTGTTTCTCACTGAGGCGGATGCAATAGGCGGCGGTCAACTCCTGGGCACGTTCGCCTTCACCAACGGGCTGGCCGTGGATCAATCCACGACCGTCACTCAGAGCGTGACGCTGCCGCAGTTTGTTCAAGGCAGCCAATGGATCGTTGTCAAAGCCAACGCGTTGGCCAGCTTCTTCGAGTTGAACACCAACAACAACAGCGCCATTTCAACCCAGGCCGTGGTGATTGCGCCCACCTTGCTGCTTGGCCTGGCCCCCGCAACCATCTCCGAATCGGCCGGCGCCAACTCGGTCACCGGGGTCTTGACTCGCAACGGGGACATTTCCGCCGCCCTGACGGTCCAGCTTGCGACCACGACCGGGACCAACCTGGTTGTGCCCGCCAGCGTAACCGTTCCCGCCGGGCAAAGCGGAGTGACTTTCCTGGCCGGACTGATTGATCATTTTATAGCGGGCAGTCCCGTGGCTGAAGCAATCGCGGCCACCGCCGCCGGTTTTGCGCCGGCCACAGCGCCGCTGACTATCTTGGAGGACGATCCAACCGCGTTGACCTTGAGCCTGAGCGCTGCCAGCGTCAACGACAACGCTGGCCCCAATGCAGTGAGCGCAACCGTGGCGCGCAACGCCAATTTCGGCACTCCGCTGACAGTGACTTTGATGAGCGATACCCCCAGTGTCCTGATCCTGCCGGCCAGCGTCACGATTCCCGCCGGCCAAGCCAGCGCGGCTTTCGGGCTGACGCCGGTTCCGACCGCTGCCATCGGCGATGTGCGGAAGGTCAACATATCCGCGTTTGCCCCAGGCTTCAGCTCGGTTTCCACGCCGATTCAAGTGCTCAACGTGAATTCGCTGCAATTGAGTCTCATGCTGCAAAACTCCACGGTCAGCAAGGGCGCCGGCAATTCGGCGGGCCAAGCAACGGTAAGCATCCCTTCGGCTTTGTCCGCCGCTCAAAACATCCTGCTGACGGTGCAGGGCAGTTCGTTGGTGACGATTCCGGCCGTGGTGACGATTCCGGCCGGCGCCACTGCGGTGAACTTCAGCCTCAATGTTGGCAACGACAATCTGGCGACCGGCCCGCAAACGGCGACACTGCTCGCCCAGGCCCTGACCCCGGACCAGGTTGCCCTGACCAACGGCGAGGCGAGCGCCCAGTTGCAGATTCTGGACACCAACGGCGCAACGCTTTCGTTAAGCCTGGCCAGTTCGACGATTTCCAAGGGCAGCAACACCACTGCCACGGTCGTGCGCAACACCCTTGCAACCAACGCCCTCACCGTGAATCTCAACTCCTCACCGCCCGGCATTGTTGCGCTGCCGGTCAGTGTGCCGCTCCCGCTCAATCAGACCAGCGCGACGTTCACTGTGGCCGGCATCCTGAATGGCAAGCAAACCGGGCCTGAGTCTGTCACTCTCACGGCCTCTGCCACCGGTTTCAATTCTGGCGCCGCCCCCCTCACCGTGTCGGACATTTACCTGCCGGACCTGTCGCCGGCTTCGATCACGGTTCCGACCACTGCGCTCACGAGCGGCCAGTTGACCGTGAGCTGGGTGATTGCCAATCGCGGCCTGGGAGCAGCCACCAACCAGACCTGGTACGACTACGTTTCTCTGGCCAGCGATAGCGTCGGCCAGAATCAAACCCTGGTTGCCGCCGTTGCCAACCCGTCGGGCTTGGCGGTTGGGGCGAGCTACACCAACCAGGCAAGCTTCTACCTGCCGCCAACGCCGGGCGATTACTGGATCATCGTCGTGGCGGATGGCGGAAACGTGGTGAGCGAGCTGAACAAGCAGAACAATGCGCTGGTTTCATCCCTGCCCATCGCCGTCAATCCCGCCTATGGCGCGGCCATCACCAATGTCGCCCCAGCGGTGGCCAACCAAGGGACGCCGATCACCCTTTCCGGATGGACTTACAACCCGGCAAATCAGCAACCGGCTGCGAACAGTGCCGCAGTTGTCAACGTCCAGATCAACGGGACGCAACGCCTTTATCCGGTGGCCTCGGATTCGACGGGCAGTTTCTCGTACACTTTCCAGCCCCTGGCCAATGAGGCCGGCGATTACACGGCCGGGGCTGACTATCCTTACACCAGCCCATTGTCAGCGCAGGCCTCGTTTGTCCTGCTGGGGATGCAGGCCTTGCCGGCCACTTTGACCGCGCAAGTGCTTCCCAACGTTCCGCTTGCCGGCCAACTCATTCTGAGCAACCTCACAGACCAGGCCCTGAGCGGGCTGGCCGTCACGCTGCCCAACCTGCAAGGCAACCTGACGGCCCAGTTCACCTTCACCAACTCCACCTTGCCGGCCTTTGGGGCGGTCGCAGTCAACTATACCCTGCAAAGTTCCCTCGCCCAGAGCGCTCAAATCAACTTCTCGGCCATTGTGACCTCGTCCGAGGGCGCGCAGTTGACGATCCCGGTCAATGCCCGCGTCGTGCCTTTGGTGCCCCAGCTCATTGCCAATCCCGCCTATCTATCCAGCGGCATGGTGGTCGGACAGCAGAGCACGGTCTCTTTTGACATTCACAACACCGGCGGGGCCAGCAGCGGCGATCTGGCGGTGCAACTGCCCACCAACCTGACTTGGATGGCGCTGGCGTCGTCGGCGACGATTCCCTCGATCCCGACCGGAGGCAAGGCCACCGTCACGCTGCTCTTGAACCCGCCCCCCGGTCTGACTTTGACGCTCTACACGGGCAACCTTGTAGCCTTCGGGGCCAACAGTGGCGTCAGCGTGCCGTTTCAAATCCGGGCAGTCTCCGAGAGCACGGGTGATCTGCGCGTAACCGCTACCGATGATTACACTTACTATGTGGCGGGAGCGCCCAACGTGACCAATGCAACCGTCACCGTGCGGGACGCCATCACCACGGCCGTCATCGCCCAGACCAATTCGGATGCCAATGGCATCGCCGACTTCCCCGCTCTGCCCGCCGGGCCTTACACGGTGGATGCCACGGCGACCGAACATAGCCAGTTCCGCGGCTCGGTGTCGGTCGTTCCGGGTGTGACCAACGCCTTGGAAGCGTTTATGCCTCGGCAGTTGGTCTCTTACCAGTGGACGGTTGTGCCGACGGAAATACCGGACGAATACCAGATCGTCCTGCAGTCGGTTTTCCAAACGGAGGTTCCGGTGCCCAATGTGGTAGTCGCGGAGCCAGAGGTCATGCTCCTGGTGGCTCCGGAAGAGGCCTCGCAATTCACGATCACGCTGAGCAACGAAGGTCTCATCCAGGCGGAGAACGTCTCGATCAGCGTGCCCGACGATCCCACCTACCTGGTCACGCCCCTGGTTACCAGTGTGGGGATCATTCCGGCGCAAAGTACGGTCCAGGTTCCTGTCACCGTCCAACTGCGCAGCGCTCCCGTTCCCGGTCTCGCGCGCGGCAACGACAAGGCCCGCCCCATGGGCGGGGGCGGGTGCAACCTGAGTGACATCAACGCTTGTCTGCCGGATATCCCGCTGGGAGTGGTTTCCTATCACGTCTGCGGCAACAACGGCGTGCCGCAACAGAGGTCCATCGATCTCAAGCTCATTTGCACCACCAAGGCGGCTAAGGATTGCTGGGACAACCTCAAGAAACTGAACCCGGCAAGCAATCCCAATCTGGTCGCGGCGACGTGCAATGCGATCTCGGCGCTGCTGGCCTGTGCCGGTTTAGACTTCAGTCCGTGCCAAAAGGCCGCGCTATCTACCGCCTGCGGCGCTGGCCTCGGGCTCCTCGGGGGGGGACCTGCCGGTGCGGCGTCTGGCGCCGCCTCAGCGGGAGCCAGCGACCTCTTGGAATGCGCTTGCAGTCTTCTTAAGAACTTGCCACCGCCCGCCTTCGTATCCAGTCCTCCTCCGACTACTGCCAGCTCAGGGGGCTTTTTTGGCCTCGGCGTCTCCTGGCCGGCCAATGGATTTCCTGTCATAACCGGAAGCTTCATACCCGGCGGCGATTGCGCCAAAGGCAGCGCCCACGTCAGGGCCCAGGTCAAGGGCGGAAGCACCCCCGCCTTTCCCACCTCCCTGCCCAATCTTGGACCGCCGCAGAAAAAGGACCTCTCCCAGGGCGTCTGCGCCACGGTCCGCCTGCAAATCGACCAGGACGTGGTCATGAGCCGGTCCGCCTTCGCGGGGACCCTTGAGATCGAAGACGGCGGCAGCACGGCGATCACCGCAGTGCAAGTGAGCCTCGCCTTCCAGAATGCCACCAATGGCGATGCCTCCAGCATGTTCGTCGTTGAAGGGCCGGTCCTGAGCAGCCTGACCGCCGTGGACGGCACGGGAACTCTGGCCGGCGGGGCGACCGGTTCGGCGGTTTACACCTTTATTCCTACGGATGATGCCGCGCCGGACGCGCCGGCCACCTACCAGATCGGCGGCACTCTCGGTTACCTGGACAGTGGCCAGCAGGTGACCGTGCCGTTGCTGTCCGCCCCCTTCACTGTCTATCCCGAGGCCAAGCTGGACTTGGTTTATTTCCAGCAACGGGACATTTACGGTCCCGATCCGCTCAATCCTCAACTGAGCGAACCGTCCCAGCCGTTCGATTTGGGGTTGATCGTCAAGAACGTCGGCGGCGGCACCGCCCACAGTTTCCAGATCACTTCGGGCCAACCCCAGATCGTGGACAATGAAAAGGGCCTCTTGATTAACTTCACGATCATCGGGACCGAGGTGGGCGACCAACCCATCTCGCCGTCCCTGACGGCAAACCTGGGAGACATTTCACCGGGCGCCTCCAAGCAAGTGACCTGGGAATTGCTCTCCACGCTGGCGGGCAAATTCATCTCCTTCAACGCCACATTCCAGCACGTGGACGACCTGGGCAACACCAATACTTCCCTGATCAACAGTGTTGAGATTCATTCACTCACCCACCAGGTGCTGGCCAACCGGCCCACCGACGATGACCTGCCCGACTTCCTGGTCAACGACATTCCCAATCCAGCCAGTCTGCCCGACACGCTTTACCTCAGTGACGGCACCGTAGCGCCCGTCAACGTCGTCACCAGCGGCAGCTTCGACGGCCCGGCCGCCCCCGGCCACCTGCAGGTTCAACTCACGACTGAGGTCAGTAATGGCTGGAACTACATTCAGTTGCCCGATCCAGGCGTCGGATACTTGCTGGAACGGGTCGTGCGTTCCGACGGCGAGGTCCTCCCCATGACCAATGACGCCTGGACCACGTCCCTGAGCTTCCCGTCCTCGAGCGCCGCGCCCGTGGCCGAGAATCTGGTTCATTTGTTCGACTGGGCCGGCACCGGTTCCTACACGCTCTACTATCACTCGACGAACACGACTGCTCCCGCCATCGTGCAAATCGGCCCACTGACGCCCTTCAACCAACCGGGAGCCGTTTCCTCGGTGGACATTGTCTTTTCGGAAGCGGTTGACACGACCACCTTCAGCTATACGAACCTGAATCTGACGCTCAACGGCGGCCCCAACCTGATCACCAGCGGCGCCGGAATCAGCCTGACTTTGGTGTCGAATACCACGTATTCCATCAACGGCCTCGCGCCGTTCGCCGCGGCGGACGGCAATTATCAACTGACCGTGAACGGCTCGGGCATCTATGATCTCTGGGCCAACAACGCCGGCAACATTTCTGCTTCGACCCAATGGGCAAAAGGAAATGCCGCCCCGGTGGTCCAAAGCATTTCGGCCATTTCGCCGAATCCGAGAAACGCGCCCGTCCCCAGCGTCACGGTGAACTTCTCCAAGGCGATCAACGCGGCGACGTTTGACTATCATGCCCTGACCCTCACGCTCAATGGCGGCCCCAATCTCATCACCGGCGCGGTGAGCGTGACGCCGCAAACCGCCAGTTCATTCACGATCGGGGGTCTGGGTCCGCTCACCGGGGCGCAAGGTAATTATGTCTTGACGGTCAACGCAACCGGGGTTCAGGACACCGGCGGCATGGCCGGGTTCGGTTCCCAATCCGTGGGCTGGGGCATTATCACCACCGGCCCCACTATCACGGCCCTGGAGCAGATCGCCACCAACCCGCGCAACATCGTGGTGCAAACTCTTGCCGTCACGTTCTCCGAAGCAATTGATCCGGCGACGTTTGACTACACGGACCTGACGCTGACACGTGACGGCGGCCCCAACCTTATCACCAGCGCAGTGCAGCTCGATCCGGTCAATGCCACGACCTGCGTCATCACCAACATCAGTTGGGTGCAGGGCTACGCCGGCACTTACACCTTGACCGTCAACGCGGCGGGTGTGAGGGACCTGGCCGGCAACCCAGGCGCGGGCAGCACCAACGAGAGCTGGCGGATCGTCCTGGGAGTACCGGCCACACCGGCGAACCTGGCCATCATGCCGGGCGTAGCCACATCCCCGACCAGCGGACTGAGCGCCACGAACAACCTCACCTTGATTGGCACTGTCGGGGCGAGCAACCTGACCGTCCGGGCGTATGACGTGACTACCAGCGCGGACCTGGGCGTGGCGAAGGTCGTGGGGACGAACTTCAGCATTTATCTTGCCTTCACCACTGAGGGGTTGCACCAACTGCAGGTCAACGCGATTGACGCGGCGGGCAACGCCTCCCTGGCGGCCTTCTTTGACTTGTTCCTGGATATAGTCCCGCCAACTGCGATCATCGAGCAGGTGGCAAACCCGATCTACTCGGCGGTGTCGAGCATTCCGGTGACGTTCTCCGAAGCGATCAACACCAATACTCTAAGCGCCACCAATTTTGTGGTCACATTGAATGGAACCAATCCCTTCACGCCGACGCTGACCTATGTTTCGAGCAACACGTTCCTGCTCGGAAATCTTGCCGCCTACACCCTGCCGCTGGGGACCTACCAGGTCACCTTGAATTTGAGCGGCGTCCAAGACCTTGCCGGCAACCGGACCACCAACCTGGTCGCAATGTCATGGGTGCACGGCACTACCTATCGTCCGCCGGTGATTGCCCAGATCACTAACGTCATCGTTCCGCCGGATGACTTCGTGTCGTTTCAGGTTCAGGCCTACGACCCGAATGGCGCCCAACTGACTTACAGCCTGGCTCCCGGCTCCCCGACCAACGCCAGCATCGGCCCCGCCAGCGGACTCTTCTTCTGGGCCCCGACGCGCGCTTATGCGCAGACCACCAACTCCTTCACCGTCGTCGCCACCGACAATGTGACGCCGCCCATGAGCACCAACCAAACGTTCACCGTGATCGTGCTCGACTATCTGGAGTTGTCGCTCGGCTCCACCAACGTCCAGTCAGGGCAAGCCGCCGGCCTGCCGGTTTACCTGGCTTCCAACGACGGCGTGACCGATCTGGTCTTTACCGTCCAGGCGCCGGACAACCTCTTGACCCATTGGACACTCACTGCCATTGCGCCCGAGATCGGCTCGGCCACCGTTCAGGACCAGAAGACGAACCTCCTCGTGGTCCTGCAAATGCTGGCTGGACAATCGCTGCAAGGCACGCAGTTGCTCTCGCGCTTGAACTTCGAGGCCGCAACCAATCAGGTGTCGAGCTTCGTAACGCTATCGATTTCGGCCATCGGCGGGCTTAAACCGACGGGGTCATCCTACAGCAACTACTTGGTGAACGCCGGCTCGGTAGCTGTGGTGGAGAACCAGCCCTTGCTGGGGGGCGTCCTCTCGGCCAACCTCGCTCGCGAGTTGGCCCTCTACGGAAGAATCGGCGCCAGCTACCAAGTGCAATACAAGACCGACCTGAGGGCTCCCGAGTGGCAGCCATGGCTCAACTACACTCAGACCAACGGAGCGATTACCCTGGGATTGGATGCGACCAATCCGGTGATCTTCTACCGGTTGCTCCAGCGATAAGCCGGCGGGTCCAGATAAGACAATCGCCAATCGCCGCTCTGGAAAGCGCCTTGCACGGAGTGCCATCCGGTGCTATAAGTGAATTTGAAACCATGTGTCTGGCCGAAACCATTCCAACCCGAAGTTGAACGGAGAAAACCTATGTCAGATGAAGCCAAATGCCCCCTCGACCACGCTGCCGCCGGCGGCACGACGAACCAAGACTGGTGGCCAAACCAGTTGAGGCTCGATATCCTGCACCAGCATTCCTTCAAGTCCAACCCGATGGGCGAGGAATTCAACTACGCTAAAGAGTTCAAGAGCCTCGACCTGGCGGCGGTAAAGAAAGACCTGGCGGCGCTGATGACCGGCTCGCAGGACTGGTGGCCGGCGGACTTCGGCCACTACGGACCTTTGTTCATTCGCATGGCCTGGCACAGCGCCGGCACCTACCGCATCGGAGACGGTCGCGGCGGCGGCGGCAGGGGCCAGCAGCGCTTCGCGCCGCTCAACAGTTGGCCGGACAACGTCAGCCTGGACAAGGCGCGCAGGCTCCTTTGGCCGATCAAGCAGAAGTATGGCCGGAAGATTTCGTGGGCCGACCTGATAATTCTCACTGGCAACGTCGCCCTGGAAACGATGGGCTTCAAGACGTTCGGTTTCGGCGGCGGGCGTGAGGACGTCTGGGAGCCGGATCACGACGTCTATTGGGGCGCCGAGACGACTTGGCTGGGTGACAAACGCTACTCCGGCGAGCGCGACCTCGAGAACCCGCTGGCAGCCGTGCAGATGGGGCTGATTTACGTCAACCCGGAAGGCCCGAACGGCAACCCCGATCCGATTGCCGCGGCGCGTGACGTCCGCGAGACCTTCGCTCGCATGGCGATGAACGACGAGGAGACGGTGGCCCTCATCGCCGGCGGCCATACATTCGGCAAGACCCACGGCGCCGGTCCTGCCTCCAATGTGGGGCCTGAGCCGGAAGCCGCCGGCCTCCAAGAGCAGGGCCTGGGCTGGAAGAGCAGCTTCGGCACCGGCAAAGGCGGTGACGCGATCACCAGCGGCCTGGAAGTCACCTGGAGCCAGACGCCGACGAAGTGGAGCAACCATTTCCTTCAGAACCTCTTTGGCTACGAATGGGAACTGACGAAAAGCCCGGCCGGCGCGCATCAGTGGAAGCCGAAGGGCGGCGCCGGCGCCGGCGCCGTGCCGGATGCGCATGACCCGTCAAAGCGTCATGCGCCATCCATGCTCACCACGGACCTCGCCCTGCGGTTCGACCCTGCTTACGAAAAGATTTCGCGGCGCTTCATGGACAATCCAGGTCAGTTGGCAGACGCGTTTGCCCGGGCTTGGTTCAAGTTGACGCACCGCGACATGGGCCCGCGCGCGCGGTATCTCGGCCCGGAGGTTCCCGCCGAAGAGCTCATCTGGCAGGACCCCATTCCCGCAGTCAATCACAAATTGATTGAGGCGCAGGACATCGCCTCGCTCAAGAGCAAGGTCCTGGCCTCCGGTCTGCCTGTCTCGCAACTCGTTTCCACAGCTTGGGCGTCGGCGTCCACGTTCCGTGGTTCCGACAAGCGCGGCGGAGCCAACGGCGCCCGTATTCGTCTGGCGCCGCAGAAGGATTGGCAAGTCAACCAGCCGGCCCAACTGGCCAAGGCGCTCAAGACTCTGGAGGCCATCCAGACTGCGTTCAATGGCGCGCAGTCCGGCGGCAAGAAGGTCTCGCTCGCCGACTTGATCGTTTTGGCCGGTTGCGCAGCCGTTGAACAAGCCGCGAAGAACGCCGGTCACACGGTCACGGTCCCGTTCACGCCGGGTCGCATGGACGCCTCTCAGGAGCAAACCGACGCGGCCTCTTTCGCCGTGCTCGAACCCATCGCGGACGGCTTCCGCAATTACCTCAAAGGCAAATACACCATGCCGGCCGAAGCGCTGCTGATCGACAAGGCGCAATTGCTGACCCTGACCGCGCCCGAAATGACGGTGCTCATCGGCGGCATGCGCGTCTTGAAGACCAACTTCGGAGCCACGCAGCACGGTGTCTTCACCAAGCGCCCGGAGGCGCTCACCAACGACTTCTTCGTGAACCTGCTCGACATGGGCACGGAGTGGAAGCCGGCCTCGAAAGACGCGGACGTGTTCGAAGGACGCGAACGCAAGACGGGCGCGGTCAAGTGGACCGGCACGCGCGTCGATCTTGTCTTCGGCTCAAACTCCCAACTCCGCGCGCTGGCGGAAGTCTATGGGAGCTCCGACGCGGAGAAGAAGTTCGTCCACGACTTCGTCGCGGCCTGGAACAAGGTGATGAACCTTGATCGCTTCGACCTTGCTTAAGGCGGCGAACAGCCGCTCCGTCTCGGCCTCGGCATTTCGGCCAGAGTGATGGCGGGCGCTTCCCGGCCTTTCACCCGTCTTTGCCGCAAGAACCGGAAAGAAAACCTTTGACGTGAGGCTGGCGGCAGGCTACTCTTAGCCTATGAACGCTGCGAACCGTGCGCCAAAGAAACCGGGGATCAATTTGCGGTCCGAAAGTTTCAGCCTCAGCAGTGCCAAGACATATTTAGGGCGGCTCATGGAAATGGCCGGCAAAGGTGAAGCTGTGTACATCGTGCGCGGCCAGCGCCGCTTCGTCTTGCGGGAAGTCCCACCGATTGACCCCATTCCAGTCCGGCCACCCGGTTATTTCGCCAACTGCTATACCAAGGCAGGCATCAAGGAGGAAAATCGTCTCGCGAAGGCTTCGGTGCTCCGTCCTCCCGAAGACCTCGAATGAAAGCGTGGCAAGGCAGGGAGTTCAACCAATGGGACATTCTCATGTTCCCATTCAGCAAAGAAAGGCGGCATCCTGCCGTTGTCATTTCCAATGATGAGACATGTCGAAACGATGACATCGAGGAGGTCAATGCCCTGTTATGCACATCGGCGAAAGTCAGTCGTCCCCCAAAAGCGACCGAGGAAGTTTTGGACGAAGCCGACGGACTCGACTGGAAAACCATGGTCCGTTGCGACAAGATCCATCTGCTGCCGAAGGCCCAGTTTGAGGAACGCAAGGGGTGTGTCACCGAGGACCGCCGACATTTCATCGCACGAAAGATCGTGGAAGTGCTAAGACTTCCCATCCACCGCCGATCGCGGCTGTAAAATGCGTCCTCGGCAACTTCCAGCCACCGCCGGGCGTGCGTCTGAGGGAGGGCCAGTGGTTCTCTTGGGACGGGATTCCTCAAGCTGCCACGAGGACCATCCATAACACGCCGAAGCGGTCGGCAACCATGCCGAAGCGCGGCGAAAAGAACGTCTTGGCCAACGGCATTCGCACCTGTCCCCCCTCGGCCAAAGCGGCGAACAACCGCTCCGCCTCGGCCTCGGCGGGCACCCTGAGTGCCAGCGAGAAGCCTTGGAAACTCGGATTTCCCGCGCAACGTCCGTCGGACGCATTCACGGTCGTTTGGCCGATGCGGAAGCTCGCATGCATCACCTTGTTCTCGGAACCTGGCGGGCACGAGCCCGGTTGTGGAGGCTCCGGGCTGTCTTTGAAGCGCATCAGCATGCCCACCTCCGCGCCAAGGGCGCGGCGGTAGAACTCGATCGCTTCTTCACAGCGGCCCTCGAAGAACAGGTAAGGCTCAACCGCGCGGTTGTCGTTTGTCGTGGTCATGATTTTCTTTCGTTTTCAGCGGACCCGGGTCAAACGTAATCCGATCCGCGTGTTTCATAAAGGGACTTTTGACGCTACGTATAATCACGGCCCCTTGCGGGGACTTGCACCCCACTGCGTGTCCGCCTTCACAGGCGCGCCCTGCCTGCTTTGGCTCGACCCGCCCGCCGTCAGTTGACCGGTTGCGCATTCTGACTTATGCCAGGCGAATGGACAGCGTTTGGCCTGCGCGGAGCGTCACTGGCTGCTTGAGGGAAACCACTGCGGCGCCGGCGGTGAAGGCAAGCTCGCTTTGAAGGGGCCGGCCCTCTGCCTGGATGTCTGCGGTTTTGGGCGCCGCTGCGACGTCGAGGGTGATTTCGGCCACAGTGAAACGGCCTTCGCGGACGGTCAGTTGGTTGAGTTGGCCCTGGGCGTCGCGCGTCTGGGCCAGGCTGCCCCAGCCTTCGGGGCCGGTAAAGGGACACTTGAAGTTGGCCTCA
>Ga0181536_10004736_pt1 | contig 14263 bp, 13 predicted proteins | sample PEATcosm2014_Bin_41_FD_121105 | JGI IMG/M metagenome (GOLD analysis project Ga0181536, IMG submission 121105) | Peatland microbial communities from MTU Mesocosm Facility, Houghton, MI, USA - PEATcosm2014_Bin17_60_metaG | ecosystem: Environmental > Terrestrial > Soil > Wetlands > Peat | place... | reverse complement strand
GCAGCCTGGAACGGGCGCTGGAGCTCAGCCCGAATAACGGGCGGGCGCTTTACTATCTCGCGCTGGTCGAAAGACGCGAGGGACACTACGACGAGGAAGTGGCCGACCTGCAGAGAGTAGTCATCCAGTATCCCCAGGCCCGCGACCCGCGGCGCGAACTGGGCATCGCCTACTACCAGAGACATAGCTACGAGGAGGCCGTGGAGCAGTTCGAAGCCCTGCAAAAGATCGATCCGGACGACCTGGCCGCACATTACAACCTGGCTGTTCTGTATCGCCGGATGGGAATGAAAGATAAAGCCGCCGTGCAGGCGGCATTATTTGCGACCAAGCAAGTGGACCCCGGGGCACCGACTTACTCGCTGGAGTTTCTGCAGAAACATCCCGAGATTTCGACCGAAAGCGTACCCTGGCATATGCACACGGATATCCCGCCCGCAGCGGCCGTCTCTAGTGGAGGACAATTCTAATGCGCGCATCGCGACGCCGTTTTATCCGCTCGCTCAGCCGGTCGGCGCTGGTACTTCCGTTCGCCGACCTGATGTCGATGGCGCAAAAGCTGCCAGGACCGATTGAACGCAGTTACGACGCGAAACCCATGCCCCCTCCGGCGGGTCCCAAATCGCCCATTGAGGGCACTCGGCTGGGCCTCAGTTTCGTGGATGTGGTCAAAGAGTCGGGCTTGGCGGTGAAAACCATCTATGGCGGCGAGGGCAAGAACAAGTATCTTCTCGAAACCACCGGCTGCGGCTTGGCTTTTTACGATTACGATAACGATGGCTGGCTGGATGTCTTCCTGGTAAACGGCTGGCGTCTGGAAGGCTTCCCAGAGGGCAAAGAACCGCGCTGCCATCTGTTCAGGAACAATCGCGACGGCACTTTCACGGATGTTACCAAAGGGTCGGGCCTGGAGCACCGCACAGGATGGGGACAAGCCTGTTGCGTGGGCGATTACAATAACGATGGCAACGACGACCTCTTCGTGACTTACTACGGTCAGAACGCGCTTTATCGCAACAACGGGAATGGCACGTTTACGGACGTGACCAAAGAGGCGGGTCTGAGCCAGCCCGGCCCAAAGATACGCTGGAACACCGGCTGCACGTTCGTGGATTACGATCGGGATGGACACCTCGATCTGTTTGTAGCCAACTATGTCGATTTCGATCTGAAGACCGCGCCGCCGCCGGAGGCGGGCCCTTGCACTTACAAGGGATTACTGGTGGCTTGCGGACCGCCTGGACTTCGCGGCGGCAAGAACATCCTCTACCACAATAACGGCAACGGGATGTTCACCGACGTCAGCGAGAAATCGGGCATGTGGAAAACTCAAGGCACGTACGGCTTGAGCGTGGCCGCCTCGGATCTGGACAACGACGGCTGGCCCGACATATACGTCGCGAACGATTCCAGCACGGCGACGCTCTACTTGAATCAAAAAGACGGCACGTTCAAAGACATCGCCATCGAAGCCGGCGCCGCGCTGTCTCCCGAAGGAAAGCCACAGGCCGGCATGGGTGTCTCGATCGGCGATTACAATCGCGACGGCAACCTCGACGTGGTCAAGACGAATTTCGCGGGAGACACCGATTCCCTGTATACCAACCTGGGTGACGCGAATTTCGAGGACCGCACCTATCCGAGCGGCCTTGGCGTCAACACGCGGCTGCTGGGATGGGGCGTCGGCTTTTTCGATATGGACAACGACGGATGGCTCGACATTCTCATGTCCAACGGCCATGTGTATCCGGAGGTGGATAAGTCCAACGCCGATTTGAAGTACGCCGAGCACAAGTATCTGTATCGCAACTTACAGAATGGACGCTTTGAAGATGTCACCGACAAAGGCGGGCCGGGCATTCTGGAGAACGCGCCGGCGCGCGGGTGCGCCTTCGGCGACTACGACAACGATGGCGATCTCGACGTGGCAGTGAACTGTGTTAATGCGATTCCGCAGCTTCTGCGCTGCGACTCCACGCTGAACCGCAACTGGATCAAAATCAAGCTGTCCGGCGTGAAATCCAACCGCAGCGGCATCGGCAGCCGGGTCACGGTGACCGCCAGGACCAAGCCGGACGCGCCAAAGCCGCTGGCGCAAATGGATGAGCTGCGCAGCGGCGGCAGCTATTTTTCGCAAAACGATCTGCGCATGCACTTCGGACTGGAACAGGCCACCAAGGTGGACCTGGTCGAGATTAAGTGGCTGAGCGGCCAGGTCGATCAACTCAAGGACCTTGAGGTCAACCGGCTGTATGTCATTCAGGAAGGCGGCAAGATTCTTAGCAGTGAGGTGTTGAAGCCGGCCGGCAAGGGAGGAGCCTGATGCGTCTCCTGCTGCTTGCCATAGCCTGTCTGCCATCCATCGGCGTTGCAGCGGAAGCCTGCCCGTGGCTGAACGCGGCCACAGCCGGCGGAGTGTTGGGCGGACGCATCGCCAAGGTCACCATAAGGCGCGCACAGACCAACGACGATGCAAGCTGCGAGTTCGTCCGCGACGAGGGATCTCTGCTGTTCGAACTTCGCATCGAAGTCGAAACCATGCCGTCCCCGGCCAAGGATTTTGCGTCTTACGCGGCGCGCTGCCATTCCCCTACCGCGCCGCTGAATGCTATCGGCAACGAGGCATTGTCTTGCACCGCCGAACTGGACGAGGGACGTCTCGCGGAGCAAGTAATAGGCAGGGTACGCGGCCGGGCCTTTCTGGTCCGGATTACTACCAACGATCGTTCGGCTCACGCAAGCGAGTTGCGCGACAAAGCTCGCAAAACAGCGGAACAAGTCGCCGGCATTCTGTTTTGAGTAGGACAGGCCTCCTGGCCTGTCCAAGGCAAGCTTCGCGCGCCGAAGAGCGGGGCTAAAGCCCCGCGCGGGCTAAAGCCCGCCCTCCAATGCTCGTTCACCGAATGTAGAAAGTTAACTAACTCCCCTGCTTGAGCTTCTTCTCCTTCTCCCGCTCCTCGGCTTTCCTGATTTCCGCGGCCTTCGCGAAAGCCACCGCGGACCCCGCCGTGTCACCCTTCCGCCGCAGAAGCAGACCCAGATTGTTCCAGGCAGCCGCGTTCAGGCCATCCAGCGCCACCGATCGGCGCAAGGCTTCGATCGCGCCATCCGCATCGCCCTGCTGCTTCAAAGTCGTGCCCAGGATGTACCAGGCTTCTTTATACTCGGGGCGCTGGGCCACCGCGGCGCGCAATTGCTCGATGGCCTTGTCCGGAAGTCCGGCGTCGATGTAAGTGAGAGCCAGGCTGTAGTGCGCCTCAGCCAGCGCCGGGTCGAGCGCTACCGCCCGCTCCAATTCCGTTCTGGCATGCGGCAGATCGTCGGACTGCTTGTAGGCGATTCCCAGATCGTAGTGCGCTCCGGCGTCGTCCGGATGGTCCCGAGTCAGTGCGGAAAGATGTTTGATGGCGCCTTGTAAGTCCCCGGCCGCGATGTAAGCATAGCCGAGATTGACCTGCACGTGGAAATTGCCGGGGTCGTGCTCCAGGATGGCGCGGAATTCCTTCAGGCCTGCCGCGGGGTCGCCCGACCTGACCAGCGCGTTGCCATAACTGTTACGCACGTTGTCGTTCTTCGGATCGAATCGCAGCGCCTGCCGATAAGCATCCCGCGCTTCTTTGTAACGGCTTAGTTGTTGATAGACGTCGCCCAAAGTTCCCCAGACCGCGGCGTGAGTAGGCAGTTGCCTGCTCGCCCGCACCAACTCCGGAACGGCTTCCCGGTAGTGCGTGGTTTGCGCGTATGCCGTGCCCAGGCGGTAGTGATAGTCGCCGCGATCAGGCGCCAGCGCTACTGCCTTTTGCAAGGCGCGCACGGCGGGATCGGGGTGTTGCGTCAACCAGAGCGCCGCTCCCAGGTGATACCAGGCCTGTGCCATCTTGGGATCCAGCTCCGTGGCGCGTTGGAAATGAGCGATGGCATCCGGAGAACCGTTTGTGGCAGCCAGCAGAAACCCGATCTCATCCTGGTAAGCGGCGGACTGGGGAACCAATGCCGCCAGCTTCTCGTATGCCGCCAGCGCTCCATTGGCGTCCCCTGCGGCGAGACGTTCGCGCGCAGTGGATTCAAGCTGCTGCAGCGTGGCGGACGTTTGCGCGGCCAGCGAAAGCCCAAGCCAGAGAGACGCCCAACACAGAAGGGTCAGCGCCGGCAGGAGCGGCCTTCGGGCCGGGGAGGGAAGAAGATTCTGGGGCATCGCGCAGCTTAAAAGGAGGTTACCGCCCAAGAATGGCGATTGTCAATTTCGCCGCCTTTTGCGCCAGGAACTTCGCTGCGCGTAACGACTGCGCGACCTGCAAAACAGGTACGGAACAGGTTCGAAATTCGAGTTGCCAAGAAAAGCTGCTAACAGCGGAACTCCATAGAACCGTGTGACGCACGCTTCAGCGCGAACGACCCTGCGGGCCGTCACCAATGTCAGAGAACTTGACTCCGGTACGTGGCGCACGCTTTAGCGTGCAGGGGCGAACTTCAGTTCGCTCTGCGGGACGTTAGTCCCGCTAGATCAGTGACTTGCGCAGTGGTTCTCTGGAGAGTGTGCGCCACACGACGTCAAATATCGCAAAGAACTCTCGGAACGGTATAGACTAGGGCCTGTGCCCACGGCTCAGCAGCACGTTCACCAGCCCGAAACCGCCGATGGCAATCCCCGCTACGCGGTTCATCCAGAGCATCGCGCGATCGGTGATCCTGCTGCGCAACAGGTTCACCGCACTGACCAGAATGATCCACCAGGTCATCGAACCGCAGAATATGCCGACCACAAGAAACGAGGTCTGCCACAGTGGCCGCTGCCTACCCAGGCCGAGCGCGGCCAGCACCGCCAGAAAAGAGAGCACCGTAGTAGGGTTAGTCACATTCAGAAGAAATGCTGAGACAAAGTCCGAATTCGCCGAGGAATTGTCCTCACCCGCTTCAAGCGACCGTGGCGGCTTGCAATAATACACTACTCCGATGACCATTAAGAGGATGCCGCCAAGTAGCCGAATCCAGAACTCCTCGCGGATTAGAAACTGAACCACCAGGGTAATGCTGAAACCGGCTATGGCGCCGTACAATGTGTCTGCCGTCGCGGCACCCAGGCCGGAGATAATACCCGATTTCCAACCGCGCTCAATGGTCCGCCGAATACAGAGCACGTTGACCGGGCCGACCGGCGCTGCAATGAGCATGCCGGCAGCCAAGCCACGAAGGGGCAATTCTAGGTCGATGATCATCGGATTAGGTCCAAGCAAGGCATCGAATCGAACAGGATCGTAGGCAAGTTTCTCTCCACCGCATGGCCGCCCAAGGGATGGGTGCGTAAGCTGCTGTCTGATATTTAGACAGCTTGCTCACGATTTAACCACATCCGCAGGCGCAGGCACCGCAGGGGCACCGGCTTGGCGGTGCCGTTGCCTGCCACTATTTGGTCTCGGCCCCTGGATTGCAAACCTACCTTGTCTGAGCCACGCTCGCAAGACATGGATCCCGCATGCCAAAGATCCCGTCTTTATCCACCCAGATTCCGCCGATGGCCTCACAGGACCTTCCGTGGCATGCGCTGCCTGCCGTGCTGGTCAGCGCGCGCCTGGGCGTGGATCCTCTGCGTGGCTTGAACGACCAGGAAGCGCAAAAACGACTACTTGAATTCGGCCCGAACCGACTATCCGCCCAGAAGCCGGAAACGATCTGGGACATCTTTCTCGAAGAGATCCGCGAGCCGATGATCGTGCTGTTACTGGTCACCGGCTTCTTGTACGGAATCTGGGGTGAGCTAAAGGACACGCTGACCATCTTCGCCGTAATCATGGCTTTGGTATCCGCCGAAGTGCTCAACGAACGGCGCGCCAAACGAGCCATAGGCGCCCTCATTAAGCTCGCCGAGCCGACCAGTCCGATCCTTCGCGGTGGCCATCATGGGGAGATCCAGGCAGATCGGATCGTTCCTGGCGACGTGATCGCGATCGAGGCCGGACGCCGTATCCCAGCCGATGCCCGGTTGACCGAAGCGTACGGTCTGGAGGTTGACGAGTCGCCTCTGACCGGCGAATCGGTGGCTGCCGGGAAGGTGTCCGATCTAGTCCTGCCGGAAACCATACCCTTGTCCGAGCGCCGCAACCTGGTCTTCGCCGGCACCACGGCAGTGCGCGGACGAGGCGCCGCTGTGGTTGTCGCTACCGGCATGAAAACGGAAGTCGGGCGCGTGGCCCGGTTAGCGCGTGAGGCCGAGGCGCCGCGCACGCCACTCCAAAAGACCATGAAAGAGCTCTCCCAATCGCTGGCGTGGCTGGCGATTGGTTTCAGCGTGCTGGTTCCGTCGCTAGGTTGGGCGTTCAGCAGGCAGCCCGTTCGACAGATGATTTTGACCGGCCTGGCGCTGGCTTTCTCTGTGATTCCCGAAGAGCTGCCCATCATCATCACGATGGTTTTGGCGCTGGGCGGATATCGCTTGTCGAAGCAACACGCGATCGTAAAGCGCTTGCAGGCGGTCGAAACGCTTGGTGCGGTGACGGTTATAGCCAGCGACAAAACCGGAACTCTCACCCGGAATCGCATGGAGGTGAGCGGAGTCGAGCCCGAAAAACTGCGGCGCGAAATCCTGAAAATTGGCGCTCTCTGCAACGATGCTTTCGAAACTGGCCAAGGCGATCCGCTTGAAACCGCGCTGCTTCGATCTGCGCAGCAAGCAGGTATGGACGTCGCGGCATTGAGGCGGCCTTATCGCCTGCGGGACGATTTCACGTTCGACAATACCCGGAAACGAATGTCTGTGGTCTACGAGCGCGGTGGCGAGCTTAGGGTCGCGGTGAAGGGCGCGCCCGAGGCCGTGCTGCACCTTTGCAGGTCGCAATGGGACGCTGCTGGTCCGCGCCCGCTCTCGGAGGCAGATCGTCGGGCTGCGCTGGCGTCCGCGGCCCGAATGGCGAACGAAGGCTTGCGCGTAGTGGCGTTCGCCCAAAGAAATACTCAAGGCTCCTTGCTGTCGCAAGATCAGGCTGAGTCCGATCTTACGTTCGTCGGGTTGGCGGCATTTTCAGACCCCCCGCGTCCCGATGTGCGCGAGGCGATCACGGCTTGCCGCACGGCCGGGATCCGCCCCCTCATGGTCACCGGAGATCATCCGTTGACCGCCTGTGCCGTCGCGGCTCAGATAGGCCTCGACGGTGGAGGGCGTCTGCTGACCGGAGCCGAGATGGAAGCCATGCCGGATGAAGCATTGAAGCGACAGGCTGCGGATGTGTCCATCTATGCCCGCACGTCGCCGGAGCAGAAGCTGCGCATTGTCCGCGCTTTGCAGGGACGAGGCGAGATTGTCGCCGCCACCGGCGATGGCGTTAACGATGCGCCGGCACTGGCCGCGGCCGACGTCGGGATCGCCATGGGCCAAAGGGGAACCGATGTAGCCCGCGAGGCGGCCGACATGGTTCTGGCCGACGACAATTTTGCCACGATTGTCCACGCGGTCGAGGAAGGCCGTATCTCATTTGAAAACTTGCGAAAGGCCGTGCGTTACTACCTGGCTTGCAAGGCGGCCCTGATTTCAACCGCGCTGCTGCCCGTCCTGTTCGGAGTCCCCGTGCCATTCGCGCCGATCCAGATCATTCTGATGGAACTCTTCATGGATCTGGCAGCCTCAGCCGCGTTTGTCGCGGAGCCGGCGGAAGCGGGCCTGATGCGCCGGCCACCCCGCGACCCCAAAGCCAAATTCCTCGATCACTCCATGGTGCGAAGCATCTTCGCCTCTGCGACTGGTCTTTTTGTGGCGGTATGCGGCGTTTACCTGGCCACCTGGCATAGTGGCGCGGGCCTGATCGCGGCACAGACGATGGCGTTCGTTACTTGGTTACTGGGCCATGTCTTCCTGGCGTTGAATCTGCGCTCCGAGCGGGAACCCTTGGTCCGGGTGGGGCTATTCACCAACTGGGTAATGGTTGTTTGGTCAATGGCGACGCTGGCTCTGGTGCTAGTGGCCACGCTTGTCCCCGGCGCGCGGCAATTGATCAAGGTGACGTCCTTGCACCCGGCGCAGTGGGCATTGGCGGTGGGAGCAGCGCTGGCAGGCACGTTTTGGATCGAAGCCCGCAAGCTCGTACGGGTGAGACGTAGTAAGTACCCGAAGTAATGGCGCCGAAATGTCTGGCAATCCGGATGCTGCTAGTGAAGGTTCCGTGGTGGATGACAAAGTCGTGATTCACGGCAGGATCACCTTCGAGAACTCGGGCGAGATGCGCAAAACGCTGGCCAGCGCCTTGCGTAAGAAGTCGGCGACAGTGTCCGTGGATTTGTCCGGGGTTACGTACCTCGACACCTCGGGGTGGGCCACGCTGGTGGAGGCGGTCCGGATCGCGCGCAAACAAGGCACACGGCTGGAATTGAGCGGTATCCGCGATCAGCCGCGCTACATTTTCGAGATCATGCATCTCGATCGGTTGTTCGAAGTGGCTACACCGGAGGCGAACAAATGAAGATTCTGGAAGCCATTGGCGGCGGAGTGACGCGTGGACTTGCCTACGTCGGCGGACTCACTATGCAGTTCTGGTCGGGTCTGTGCGCCTCACCCAAGGTGCTGCCGGTCCTGGGCAAGCGTGAGCGCTGGCGAACAGCGATACGCCAGATGGCGGTTATCGGAGTAGACGCGCTGCCGATGGTTGGGATCATGTCCGTGTGTGCGGGATTCATTCTAGCGATGCAAACCGGCGCCGAACTCCGGCGGTTCGGAGCGCTGCAGTACGTCATGGATGTGATAGCGGTCGGGTTCACGCGCGAACTGGGCCCGTTGTTGACGGCCTTCGTCGTGAGCGGCCGATCGGGGTCTGCCATTTCAGCCGAAATCGGAACCATGGTGGTGACCAGCGAGATCGACGCGCTGCGGACCATGGCTCTCGATCCGATCGAGTTTGTGCTGGCCCCGAAGTGCGTCGCGGCGATGATCGCGGTCCCCTGTCTGAGCATCATGAGCAATGCGTTCGGCATTCTGGCTGGCAGCGGCTTCATGTACATCAGCACGAGGATCACGCTGGCGATGTATCTGCGGTACGTCGCCAACTCGATCGTGATGCGCGACGTCTTCACCGGATTGCTGAAGAGCCTCGTGTTCGCGGCGATTATCGTGAACGTCGGGTGTCTGGAGGGTTTCCGAGTGCGCGGAGGACCGGACGCAGTGGGGCGGGCCGCGACTTCCGCTGTGGTGTGGTCCACGTTCTTCGTTATCCTCGCGGATGTGTTTTTCACGGCGATCTTTTACATGGTGCCGTAAGGAGCGGTATGGCAGACGCGATGATCTCAGTCAATGGCTTGACGGTAGTCTATGGGAGTCATCGCGTGCTGGATAACGTGAACCTGGACATCCAGCAGGGCGAAGTGATGGTGCTACTCGGCGGCAGCGGATCCGGCAAAAGCACGATGCTGCGGCACATCGTTGGCCTTGAGCGCCCCACCGCCGGGACGGTTCGCGTGCGGGGCGTCGATATCAACCGCTGCTCCGCGAACGAACTGAAAGCGATCCGGCGCACGATGGGCGTAGCTTTTCAAGAGGCCGCGTTATTCAATTCGATGTCGGTCGAAGAAAATGTCGGCCTGCCCATGCACGAATTGACGACGCTGGCCGATCCCATCATCGAGATCATGACGTATGTGAAGCTCGCGGCGGTGGGTTTGGGCGGGGCCGGTAAACTGTTGCCCCAGGAATTGTCCGGCGGAATGAAAAAGCGCGCGGCCGTTGCCCGGGCGACTGCGCTCGATCCCGAGATATTGGTCTTCGATGAGCCCTCCGCAGGCCTCGATCCGATTGTCGCAGCGGGGTTGGATGAACTGATCCTGTTCTTGAAGCGCGCTTTTCACATGACGATGTTGGTTGTGACGCACGAGTTGGCGAGTGCCTTCCGCATCGCCGACCGGGTGGCAATGCTATATAAGGGATCCCTCATTGCGGTGGACACCAAGGAATCGTTCCAAAAGAGCACCCATCCACGTATCCGACAGTTTCTCGATCGGCTGCCCGATCCCATTGTGGAAAGCACCGCGGTTCAGGAGCGTTTCCGGGAACTGGCGGGGATGGCGGGAGAGAAAGTATGAATACTGAAGCCAAAGTGGGTATCTTCGTTTTGGTCTGCGCGGCGATACTACTGACAACCGTGTATAAGGTAAGCAACGCGCAGATCAGGGGCGCACGCGTTTCCTACAGAACATACCTGCGGTACGCGGGCGGGTTGGTGCCGGGAGCCGACGTCCTGTTTGGCGGCATCAAGGTGGGCCAGGTGACAGCCGTGCGACCCGACCCGCAGGACCCGACCCGGATTGAGATTTTATTGGATGTGAAGCAGGGCACCCCGCTGAACGCGAAGTCCGTGGCCAAGCTCGGATCGGTAACCGTGGTGACCAGCCCGGTCATCTCGATCAGCATGGGATCGAACGATGCGCCCCGGCTGCCGGCGGGCAGCGAGATTGCGTCGAAGGAAACGATAAGCCTGGATGACACCGAGCGCAAAATCGTGGCCCTGGCCGATTCCGCGCAGACATTGCTCGAGTCTGTGCGGACGGACATGAACAATCTCACGGGCGATGCCAGGAGCCTCATGGCGAACCTGAACGATGCCACGGGCAAGCCGAATCAGCAGCATTTGGCCGACATCCTGGCGAATGCGGATGCGATGGTTGCGCGCCTATCGCCGAAGATCGACCAGATCGGCGACCAGGCTGTAAAGCTGACCAACGATGCGAACGGCGTCATGGCGAAGGTGGGGCCGGCCATTGACAACGTCAACGCCACCGTGTCCAATGCCAACGAGACGATCACCACGATCCGCGAGCCTGCGCAGGCGGATCTTGCCGAAGCGCGAAAGACGCTCGAGCAGGCTCAGGGTCTGATCGTCGATCTGCGGGCGGCGTGGCGGGCGAAGGATCAAGACATTACGTACACGTTGAAGAACATTCGAATGGCTACCGACAACCTGAACGACCTGACGGAGTCCGTGAAGGAGCGTCCGTGGAGCCTGGTGCGGATCAAGCAGCCGAAGGACCGCAAGGTTCCGGCAACGAGGACCCCATGACGACGAAGGTCCTGGTAAGCGCGAGCGCCTGCGTGGTCATGGTGCTGATGGCCGGTTGCGGAGGCAAGGTCCTTTATCCGAACTACTACGCGCTGGAAATTGTTCCGGCGCCCAGGCCGGCCGTGAACGAGACGCGACTACCGGTCACGGTGGCAGTACGCCAGTTCGAAACTCCGCCTTATCTGCGCCAGGGGCGGATTGTGTACCGGCAAGCTCCGGAAGAAATTGACTTTTATAATTATCACCGGTGGGCCGCCGATCCCGCTGTCGCGGTCACCACGGCAATGATCGATTCACTCCGCTCCTCGCGGCTATTCTCATTCGTAATGCCATACGATGGTCAGGACCGGCAGGATTACCTGATCAGCGGCCGGATCGAGCGGCTTGACGAGATTGACTACGGCGGCGATGTACGTGTGGAAGCGAAACTATCGGCCGAACTGGTTAACTTGCGAACCGGGGCCACCGTGTGGGCTGGCGATGCGGCTGAAACCTCGAGAGTCGGGACGCGTAACGTGAATTCAGTGGTCGCGGAAATGAGTCGCGCTGTTCAAAAAAGTATCGACATTCTCGTGGCGGCCCTGGAAAAGGAGCTCGTTGCGAAGCGACGGGCGGCGCAGTAGAGGATTCAGTATGTGTGAAATTGGCCAAATTAGCCCTGAGGCGGGGCGTTATCGGTGTGCAATATGCGGCGCCGAAATTCGCATGAAGGCTGGAGGATCGTTTCCAGCCTGTCCAGGGGAGGAGCACTCACCGAAGTGGGTTCTGTGCGATGGGGGGAAGCTCTCTTTCGCCGCTCAGAACGGGAGGCATGCGAATGCCCTTGAAGATCTATCGCAGCAAGCGTAACTTTGGCGTCACGCCGGAACCAAAAGGCATCAACCGTGAACGTGGCTCACCGCCCGACGGCCTTCTTTACGTCATTCAGAAGCATCAGGCAACCGCGCTGCACTATGATTTTCGTTTGGAGTGGGGTGGCGTACTGCTTTCCTGGGCCATACCCAAAGGACCTTCGCTGGATCCATCGGTAAAACGACTTGCCATAGCGACCGAAGACCATCCGCTCGAATATGGCGGCTTCGAGGGTGTTATTCCGGAAGGAGAATATGGAGCCGGCACCGTTATGCTCTGGGACCGTGGGACGTGGCAGCCAGAAGATCCAGACGTGGAGAACAGCCTACGCAACGGGGAACTCAAGTTCGCGCTCTTCGGGCAGAAGCTTCATGGCTCATGGGTTCTGGTTCGAACCAGGACCGGATATCCGGGCCGCCCAGGTAAACCTGGATGGCTCCTGATTAAGCATCGGGACCAGTTCGCGTCTGAAAGCGATGTGCTTAGGGAGCAATCGCGTTCGGTCCGTTCGAATAGGTCGCTTGCCGAGATCGCCGAAGATGGCCACGGAAACGTCGCGAAGGCCGCCAAGGGCGATCCGATCCGAGGATCGAGAGGTTGAACGGCCCGCGTCATCCGGACAGATGCCGCTTTGGTCCCGAATCTGCTTGGGTGAATGAAACGGACTAGACGAATATGAACACAGAACCAAAGGCCTACCTGGTGGGTGGCGGCATTGGATCCATGGCCGCCGCCGCCTTCATGATCCGCGACGGCAGCCTACCTGGGCGGAATATCTCCATCCTTGAAGCGGCGCCTGTCATGGGTGGAAGTCTGGACGGTGCCGGAGACCCCGCGACCGGATATTGCATGCGCGGCGGACGCATGTTCACAACCGACAACTACGAATGTACGTGGGGGCTTTACAAATCGATTCCCTCACTGCACAACGACAGCAAAACGGTGTTCGACGAAACCGTGGAGTTCAACCAGCAGCATAAGTCGCATGCGATGGCGAGGCTTGTGGACAGCCGGCGCGCGAAGGTGCCGGTGACTTCGATGGGGTTCTCCATGGAGGATCGTCTCGAACTGCTGAAACTCAGCGAGGCGAGCGAAGACACGTTGGCCGCGAGTTGCATCACCGATTGGCTTTCGCCCGCGTTCTTCAATACCGAGTTCTGGTATATGTGGTCCACCACATTCGCCTTTCAGCCCTGGCACAGCGCTGTCGAGTTCAGACGTTACCTGCACCGTTTCCTGCTCGAGTTTTCCCGCATCGAAACTCTTGCGGGCGTAAAAAGAACCATTTACAACCAGTACGACTCCCTCGTCAAGCCCTTGCAGACCTGGCTGGCCGCCCAAGGTGTCCGTCTGGTCCCGGATTGCAAAGTGACAGACCTCGATCACAAAGCCAGAGATGGAATGTTCATCGTTACCGGCATCCGTTGCGTGCGGCAGGGAAAAAGCGAAGTGATTGCCGTAAATGACGGCGACTTTGTGTTTATTCAAAAGCCTCCATGACCGATGCTTCCAGCCTGGGTTCCATGACGAGTGCGCCCAGAAAGCTGACCAAGGCAGATAGCGGCGGCTGGACTCTCTGGGAAAAGCTGGCGGAGGGCCGGCCGCAGTTTGGCAATCCTGCGGCGTTTAACAGTTGCATTGCGCAGTCTTGCTGGGAGTCGTTTACCGTCACGCTGAAAAACCCCGCATTCTTCGACCAGATGATTCAATTCAGCGGGAACCAGCCGGGCACGGGCGGCCTGGTGACTTTCAAGGACTCGAATTGGCTGATGTCCATTGTGCTGGCCCATCAGCCTCACTTCCCCAGTCAGCCCGACGACATTCAGGTGTTCTGGGGATACTCGCTGTTTCCGGACCGGGTTGGCGATTTCGTTCCAAAGCCAATGGCGGAGTGCAACGGCGCGGAGATTCTGCGGGAACTCTGCGGTCACCTGCGCTTCGATTTGGAGACCGTCGAATCGGCCAACTGCATCCCTTGCAGAATGCCCTATATCACCAGCATGTTCATGCCCCGATTGCGCGGCGATCGGCCGCTGCCAGTGCCTCCCGGCTCACGAAACCTGGCCTTCGTCAGCCAGTTCGTTGAAATCCCGGACGATGTGGTTTTTACCGTGGAGTATTCGGTGCGGACAGCTCAGATGGCCGTCTACGAATTGCTTGGTATCGGCCTCGAGATTCCGCCCGTAACACCACACGACAAATCGCTCCCAGCGGAGTTTGAGGCCTTGATCAAAGCTTTCAAGTAATGCATTCCGAGAAAGTGTTAGCGCCGGTGAGAGAGGGCACCAGGATGGCCGCCTAAGGGATGCACCAAACGGCTCATTTGGACCGCTGCGAGCACACGACAGTGCCGGCGCGCGTAAGCGCGGCGAGGTGCGATG
>Ga0181536_10004735_pt1 | contig 14265 bp, 10 predicted proteins | sample PEATcosm2014_Bin_41_FD_121105 | JGI IMG/M metagenome (GOLD analysis project Ga0181536, IMG submission 121105) | Peatland microbial communities from MTU Mesocosm Facility, Houghton, MI, USA - PEATcosm2014_Bin17_60_metaG | ecosystem: Environmental > Terrestrial > Soil > Wetlands > Peat | place... | reverse complement strand
CACCTGGCCGGACTACGGGAACCGCTTCGATGACGTGTTTCTCACGCCGCGCAAAGAAGCCATCTGGAAGCAGTGGATTCCCATCTACAACTCGATGATGCTCTCCAAGGGCACCTTCATGAATCTCTACACCGTCGGGTATGACTCGCCGGAAGGATATGCAATTGCGAAGGACGGCAAGATGTACTATGCCTTCTTCGTGGGCGAAGCGCAGCCGTGGGAGGGAACGCTGGAGTTGCGCGGGCTGGAAAAGGGTAAGTACCGCGTATTCGATTACGTGAATCGGGAACAGCTGGGCAGCGTGGACGCGTCGAACCCCACGCTGCAAACGAAGTTCACTGAGCACCTGTTACTGGAAGTGTCCAGGCAGTGATTTGAATTACGCCAGGAGTGCTGGTGAGACAGAGACAGGTCCATGGTGGCAGGTGAGGTTGTTCGGTATGCGGGCAAGAATATGCTACGAAGGCGTTGCCGCGTCGTAACGTACCGGCCACTACTTAGAACTCATGAGAGGAGATGCAAATGATCCCTAAAGACAATATCAACCGACGCGAATTCCTTGCGCCGGTTGCGGCTGGCGTGGCGCTGACGCTCGTTCCGCGCCACGTGCTTGGTGGGCCCGGATATGTCGCTCCGAGCGACAAGATCACTTTGGCCTACATCGGGTGTGGCACTCAGGGAACCAGAGAGATGCTGCGACTCATTGCTGCGCCCGAGGTACAGATTACGGCTGTCTGCGATCCGGTCAAAGACGGCACCAACTACATCGATTGGAGCGCGACCGGCATTCGTGACAGCGTCCGCAAGACTCTGGAGGACCCGAATTGGGGAGCCGGAGTCTCTGGTATCCGTGCCGGCCGCGACATGGCCAAAGAGATCATCGAAACCTACTACGCAAAAAAACGCGCATCGGAGAATTTCAAGGGCGTTGCCTCCTACGCGGATTTCCGTGAACTCCTGGAAAAGGAGAAGGAACTCGACTCCGTCAAGATCATGACGCCCGATCACCTGCACGCGACGATTTCGATTGCTGCCATGAAGAAGCGCAAGCACGTGCTCATTCACAAGCCGCTTGCCAACCGCGTGGCGGAGGTTCGCATGGTGGTGGAGACGGCTCGCAAGAGCGAAGTAGCCACCCACTTGCTGGCATGGCATGCGCCACTGACCGCGGTTCGACAGATGATTCTCGACGGCGCAATCGGGACTTTAAAGGAGGTGCATAACTGGACTGACCGGCCATTCTGGCCCCAGCAGCTCGCACTGCCCACTGACCGGCCTCCCATTCCGGCGAATTTCGATTGGGATCTGTGGCTGGGGCCGGAGCAGGACCGCCCGTACCACCCGAGCTACACGCATGCTGTATTCCGCGGCTGGTACGATTTCGGCGGCGGCAGCATAGCCGACATGGGGAATTACAGCCTGTGGCCGCTTTTCATGGCGCTCGAACTGCCGGTCCCGCACAGCGTAGAAGCTCAATCCAGCTCCAGTTGCGAGATCAACGATCAGGTAAGCACGGTCAAGATGAATGACTTCGCATTCCCTTACGCCAACCGCGTATGTTTCAAGTTCGCGGCCCACGGCCAGTGGCCGGCGATTAAGCTGTATTGGTACGACGGTGGAATGCGCCCATTCACGCCCGATGAATTGCTGGAGGACGGCAGGTCAATCCCGGCAACAGGGACTCTGTTCGTTGGCGACAAAGGAATCATTCTGAACAACGACCTGGTGCCGGCGAAGAAGATGGACGAGTATCGGGTGAGCAAAGGTCTGCCTCAGCCCCAAGGCGGCCGGGGAGGACGGGGCGGCGGCGGTTATGGCGCAGGAGCCAACGCGGAATGGATTGCGGCCTTTAAAGGCGGGCCAGCTTCACCAGGCAACTTTCTCAATGCCGCCAACTGTTCGGAAGCCATTGCGCTCGCCGGAGCAGCGATACGGTACAGCCGAAAAATATTCAACGAGGACAAGTGCTCGCCTGCTCTCCGCTGGGACCAGGCGAGCATGCAGTTCACCAATATTCCTGAGGCCAACCAATACTTGACACGCGAGTATCGCGAGGGATGGAAGCTAACGAGCGCATGACAATCGCGCTCCAGCCATCCCTGTTCAAATTCTTTGTAAGAAATTAAGAGGGCACATGACTACAGTATCGAGAAGAGCATTTCTGAAGAAATCGGCGGCGGATGCCGCTGGGGCCGGACTCCTCTCCATGGCCGCGCGTGAGCTTCGGGCCAATCCGCTTGGCCTGGCGATTGGCAGCCAGACATACCCCCATCGGCAGAGGATTAAGGATGGCGATTTTACAGGGCTGTGCGCGGACATGGCAGCTCTTGGAATTGGCAACGTGGAGTTGTGCTCGCCGGCTTACGCCGAGTTCAGCAGTCTCGCGGATGGCAAGCAGGTAAGGCGCATCGTGGAGGATCACGGCCTCAAGTGTCCGAGCGCCCATTTTGAACTTGCAGAACTTCGGAACAAGCAAGAGCAGGCGATTGCGTGGGCGCACGACATCGGAATGACCCAGATGGGCACGGCGAGTCTGGATGGGCAGGTACAGAACGGCGTTACCACCATGGATACGGTGAAGAGGGCCGCGGAAGAGTACAACAAGATCGGCGAGAGGGCGGCCAAAGCTGGCATGCAGCAGTTCCTGCACGACGAGAGATTCGAGATGTCGAAGGTGGATGGCCGGCTGACCTACGAAGTCTTGCTGGAACTGCTCGATCAGAAACTGGTGAAGATGCAGTTCCAGATGTCGGCAATGAGGACGGTGGGAGACCCCGTGATGTACTTCACGAAGTATCCTGGCCGCTTCCTCTCGATGCATTTGCAGGGCGTGGACTTGAACGCACCTCCGCCGGGTCAGGGAAAGGGCCAAGGCGCGCGCGGGGGACAGGGCGGCCGCGGCGGGCTGGCGGTCGGAAAGGACAGCCTCGACTGGGCCAAGATTTTTGCCGCGGCGAAGACCGGCGGCGTGAAGAACTATTTCATCGAACAGAACTGGGATCTGACGGTGCAAAGCGCAGCTTATCTAAAGGCGCTGAACGTTTGACGACAGCCTAGCGGCGCCATGCGCGACCACGCCGTAGGATGCCGCCATTGGCAGGCGAGTTTTCGCAGGCGTTACCCTCAGCCGGCGGCTATGCGATGACAAGCATTGCGCATTGCGTGCCAACACCCGCCGTCGTAAACTACATGCCATGAACCGTCGCTACTTTTTAGGGTCCGCCATCGCAGCGGGAGCAGTGCTTCGCTCCAGTGCTCTCGCCAGTCCCAATGAAACCGTTCGAGTGGCGTGTGTGGGTGTGCGGGACCGCGGCCGCGACCACATAGATGCCTACAACCGGATGGCCAACGTCGAAATCGCCGCCATCTGCGATATCGATGAGTCGGTGCTGAACGCCGGGGTGGCCGCGGTCGAGAAGGCCAAAGGGAAGCGTCCCGCGGCGTTCACCGACCTGCGCAAGCTGCTCGAGGACAAGTCCATCGATGCTGTCTCCATTGCCACGCCCAACCACCACCATACTCTGCAGACCATTTGGGCCTGCCAGGCTGGCAAGGATGTCTATGTAGAGAAGCCCTGTTCACACGATATGTTCGAGGCCCGGCAGATCGTAGCTGCCGCGCAGAAGTACAAACGCATTGTGGCGCACGGCACCCAGCAACGCGCCGGTATCGGACGGGTGGTTGTCCAGCAGCTCCGCGATGGCCTTATCGGCGACGTCTACATGGCCCGGGGCATGTGCTACAAACAGCGCGACACCATCGGCCGCAAGCCGGAGGAGCCGGTGCCCGCCGGCGTGCATTACGACCTTTGGCTCGGTCCAGCGCCAGAGCACGCCTTCACGCAGAATCGCTTTCACTATAACTGGCACTGGTTTTGGGACTACGGCAACGGTGATCTGGGCAACCAGGGCAGTCACCAGGTCGACATGGCCCGATGGGGACTGGGCGTGAAATATCCCACGAAGGTCAGCGCCATCGGCGGACACTTCATGTTCGACGACGACCAGGAGACCCCCAACACGCTAAGCGCCAGCTTTGAATTCAGCGACGGCGGCACCAAGAAAATGATGGCCTTCGAAGTCCGCCATTGGATCACGAATCATGAAGCCGGCATTGAGGAACCCAGTCCGCAAAACGTGGGCGTGATTTTCTACGGGTCCAAGGGTTACATGGCAGTCTGGAGCGAGGATTCCGGCAAGTACCAGACCTGGCTCGGACGCGAGCAGAAGCCGGGGGCGTCCGGCGCCGACCTGGGCAACAACTGGGTCAACTTCATCGATGTCGTGCGCAGCCGCAAGCAGGCGGACCTTTTCGCGCCCATCGACGAAGGCGCGATCTCGACGACGCTGGTTCACCTAGCGAACATCTCGTACCGGCTGGGCCGGACTCTCAACTTCGACCCCGTCAGCTATTCCTGCAAAGGCGATGCGGAAGCCAACCGCATGTTCCGGCGCGAGTATCGTAAGCCGTTCGTGGTGCCTGACAAAGTCTGATGCTTCCGTGGGTGTGGCAGGCGGTTCTGGTGCGAACTTAAGCCGACCGAAAGATCGGCTTTTGCACCTTGCGCCTCCTCTGGTTGCATCCCGACCGCGATGAACGCCTGGGTTCGCATATCGTTGTGGAACTGTAACTCGTCATTCAGCCTGATCCTCCCCTGAAAGCGAGGCCCTTGGCGGCTGGAGTGTCTCCGGCAGCGTGGCATCCCAGATAGCCCTCGTTGGACACGCGCCTTCACTCCCTGCGCGATCTTGTCAAAGTCGATGGGCGGGGACGAAGATTCGCTATGACAGTCAATACAGTCGGGCTTGGCAGCGCGGCTGCTTGCATGAAGAAAACTGTCGAAACCTCGACCCTGATGAAGCGGCACAAAGAGGACGGGTATACGTATTCACGCGGTCAAATATGTCTGGGCGGCGGTGAAACAATCTTCGAGGGGACGGTCGGTGTCGATGACCAGGTGTGGGGGCGGGATGGGGTCGAACTCGGATTGCAGTTTACGGTAGAGATCGAAATTGCGATTTTGGGCGGGATGGGTGAAGTGTGCGGAGTCGAGGCGCTGGCGGGCGGTCGCGTCGGAGCAGACACACAGAATGATGCGCCAAGTTGTGCCGAGGAGATTGGCGCGGGTGATGGCGGTTTTGATTTGATAGGCGCGCGAGAAGGTGCGGCCATCGAGAAAGACATGGAGGTCGGGGTGGCGAGCGAGGAGGTACGCGGCGGTTTCGAGCATCAGGGATTGGCAGAAATCATCCTGCTCGGCGGAGTATTCGACGAACGTGGGCGGGAACAGGACGCGGCGGATTTCATCTTTATCGAGGACGAGGCCCTGGCAGGCGGAGGCGAGCGCACGGGCGAGAGTACTTTTTCCGGTACCGGGGAGACCGGCCATGAGGATGAGCATGGGGCGACTGGGTCCATGGTAGCGTGTCAGGAATGAACGGGATTTCGCGACGGACGTTGATTGCGGGGACAGGGCTCGTGGCGGCGGCCGCGGCAAAGCCGGCGGGACGGAAGATCAAGGTGATTGTCGCGGGCGGGCATCCGGGAGATCCGGAATACGGGTGCGGGGGAACGGTGGCGCGGTATACGGAGTTGGGCCACGAGGTCGTGCTGCTGTATCTGAACCGGGGGGACTCGGGATATCTCGAAAAGCCGGTGGAGGACGCTGCGCCGATGCGGATGGCGGAAGCGGCGAAAGCGTGCGAGATTCTGAAAGCGCGGCCGGTGTTTGCGGGGCAATGGAACGGAAAGGCAGTGGTCGATGGGGCGCATTACGATGCGTTCCAGAAGATCGTGGAGACGGAGAAGCCGGACGTGGTATTCACACAGTGGCCGATCGACGGGCATCGCGATCATCGCGCCATCTCCAACCTGGCGTATGACGCGTGGCTAAAGACGGGGAAAAAGTTCGCATTCTACTACTACGAGGTGTCAAACGGGGAAGACACATTGATGTTCGGCCCGACGCATTACGTGGACATCAGCGCGGTGGAGCAGCGGAAGCGGGCGGCGTGCTACGCGCATGCCAGCCAGACGCCGGACCGGTACTACACTTTGCAGACGCAGGTGACACGCTTTCGCGGCTTAGAGAGCGGGTATACGCAGGCGGAAGGATATATCCGCCATGCGCAGAGCCCGTATGATTTGCTGCCGGAAGACGCGTGAGAGAGGGCAAAAGGCAAAGAGCGCCTACATGTACATGCCGCCGTTGACGTTGAGGACATGGCCGGTGACGTAGCCTGCCTCTTCGCTGGCTAGGAAGCGGACGGCGGCGGCGACATCTTCGGGCCGGCCCAGGCGCTGCAACGGGATGGCGGCGAGGAGCCGGTCTTTGAACTCCTGGGCGAGGCTTTGGGTCATGTCGGTGTCGATGAAGCCAGGGGCCACGGCATTCACGGTGACGTTGCGGCTGGCCATTTCCTGGGCGAGTGATTTGGTTAATCCGATCAATCCGGCTTTGGAGGCGACGTAGTTGGCCTGACCGGCATTGCCCGCCTCAGCGACAACCGAGGTTATGTTGATGACGCGGCCCCAACGCTCGCGCATCATGCCGAGCAGAACCTGCTGGGTGGCGACGAACGCGCCGGTGAGGTTGGTGGCGATAACGGCGTCCCAATCCTTCGGTTTCATGCGCATGGCGAGACCGTCCTTGGTGATGGCGGCGTTGTTCACCAGGATGTCGATATGGCCGAACTCTTTGGCAGCCTTGGAAAAGGCGGAGCGGATGGAATCGGGGGCGGCCATGTCGATGGGGACGACGAACGAATCGCCACCAGCAGCGCGAATTTCGGCCGCCACCTGTTCGAGCTTATCAACCTGGCGGGCGGCGAGCACGACTCGCGTGCCGGCAGAGGAGAGGGCGAGGGCGCAGGCTCGTCCGATGCCCCGGCTGGCGCCGGTGACGAAAGCGATTCGATTTTGCATGAAGACCCCGAAGTGCAATGATAATCGAACTTTATGCGCTAGGGAACCCTCACTAAAGTCAGGTGCCGGTTTTGCCGATATGAGCAGAGGACGGGTGTCGTCGGCCCGCCCACCGGAGCCGTGTGCCGCTAGAACGAGTATGTCCACCCGGTTGGTCGAGCCGATCCGCACGATGCTGGCTGAGGCGGGCTCTGGCTGCGCTGTTGGGCCCGCTCGCGGCCGTGGTTTGTTGGGGTGATGGAGCAGGGCGGCCGGCGGGAGGCCTGCCCACGATTCACCGAATCGAGCAACTTCGCAAGATCTCGCTCGAAGAAGCCAAGCGCGGATATCCGGTGCGGCTGCGAGGAGTGGTGACGTACTCGGACTTCGCGCATCTTGACCTTTTTGTCCAGGACAGGACAGGAGCCGTTTGGGTAAATCCTCTCCAGAATATGCCGGATTTGCGTCCGGGGGCGTACGTCGAGGTCGAAGGAGTCAGCAAGCCGTCCGATTTCATGTCGGATGTGGCGGATGCCAAGATCCGCATTCTGTCCCAAGGCGCTCTGCCACGCGCGAGGAGAGTATCCGCGCAAGAGCTGGCGTCTGGCGCGCTAGACTGCCAGCGAGTAGAGGTCGAGGGCGTCGTGCGTTCGGCCGAAATGGAGCAGGGGGTCTTGATGCTCGACATCTCGGCGGGAGCGGTGCAGTTCAAAGCTTTCATTCCGCGGGTTGCGTCGCTTCCGGCGGATCTGGTGGACGCGCGCGTCCGGATCCGTGGCGACTGTGGCGGTTTCTACAACCGGCGGGAACAGTTCCTCGCCTTGGAAGTGCTAGTTCCCAGCCTCGCGGACATTTCCATCGTCGAGCCGCCTCCGCGGAGCTCGTTTACTCTGCCGGTGAGCTCCAGCCGAAGCATTATGCACGCGGCTCCCGATCGCGCGTTCCTGCATCGCGTACGAGTGCAGGGCGTGGTGACGCTACAACGGCTGGGGCGTTCGCTTTTCATTCGGGATAGAGATGCGGTCCTTCTGGTGAAGACCAGGCAAAAGACCACATTGCAAGTCGGAGATCGAGTGGACGTGGCAGGCTTCCCCGCGCTGGATGCGTACGCACCCGTCCTTGAGGACGCGATCTTTCAGCGCATCGGCGCAGGCTCGCCTCCCCAAGCGATCCCGGTGACGGCGGAGCAGGCGATTGACGGAAGCCAAGACGCCGACCTGATCCAGATGCGCGCTCGCCTAGTAGAAGTCTCCCGACGGCCGGGCCAGCAATTTCTGGTTTTCCACGCGGGCAAAATCAATTTCGGGGCGGAGATCGAAGCGGCTGGCCAGCATTCCCGTCTGGCAGAGCCAGGCAGCCTGCTGCAACTGACCGGGATCTGCTCGGTGCAGGTAGATGAGAACCGGGAGCCGAATGGCTTTCTCCTTCTCCTCCGGTCCCCTCAGGATGTGGTTGTGCTGGAACGCCCGTCCTGGTGGACCGCGAAGCACGCGGGGCTGGTGGTGGAAGGCACAGGAGCGGTCATCTTAGTGGTTCTGGGATGGGTGGTGGCTCTGCGGCGCCGCGTCCGGCGGCAGACGGAGATCATCCGACGGCGCCTGGAAAGCGAAGCCAATTTGCAGCAGCGTTTCGAATATGTCGTGCGTGCGACTAATGACGCGGTCTGGGACATCGATCTCACGACCAACGCCGTCTGGCGCGGCGAGCGCTTCTACACGGGTTTTGGATTTGCGCCGGGCCAGGTGGAGGTCACGATCGGCTGGTGGGTGGAACACATGCACCCCGACGATCGGGACCGGGTCCGGCAGGTGCTGAACGCCGCGGTGGACGCGGGCGACGAACATTGTTCCTGTGAATATCGTTTCCGCAGGGCTGACGGCTCCTACGCTTTCGTTTATGACCGCGCCTACATCTTGCTTGACGGCACGGGCAAGCCGCTGCGCATGATCGGCGCCATGATGGACATTAGCGCGCTTAAGCGCACCGAAGAAGCGCTGCGAGAGGCGCAGGACCGATTCACGGCGTTCATGGACCACAGCCCGACGTTCGCTTTCCTGAAAGAGGCCAGCGGGCGGTACGTATACGTGAACCGGCCGTTTGAGAGACTGCTTCAGATGACGATCGAGGGCAAGACGGCTTTCGACTGGATGTCCGCCGACGCAGCAGCGGAGTACCGGGAGCACGATCTCGAGGTTCTGAGGACGGGCAAGCCCGCCGAGTTCATCGAACCCATCCCGGCCCCGGACGGGACACACCGGGATCTGTTGATTTTCAAATTTCCGGTGGAAACAGCCGGCCAGCGATTGCTAGGCGCAGTGGCGGTGGATATCACCGAGCGCAAGCGCGCCGAAGCCGAGTCACAGAGGGCGAAGGAAGTTGCAGAAGCGGCGAACCGTACCAAGAGTGAGTTTCTGGCCAACATGAGCCACGAGATTCGGACGCCCATGAACGGCATCCTGGGGATGACAGAGCTGGTGCTTGGCACCGAACTGACTCCGGACCAGCGCGAATATGTAGACGCGGTCAAGTTTTCCGCCGAAGCCCTGCTGACGCTCATCAACGATATTCTGGATTTTTCCAAGATTGAGGCCGGGAAGCTGGAGCTGGAGTCGATCGCATTCCAACTGCAGGACAGTTTGGACTCCACGCTGCGCGCAATGGCGCTGCGGGCTCACGAGAGGGATCTGGAACTCAACTGCCATATTCGATCGGACGTTCCGGAAATCTTGGTGGGCGACTCGGGCCGCCTCCGGCAGATTGTGATCAATCTGGTGGGCAATGCAATCAAGTTCACCGAGCGGGGTGAAGTCACCCTCCAGGTGGAACAGGAGTCGATGGAAGGGGATACTGTCTGTCTGCATTTCAGCGTCTCCGATACCGGAATCGGCATCAGCAAGGATAAACAAGCGACGATATTTGAAGCTTTCACGCAAGCGGACGGATCCACCGCCCGGCGGTACGGTGGCACAGGCCTGGGGCTCACCATCTCCAGGAGGCTGGTGGAACTGATGCGGGGCCGCATTTGGGTGGAAAGTGAACCAGGCCAGGGAAGCACATTCCATTTCAGCGCACGGTTTGGCGTGGGAAAGAAGATGCCTGAAGTGGATCGCCCGGAACAGCCGAGTTTGGCGGGCATTGCCGTGCTAGTGGTCGACGACAATGCCACCAACCGTCATATCCTACAGGACATCCTGCGCCACTGGCAGATGGAGGCGACTTTGGCCGAGAATGCCAGCACGGCCCTAAAGAAATTAGAGGAGGCAGCCAGCCGCGGCGCTCCCTTTAGTCTCGTGCTGGCGGACACGCAAATGCCCGTGACCGATGGTTTCGAGCTGGTTGAGCGCATCGGCCGGAATCCAAGACTGGGCAGTCCCGGCATCATCATGCTCAGTTCCGCGGGAGATGGGAGCGATCGCGTGCCTCACGAGCGAGTGCAGGCGCGTCTCTTCAAGCCGGTGCGTCAATCCGAGTTGTACGAAACCATCCTGCGGATCCTAAAGGAGAACGGTGCGCTCACAGGACAAGCTTCACGCCCCGACGAAGGCGCGGCCCCGGCCAAGAAGCCGCTGCGCATCCTTCTGGCGGAAGACAACGTAGTCAACAAGAAGCTCGCGGTGCGCCTGTTGCAGAAGCACGGATATGAAGTGGTGGTCGCGGGAAATGGCCGCGAGGCATTGGCCGCGGTCGAGAGAGAATCGTTTGATCTCGTTCTCATGGATGTGCAAATGCCCGAGATGGACGGCGTTGAGGCCACGCAGACGATTCGGGAGCGAGAGCGCGGAACTGGCCATCATCTGCCCATTGTGGCGATGACCGCCCATGCCATGAAGGGTGATCAAGAGCGGCGTCTCCAGGCCGGCATGGACAGCTATGTCTCCAAGCCCATCAACTCCGCGGAATTGTTTGCGGTGATTGAGCAAACCATGCATTCCGCTTTGGCTTAGACCTTTTGCGGTTCACTCCGGCCTGCGGTCATAATAGAACTCTCTCCGATGGCCTACGATGATCTGCGCGAATTCATTCGCAAACTGGAAAAAGAAGGCGAGCTGAAACGGATTACGGTCGAAGTGGACCCGGTGCTGGAAATCGCCGAGTTTGCCGACCGCGCGGTGAAATCCGGGGGCCCAGCGCTGCTGTTCGAACGGCCCAAGGGCTACCAGATACCGGTACTCATCAACAGCTACGCCAGCATGCGGCGCATGGAACTGGCGCTCGAGGTGGACTCGGTCGAAAAGGTTGCCGGCCGCATCGCGGAGTACCTCGAGATGCGAATGCCGGAAGGCTTCATCGGCAAACTGAAGATGCTGCCCAAACTGGCCGAGATGGGCGCATTCTTTCCGAAGATGGTTTCGAAAGGCCCGTGCCAGGAGGTTGTCAAGCACGAAGGATTTTCGCTGCACGACTATCCGGTATTGCAGTGCTGGCCGGAGGATGGCGGAAGGTTCATTACGCTGCCGATGGTGTTCTCGAAAAACCCGGAGACGGGCAAGCGGAACTGCGGCATGTATCGTATGCAGGTGTACGATGCGCGAACCGCGGGGATGCACTGGCAAACTCACAAGCAAGGGGCGGAGCATTACCGGCGCATGTTGGCGCAATCCGGCAAGGGTCGCATGGAGGTTGCGGTGGCCATCGGTTCTGACCCGGTGACGATGTATTCGAGCATTCTGCCGCTGCCACCGGATCTCGACGAGATGATGATCGCAGGGTTTCTGCGTTCGAGCCCCGTGGAAATGGTGAAGTGCCAGACGTGCGATCTGGAGGTGCCAGCGAACGCCGAGATCGTCCTCGAAGGCTATGTGCCGCTGGGTGAGCACCGAACGGAAGGTCCCTTCGGGGATCACACGGGCTTCTATTCTCTGGCCGATGAGTACCCAGTCTTCCATGTGACTTGCATCACGCAGCGCAAGGAGCCGATTTACGCCGCGACGATCGTTGGACCGCCGCCGATGGAGGACTACTACATGGGCAAGGCGATCGAGCGGATTTTTCTGCCTCTAATGCGGCTGCAACTGCCGGAGATCCGCGATATCTGCATGCCGGCGGAGGGCATCTTTCACAACCTGATGCTGGTCGCGATGCGCAAATCGTATCCTGGGCATGCGCGAAAAGTGATGAGTGCGATCTGGGGACTAGGGCAGGCAATGTTCACCAAGTGCATCGTAGTTGTGGACGAGGACGTGGACGTGCAGAATGTGAGCGAGGTGGCGTGGAAAGCACTCAACAATATTGACCCGGAGCGCGATATCGAGTTCACGCTGGGTCCGGTTGATTCGCTCGACCACGCGAGCCGTCTGCCAGACTACGGCTCGAAAATGGGAATCGACGCCACCCGCAAGTGGCCCGGCGAAGGGTTTACGAGGCCGTGGCCGGGCGTGATCCGGATGTCGAGCGACGTGAAACAGCGGGTGGATGAGTTGTGGAAGAGGGCGGGGTTGTGAGTCTTCGTGGCCGACGTTTCGCAACAGAACGCAGCCGTGCATTCACCTCCGATAGTGACGCGAACCAGCCCAGGTAGCCCGGATCGAAAGGGCTCGGAGGGCGTCGCGCGGGACGGAAGTCGCGATACTGAAACAGGTCCGTCACAGAGATGACGGCCGAGCCAATGGCGCGCGACTCGTACGTCCCTTGCGCCCAGGCAACGTCGCCGGAGATCCAGAGAACAAAACCCACGCTCACTATTACACCGGGTGATTGCCCGATTGTCCAAAGTTAGGCATTCGAGTTAAGGTCATCCTTACCACGAAATTCTGGTTGAACGCCGCCTCCGGAGAGTTCCGGAGACGGCCAGGGAGGAGTGTATCGACATGATCCGAAAGACGGCTCCTTCAACAACTGATACACCGCCGAAGGCGGTATTCTCGGCGGCCCAGACGGTCGGTCAGGGCCGCGAGATTCCCTATGGACACAGGAAACCGTCGTTCAAAGACTACACCGATGTGATCGTGGCGCTGGTGTGCCTGGCGGCGATGGCGGGCACGATTTATTTTGCGGAGATGGACGGCAACTACGCTGCGGCCACAAGCATGACGGCGGCTATCCGGCGCGTATTGCATGTGCCTGTCCCGGCGGGACGTGCGGTTGACACTAGCCAGACGATCCTGGTGGTCGAAAACGACGAAAGCCAACGCCTCATCGCGAAGACCGCGCTCGAGCGATACGGCTACAACGTGGCTTTGGTCGAAAACGGTGCGCAGGCGTTGACGTTTCTACGGAACAGCGCGGGCCGAGTGGCGCTTGTGCTTCTGGATACACGCAACTCCGGTACACCAACCATGCAGAAGCTCAAAGGCGTACGGCCCAGCGTACCCATTCTGGTGTCTGAAGCGGCAGGCGAAAAACTCCAGGCTGGCGCAGCGGGCAGGATTGAGAGGCCGTTCAGCGCGCTTCCGCTGGCTGAGGCCGTGCAGCACACCCTCGGACCCCGTTCGCTCTAGGGCACCGTTTCGAGCTGCAGCGCAGGTTGGGGTTGATAGGGCGTCAGCCTCGGCGGACGGGTATCCGGTTCCAATAAGCAAACCGTACGATCCGGATAATAGCGGCGGAGTTGCTCGTTTTCCGTTGCGCCCAGCGCCCTCGCGAGATTACGCGGCGCCGGGAGAAAGAACAGAGCGACACTCAGCAAGAAAAAATGGACTCGTACGGGCGGGTGAGGAGGTGAATCGCGAGCCCTAGCCCTAACAGCGCCGCGTTACGGAGGTGGAAGTCTTCCCGGAGTCGGGGCAAGCCGCCAAACACCAGGCATCCCGCGACCGCGGGAAGGACGCCGCACCAATAGCTGTTCATCCATTGGTTCAGAGGGTCGAACTGAACGACGCACAACAGGCCACCGGCGAGCGCCCAGCCGGGCGTGGTCCATGCGCGCAGCATCCGGTAACATAACGAGCAGAGGGCGGCTGTGGCGAACACCACGGCCGCCCACGGATGGCCGAAAATCACCCGGCCAACGGCCAACATGATGCCTTGGCCCAGAGCGTAGATGGAGCTGTAAGTCGGCTCCTGCACAACAAAGAAAGTCTCGAAGAACTGGTGCATGGGATGCGACGGATTCGCCAGGCGGAAGTGCAGCAGCGTATGGCAACCAGCAGGTGGCTGAATTCGTCGGAAACGCCCGACGCGGGAACAGGATGATGAGGCAGCAGCAAGAGGCGCAGCGCGACGGGGAGGGCGGCCAGCAGAAGCATGCACCAGCCGGTCCGCGCCGCCAGGCTGCGAGCGTAGGGCTCAACGAATGGCCGCCAAACCAGCGCCATCGTGACCAGCACCCCGGTCAGCATCAACAGAAGGAAGTCGCTCGCTCGGAAACCGATCGGGTTGTGGAGAGGCAGGAAGGAGCGAAATAGTCGGAAGAGAAACATGGCT
>Ga0181536_10004724_pt1 | contig 14287 bp, 10 predicted proteins | sample PEATcosm2014_Bin_41_FD_121105 | JGI IMG/M metagenome (GOLD analysis project Ga0181536, IMG submission 121105) | Peatland microbial communities from MTU Mesocosm Facility, Houghton, MI, USA - PEATcosm2014_Bin17_60_metaG | ecosystem: Environmental > Terrestrial > Soil > Wetlands > Peat | place... | reverse complement strand
TGCAGCCGAGTTACACCGAGAGCTTCAACGTGGTGACCGCCGACGGTGTGGCGGAAGGGGTACCGAGCGTGGTTTCGGATGCGATCGAGTGGGCTCCCGACAGTTGGAAGGCGCCGGTAGACGATGCCCATGCGATGGCGCGCGTGGGGCGAAAGTTACTCACCAGCCGATGGGCGCCGCGTCAGGGACTAAACGCGCTGAAGGCGCATAACAAAAGCGCGCTCGCAGCGTGGGGCGAGTTCGTCGGGAACTGAAATTCAGGAAACCAGGATCAAGTGGAGATCCATGACATTCGTCCCGGTGGAACCGGTGGTGATTAGATCGCCGAGTTCCTCGAAGAGCGGGTAGGCATTGTGGTTTCGGAGCGCATCGGAGGCCCTTGAATTAGCCCTCGCGACCGTTGTGCCGTCGGCCATCGCGCCGGCGGCGTCGGTCGGACCGTCCGTACCGTCGGTGCCCGCGCTGAGGATGAGAATGTCTTCGAGCCCGGCCACCTCAATCGCCGCCGCCAGGGCGAACTCCTGATTGCGTCCGCCCTTTCCCGCATTTCCGTTCCGCATCGTAACGGTTGTCTCGCCGCCGGAAATCACGCAGGCGGGCGGACGCGCCGGTTGTTCATATGTGCGGATCTGACGCGCAATCGCCGCGTGCATGCGCGCGACGTCTTTCGTTTCGCCTTCTATGGTGCTGGAGAGTATCAGCGTCTTGTACCCAAGATCCTTCGCCGCGCGCGCCGCGGATTCGAGGGATTTCTGATTGCTGCCCACGATTATGTTCTCCACATTCTCGAACAAAGGGTCGGCGGGCTTCGGCGTTTCCCGCGCGCCGGTTCGCAGCCGTTCGCGCACCCGCGCGGGCACACGTTCGCGCAGCTCGTACTTCTCGAGAACGGCGAAGGCGGTCCGGAAGGTGGACGCGTCGGGCGCCGTGGGGCCGGAACCAATCACGTCCAGATCGTCGCCCACCACATCCGAAAGAATCAGACTGAGCACATGGGCGGGGGCCGCGAGGCGGGCGAGTTGTCCGCCTTTGATGGCGGAAATGTGCTTGCGGACCGCGTTGATTTCGTGGATATCCGCGCCGGAAGCGAGCAGCAGTCTGGTGGTTTCCTGCTTCTCGGCGAGCGTTATGGGCGGCGCCGGAAAGGGCGTCAACGCCGAAGCTCCGCCGGAGAGCAGACAGATCACCAGATCGTTTTCGCCCGCTTCCCCGCAGATTTCAGCGATACGCTTTGCGCCGTTGAAACCGCGTTCGTCCGGGACTGGATGCCCGCAGGGGCGCAGCTCGATGAGCCGGGTCCTGGCCGGGTCGCCGTCTTTGACGTTGATGCAGCCCGCGGATATGCGCCCGCTGAGAAACTGTTCCACCGCGCGCGCCATCGTGCCGCCGGCCTTCCCCGCCCCCACCACGAAAATGCGTTCGTAGCGGTCCAGATCCTCGCGCACCCGCAGGACCCGGTCCACCGCCGCGGTGGGGTCCGCCGCAGCCAGAGCCGCCATCAGAATCGCCTTCGCGTCGCGCCGCATGTTATGTTTCATTCACTTATTTCCAGCACGGAAGCTCAAGGATCAAATCTACTGCACGCTCGACTTCACAATCGGCGTCAATGCGATAGGTGGCCAGCCCGTAGGCCGCGCGGCGTTCCTCATAGAGCTGCCGGAAGCGCTCGCGGTCGCGGGCCAGCGGACGGGAATCGGCCTCCGGAGTTCGTGCGTCATCGTCGATTCGAGTGCCGTTAATGCGCGCGCTGTTAATGCGAGCGCCGTTAATACGAGCTTCGATAGTCTCGAACGGACAATCCAGCCAGATCGAGATTCCGTGGCCCTCCAGCAATTCGGTATTGACGGGCTGCACGAACGATCCTCCTCCGAGGGCGATCACGGAGGGCATGCCGCGCTCGATTCTGCGCATCACTTTCCTGAGCGCTTCGGTTTCGATACGGCGGAATTCCGGCTCGCCCCTGGTCTCGAAAAGGTGTGCGATCGTGGCCAGTTCGGCGGCTTCGATTTCGGCGTCGAGATCGATGAAATCCCATCCCAAGCGATCGGCAAGCACACGAGCGACGGTTGTCTTGCCCGATCCCATGAAGCCGGCCAGGTAAACTCCGGGGGCCCGTTTCAGCTTATAGTCCATTCCTGTTTGCTTCCACCCCGGGTCTCAGACACGTTCCAGCCGGGACTCGACGAAACCCGGAAAAAACCGATTGGCCCAAACCAGCAGCCATCCCGCGCGAGGCGTGACAACCATCCGCTTACGATGTGCGATTCCGTCCACGATTGCTTCAGCGCATTGCCCGGCTGAAACGGCGAATCTTCGGCCCCGGACGACGCCATCCGGCGGCCGGGGCCCGGGCGCGTGCGCCTGAAAATCCGTGTCGACATAGCCGGGGAAGACACCCATTACATGGACGCCGTCGCGCTTCAATTCGGTACGTTGCGCCGATGTGATTGCCGCCAGCGCGAACTTGCTGCCTGAATAGACCGGGAGCCAGGGGAGGCTGATTTGCCCCGCGATCGAAATGACGTTCACGAGCGTGCCGCGCGTCCGGCGCAGATGAGGTACAGCAAGTTGGGCGAGCGCCAGCGGCCCGAAGAAGTTAAGTTCGAACACCGCCCGGGCTTCGTCGAGCGGTGTGGTGAAAGCGGTGTAATAGGAGCCGCGGCCCGCATTGTTGATCAGGACGTCGATTCGTCCCCAACGGGCGACCGTTTGCGCGATCAGCGCGGACCGCACGGAATCATGGGTGAGGTCCCCCGCTACGACGAGATCGCCGGGCGATGCCACGCCGGCCAGTCTGGCCTCATTGCGGGCGGCGAGAGCCAGGTGCGCGCCGCGCTTTTGCAAAACGGCGGCCAAATGCGCGCCGATCCCCTCCGATGCGCCGGTGATGATAACGACCCTTCCGTTCAGCGAATCCATGCGGGGTAACTGCTCGATACCGGGCACGGCCCGATACAAAGCAACGGAGAAACGCAATAATAGCACTATGGCCCGGCTGCTTCCCCTATTCCCGCTGCAGCTCGTCGTCTTTCCCGGAAGCGCGATTCCGCTCCATATATTCGAGGATCGATACAAGGAAATGGTGGGGGAAGCGGAGGCCGCGGGCACCGAGTTCGGCATCGTACTGGCGAAGGACGGCGGGATCATGAATGCGGGATGCACGGTGCTCGTGGAATCCGTTTTGAAGCGGTATCCGGATGGGCGATTCGACGTGTTGACCCGAGGCCAGCGGCGGTTTGTAATCCAGTCGCTTAATCAGGACAAAGAGTACCTGAGAGGCGAGGTGGAATTCTACGGCGACGATGACGCCGAATCGGCTCCCCCCGAGTTACGCATGCAGGCGCTCCTTGCTCTTGAGCGAATGCGCGCCGCGCTCTCCCAAGCCGGCGGAGTTTCCGGCGAACCGGAATCGCCGCCGGACCCGGAACATCCGTTCCTGAGCTTCCAACTCGCGGAGGCCGTCGACGATCTGGACTTCCGGAATATGCTGCAACGGAGCCGGTCGGAATCGGAGAGGCTCCGGGTGTTCGCAGGTTTTACCGAGGAATACGTAGAGCGGAAGCAGTACGCGGCGAGGATGAAGCGTGCCGCGCCAACGAACGGATTTGGGCACAAACCAGTAAGCGAGTAGAAGACCAGAGTGTCGTTGAACGTATACATTGGCGGCGCGGCCCATCCGGGTGAGGGAAGACGCGGAAGGCGGCCGGAGCCTCTGGCTGTTTCCCTGCTGCTGCACGGGACCGCGTTCTTCGCGCTGATGAATGCGCCGGAGATCAAGTTGCCGCAGCCGGCGAAATCGGAATACAAGCTGGCAATCGAGGGCAAAGAAACCAAACTGGTCTGGTACGAATTCAGGAAAAAGCTGCCGGCCGTGACGCCGCCCGACGCCAGGGCCGAACCCAAGCCCCTGCGTGCGGTTGCGCAAGCGCCGCAACAGATTGTCGCGTCGCGCAAAGATGCCCCGAAGCGTGCGCAAATGGTCTGGACGCCGGCGCCGGAGTTGCCTGAAACAAAGCCGGTTGAGTTGCCGAACATCCTGGCGATCCGGCTGCCGGAGATGGCAAGGGCCTTTGTGCCGCCGCCGGAAATTCAACGGCCGCGGACCACGAAGGTTGACTTGCCCGCCGACGCGCCGCAGTTACAAACGAAGCCATTGGATCCGGTCAAACTGGCCGATACTCCAAAGATTACGCGGAGGTTCGTCCCGCCTCCCACGCAAGTGCCGGTAAAGGTGGTGGACGTTGTGGCGCCATCTGAAGCACCACAACTCGAGGCCCGCGCGAATGCCACCACGGAGTTGAATTACTCGTTCAAAGCTCCTCCCCGGCCATTCACGGCGCCTCCGGCGCAGACCGCGCCAACGAGCGGCAAGCCGGTCGCCGTGGAAGCTCCGCCCGATCTCGTGAGCGCAAATTCACGCGATCTGAATTTGGCGGTGGTCGGCTTGAGCCCTACCATCAAGCCGGCGGCGTTGCCCGCAAATTCCAGTCCGGGGCAGTTTTCCGCTGGTCCGAAAGTCCGGCCCGAGGGAGCGGATTCCGCGGGCGAGGGCAAAGGGCTCAGTGTACCCGACTTGTATGTTTCCGGCGCAAGAGATGCCAGGCCGGATCTGATCGCACAGGTTTTTGCGGCGCCGACGTCGCCATTGACCATGCGTGCCGCGGCGCGTCTGGCGGATCCTCACGCTCCCGTGCCGAGGGACGATCCGCCGGAGCCTTCGCATGCGGGCGCAGTCAGGGTTTCGAGCGCTCCGGATCGGCGATTCGACGGGCGTGACGTTTACATGATGGCGATTCAGATGCCGAATTTGACGAGCTATTCCGGAAGCTGGCTGATGTGGTACGCGGAACGTACAGCGCGCGAGGTGGGGTTGGCGCCGATTGCGCCGCCGGTGGCGCATCGGAAGGTGGATCCGAAGTACATCGCGGCGGCAGCGGCGGACCGGATTGAGGGCAAGGTGCAACTGGCGTGTGTCATCGGAAAGGACGGCCGCGTGTCCACCGTGGAACTGGTTCGGGGACTCGACGATCGCTTGAACCAAAGCGCGGAAGAGGCCCTTGCAAAATGGGAATTCACGCCGGCAACGAGGCATGGAGAACCTGTTGAAGTGGAGGTACTGGTGGAAATTCCATTCCGCCTGGCGCCTCACGCGCCGGTACGCTATTGAATTCCGCGATGAGGCAGCATCTCATCTTCGACGCCGACGATACGTTATGGGAGAACAACGTCTACTTCGAACAGGCGTTCGGCGAATTCTGCGCATACCTGAATCATTCCTCGCTCGCGCCCGATGAGATCCGCGCCATCCTCGACGAAATCGAGATCGAGAGCAACAGGATTCACGGCTATGGCGCGGTCAACTTCGGGCGCAATCTGAGCCAGTGCTACCTGCGGCTCGCGGAACGCGCAGTCGACGAACACGATCTGAAGCGGGTCAGCGCGCTTGCGCACCAGATTCTGCTCGAGGAAGTGGAACTTATGGATGGCGTTGCCGAGACGCTGCCGTTTCTGGCGGAGAAGCACGAGTTGACCCTGTTCACGAAGGGCGATCCGGCGGAGCAGAATCGCAAGATCGATCTCTCCGGCCTGCGGCCTCTGTTTGCGCATTGCCAGGTTGTTAAAGAGAAGAACAGGAGCGCGTACGAAGAGCTGGCGCGGGTTCGCGGCTTCGATCTCGAACGGACGTGGATGATCGGGAACAGCCCGAAATCCGATATCAATCCGGCGCTCGATGCGGGGTTGCGGGCTGTGTTTGTGCCGCACCAGCGGACGTGGACGCTGGAACGCGAAGAGATTCGCGAAGGAAATGGGCGCTTAACCATAGTGGAGCGTTTCAGCGACTTGGTGGATGTTTTCGGGTGATCGGCGCGAATTCCATGAAGAGGCGTGAGAATTGGCTTGGGCCCCGAACACTACATTCGGTAGCAGTCGCGGCAACGGAATCCGGAGTGAAAGGGCAGCACTAAAATGGCCAGACTCGGCGACATGACGCCCATTGTGGATTTGACCCGGGGCAAGGGCACCGGTCCGGTCCGGGTGCAGCGTCCCATCTACGTGGATTTGCTGCCACCCTGCAACAACGCATGCCCCGCGGGGGAGAACATTCAGGCCTGGCTCGAACTGGCCCAGGCGGGCAAATACCGCGAGGCCTGGGAGACACTGGTGCGGGATAACCCGATGCCCGCGGTGCATGGCCGGGTCTGCTACCATCCCTGCGAAGGAGCCTGCAACCGCGCGGAGTTGGACGCATCCGTCAGCATCCACGCCGTCGAACGCTTCCTGGGCGATCTGGCGACGGAAGCGTCCTGGCCGTTCAAGGTAGATGCGGCGCCGAGCGGCAAACGGGTTCTGGTGATCGGCGCCGGTCCGAGCGGGTTATCGGCAGGCTACCATCTCGCGCGCCTTGGGCATACGGTCGAGATTCACGAAGCGGGACCGTTGCCGGGCGGCATGATGCATTTCGGCATTCCGGCTTACCGGCTGCCCCGCGCCGATCTGATGCGGGAGATCGCCCGTATCGAATCCATGGGCGTGCGCATAGTCCTCAACCACAAGGTCGAGGACCTGCAGGCGGAAAAGGCCGCGGGACGTTTCGATGCGGTCTTCATCGCCATCGGCGCGGGCGTCGGAAAGCATGTGGAGATTCCGGCACGCGATGCCGTACGAGTGCTCGACGCTGTGTCGCTGCTGCGCGACGTAAAAGCGGGCGAACCGCCGCGTCTCGGCCGCCGGGTGGTGGTCTATGGCGCGGGGAACACGGCGATGGATGCGGCGCGCACGGTCCGGCGGCTGGGCGCCGACGAGGCGCTCATCGTCTACAGGCGCGATCGCGCGCACATGCCCGCGCATGCCTTCGAGGCGGATGAGGCGATCGAGGAAGGTGTCAGAATCAAGTGGCTCACCAGCATTAAAGAGATCGTTGGTTCGGATCTTACCGTCGAAATGATGGAGCTCGACGTTCATGGCCGCCCGCAACCCACCGGGCGGTATGAAACGCTGCAGGCCGACGCAATCGTGCTGGCGCTGGGGCAGGAGACGGAAAGCGGCTTTCTGCGGTCATTGCCGGGAATTGAAGTGGCGGCGGATGGCGTAGTCAAAGTGAACGCCGACATGATGACCGGTCACGCGGGCATCTTCGCCGGCGGGGACATGATTGCCGGTGAGCGGACGGTTACGGTATCGGTTGGCCACGGGAAACGCGCGGCACGGCATATCAATGCCTGGCTGGCGGGCGAGCGCTATCAGCCTGCGAAAAAACACGCGCTGGTGAGCTTCCCCATGCTGCATCTGCCGGTTTACAGCGATGCCGATCCAGCCGCGCAGCGAACGTTGACCATCGCCGAGCGCGTAAGCGGATTCGAAGAAGTGATCGCTGGCCTGGGCGAGCGGGAAGTTCGCCGCGAAGCCCAGCGCTGTCTTTCGTGCGGCAATTGCTTCGAGTGTGACAATTGCTACGCGGCCTGTCCCGAGGATGCCATCGTCAAGCTGGGGCCGGGACGGCGCTATCGATACGACTATGCCAAATGCACCGGCTGCGCGGTCTGCTTCGAGCAGTGTCCGTGTCACGCCATCGAGATGATTGCGGAGCCCGTATGAAAGCACAGACCACGACCATGGACGGCAACACGGCCGTCGCCCACGTGGCGTACCGCGTCAATGAGGTGTGCGGGATCTTTCCCATTACGCCGTCTTCGACGATGGCGGAGCTGGCCGACGAATGGGCGGCGCGCGGCCTCGCGAATATCTGGGGCAATATCCCGGTTGTGCAGGAGATGCAGAGCGAAGGCGGCGCCGCGGGGGCGGTGCACGGCGCGCTGCAGGCGGGTGCGCTGACGACCACTTTCACCGCATCCCAGGGCCTGCTGCTGATGATTCCGAATATGTTCAAGATCGCGGGCGAGCTGACCGCGACCGTGTTTCATGTGGCGGCGCGCGCCATCGCCACGCAGGCGCTGTCGATTTTCGGAGACCACTCGGATGTGATGGCGGTTCGCTCCACGGGCTTTGCGATGCTGTCGTCGGGTTCGGTCCAGGAAGCCCACGATTCGGCGCTTATCGCGCAGGCCGCGACGCTCGAGTCGAGGGTCCCGTTCGTCCATTTCTTCGACGGCTTCCGCACCTCGCACGAGCTCAATACCCTGACGTTGTTGAACGATGCCGATTTGCGGGCCCTGATCGACGACGAGCTGGTACGCGCCCATCGGGCTCGCGCACTCAACCCCGAGCACCCCTTCATCCGCGGCACGGCGCAGAACCCGGACACCTTCTTTCAGGCGCGCGAAACGGTGAACCCTTTTTATGCCAGGGTGCCCGGCATCGTGCAGGCGGCAATGGATGCCCTGGCCAAACGGACCGGCAGGCAATACCGGCTGTTCGACTATGAGGGCCCCGACGACGCCGAACGCGTGGTAATCCTGATGGGCTCGGGCGCGGAAACGGCCCGCGGCACAGCCGAGGCCCTGCGGCAGGCGGGCGAGAAAGTCGGCGTGCTGCAAGTCCGGCTGTTCCGTCCGTTTTCAGCGGCGCATCTGCTCGCGGCGCTGCCTCAGACTTGCCGCGCCATCGCCGTGATCGAGCAAACCAAGGAGCCCGGGGCTTCCGGCGAGCCGCTCTATCTCGACGTCATCGAAGCACTCGCACAGGCCGTTGCGCGCGGCCGGCTCGCGACTATGCCCAGAATCGTCGGCGGACGTTACGGGCTGTCTTCGAAGGACTTCAGCCCGGGCATGGCGAAAGCGGTATTCGACGAACTTTCGAAGCCGGAGCCGAAAAACGGCTTTACCATCGGCATCAACGACGATGTCTCCCACACCAGCCTCGAGTTCGATCCGGACTGGTCGATTGAACCAGCCGACGTGGTGCGCGCGGTCTTCTACGGCCTCGGTTCCGATGGGACTGTCGGAGCCAACAAGAACAGCGTGAAGATCATTGCCGAAGGTGTCGAAGACGCCGCCGATGGCGCCGCGGGCCTTTACGCCCAGGGATATTTCGTCTACGATTCGCACAAATCCGGCGCGCAGACGGTCTCGCATCTGCGCTTCGGGCCGCGCCCGATCTATTCGCCGTATCTGGTCGGCTCGGCGAATTTCGTCGGCTGCCATCAATTCCATTTCCTGCAGAGGCAGGATATTCTGCGGCTCGCGGCCCCCGGCGCCACTTTCCTCCTGAACTGTCCTTGGGGACCCGAGGCGGTCTGGGATCGTCTGCCACGCTCCGTGCAGCAGGGGATTATCGACAAGAAGCTGAAGTTCTTCGTGATCGATGCCAGCCGGGTGGCGCAGGAAGTGGGGTTGAAGAATCGCGCCAACACGGTGCTCCAGACCTGCTTCTTTGCGCTTTCCGGCGTCCTACCGCGCGATCAGGCGATCGCCCAGATCAAGCACTCCATCCGAAAGACCTACGGCGCCAAGGGAGAAGAGGTGGTGCAGCGTAATTTTAACGCCGTGGACGCGACGCTATCGCAGTTGCATGAGGTTCGCGTGCCGGCCAAGGCCAGCAGCACATTCGAGCGTCCGGAAACCGTGCCGTCCACGGCGCCTGAATTCGTCCAACTGCTGACTGCCCGGATGTTCGAAGGCCTGGGCGACCAAATCCCGGTGAGCCTGATGCCCGTGGATGGAACATGGCCTTCCGGCACCGCCGCGTGGGAGAAGCGCAATATTGCCGAAGAAGTGCCGGTCTGGCTGCCCGACCTTTGCGTCCAATGCGGCCAGTGCAGCTTCGTATGCCCGCACAGCGTCATCCGCGCCAAGTACTTCGACCAGGCGCGGACGGATGCCGCGCCGCCCTCGTTCCAGTCGGCTCCCGTCAATGCCCGGGGCTATCCCGACGTGAGCTTCAGCCTGCAGGTTTATGTGGAGGATTGCACGGGATGCGGCTTGTGCGTGGAGGCTTGTCCCGCGGAGAGTACTGTCGAAACCGGCGTTAAAGCCATCAATATGAAACCGAAGGGGCCCCAGGTGGAGCCGGCGCGCGCGAATACCGCATTTTTCGAGCACCTTCCGATGAACGATCGCGCGCGGGTGGACTTCGCCAACGTCCGCGGCGTGCAATTCCTCCAGCCGCTGTTCGAATTTCCGGGCGCCTGCGCTGGGTGCGGCGAGACGCCTTACATCAAGCTGCTCTCGCAACTTTTCGGAGACAGGATGATGGTGGCGAATGCCACCGGCTGCTCGTCGATCTATGGCGCCAATCTTCCGGTGACACCCTGGACGAAGAATGCGGAGGGCCGTGGTCCCGCGTGGTCGAACTCACTGTTTGAAGACAACGCCGAGTTCGGGCTGGGCTTCCGCCTGGCTGCGACAAAGCACCACGCGATGGCGAGCAGCCTTCTCAAGTCCCTCTCTGGTGAACTGGGAGAAGCGATGGTCACGGCAATTTTGACCGCGCCCCAGATCCAGGAATCGGAGATCCGCGCGCAACACATCCGCGTGGCCGAACTCAAGACCCGGTTGCTCAAACTCGTCCCACGCAGCGACACAGTGCGCGACCTTCTTTCCGTAATTGACCATCTGGTGCGGCGAAGTATCTGGATCGTGGGCGGCGATGGTTGGGCGTACGACATCGGCTACGGCGGCCTGGACCATGTTCTTGCCACCGGCGCCAATGTCAATATTCTGGTGCTCGACACGGAAGTCTATTCGAACACAGGAGGCCAAGCCTCGAAGGCAACGCCGTTGGGTGCCATCGCCAAATTCGCCTCCGCGGGCAAGCGGGTCGCGCGTAAGGATCTGGCGCTGCAGGCCATCGCCTATGGCAACGTCTATGTGGCGCAGGTCGCCATGGGCGCCAATCAGCAACAGACGCTCCAAGCGTTCCGCGAGGCGGAAGCGTACGAAGGCACATCGCTGATCCTCGCGTACTGCCATTGCATCGCCCACGGTTTCGACCTGCGGCACGGAATGAAGCAGCAGGATCTGGCCACCGCCAGCGGCTATTGGCCCCTGTTCCGCTACAATCCGGCGCTGCGTAAAGGCGGCGAACGGCCGTTCCGTCTGGACTCGCCCCGCCCGACCGTTCCTTTCAAGGACTATGCTTACAACGAGCTGCGCTATCAGGCCCTGGCGCTCACGCGTCCGGAGGAAGCCGCGGCGCTGCTGCGACAGGCACAAATCGACGTAGACGAGAAATACCGCATTTACGAGGACTTCGCGAGCCTTCGCGCAGGGCCGGCTCCAGCCCAGGTGACAACCGCTGTCGCGAAAGCGCTGGAAGGAAGCCGGACGCCATGAATCTGACGACGCGCTATCTCGGACTCACTCTGCAAAGTCCTCTGGTGGCCGGCGCCGGCCCCATCACGGGCAAGCTGGACAATATCCGGAAACTCGAGGATCTGGGCGCGGGCGCGGTTGTGCTTCCGTCGCTCTTCGAGGAACAGATCCAGCAGGAACAGCAATTGATCGACCGCCTGGCAACCACGGGGGCTGACAGCTTTGCCGAAGCGCTGACGTATTTTCCCGCGCCGGAGTCTCACAGTATCGGTACCACGGGCTATCTCGAAACCATTCGCCGGGCATCGCAGGCCGTCGATATCCCGGTCGTGGCCAGCCTCAATGGGATCACCGACGAAGGCTGGGTGCAATATGCCCGGCAGATGGAAGAGGCCGGCGCAAGCGCGATCGAGCTGAACATCTACTTCATTGCCACCGCTCCCGATCTGACAGGGCGCGCGGTCGAGGAGCGCTATGTCGATATTCTTCAGGCCGTGAAGCGGGCGGTGAAGATTCCGGTGGCGGTCAAGCTGAGTCCTTATTTCAGCGCTGTGGGGAATATGGCCGGGCAGCTGGTGGAAGCCGGTGCCGATGGCCTCGTGCTTTTCAATCGTTTTTACGAGCCCGATATCGATCTCACCGAGCTCACGCTGCTGCCGAATCTCGATCTGAGCACGCCGGCGGAAATTCGCCTGCCGTTGCTCTGGATTGGCGTACTTTCGGGGCGGCTGGGAGCCTCGCTCGCAGCCAGCACCGGCGTCGATAGCGCGGATGAAGTGGTCAAGTATCTGCTCGCGGGGGCCGACGTTGTAATGACAACGTCCGCCCTTCTGAGGCACGGGGCCGGCCACATGAAGGTGTTGCTCGACGGTCTGGCGAGCTGGCTGTCGGCGCGCGATCTCACCTCGCTCGACAGCATCCGGGGACGCATGAGCCAGCGCAAAATCGCGGACAAGACGGCATTCGCGAGAGCGAATTACATCCGGGTCCTGCAGGGCTATTAACAGACACCGCCGGCATGGCACAAATGAAGGCGGCGTGACTTTAGCGGCGGTCGTCGACAAGCAACAGCTCTCGGCCGCGCGAGTACCTCGGAACCTCCGACTTCAATACGATTCGTTCAGGGAAGGATGCATCGCATCGAAACGAATTACCTGCTCCCCAACGCGCCGCTTGTCTATCACTGGTCGGAGTGAGCTATGGATTTACTTCGATGCCGACAGCTCCGCGTAAAATGCGTCCACGTTCGGAACGCGTGGCGCCCATTCGTTGTCGGTCTTGAGTTGTGCGAGCAGCTGATCCTTCGGCACGCCCTTGCGCACCAACTCCCTTGCTTTCGCAATCATGGTGTCGAACCGGGTCTTATACGCCTGGACATCGGCTTTCGTCAGGACGTCTCCATTTCCTGGAATGGCCGCGTCGAAATCCAGTTTCAGGACGCCTGCGAGTACGTTAGTCCAGTCGGTAGCGCTGCCGCCGCCCGCGTAATCGATCAACGGGTCTGTCTTGCCCGTGGTGACTGTATCGCTGAGGCAGACCGTCTTGAGATCGGGGAAGTAAACGACTGTGTCACCGCTGGTATGGGCCCGTCCGAAGTGGTGCAGTTCGACCGTAACGCCGCCGAGCTTAAGCGTATACTCGGCGCCCGGATAGGTAATGCTGGCCGACGCGGGCTTCGGATCCTGGACGTAAGTGACGAGATTCTTATTGAGATTTTCGTGGGCCACCACCTGCACTCCCGCATCCAGAAACCTCTGGTTGTTGCCGGTGTGATCGGCGTGGTGGTGAGTCACGATGAGGTACTTGATCGGCTGGTCCGAAACGCCCTTAATCAGCGCCATCAGCGCGTTGTAATTCGCTTCGCCAGGGAGTTTCCCGTCGACCAGAATGATTCCCTCGCTCGTGACGCGGAAGGTTGAATTGCCGCCGGCGCCGGCGATCATATAGAGCCCCGGCTTAACCTGCTGGATGGTCTGGGGCTGCGGAGCGCCACGTCCTGCACCCCTGCCCGCTGGAGGAGCTTGGGCAAACGCAGAAGCCGCCAGAATCGCGGCGCCGATCAACAGAGTTTTCATACAAGGTGCTCCGGCCGGATGGGAAGCGTGCGAATCCGTTTGCCCGTCGCGGCGAAGATGGCGTTCGCTACCGCGGGTCCGATCGCAGGCGTGCTGGCCTCGCCAATACCACCCGGAGTCTCGTGGCTGGGCACTAAATACACTTCGATCACCGGCATCTCGTCGATGCGCAGAACTTCGTACGTGTTGAAGTTCCCCTGCTGCACGCGGCCTTTATCGATCGTGATGCCGCCTTTGAGCGCCGAGAGCCCGAACACAATGCCACCCTGGATCTGCTGCACGACGCCCGCGGGGTTGACCACCTGTCCGCAATCCTCCGCGCAAACGACGCGATGGACGCGATACTTGCCTTTGCTGTCGACGGACACTTCGGCGATCTGCGCATTGAAGCCGCCCAGGCTGTTCACAGTGGCGACGCCGCGGAATCTTCCCGCCGGCAGCGGCTTGCCCCAGCCGGCCTTCTCGGCCGCGAGGTTGAGAACGGCGAGTTGCCGCGGAGCTTTGGCGAGAAGGCGGCGGCGCAATTCCACCGGGTCCTTACCGCCCGCAATGGCCATCTCGTCGATGAAGCTTTCCGTGAAGAAAGTGTTCTGTGAGGGGCCCACCGAGCGCCAGTAGCCGACCGGGATACCGGCTTCCGGCGGATGATACTCAACGCGGATGTTCGGGATGCCATATAGAACGCTGGAGATTCCATCGACGCCGTTGCGGTCCACGCCGGCCTTGTCCAGCCCCGAGAATGAGGGAGAAGCCACGCGCGCGTTCCACGCCACGGGCCAGCCGTCGGCGTCCAGGCCGGCGCTGAACTTTGTCAACGACGCGGGCCGGTAGATGTCATGCTGCATGTCGTCTTCCCGCGACCAAGTCAGCTTAATCGGAACTCCCGCGGCTTTGGCGATCTCGATGGCCTCATCCACATGCTGGCCCGGACGTCCGAAGCTGCCGCCCAAATAATAGGTGTGGACATCGATCTTTTCCTTCGGAAGACCGGTGATCATCTCT
>Ga0181536_10004718_pt1 | contig 14307 bp, 9 predicted proteins | sample PEATcosm2014_Bin_41_FD_121105 | JGI IMG/M metagenome (GOLD analysis project Ga0181536, IMG submission 121105) | Peatland microbial communities from MTU Mesocosm Facility, Houghton, MI, USA - PEATcosm2014_Bin17_60_metaG | ecosystem: Environmental > Terrestrial > Soil > Wetlands > Peat | place... | reverse complement strand
TGCGCGATCTTCGCCTGCTGCTCCGACTGCGCAGCCTCGAGCAGGCGCGCCCGCAGGATCTTCAACGCCTTCGCTTTGTTCTTGTGCTGCGATTTTTCGTCGCGCTGGATTATCACCATGCCGCTCGGGATGTGCGTGATTCGCACCGCCGAGTCTGTCGTGTTGACGCTCTGGCCGCCCGGCCCCGACGCGCGCATCACGTCGATTCGCAGGTCCTTCGCTTCGTTGATATTGACCTCGACCTCGTCGGCTTCGGGCATCACTGCCACCGTGACCGCGGAGGTGTGAATGCGCCCCGACCCTTCCGTCTCCGGCACCCGCTGCACGCGATGCACCCCGCCTTCGTACTTGAGCCGCGAGTATGCGCCGCGTCCGCTGACCAACGCGATCACTTCCTTGATTCCGCCAAGCCCGGTGTCGCTCAAGCTCAGCGCCTCGATCTTGAAGCCGTGGCGCTCGGCGTAGCGCGTGTACATCCGATACAGGTCCCCGGCAAACAATGACGCCTCTTCGCCGCCGGTTCCGGCGCGGATTTCGAGGATCACGTTCTTTTCGTCGTTGGGATCGCGCGGCGTCAGCAGCTCCTTGAGCTTCTGTTCGAGAGCGTCAAGATTTTTCTGCAGCGTCGGCAGCTCGGCCTTGGCAAGCTCGCGCAAGTCGGCGTCGTCGCCGTCGAGAATCGATTTGTGGCCCGCGATCTCGTCGGCGATGCGGATATATTCGCGGGCGCAATGCGCCGCCTCGGAAAGCTGCGCGCGCTCTTTGGCGATTCTGGCGTATTCGCGCTGATTGCCGAGCGTGGCCGGATCGGCGAGCTTGCGCTCGAGTTCCGCCACCCGCTCTTCTATTGCGCTTGCCTTATCCAGCATCGCCGTTCACGCCCCGAACCGAAAATGCCAAAACCTGAAATTCGCCTTGAAACAAAAACGGCGCGGCCGATGCGGCCGTGCCGATGGATTCTCCCCCGCGCACCCGGGTGCGTAGCGCACCGCAGGCGGCGGGAGTTGCTATGCTACTTCTCGGCGGCTGTTACCGCCGCCTTTTCGGCCGGCTTCTTGATGCCGTACTTGCGATTAAACCGCTCGACGCGCCCCGCTGTATCGACCAGGCGCTGCGTGCCAGTGTAAAAAGGATGACACTTCGAGCAGACCTCGACGTGCAGCTCCTTGAGCGTCGAGCGCGTTTCGAAGGTACTCCCGCACGCACAGGCTACTGTGCAGCGACGGTATTCAGGATGGATTCCAGCTTTCATTTTTACGTCTCGAACTCTTTTCCCTGTTGTGTCAGAGGATACCATCCCAAGGTATCGCACACAATTCGCCGGCCGCGACCGCCTTTTCGGGCTTTTCGCCTCGCAATCGCTGTCGCTGCCTTGACCGCGGCAATTCTAATCACAATCTGCCCGATTGCCACATTCGCCGCGTCGGGCGCCACGGCTGCGCCGCCTCGAATCTCCACGCCCGCGAAACCTCCGTTGGCGCCAACTTCCGGCTTCGCGCCCGACACTCAAACCCTTTTCGCGCCAATCGTCTATCTCGCACCGCCCGGCCCCGCACGCGCGTCGCGTGCGATCGCAATCCTCAACCGGCAGCTCGATTTCCAGCGCAAGATCTCGTTTCATCCCGAGCTCGCCCCCGCGCTCCAGGATGTCGTCGATCTGCTTCCGCCGCGCCAATCGACAATGATCCGCGCCGCCGCCCTCTACTCGAAACTCGCAATCCCGTGGCGCGACGAGCCCGACGGCACGCATCAGATTTGCGTCGCCGGACGGCCAATCGATGCCGGCTATCTCTACACGCTGTCCCCCGACTGGCGCAGCCCTGAGCAGCCGTTGCGATTTTCGGGCGTGTTCGGCCTCAAGCCTGGCGCCGATTCCACTCCCACCAACATTTCGAGCGTCACCGGCACGCTCGCCGGCGAGTTGATGATCGATACCTACGGCATCGGCGCGATCGTTGACGCATCCGCCGATGCGCTCCGGGAGGTTCACGGCGATCTGAGACCGCCGTGGGATTCCGCGCCCGGCGCCTTCAATCACCATGACCGGGCCGCGCTCGACAAATTCCACCGCCAGATGCCGCATCTCGCGGCGAAGTTCGACCACTATTTCAAATTCAACAACCTGCTCGACGAGTTCAATTCCTCCGCCGGCCCCATCGTGCTCTTGAACGTCGATGCCGAAGTTCGCCAGGACGCGCTCAGGAAATATCCGCTGCTATATGATTTCTATCGCAAAGTCGTGCCCGCGGTGACGGCGAAATCCGCGATCCTCGATTCGCACGGAAATTTCTGGATGCGCGAGGCCTTCGACCACGGCCACATCCGCCTCACCATGATGATTCAAGGCGGCCTGCTCACGCCCTTCAACGACGCGATGCAACCAGCCGGCGACGGTATCGCGCTCAATGAAATCGCGCGCGGCAGTTACCGCACTCTCGCGTCGGTGCAGGTGACCAGTCTTGCGATGAATTTCGGCCTGTCCAACGTTGGATTTGCAACTGACTACCGCCGCGACTTGGGCTCCGTGAGCTTCGTCAACCGGATGGACGCGGTCCCGCAACTGATCGCACCGCCCGGCGTACATCAGATGATGGACTTGATTGCCGGCGACTTTCTGCGCGGACTGGCTACCGGAAATGGCGGCATGAACACAAAGCTCAGCTCGCGCCTGCTCCCCAACGGGACTTACGATTTCTCAGGCGGCGTCACGGTGCAGTTGAATTACTCGCCCACGCTCGAGTTGCTCGCGCGAATCGGCGATGCGATCGCGCAAAAACACAACGACCAGGTTCGCGCCGAGGAACGCGCATTCGGCGAGGAACTGTTCGACGCTTTCGTCGCCGACTACAATGATGCGCGTCCGGCGATCATCGCCTTGGATTTGGATAAAGATAACCAGCAGGAAAAATCCAAATGAGCCGCACGCAACGGAAACGGTTTTTCACAGCCATGCTCTTTGCCGCCGCAATCCTCACCGCAGGATGCGCCGCCGATGACAAGCCTCCGCCGGCCATCCCCGACGCCGGCCCGCAACCGAAGTTGTTGAGCGATTTGTCGGCCGTCTCCGACGCCCCCGTCGATCCGCTTGGCGTCAACGCGGTTCCTGCTCCCGGCGAAGGACTGTTGCGCGACCAAGCCGCGGTCTCGGCCGGGCCCCGCACCTTTGAGACCGAGCCCGGCATCTCGCGCCAGGTCGGTACCGAAAGAAATCCCGGCACGGTGCGCCTGCTGAACGACAAGGCTGCCAAGTTCGGAAATTTTTCCGCAGCGATACTCGATCGCGTGTATGCGCAAATCACTATCGCCGAGAAAACCGAGGATATTTCGCGAACCAAGCTGCCCACCGAACTCAAGCCCGTCGTCATCACGGCAATCCTGGACAAAAGCGGCAAGCTCACCGAACTCATCCTCGAACAACACTCCGGCAAGGCGAAAATCGATCAGATGATGATCGACGTCTGCAAAAAGGGCATCTGGTACGAGAATCCTCCCGCCGCCGCCCTTTCCGGCGACGGCAACTACAAGCTGACTTTCCGCATGAAGCTCGAGAACTTCGCCTCCAGCGACGAGCGTCATTGGAGCTTCATCACCGATCTCGCACTCGGCATCGGCTAGCCGCGCCTCCCGCGATGCCATCCGGGCAGCAGCCCTCCCCCGCTTCTGCTAGAATCGCCGCCGTGGATTCGCTCGCCGACTATATCCCGCGCCCGGGCCTCTGCGTCCCCATCGTCACGATTCTCGACGCCCGCGGCCGCATCCTCGAAGACCAGCAGCGCGCTGTCGTTCGTTATGCGCTCCAGGACGGCGCCGGCGCCGACATCATCTTTGCCGCAGGCACCACCGGCGAATGGGATCGCATCGACAACCCGCGCCGCCAGGCGGTCGCACGAATCGCCATCGAGGAATGCCGCCGGGCGCGCGCCTCTGCCGCCAAGAAAATCGAAGCATGGGCCGGCATCACCGCGCATACGCGAAGCGACACGCTCGACAATCTCACCCACGCGCTCCACGCCGGCGCCGACGCGGTCGTGATCGCTCCCCTCTCGATCAAGGACCTCGAGCATCCCGCCGAATTCGTCGAGCGCGACATCGGCGCGGTGTTCGACCGCGCGGGCCGGATGCTTCCGCTGTTCCTCTATGACAACGCCGCCGTCGCCGCGCCCGGCAAATCGCCCCACCTGCATACCCGCGACGTCAAGGCGATGAGCCGGCTGCCGTACGTGCGCGGAATAAAAGTTACCGCCGGCAAAACCGTCATCGGCAACTACACTCGCGCCGCATCGCACTTCAAGGCGGGTCACGAATTCGCCATCTACGCCGGCAACCCCTACCTCATCTTCGATTTGTTCGCCCCGCCCGAAGGCGTCGGCGATCGCATGCGCCACTACTGGAACCGCTACCTCACTCAGCGCACCCGTCCCTACGGCGTCGTCGCCGGCCCGGCCAATGCGATGCCGCGCGAATGGCAGCGCGCATGGCAGGTCTGCCGCTCGGGCGACGTCGAATTGATGCGGTTGTATTCTGATGCACTCGACGAATTTCGCATCGCATGCACTTTCAAGCGCGGCGCCAGGGCATGGCGCCCGACCATCGCATCGCTTAAGGCCTCGCTAAAGGAAATCGGCGTTATCGACAGCGACGCCGTCGCCGCGGGCACGCCGACGCTCAGCGACACCGAGCGCCGCGAATTCTCCGCACGATTCTTAAGCCTGCGCGAGCGCACCGCCGCGACGCTGGAACGCGGATGGGTCAGCGAATACGCTTCGGGGGATCGCGCGGGCGCAAAAAAAATCGGTTGAGCGCAATGGCTGAAGAAAAACTCGATGTCGTCGGATGCGGGAGCATGGTCGTTGACCTGTTCTATCGCACCCCGCGGATTATCCGCGCCGACGAAAAAATTCTGCTCCGCGCGCATACTGCCGGCACCGCCATCGAACGCACGCAGGTCGGCGGGCTGATCCTCAACCATCTCGGATGGGGCCGAATCCTCGGCCTCAAAACCGGCATCTTCGGCAAGATGGGCGACGACCGCAACGGCGAGTTCCTCCGCGACGGGATGGATCGCCTCGGCATTCGCCATCACCTGACCTTCGACGGTAGCGCCAGCGCCTTCGCGACCATCTTCGTGGACGCCAACGGCGAGCGCGCTATCTACATGGCGCGCGGCGCGACCGGCGAGCTCACTCCTGCCGAGGTCCGCAACCGCCACGGCGCGTTCATCCGCCGCGCCAATCTCGTTTCGACCGAGATTTCGCAGCTCCCGATTCGCACCGTGCTCGCAATTCTGCTCTTCGCGCGCACCCATTCCATTCCCACCGTTCTGGACGTCGACGTACCGCCCTCCGACGCGATCGGAACGCTCGGCACGCGCGCGGAACTCGAACGCACGTTGAAACTCGCGACTTATCTCAAGCCCGCCAAAGCCGCCGCACGCGAAATCGTCACCGGCAACGGCCGCGATCCCCTGAAGATGGCCGAAGCGATTCGCACCCGCTACGGAAATCGCGCGGTCATGATCACCGACGGCGACAAAGGATGCGCGATCGCCGCGCGCGAGACCTCCATTCGCGTGCCCGCCTTCAAGGTCAAGCAGATCGACTCCACCGGCGCGGGCGACGCGTTCCTTGCCGGTGTCTTCGCCGGCCTGCGGCTCGGGATGCCGTGGGACAAGATCGGGCGGCTCGCCAATGCCGCCGGAGCGGTCGCGGTCACGCGCCTTGGCGCGTTTCCGCCGGGATTCGAAGTGCGCGAGGAAATTCTCGACTTGTATGGCGAGACGATCGCGCTGCCCACGCCGCACCTCGATAGCGAGCCGCGCGAAGCCGCCATCGGCGATTCGACCGGAGAAGTCGAAAAATTCTTCGACCTCGCGCTTGCCGAACTCGCCGCGATGCGCGCCGGATTGAACCTCGCCGCCATCTCGCGCGCCGTCGAGATAATTCGCACCGCGCTCGGCCGCGGCGGCCGCGTCCACGTCACCGGTGTCGGCAAGCCCGAGCACGTCGCACGTTACGCGGCCAGCCTGTTTTGCTCGGTCGGCACGCCCACCACGTTCCTGCACGCGACCGAAACCCTGCACGGCAGCCTCGGACAGGTGCATCCGCGCGACATCGTCATCGCGATTTCAAACAGCGGCAACACCGACGAATTGCTCTCCACCGCGACCGCCATTCACGAACAGGGCACGCAGTTGATCGCGATCACCGGCAACAAGGATTCCGCCCTCGCCCAACTCGCCGACCTCGTCATCCACGTCCCCGTCCCCAACGAAGGCGGCGGACTGGGACTCGCGCCGCGCATCAGCGTGCTCGGCGAAGTCTTCGTGCTCGCGGGATTGTCGGTCGCCCTGGAACTCGCCCACGGCCTCACCGTCGAAGAGTACTCGCGATGGCATCGAGCGGGCACCATCGGCGAAGCGGCCCGCCGCCTGGCCGAGACCCGCACCTCCCGCCGCCGCGCCTAAGCGCGCGCGCAGTCTTTTAATACTGGCCTCCCGTGCCAACGGCCAGGGGCCAGCCCCTGCACCTTAGTCAGGATAAAGATGCGCGCTTCGGCCTGATAGGAGAGCTTTGCATAACCGGATGTTGGTGCTGGAGCTACACGCGCTGGCACCCTCTTTTTTTGTGTCATTCTGAGCGCAGCGAAGAAACCCGAATCTTTCTCGGCGCAAAACACTTTGACTTCACTGAGGGCATGCGAAGCCGAGCTGCTCATATGCAGTTATGCAAAGCTCTCCTGTTAGGGCTTTTTTGTGTCATCCCGACCGCTTCTGGATAACTCCGCTTCCACCAGCCGAAGCCCTGAGCGCAGCCGAAGGGGAAGAATCCCGGCTCCTTCCTTGCCGCGTGCCCGTGGCGCCTCCCTGTCAGAAGAGCTGTGCATCACCGGATGCTGCTGCTGAAGCGATACGCGCTGGCGCGCGAGATCCTTCGCTGGGCTCAGGATGACAGAAAAAAGCGAGCGGCCGCCCGTGTCATTCTAGAGCGAAAGTTGCTGTAGCGAAGAATCTCGACGGACGCTACGGCGTCCGTCGCTAGTTACGCACGGCTCTCCTGACAGGAGACCTTTGCATAACCGGGTGTTGGTGCTGGAGCTACACGCGCCGGCACCCTCTTTTTTTGTGTCATTCTGAGCGCCGCGAAGAAACCCGAATCTTTCTCGGCGCAAAACACTTCGACTTCACTGAGGGCATGCGAAGCCGAGCTGCTCATATGCAGTTACGCACAGCTCTCCTGCCGGCGAGGTATGACAGACACACGGCCGCCAGCCGCTGGGCGGCCAAAGGCACCAGATTGCTAAGGTGGTCGGGGGCACCTAACGGCATCGGCTCGCATCGGATCGTATCGGAAATAGCGAGGGTTTCGCAAATCGGGGAGCCCTCGCCTCGTATCGGATTTGCTCGCCTCAGACACTTTGGAGAGACTATTCCGCGCGTCGCGAGTTTCAGCCGGTTCTCCCGAAAAAAGCCTCCTTCAATTGCCTCGTCGCGCGAATCGACAAGGCGATTTCAGTTGTCAAAGACATATATTCAGTTGGCGCCAACGCTATCAATGCCGTATTAAATGCAGGGTTAATCTCAGGCGCCGGAATTATTAGCCTCGGGCGTACTACTGTTTTACTCGTCAGGGATGGGTGAGGAGCAATGAACAGATACGCAGGAAAAGTACGTATCGGCGTGATCGCGATCTTTTGTGCGGTCGCGTTGGCGATCGTCGGCCTTCATCGTTCTTCAGGCCGCGCCTATAGCGGCGTCCCCACCCCGACCCTCCTGGTTTCGGACGTTGACTCCTACGCCGTCACGACATATTCCGCCGCGAGCAACGGCGACGTGTCCCCGCTGCCCCCGGTCCCTACCGGCCTTTCCATACCGGAATTTGTGGCCATTGACGCGAGTGGAAAGATTTACGTCACCAACCAGGGCACCGCCAGCATCACCATTTACGCCAAGGGCAGCAAGGGCGATGCCGCTCCCATCGCCACCATCGGCGGGAGCAAAACCGGCTTGGGCTCCCCAAATGGCATCGCGCTGGATTCCACCGGCAATATCTATGTGGCGGATGACGGCGGCCCTGCGAACAGCTACGCCGTCAGCGTGTTTGTCTATCCGTCGCTGGGAAAAAGCACCGGGCTGCTCAACGAGGCTCCAATCGCCACCATCAGCGGGGTCGCCACCGACCTGAGCTACCCACAAGGCATCGCGGTGGATTCCACCAGCGGCAACATCTATGTGGCGGATTCCGGCGCCGCCAGGGTCTTTGTATATCCGTCGCTGGTAAGCAGCGGCACCGGGACGCTCCACGAGGCCCCCATCGAGACCATCAGAGGGACCCTGGACGCCCCACTCGGCATCGCGCTGGATTCCAGCGGCAACATCTATGTGGCGGACAATTATGCCGGCAACGTGTATGTCTATCCGCCGTTAAGCCCGACTTGCACCTCTGCGAGTCCTTGCACCATTACCGCGGCCCCCATGGACACCATCAGCGGGACCCCCACCCTCCTGAGCTCCCCAGAAGGCCTCGCGGTGGATCCCACCAGCGGCAACATCTATGTGGCGGACAACGGCGCCACCAGCGTGTTTGTCTATCCGGCGCTGGGAGGCTCCGGATGGAGCGGCGGCACGTACAGCGCGGGCCCCATCGACAACATCAGCGGGGCCGCCACCGAGTTGCACTCGCCAAGGGGCCTCGCGCTGGATTCCACCAGTGGCAACATCTATGTGGCGGACGACGGTACCTCGAACGTGTTTGTCTATGCGGAGGGGAGCACCGGCAATATCCCTCCCAGCTCCGCCAGCATCAGCACGACCATGACCACTGACCTGAAATATCCACAAGGCATCGCGCTGGATGCCAGCGGCAACATCTATGTGGCGGATCAGGGCGGCTACGCGAACAGCCACGCCTCCAGCGTGTTTGTCTATTCGGCCGGGAGCAACGCCAATGCCGCTCCCATTGGCACCATCAGCGGGAGCAACACCCTCCTGGCGGCCCCGGAAGGCATCGCGGTGGATTCCACCAGCGGCGACATCTTGGTGGCGGACTGGAAGGCCTCCAGCGTGTTTGTCTATCCGCCGATGGGAGGCTCCGGATGGAGCGGCAGCACGTACAGCGCGGCCCCCATCGACAACATGAACGGGGCCGCCACCAAGTTGAACTCGCCAATCGGCATCGCGCTGGATTCCAACAAGAACATCTATGTGGCGGACTTTGGTGACGCAGGTTGCAATACCACCGCGAGCGTATATGTCTATGCGGATGGGACCAACGGCAACACCGCCCCCATCGAGACCATCAGCGGGACCAGCACCGGCTTCTGCTTGCCAGTCGGCATCGCGCTGGATTCCAGCAACAACATCTATGTGGCGGATGCCGGCGCCGTCAGCGTGTTTGTCTATCCGCCGTTAAGCCTGAGTTGCACTTCTGCGACTCCTTGCACCATTACCACGGCCCCCATCGACACCATCAACGGGGCCAGCACCCTCCTGAACTACCCAGTCGGCATCGCGCTGGATCCCACCAACAACATCTATGTGGCGGACAACGGTGCCGCGAGCGTGTTTGCCTATCCGCCGCTGGGAGGCTCCGGATGGAGCGCCGGCACGTACAGCGGGTCGCCCATCACCACCATCAGCGGTCCACTGACACAACTGGCTCAGGTTCAGTTCATCGCCGTCCAGCCGATGGCTGGCGGCCCCACGCCGACGCCGACTCCGACCAAGACTGCGACTGCGACTGCGACCTCGACCGGCGGCACACCGACGCCGACTGCGACGAAGACTGCAACGGCAACGGCCACACGGACTGCGACTGTGACCGCGACTGCGACCGGCGGCACACCGACACCGACTGCGACTGCAACGGCAACGGCCACACGGACCGCAACGCCGACCGCGACCAAGACTGCTACGGCAACCGCGACTGCGACCGGATCGGCAACGCCGACTGCGACCAAGACTGCTACGCCGACTGCGACTGCGACCGGCGGCACGCCGACGCCGACTGCGACTGCGACGGCAACGCCCACGCCGACTGCGACGGCGACGCCTGAACCCGACAAGCTGAGGTTTAAACCCAAATCCTTGAAGTTTGGGAAAAGGACCGTCAATAAGGTCAGCAAAGCCGAGTCGGTCACGATCACGAACGGCAGCTCAAAGAAATCCAGGATCCACATATCGATCACCGGTGAGACGACTGCCGCGCCATTCGCGGTCAAGAGCGAATGCATCAAGACGTTGGCGCCCGGAAAGAGCTGTAAAGTTTCGGTGACCTTCACTCCGCCCAATACCACGAAGCAATACGGAGAGTTGACCATCAACGACGACGAGGCGGGACCACCGCAGCAGATCCCGCTGTCGGGAACCGGAAAGGAGCCGAAGAAGAAGAAATAGAACGGCAGACAATCGCTCGGCTGTAGGGAACCGGCTTTCCTGTAACCGGTAACCTGAGCCCCCGCCGGCGATTTCTGGACTCATACCGAGCCGCGCCGTCCGCGATAATTCGCGGGCGGCGCGCCACTCTTGCTGTTCGATGTTTTCCGCACACAGCTTCCGGATCCGGGATTCTTCCCCTTCGGCTGCGCTCAGGGCTTCGGCTGGTGGAAGCGGAGTCATCCGGAAGCGCTCTAGAATGACACAAAAAGAGACCCGCCTTCGCCCATTACCAGTTCTAACAGGGATGAAGTCCCACATCCGTTCTGATCTTAAACACTGGGTGCAGAGCCTGTCCTGAGCGAAGCCGAAGGAGGTCACCCCCGGCCGCACGCGCGCGGTCTCTTAATACTGGCCAGCCGTGCCAACGGCCAGGGGCCGCGCCCGGCAACGGCGGGCGGCCTTAATACTGGGTGCAGGGGTCACCCCTGCGGTCACCCCTGCTACTTGCCGTGGAACTTTGGCGAGCGCTTTTGCTGAAAGGCCGCGATGCCTTCCTTGTAGTCGGCCGTCCGCTCTGCTGCGCCCTGCGCCTGAGCCTCGCAATTCAGAACCGCGAACAGGCCCATCGCCTCCTCGTCGATCCTGCGTACCAAATGCTTCGATTGCATAAACGCCGCGGTCGGACCGAGCGCTACCTGCGCTGCAACTTTCCTGGTCTCCGCGACCAGCGAGTCCTTCGCGATGCTGCGATTGACGAGTCCGAGCTGGGCCGCTTCGGCGCCCGAGAGCAGTCGTCCCGTGTAGATGAGTTCGAGCGCGCGATGGGCTCCCAGGCGCGAGACGAAAAACGAATGGCCGCCCGAGTCCAGCACTGCCCCGACACGCGCGAACGGCGAACCGATCTTCGTGTCGTTGTCGTCGGCGACATAGACCACGTCGCATGCGAGCGCCAGCCCCAGTCCGACTCCCAGGCACGCGCCGTGAACCGCGGCAAAGGTAGGCGCCGGGAACGCGACGATTCGCTTGATCAGCGGATTGAAGGTGTTCTCGATTATCGCTGCGGCGTCTTCGATGCTCGGGTCGGCATCCGCGAGCTCCCGTCCCATCGAGAACGCCTGCCCTTCACCGCGGATCATCATCGCGCGCACGCCCTGCGACGCCGCGCGCTCCAGGCACTCGGTCAGCTCGGCCGCCATCGCGTCGTTCAACGCGTTCATCTTCTCAGGCCGGTTTAGGACAATCTCCGCAAGACCGCTTTCGACCGACAAATCGACGCTCATATTCGTCGTCGGCTGACCAGCATCACGATTAGAATGATCAAAATAACTCCGCCGATCCCGATTCCACCTGCGGGTCCGTAGGCGTAATAACCGCCGCCACCGCCAAACAGCAACAACAGGATTAGTATCAATACCAATGGTGACATGGGGGCCTCCTCGCGGGTCTGGGTATCGCCGACGTCAACCCCTTCAATATCAAGTTCGGGAATCGAGGGAAACCGGATGCCCCATCGCTCGCCCGTCGAAGGCACGCCGCCTGCGGAGAGCGTTTTCCAGCGACCCGCTGCGGGCTATTATATTACCAACCTGGATGCATTTGCCGGGGGCGGCGTGAATTCACCTCTAGCTCTACTCAAAAGCGACTCTCTGAACCGGCGCGAACTGACGCTCAAGGCCCTTGCGGGCCTGGTTGGCGGCGCGATCGGATGGCTCCCCGTCGAGCTGGCCTCGCACAACTCTCATCTCGGCCAGGCACAGACGACGGGCGAAATGATCGCGTACTACATTTCGGCGGCGTTTGCTGCGGGCGCGATCGGTGCGTTCATCACGGCCGTGGATACCTCCGACGTTCGCGTGACGCCGGAGGCCAAGCGCCGCTTCATTCGCGGCTTCGCGATATGCGCGCTGCTCTCGCTGGTCTCCACTTACTTCGGAAATTATGTGTTCAACTTGGTTCTCACGGCAGGCGGAGTCGGCTTCAGCCCAAATGGCGAGCTGGTTTCGGGCTCGATCGTAACTCTCGTCATCGCAAGACTCCTGGGATGGGCAATCGACGGAGCGCTGGTGGGCGCCGGCGTGGGATTGGCGACGCTCACGATGGAAAATGTTCCCAAGGGAGCGCTGGGCGGACTCGTAGGCGGAGCGGTCGGTGGAATCGGCTTCGATTTGATCGGCGCGATCGTCGGCGGCGGCCTGCCTTCGCGGTTCTTCGGCGAAGCGGTCACCGGCCTTGCGATCGGATTGTTCATCGGGCTGGTGCAAGAGCTGACCAAGGCCGCGTGGGTCACGGTCGAGCAGGGCCGGCTGCGCGGACACCAGTACCGGATCGAAGGCGCACGCGCGTCGATCGGCCGCGCCGAGGAAAATCCGGTCGGCCTGTTCGGCGATCCCGCCGTGCAGCCGCGCCACGCGATCATCGAACGGCGCGGCGCTGACTACGTGATCAGGAATCTCGCGGTCCAGGACGGCACCTTCGTCAACGGCAGTAGAATCGAAACCGTTGACCTGCACGACGGCGATCGAATCAACATTGGCGGCTACGAAATGATGTTCCATCTGCGCGGGACGGCGGCGCCGGCCCGCCAGCAGGCGTCGCTGGCTGTCGATGCGATGAATCCCGCGCACGTCGCCACGCGGCTGGCGGGAGCGAACGTCACGGTCGAGGGGCCGAGCCTGGTCGATTCGTCGGGGCAGCCCTACCCCGTCCGCTCCGGTACGGTTACCCGCATCGGGCGCGCGCTCGACAACGAAATCGTGGTCAGCCATTCCTCGGTCTCACGCCATCACGCGAGTATCGAAAATTCCAACGGCGTGTTCGCGGTGAAAGACCTCAACAGCCAGAACGGAACGTTCGTCGGCAACCGGCGCGTGACCGAGCCGACGCGCGTGAGCGACGGCGACGGCGTAAGGTTCGGCGACGCCCAGTTTACCTTCCGTGGCTGAAGCGCAGTTCGAGAAGCCGAGGTTCTGCTCGCGATGCGGTCAGCCGATCGTCGTCGCCGAAGCGAGCTTCTGCAAATCGTGCGGCGCGCCGGTAACTCGTTTCCCGCTGCTGCGCAGAGATCCGGGGTTCAGCCCGCTGCTGGCGCTCGTGCTAAGCATCATTCCCGGCGTCGGCCAGATTTATCGGGGCAAACCGTTGCGGGGAATCTTGTGGTTTTTCGGCGTATCGTTGGCGTACGGTATGGGACCGCCGCTCGGCATCCTGATTCATCTCATATGCGCCGCCAATGCGGCCTTTTCCGGCGCGCTTCGCGAAGACATGCTGGTGCGATAAACATGGAACCCCGCCGGGGCGCCACGAAACTGAAGCGATGGTTAGATTCGAATTGAAGGCATGATTGCGCCCAACACCATCGTCGGCGGCCGTTATCGCGTGATGAAGCCGCTCGGCGGGGGCGGGATGAAACTCGTCTATCTCGCCGAGGACTTGCGGCTTGCCGCGCGGCCCTGTGCGCTGGCCGAGATGGTCGATAGTTTCACCAGCCCGGACACGCAGAAACAGGCGGTGGCGGCTTTTCAGCGCGAGGCCGACATGCTCGCGCAACTCAGCAACGAACATATCCCGCGCGTGTTCGATCGCTTCAGCGACCAGAACCATCACTACCTCGTCATGGAGTTCATCGACGGGATCACGCTGGAACAACAACTCAAAGACGCCGGCGGCAAGCTTCCCGAGGACGCCGTCATCGATGTGGCGCTGCAAGTTCTCGACACGCTCGAGTACCTGCACAACCTGGAACCGCCGGTAATTTATCGCGACCTGAAACCGTCGAACGTGATGCTGACGCCGTCGGGGCAAGCCAAGCTAATCGACTTCGGCATCGCGCGCCTGTTCCAGCCGCTGAGCAACGCGACGATGATTGGTACGCAGGGCTACGCGCCGCCCGAGCAATATCGCGGCAAGGTCGAGTTCCGCTCGGACCTGTACGCGCT
>Ga0181536_10004715_pt1 | contig 14316 bp, 9 predicted proteins | sample PEATcosm2014_Bin_41_FD_121105 | JGI IMG/M metagenome (GOLD analysis project Ga0181536, IMG submission 121105) | Peatland microbial communities from MTU Mesocosm Facility, Houghton, MI, USA - PEATcosm2014_Bin17_60_metaG | ecosystem: Environmental > Terrestrial > Soil > Wetlands > Peat | place... | reverse complement strand
TGGCCGCCTTGGACTCGACTCGGCGGCCGGTTTCCTGCCCGAACAGAACCTGATCAGGGCGAGATGGACGATCGCGCGCGTCGGAGCTGGCCACCTGGCCGGTTCTGACTCACGCTCCTAGGTCGGATCGGAGCGAGCCTGCACGGGGATCGCCTGCCTGTTGTGCTCGCAGAGCTACTGCTCGGCCAAGCACGCGATGAGGCGCCCCTGGTCTCCTTGATCGAAAATACAAACTGTTCATAAACAGGCTATGAAACTTTGTAAACCTTGAAAGTATCCAGCCAATCTTAGATAATCATGCTGAGAGGTCGAACTATATGACTAAGTACATGGCACTGACTGAATACTTGAACAGCCGCAGCGAGTTGTTTTTCACGATCAGCTTCGCGGAACTCGACCACATCGTCGAACTTCCGCCGTCGGCAAAGAAGCACCCAGCCTGGTGGGCGAACAGTCGGAACGCGCACTCTCAAGCAAGTGGCTGGCTCGACGCGGGATTCAACGCTTCACCGGACTTTGTGACGGGCCGGGTGCGTTTCCAGCGAGGAGCCGCCCAAGGAAAGGGCGCCAGATGGCTAGAAACGACACCGAGGACGGCCCCCTTACGCAGAAGCAACGTCGCGGGCGTTGGCAAGCAGTGGAGCGAGTTCCGCGATCGCGTCACCTCCACTTCGGAGGGCCGGCTTCCGACTGACGGTTTCACGCGAGCCGGGCTCGTGAAGCACAAAGGACTGAACCTGTCCCCTCCCGCTCCGCGCGTGGGCAGGCACCGCCACCGCTACGGACTGGGTCCTTTTGCCAGGCTCATAATGCCGCCGTTGCCAGAGGCTCCAGGCCTTTACCTATGGCAGGAGGAGGCTGACATCGTCTACGTCGGTCAAACTCGGACTCCGTTGAGGCAACGGCTGGGATCTCAGGGTTACTCGACGATCTCCGGCTACAACACCCTGGCTAGGGAGCCCGGCCGACACAACGGAGGCCAGGAGACTAACTGCCGCGTGAACGCGCTTGCGAACGAAGCGCTGTCATCAGGTCGCGCCCTGTCAATCTGGTACCGGGTCGCCGATGCCTCGGACGTACTCGCCGAGGAGGCGCGGTGGATGGCAACCTTCGGCACACCTCGGTGGAATCTTCGAGTCGAACAGCCCTAGCAGGTTCAGAAGCGCCCTCTCAGCGTCGCGACCCAGTAGCCGTGCTCGACCATTTTGATCTCTGCGGTCGCCTCGACAACAAGACGAAGCGAAGGGCCTTCCTTCACCGCATGGAACAACGCGTCGGTGCGTTCGACTACCGAGTAGTCAAAGCGTCTCGGGAGTCGCGCTCGCTCTGTAGCAATCGCCCGGGGCTTGTCGCAATTAGGGATACCTGCCGCGTACTTGCCTTCATCGGTCTCCACGAACTCAGTCCACGGGTAGTACGTCCCGGATTCGGCGCCACCGAGCTGAACGAAAACGACTGCCCGCTTTCGGTCCAGTCGCTCCCAAGCGGGCCGGCGTGTCCACGCGACGCGCACACGCTGGTGGCCTCTCGATCCGTCGACTTCGTACCACCGCGTCGCAAAGAACAACTCCTCGGCGCCGCCTGGCCACTTGTACGTCCAAGCCCCAGTTGCAGTTCCGGGCACGACCACGATCTCATCATCTGGCCGGTCACCATCATCTGGCCGGTCACCATCATCTGGCCGGTCACCGCCGGCGGCTCCGCCAGTTAGGAACTTGTCGATGATGTGGTCAACCGCTTCGTGGAGCGTGCTTCTCAGTTCATCCAGATCAGGCAATCGACCCTCCAAAGTGAATCTACGAGTCTCCCAAGTGAATACACTATGGGCCACGTGGATCCGCTTGTCAAGTAAATAGCAGCGGCACGGCATCTTCTCAACATACGAGCGACCGCTCCTGCACCTCGAGCTGCAAGCCAGCCTTCCGGACCTTCTCCCCGTCCTACTGAGCGCTCTCTCGAACACATGACCGACTCAGCGCTGACGGCTGACCAGCGGAGCTCATCAAGGCGCCAGACGTCCCTGGTCTCGGAACAAACTGCGCGCCTTCCGCTCGCTTCTGCAGTCAGAGCGGCATCGTCCGTGTCTACGACTGTCAACGGCAGGTTTGTCGCTCCGCAAGCATGGAGACGCGATGATGGCCTGATGCGCGTTCTCGTGAAACGACCTGGAGAGACCAAGTTCACTGCACCGGCAGTGTTTTCCTACGGCGACGAGGCACAGCTTCAGCAGCTAATCGCTGACAACCCAGACCTCTTGCCGGGTGTCGATGGTGGCCCTCCCGTGGTCGTCATCCGCGAATTCTCCTTGCCGGTCGGCCGGGCCGATCTCCTCGTCGTCGACTTGGAGGGAGGGATCTCCGTTTGCGAGTGCAAGTTGAAGACCAATCGTCAAGTTCGCCGTGAGGTGATCGGGCAGATCGTCTCGTACGCGGGTGCCCTCTCGAAGATGTCATACAGCGAGTTCGCCCAGAGAGCCTCGGCCAGGCTGGGTAGGTCCTTGACGGAGGCCTTGGCTGCCGTTGCCGAGGATGGGTTCGAGCCGGACGCCTTCCATCCTGCTCTAGCGTCCAATCTCGGGGCTGGGCGCTTTCGTCTTGTCATCGTGGTCGATGAGATCTCGGACGAGCTCCGCGACGCTGTGCTGTATCTCAATGACCAGACCAGGGCCGAGTTTTTCGCTCTAGAGCTCGCCTACTTGCGCGAGTCTGGGCTGGAGATCCTCGTACCTGTCGTGTACGGGCAGGAGGCGGTCGATCGCAAGCCCGGGTCCTCTGGATCATCGACGGTGGAAGGTGCCGACACGGTAATCGTCGCTGCCAAGCACGCCTACGACGAGTATCGGAGGTTTCGGGCCTACATCTGCCAGCCGGTATCGAGCCCACTCACGGAGAAGACGCGAACTTTTCGACCGGGCTTGAAGTACTTGGGCTTTTACCGAAGCAAGCAGATCGAACCCGAGATTCCGAAGATCATCGGACGCTTCGCCTCCGTTCAGTTCACGGCGGAGGAGGCGTCGAGGTATGGGTCTTCCGGTGACCCGAACGAGGCGTGCCTAGCTGAAGTCATTCAACGCGTCCTGAAAGACCCGGGAGAACGTGTGGGCGGACGCTACCTTCAGGTGTTCCTGCTGACCGCACCGGACGATCTGGAGCAAACCCTCCATTTGCCCCAACCAATTTCTCATGAAGCGCCATGGGCGTGGACTCAACATCAGCGATACACGCGCTCATCGGCGCTTCGAACGAACCCTGCGACCACAGACGAGCTCACGATGGCCGAGACTGTAAGTGAACCTGGAGACAAGGCGCCCGGTTAGAGATATACCAGCGTGGCGGGCGTGTTCCGCGTGCTCATTTTCTGGGCCCCCCAGAGGGAGGAGATGACGCCGTCATTTTCGGATTCGTCTCGAACAGCTGGCTTCGGAAGAAGGCCACGCTCGTACTGCCCCCCACCGGCAGGGGCGACAACAGTGATGCAGCCCAGCGTCCGGGGCGATCAGGACGCCGGGGCGAATTCATAGCCTCACGCCAACTGTGGGTGCCATTTGGTGCCATTCGTGAACGGCGTTGCCGGGCCGGTCAGGCCCCGCCAGGTCAAACTCGGCCAAATCTGGGTGCTATTGCGACTTGAAGCTCGTATTTAGCGGGAAAGGCACATCACCCGAATACCCCGTGGACTGAACCTGAGATGAGGCGCTGACACATCACGGCAGTCGATGGCTTCCAAGATCTCTCCGGGTGAACAAGACCGAGATCGGGCTGCGTGAGTGGGGAGGCGCCGAATTCACGACCGTTGTCGAGAAGATGGTGGAGAGATCGACCGTGCCGGCGGCTCCATCGCTCTTGATGCTCTCACCGAGCGTCTCGCGAACGCCTTCGACATCTCGCCGAAGAGCGTGAGGCCATCACTCCTCGAGGCCGATGTTCGCCTTGGGCCTCCGGGGCTATATGAGTGTTCGCAACCAAGCAGTCAGGCCCTACGAATTGCGAGATGACCTGAGCGGGGTTCCCGGTTGTTACGAGCTGTCCCCAACGGCCGCGGCTTGGCGTGTTCGCGTCGACAGCGAGGTTCTAAGGGGAAGCGGACGCAAGATGCCTGAGTAGCTCGCCGGATGGCTGCAGTTCGACCTGGGGACACGAGGATGCTGGCGAGTCGCCCCCATGCTCTCCGGCTGTCGTGGCCGCCTTGGGGCAGGGCCACGATCGGCTCGCTGAGGTTGTTCGCCTCGCAGCTCGGCGCCAGCCTCGATGACTGGCTCATCCTGGTCTTCGACCGCCTGGGCTCGGTCGAGTGCCGACAGCCCCGTGCCGAAGATGGTGAGCCTCTGGCTCGTTTGACGGCCATGATCGGACTCGTCGTAGGAGCGGGCGAAGAGCGTGCGAGCCTGCTTGCCAGGTTGGCCGGGGTGTTCGAGGTGGATCCGCTCGTCGATGAGACGCTTCCGACCCGCATAGGACTCGCTATCGACTACCGACGCGATATCGAGATTGCCGATCTGGCCGAACGCGCACTTATCGGATGAGCGTTGGGACGTCTCGGAAACTGAGGAGCAGGTGACGGCTGTCAGATCAGGAGCTCGGAGCCGTCACCTCACCAGATCGGCTACGAGCAAGCCGAGTAATGCTTCCTCGTGGACGACCCGGCCGGTCTCTACCATGAGCGGCGAGAGCTCCGGATCCCACACCGCTTCCAGCGGCCGGCCGTCGAGCGTCGGTAGATCGTCGATGGCGGTCCCTGTTTGCGCGATCGCCTCTTCGTAGTCGCCGGCACCCATGCGCCACGGCGACGCCCCGTGGGCCTCAATGATTCGATTCGCGATGCCGATTCCAGGCCAGTCGAAGTCGCCACGGTAGCGGAGGCGCGCCCCTCCGGCAGCCAACTGTGCGAGCAAGGAATTGACGACGATACGCGGATTTCCGGCAGTGCAGACCATCGCCTTGCTCGCCCCTGCCTCCATCGCTGCCTCCAGCACGCGGGGATTCTCACAGACGAAGACCTCGGCGCCGGAGGGGACCCAGTTGTCTATCCGCCGCAAGTCCCGCAGTGTCAGGTGCGTTTCGCAGTTCGCTTCACTCCTGGCCCGAACTCCGGCAGCTAGCGGGTGCGTGCCGGGCGGGAGCATGCCAAGAGTCAAGACAGTGGTGGAGATCTCGTCGGGCACGACGCCAGCGGATTCCCACAGAGCCCGCCGTTCCGCAGCGCTGGCCGGACATGTCCTCTCGGTCATCTGGGCGATCCCTCGCAAGACGAGCCCGGCCAACATCTGCCCATCATCAAGGCCGTGACTGCTGCCGCTTACTTTGCTGGCCAGCTCCGTTCGGCCTATGCGGTCGGCGGTGCCGTTGAGGAGGGGCAAGGCCGTCAAGGTTTGGACTGCCTTCACCAGCAGAGTCGCAGCGTGATCGAAGTCGATTCTGGTGATCGTTCCAGTCGAGCGGAGCTCCTCGAGCCACCGCTCCGTCCACTCCTGCCCGGCCAGATCACACCGGTCGAGCGCATCTCGCGCCGCTGCCCAGACAGCGGCGCGGCCCTGGCGCACAGCCAGGCGTGAAGCCGGGCGATCAACGAGCGGACCCCGTAGGTCCTTGACAATCGCGATCACGCCCTGGCCATCTCGCACTGATCTCAGCCGCTCGTCGAGCTCGGCGAGGTCGACTCTTACGCGAGCCGCAGTCAGCGGGCGTCCAAGAAGGCCGGCGAGTGCCCGACGTTCGTCTCGGTCGAGTCCGTCGAGCAGGACGACGCCACTGGGACGAAGCCCGTTGCGCTGCAAACGTAGGGCCACGGCATCCCACAGCCGGCCGAGACCGGGCTCGTCGCCCACGGGCTTGGCCGCAGCGACCGAGTCAGGGCTCAGCCGGAGCTCTTTTGTAGAAGGCGGCTTCGAGATCGGTCCCGTACCGCTCCGGTCGTTTGCTTGCTCGTTCACAATCCGACCAGGTGTCGTTGACGGCCGTCCCAATGGAAGTGGACGAACGCCACCCCTGGGACAGTCGACTCGCGCAAGGCTTCGTAGATCTCCAAACTTGGCACTGTGGCAAAGCAGCCCCACAGACGCTCACTCGTGATCAGGAAGTCCAAGTCAAGCCGGACCAGGAGCTCCAGCAGGCGGCCGTGGGTAGGTTCGTCGACCTTTGCGAACGCGTCGTCGAGCAGGAGCAGCCGCGGCGCCTCGCCCCCGATGGCTTCGAAGGAGGCAGATGCCGCTGCGAACAGGGCCAGATACGACAGGACGCGCTGCTCGCCTTGTGAAAGGCCCAGCCGGCTGGACAATGTGCGCACCGAACCTGGTCGGGCGTCGTCGAGCACCTGAACTGTGAACCGGTGCCAATCGCGATAGTCGAGCGCCCGGCGGAGGTGCTCGAGGTAAGAGCCGGCCGGGTCCTGCTCACGTTGAGCCCGAATGAGGGAGAGGAGGGCCGCTTGGAGCGCAGCGTCCTCCTCCGCCGTGCGGGGTCTCAGCAATAGCAGTTGTCGCGCGGCTCGGACCTCGTCGGCTTCGTCGGGATCGACCTTCCACTCAAGGCGCGCCCCCTTGCCGTGAGAAGTCCGGACGTCAGCTAGGGCGGTGTTTGCTGCGGCGACCAGATCCTCTGCCTCCAAAAGGCGCTCGCGGAGCTCGTCGCCGAGCTCTCCGAGGAGGAATCGGATGATGACCTCTCGTTCGCTCGCCGCCAAGCGCGTACGGGCCGTCTCGGCGTCTGCCTCGACCCGAGCCGCGACCGTGGGAAGCGGCTGACGGCCTGTGTCGTCACTGACGTGGAAGTACTTGATCCCGTCCTCCTCGTCGACCGCGATGTCGTACCCGCCGGCGAGTGCAGCTTGTAGCTCGTCATAGCGGTTGAGGATCACTCGATCGGTGACGTCCTCTGCGTCGTGTGTTTGCTCGAACACCGAGCCCGCGACTGCGTCCATGGGCGAGGTCGAGGCCAACGCCTGGCCCTCCAGCAAGTCGACCGCCTGCACCAAGTCGCGACCGAGGGCGGCACGTGCCATCCCGGGCAGCAGCAGGGCAGTCTCCAGCCGCCCGACCGCAGCGTCCAGCTCCGCATTGGTGCGAGCGAGTTGATCGCGAGCCCGCTCGACGCCTCCCTCAGCGCGCACAGCCTGGTCGGCCCGGTCGCGGGCAATCCGTTCAGCTTCTGGGACGACTGCCCGGGCACCGTCGCGCCGGGCGGTGGTTGCCTCGATGGACGCGAGGACCTCGTCGATGGTCGCCCTCATTGCGCCTTCCAGGGCGTCGAGGCTCGCGGCCTCCCTCCGATGGGCGTCGTGCAGCGCGCCGGCTTGGGCCGTCGAGGCCGCGGCATCCTCGCGCCGAGCGGTTAGGCGTTGAGCCCGCCCGGCGACTTCCTGCACCCGATACGACAGATCGTCCAAGATGGTCTCCCATCGCTGGAGCGCTCCATCAAGCTCTCGTGCGGCGCGGACGATGCCCTCCAGGGCTTCTGGATCGGTGGGCAGGTTATCCGCCGCGCCTGCCTGCGCGACTTCGGCTCCGACTCGCGCGGCTGTGGCCCGCACTCGCTCGGCCCCACGGCGGTCGTCGGTGTGGCGGCCTCGTGCGGCTTCGACCGCTCCGTCCAGGGCAACTGTCGCGGCCTCGGCCGCGTCCACGGCGCGGGTCGAGGGAAAAGACTCGGCCAATCTATCGAGGAGCTCACGGCGCTCTCGGGCGAGTTCAAGTCGGCCCTGTGCGGCCGCGAGCTCGAGACGGAGCTTTTCGCACTCGGCGACGAGAACACCAAGTTGGCGTTCGCGGGTGGCCCGTCGCGCCCCTGTGCCCAGATACTCACCCTGCGGCTTGGTCCATGCCCCTCGCAAAGGCCCGAGCGACCACCGCCCGTCCGTGGAGACCCACGGCCGCTCGCCCTGGTCGCCGAGACCGATGGCGCCGAGAACCGACGCGACGGTCGTCGCGCTCACCGGCGAGTCATCCGCGACCGCGGCCACGAGAAGCTGCCGTAGGTCTCCGAGACCGTCCGGGATCGTGGCGAGGCCGGGCCTGATGAAGATGTCCTGGGTGACGGCATCAGAGACCACGCCGTCAGCGTCTACCCACGCGTCGAGCAGCCCACTTGCTTCGATCGCCGCTTCGAGGCCGGCGCGGACATCGTCGGGGACCTCAGGGCGAAAGTCGACCAGCTGATAGAGCGGGGCGCCGTGGGCCGGGTTGCGCTGTGCCGACCGATAGCGGCCCGGCCCTGGCAAAGCCTCCTCGGAGCTCGCCAGAGTCGTTTGTTCGGCCTCCTTGGCCCCAAGCGAATCGACCACACTGGCTTGCGCCGTCTCTGCGACGGACTCGGCCTGCCTGGCTCGGGCTCGCTCGGGACCCAGCACTGACATCGCCGCGCTCAAGGACAGGGCGAGCTCTTCGGCGCTGGCCGGACCATCCCTGAGGAGAGCGTGCAGGTCGGTCCAGTCGACGTCAGGTTCGCCGAAGTTGGAGGTCCACGCCCGAACCTCGTCGCGCCAGGCCGTGCTCACAGCTGCCCAGGTGCTGCGCGCCCGGTCGCTCTCGCTTTGGCGGGTGACCAGATCCTGCTCCGAGCGGTCCGCTTGTTCCTCGGCGGCGACCGCGTCGCGAAGCGCGCCCTCGAGTGAGCGAGTGGAGCGGAGGAGAGTGTCCGCCCGTCGCAGGCGACCCCGGGCCACTTGGAGCGCCGCGACAGTTGTCGTGCGAACTGTCGCGATCGCGTCCTCGTCGCGCGCGTTCTCGAGCAGTGCGGGGACGACGACAGGGTCCACCCCGCAGTCGGTTGCGTGTCGGACCAAGCAAGCGCGCGCGGCTTCGAGCTGGTCGACAACCGCCGCCGAGCGCCTCTCGGCGTCGATCAAGTCGGCCTCGGCCTCTTCGAGGCCCCGTTTGGCCGTCTCTGCAGACTCCTTGGCGATCCTGGCCGCTGCTGCGGCAGCATGCACCGCGCTGCGTCGGTCCACGAGTTGCAGGTGCTGTTTGTAGGCGTCGCTCTGGCGAAGCCCTTCCAACTCAGCTGACGCATCGCTCTCTTTATCCCGGAGAGCCCGCAACTCGGCGTCTGCTCCCTTGCTCGCAGCGCGGGCGGCCGCGAGCTCGCGTTCTCGTGCCGCGACCTCTCGGTCTCTGCGCTTGTTTTCTTTGGAAGCCTCGATCACCGCGCCCGCCCGAGCGCGCAGGACCGTCTGCGCGTAGGCGACGTAGCTCTCCATGAACCGGCTTAGGGCAGCCGCGGTCCGTTGCGTACGGTCCAGCTGCTCGCGAATCTGCTCCAGGGCATCGAAGCGTTGTGCACCGCTCTCTAGGGCAGTCTCGCTCGCCGGGGGCAAGGCGTCGCGTAGCACCGCAGCGAGCTCTCCGGCCTCGATCCTGTTGCCGATGTTCGGGTCTCGCAGTCGGTGCAGGAGATGGATGAGGTTGGCATAGCGGGCCTCGTCGCGCAGCCCGAACAGTCTTTGCGCAACCCGTCGGCGGTGTTCAGCGGGGGACGTAGTGACCTGCTCGCCCAACTGAGCTTTGAGCCGTTCTATCGAGAAGCACTGGCCGTCGTCCTCGAGAGTCAAGTCGGCGCCGACGCGGACGTCTTCGGCCAGGAAGAACCAGGTGGTGGTCTGCTGGGTCGAGCTCGAGGACTTGAGCCCAGCGCCGAGGGTGCAGAAGCGGTCGACGCCGTCCTCGTCGGTGAAACGCAACTCAAGCCACACATAGCCCACATGGTTGCCGGGTTCGCGCCCGTCGCTCATGAGCCAACCGACGGTGGTCCGGTCGCGGCCCGAAGCGTCGATCGTGCGGGTGTCACCGTCCAGCAGGAACGGGAGCAGCACCTCGAGAGCCTTGGACTTGCCGGCACCGTTCTTCCCGCGAAGTAGAGCCCGCCCTCCGGCGAAACGGAACTCAGCACGGTCATATTGCCAGACGTTCATGATTCCAGCTCGGTTCAGGACCCAGCGGCCAATGCGACTCGGCGTCTCGTCGTCGAAGGAAACCGCCAAGACGGCGGGATCTGGCGCGCCGAAGAGCTGGTCGGTCATGTCGTCTCCCCGAGGTCGAAGGTGAGTGGTTGTTGGGGCGCGGCGTCGACCGCGGGCGCATAGCGGGCGGCTATTGCCCGAAGCGACAGCGCGCCGTCCGCGCTGAGCGCAACGAGCCCCATCCCCACCAGGTAGTCCTCGACGTCGGCGACAAGCCGGTTTGGGTGCTCGGTGTACTCCTTGCTCCATCGCCGACCGTGTCTGGCAAGCAGCTCGGTGACGACCTCTCCCAACAGGCCTCGGTCGAGGCCGACAACGGCAGCGAGGCCCTCCCTGGCATTTGGAGTCCCGGCCGGGCGCAGGCGGCGGACGAGCTCAGCGACGCTGAGCAGAGCAGCCTGGCCGAGGGTGCCTTCGCGGGGAAAGGACTGATCGCTCAGCTCATCAAGCGGATCGAAGGCGGCGATCCCTTCGGCACGTATCTCGAGACGAAGACCGAAGAGCTGCTCGGCGAGCTGTGCCTCCCGCCTCTGGTATTGGCGAAGCCACGCTCGCTCGTCTTCGGGGAGCTCGTCTGCGATCACGACCGGCTCCTCGACGATGCGGCGTCGGACCGCGTGGCGGGTACCGTCCGGGCCTGGTTCTGCGGCCACTCGCACCAGCGCCTCAGGGTCGGTGACCTCCCGCAAAGGGACAGCCAGCAGCTGGCGAACAAGCTCGCGGTCCACCCACAAAAGTGCCTCGGCTGTCGGGTCGTCGGCGTATCCGGCGACCGTGCCGTCGTCTTCGGTGATCACCCCCCAGTCGGTGAGCTGGCGCAGGGCGTGAACGAGCGCCCGCCGGTCGGCGGGGCTGTCAGGTCCTAGCTCGATACCGGCTTCAGCACCAGCATGGCGAATCTCCTTGACGACGCCCGACAAAAGCACCTGTTGTCGACACGTCAAAAGCACAGAGCAAGCCAAAGCCAAGTAGGCGTAGGCGCGAGGCGTGAACGGCGTGCCTGATCCCGAACGTCGAAGCGGCCGGTTCCCGGTCGGTCCGAGCCCGCCCTTGTAGAGCCTCGCGAAGTGGGGCTCTACTACCAAGCGGTATCCGAGATGGTTCCGAAACGACTGCGCGAGTGCGTCTTTGTGACGCCTGATGAGGCGATGAGCTTCGGGATCGGTACTGGCACGTACAAGAGGTTGGTTGAGCAAGAGCCGGGCCGCGTCCTTCCGTCCATCATCGTCGGAGATCGCGTTCCGCCGGCTCATGCCGTGTCCTTCCGCTGGCCGCGCTCGGCATGGTCGCGGCCCCAAACAGGGCGGGTGCCGGAGGTCACCGCGACATCAAGGCGGTGGACAATGAGGTCACCGTCTTCGCCGTGGAGGGTGAGGTCACTATCCCCCGGGCGGACCCACAGTCTTGCTGGATGGTCCACCAAGGCGGCTGAGCTGACTGTCAGACCAGGGTCCATCGTCGAGACGGCGGTGCCCAGTAGCTCGAGCAGTACCGAGCTCGCGGCCGATGACAGGTGGGCCTCTTCCAGATGCTCGCCGACAGCGACGAGCTCCGCGCAGCCGGTCGCCCGTCGTTCGGCTTCCGCTCGGCGGGCGGAGAGAAGGCGCTGCTTTTGCTCCTCGTAGTCGGCCGCGCGCACGGTGCGGCCCCGAGGGTTCCGGTCACCCCGTTCCCGGATGCTGACCGGGACTGAGGCAACTGGCGACTGCCACCAGCTGGCGATGGCAGGCACGGCCTCTGCGACGTTGTCTTCGAGAGGGACGCCGAGATGCCTGGCGCCGTAAAGCCCGAATGCCGAGGTGAACAATACGTGGGCGTCTTGCGGCGCGGCCGAGTCGAACCATCCCGCCAGCTTGAGGAAGTGACGGCGCAGTGAGGTCTCTCGTGTGGAGGAGGCGATGATTCGTTTCAGATTGCCGAGAAGAGACCCAACCGCTAGGCCGGCAGCCGCCCGTAACTCGCTTGCCCCCGATCCGTGGGCCCGATCGCTCGCGAACCAGTCGGCCAACTGGTCCCAGTCGCGGCGTGTTCGGCCCCGAGCCCGCTCAACGCTCTCGTTGCCGGGGTTGGCTTCCTCGAGTCGAGCGAACGCGGCGTCTCCGGAACTCAGGCGATCGAGCAGGGCGGGCAAAACAGGCTCAAGCTCGGTCAACGTCGCCTCGATGATCGGGCTGTGGCGCCGCACGCTGTCCACGATCGACTCCAGGTAGTCGAGGAGAAGGCTCTTGAAACCCATCCATTCGTCCCCGTCGAGATCGCTTCGAGTGAGCACCGAGCCGATGTAGGTGTAGAAGTCGGTGACCGAGGCAGAGAACTCGTAGAACTGGCCGAAGATGGTCGAGACCATTCCGGCTACGACCTCTGCCTCGGCGGTGTCCGGAGAACTGCCCGGGCCTTCGGACAGGGCAACGAGGCCGTCTGCGACAAGACCCAGCAGCTCTCGTGGTACTTCCCGGGCGCCTCCGGTGGCAGCGAGGAACGCCTGTACCTCCCGGTGCAGGCGGGCACCGAGTGCAGAGACCGCGTAGCGGGCAGGCTGCCGCTGGTACTCGGCGATGGAGGTGACTCGGACCTCGCGCGGACTGATGAGCAGGTTGCCGTGATCGGCCAGGTAGCGGCACCGAGCCTCGACCGTCTCCACCGGCAGATCGAGGCCGCGATCGACGAGGTCCTGGGAAGACCACTCCGCCAACAGGGAGTTGGTGAACCAACTCATGATCGCGATGTAATCGTCCACCTCCGGGGCGGCGAGATACCCGTAGAGACGAAGACGCAGTTGATCGGCCGGTGCCATAGGAGCTGGCACCGACAGTAACCGAGGGGTGTAGTGCTGCCGATGAACTTGGTCCACGTTGGCTGCCAGGTCGTTGGTGTCATGGTCGGGCGAAAGGGGAAACTCGTTCCCTGTCAGGCTGCCGCTGAGGTCGAAATGCTCGTGGCGGCAGTCGGACCGCGCTTTGCCCACCACGGTCACGATTGCGAGATAGTCGGGCTGAGCACCGATGGAGTTCGAGCAGCTCCTCGGAGGTGGCCGGCGACCACGACCTTGGCCTTCGGCATGGCTTTGACTGTCGAAGGTCGTACGGCCGCGCTAGCTCATCCCCGCTTGCGGAGGCGTGGGACGGCCTGCGGACCTGGCGGGCAGTTCCGGACGAGCCGGGACTCGGCTACACGAGTCTGCAGATGATCCAATGGAAGTAGAGCCACCTCGACCAAACGGACGCGTTCGATGCCGTGCTCAAAATGCTGTCCAGAGGGCCTGGTGAGCGCTAGTATTCACTACCAGACAGTTTCACCAAAAAATGAATGTATCTGACAGTGAATACTCTGGCTACGATCGAACTCCCTGAGGATACCCCGGAGCGCATCCGGGAGATCCTGGCCTCACGCCCGGAGATCGACGTCCGAAACGGTTCCGAGGCCAGGCTACGGGTCGACGATCGGACATTCCCGCTCGTCATCGCTCCAGGTGTACACCCCTGGGCTCAAGCGACCACCAAGCTTCTCGCCGAGCTGGTCGGCCCGGACAAGGTTCTCTTGGTGGTGTCGGAACGGCTGCTGCCGAATGTGCGCCGAGAATTGGAATCTGCGGGATTTTCCTACGCCGATGGAACCGGTGGAGTGCACTTGCGAGCACCCGGTCTGATCGTCCACCTGGAGCCGCACCGTGTGCGGGGCGAGAGCACGGCGGTTGCCCCACCCGGACTTGGGGCCGTGGCGGTGAGGGCGATTCAAGAGATCTTGGAGGACCCGGAACGCGAGTGGGCCGTCACCGAGCTTGCGAAGGCGGCGGCCGTCTCCGCTGGGCAGGCGCACAACGTGCTCAGTCGCCTTCAACGCGAAGGCTTGATGGGCACGATTGGTAAGGGCCAGGGAGTGCGCCGAAAGGTCCAGAACCCGACAGAACTTCTCGACTGGTTGGCTCGTGTGCCGGCTGCTCGCAAGATCCATGAGCGGCGCGCGGCATATCTGTACGCGCCCGATCCGGATGCTCTGATCACGAGGCTGTCATTTCATGGTGTCCAGTCTGGGCAGCGTTACGCATTGACCGGCACGGCGGCGGCGCGGGTTATGGGAGTCACTGTCGTAACGGCACTTCCCGTTGCGATGGTCCGGGTGCCCCGGAAGCCCGGTCTCGTCGAGGCGGCGAAACTGCTTGGAGCTGAGCCAGTGGACACCGGACCGAATCTGAACCTCATCGCGGACGTCGGCGAGGTCGGAACGCGCAAGATCAACTTCAATGGGCCGGTGGCCACGGCGCCACCTGTTCGCATCTGGCTCGACATGCTTGGTGAGCAACGTGGCGAGGACGCGGCAGCGCTCTTCCGGGAGGCGGCAATTGGCTACTGATGGTGAGAGCTACCGCGA
>Ga0181536_10004713_pt1 | contig 14317 bp, 10 predicted proteins | sample PEATcosm2014_Bin_41_FD_121105 | JGI IMG/M metagenome (GOLD analysis project Ga0181536, IMG submission 121105) | Peatland microbial communities from MTU Mesocosm Facility, Houghton, MI, USA - PEATcosm2014_Bin17_60_metaG | ecosystem: Environmental > Terrestrial > Soil > Wetlands > Peat | place... | reverse complement strand
TCAAGACCCGGAACTCGTGTCCCTTCGCGGTGATGCGTACATCGCGATGATCGACACCGCGGAAATCGTGGCCTCCCGCTATGGAATCGCCCGCGATCGCCAGGATGCCTATTCGTTGCAATCGCAGCAGCGCACGGCGCAGGCCCAGGCCGCCGGACGCTTCGACAACGAAATCATCCCGGTTCACGCCCGAATGTCGGTCGTGAACAAGGAGACCGGCGAGACGACGAGCCGCGACGTGACGCTCGCCAAGGACGAGGGCAACCGGGCCGAGACCACGATCGAGGGGCTCTCCTCCCTGAAGACCGTGCGTGCCGGCGGCACGATCACCGCGGGCAACGCGAGCCAACTCTCCGACGGCGCCTCAGCGGTTGTGTTGATGGAGGCCTCCGTTGCGGCCCGGCGCGGCCTGGTACCGCTCGGACGCTATGTCGGCATGGCTGTCGCCGGTACTGGCCCGGACGAGATGGGCATCGGTCCGGTGTTTGCGGTACCCAAGCTCCTCAGTCGGTTCGGCCTGTCGATGGACGACATTGGTCTGTGGGAATTGAATGAGGCATTCGCGGTGCAGGTGCTGTATTGCCGCGACCAGCTTGGTATTCCGGATGAACTTCTGAACGTTAACGGTGGCGCCATCTCGATCGGTCATCCCTACGGTATGTCGGGGGCGCGTATGGTCGGTCACGCGCTGATCGAGGGCAAACGCCGCGGCGCGAAGTACGTCATCGTAACGATGTGTGTCGGCGGCGGCATGGGGGCTGCCGGCCTGTTCGAGGTTCTGTAGCCGTGGCTGGCGCTACACTAACGCACGCCGATTACGAAGCCGTGGTCGGCAAGGAGATCGGTGTGTCCGGCTGGATCGACATCGATCAGGCCCGCATTAACGCGTTTGCCGACGTCACGATCGATCCGCAGTACATCCACGTGGATCCCGAAGCGGCCAGTGCGTCAGCGTTCGGCGGCACGATCGCGCACGGCTTCCTGACGCTGTCCCTGCTGTCTGCAATGGCCCAGGAGTCGCTGCCGACGATCCGGGGCACCCGGGCAGCGGTGAACTTCGGCTTCAACAACGTGCGGTTCATCGCACCGGTCAGGAGCGGCAAGCGCGTGCGAGGCCGCTTCGTGCTCAAGGCGCTCACCACGCGCTCTCCCGGCGTGGTGCAATCCACGCTCGCGGTGACGGTGGAGATTGAGCAGGAGCCTAAGCCGGCGCTCGTGGCGGAATGGCTGACGCTTGCCTATGTGTAGCACGGTGCCTGCGCCGCTCGTGAGACTCGGTGTTGTCCGGCACGGCGCCCGCATGAATGGTCGTAAGCGGTTGGAGCTGCCATGAGCGATCTGATCCTGTCGCGCCGCGACGTCGATTTTCTGCTGTTTGAATGGCTCGATACCACCGCACTGCTCAAGCGCGCGCGCTTCTCTGCCCACGACCGCTATGCCTTCGACGCGACGCTGGACGTCTACGAAGGGTTGGCGCGCGACCTGTTCGCGCCCCACAACAAGAAAAACGATAGCAACGAGCCGCACTTCGACGGCGAACGCGTCACCGTCAATCCGGAAGTCGGAGTAGCGCTCGCGGCCTTTGCCGATGCGGGCCTGTACGCGTCTGGAATGCCGGCGGCGGCGGGCGGGCTCGACCTGCCGGGGGTCGTCGAGCGGGCGGGAATGGCGTTCCTGCTCGCGGCCAATCCCGGCACGACCGGCTATGCGTTCCTGACGATCGCCAACGCCAACCTGCTGTTGGCGCACGGCAGCCCCGAGCAGATCGAGCGCTACGTGCAACCGATGACGGCAGGCCAGTGCTTCGGCACGATGTGCCTGTCGGAGCCGCAGGCCGGCTCGAGTCTCGCAGACATTCGCACTCGGGCAGTGCGGTCCGACGATGGCCGCTACCGGGTGTTCGGCAACAAGATGTGGATCTCCGGCGGCGAGCACGACATCGTGCCTAACATTGCGCATCTGGTGCTGGCGAAGATTCCGGACGCGCACGGCGAGCTGCCCGCAGGTGTCAAGGGCATCTCCCTGTTCATCGTGCCACGCCGGCTGATGACCGCGGATGGCACGCCAGCCGAATCCAATGACGTGGCGCTGGCCGGCATCAACCACAAGATGGGCTATCGCGGTACCGTCAACTGCCTGCTCAATTTCGGCGAGGGCAAATATCGACCCGGCGGTGCGCCTGGTGCGATCGGCGAACTGGTCGGCGAGCCCGGACGGGGCCTGGCGTACATGTTCCACATGATGAACGAGGCGCGTATCTCGGTGGGCCTCGGTGCGGCGGCGCTCGCCTATACGGGCTACCTGCATGCGCTCGACTACGCGCGCACCCGCCGCCAGGGACGCCCGCGCGGGGACCGCGATCCGGCCTCGGAGCAGGTGCCTCTCGTGTGCCATCCGGACGTGCGGCGCATGTTGCTGGCGCAGAAGGCTTACGCATCGGGATCGCTTGCGCTGTGCCTGTACGCTGCGCGTCTGAACGACGACATGCATACGGCGGAGACCCCCGAGGCGCGCAAGGAAGCTGATCTGCTGCTCGACTTGCTGACCCCGGTGGTCAAGAGCTGGCCGTCACAGTGGGGACCGGTGGCCAACGACCTGGCGATTCAGGTGCACGGCGGGTACGGCTACACGCGCGAATACAACGTCGAGCAATTTTACCGGGACAACCGGCTCAACCCGATTCACGAAGGGACCTTCGGCATCCAGGCGCTGGACCTGCTCGGTCGCAAGGTGGCGCTCGAGGGCGGTGCGGGATTGGCGATCCTGGCCGCACGGATCGGTCGGACCTGTGCAAACGCGGCGCGCTCAGCCCCGCTCAGCCGGCAGGCGGTGCTGCTCACCGATGCCTGGCGCAGGGTCACCGTAGTTACGAATTCGCTGGCGGCGCTGACGGAGGTCGAGTTGCGGCTGGCGAACGCGGCGGCTTACCTCGAGGCCTTTGGGCATGTCGTCGTCGGCTGGCTGTGGCTCGATCAGGCGGTGACCTGCGAGGCGGCGCTGGCAACGGCGGGCGCCGCGGAGTACGACTTCTATCACGGGAAGATCGCGGCCTGCGATTACTTCTTCGGCTGGGAGCTGCCGAAGGTCGATGCGTGGCTCGCGGTGCTCAACCCCGTCGAGCGCACGCCGCTCGATACCCCGGATGCCTGGCTGTGACTGTCGCCCATCACTGCGCGTCCCCAGGGGTTGCAGGTTTAGCTGGGGCACGCGGCAGCCATGATAAGCACACAGGCGGTTGACTAACCACGATGCACAACACTGCCACTGCGCGCGTCGACCTGTCGGCCCTCGTCGACAATCTGGCCGTGGTGCGGAGGCTGTGTCCTCGTAGTCGCGTCATGGCGATGGTCAAGGCCGATGGGTACGGGCACGGCCTAATTCCGGTGGCGAAAACTCTATCGCGTGCCGATGGCCTTGGTGTTGCGCGCTTGCAGGAGGCCCTAGCGCTTCGCGATGCCGGGATCACCCAGCGGATCCTGCTGGTCGCCACACTGCTGAGTATGGGCGATCTCGCGGTGTGCTCGGAACAGAACATCGACGTTACCGCGCACGATCACACCTCCGTGTCGGCGATTGCGGCGGCGGCGGCGCACCACCCGCTGCGGGTCTGGCTGGAATTGGATTCCGGCATGCACCGAGTCGGACTCGACCCGCAGGCCTTTGTCGAAGCCGACCGGCTGTTGGCGGGGATTCCCGGCATCAGTGAGGTCACGCACATGACACATTTCAGCAGTGCGGACGAGGCCGACGGACAAGTGCTGGACGGGCAGCTGCAGTGCTTTTCCGAATGTCACCGGCACAACCCGAAGGTGAAGGCGAGCCTTGCGAACTCGGCGGCACTGATCTCCCGGCCGGACACGCATGCAGACTGGGTACGCCCGGGAATCATGCTCTACGGCGGCAACCCCTTGCGTACGCACCGGGTGCCACTGCGCCCGGTGATGACGCTTACGGCCCGGATCATCGCGCTGCGCGCGCTCGGCGTCGCGGAGCCGGTCGGTTACAACCGGCGCTGGTATACCGCGCGCCACAGCCGCATTGCAACTCTCGGTATCGGCTATGGCGACGGCTACCCGCGGCATGCCGCCAATGGCACGCCGGTCTGGATCAACGGGTGCTTAGCGCCTCTGGTCGGGCGAGTGTCGATGGATTCGTTAGCGGTCGATGTCACCGACTGCGGTCCGGTGGCAGTCGGCGACGAAGCCGTACTGTGGGGGGAAGAACTGCCCGCAACGCAGGTCGCCGAGCATGCCCAGACGATCAACTACGCGCTATTCGCCGCCCTCGGGCAGCGGGTGAGCCGCGAATACGCCAGCGCGCGACGAATGCTGCCGGCCGGCCCGCGGGCGACGGCGTGACCCGCTGATCGCTGCACCGGCGACGGGCTGCCGGAAGGCAGCCCTCAGGGGTTGATCCACCCGCTGGAGAAGGCCTCCGGTGGCAGAAGCTCGAGTTGCGCGGCGCGCCGGCGGGTGTGTACCTCGACCGCCTTCTTCGCCTTCTTGCCGTCGCCCGCCATGATCGCGTCGTACATCACTTTGTAGTCGGCGAACAATTCCTCGAGGTATGCGGCCGACAGGTAGGGATGGACCTGCATGCGCAGGATCTGCGTCGGGGCTGACGGGTTGATTCGAACCAGCTCGCGATTGCCGGCGATGTCGAGGAACACGTCGTAGAAGCTGCCGCGGTCGATCGTGTGAATGACGCGGTCGCTCTTGGGACCATCCTCATGCAGACGCTGGTAGGCCGCAGCGAATCGCTTTCGGTTGTCCCCCTTGTCGATAGCGGCGGCGGCCAGTGTCGCCGCGAGGCCGTACAGCGAAGCGAGCACCTGGATCAGGTCACGCCCTTCCTCACGGGTCAGCACGCGGACGTACGCGCCGCGATGGGGCGTCAGTGCGATGACTCGCTCCGCCGCCAGACGCTTGAAGGCCTCGCGTACCGTGCCGCGGCTCACCTTGAGGTCCCGGGCCAAGTCGCCCTCGATCAGGCGCTGGCCCGGAAACCAGCGTCCCGAAAGGATACTGTTGGTAACGGTCTTGGCGACCCGATCCGATGAACTCGGTGCGTGCTCGGCGTCCGCCGCCTTTTCACGGACAGCCGCGGTGCCGATGCTGCGGGACGCGGCCTTTTTCGTCGCCGTTTTCATACGAAATCACCTTGCTTCAGATAAGTGAGCCCGATCCGGTGTGGCGCGCGGCACCCGGGCCGGTTGGCACTGGCTGACCGGCCAGGCAGATCCACGCTGCACGACACCATTGTATAACAAATACGGTTCGTGATCCTCTACCGCGCGGTGCTGAGTTTAGCGCCAAACGGCCTCGGATTGCAGCACGCGAGTCTGCTGCAGCGCAGCGCGGTGCCCCATTGCCCGCGACGGCCCACACCAACCGCACGTGCGCGCCGTGCAGCCCTTTTTCAGACCCGCGCGGCAGGCTCGCTTTCGGTAAGACGCGTTTCCGGGCTGCTGCCGGCATCCCTGCAATTCCGGTCAACGCAATTGGCAGCCCGGCACTTTTGTCCTACAATCCTGATCTGCAGGTGTTCGCAGAACCGCTTGAGCGATCGGCGCTTGTGCAGTGATCATGGTGGTCGGCGGGTCAGGTTCAGGTATGGGTGCATAGTATGCCGAGCGTTTCAACTGGCGATGACCGATCAACCGAACGAGTGGGAGCACCTATCAATACTGCCCGTGCATTGTCCGTTGCCACCGATGCCCTGCAGGCACGGACGGAATGCGGTGCCAGGGGGCGGGTGCTCTACGGAGGGCCGTCGTGAGCGGGCTGTCGTCGGAGGACATCGATGCCTTCGTACAGATCTTCGAGGCCTCTGACTGGGATCAGGTCGATGTCGTCGTGGGGGATGTCGAACTGCACCTCTCAAAGACCGCGACGGCAGGTGCGCGAATCGTCGGGCGTTCCCGCACGGCGCCAGCCGCGCTGCCGGGCCCCGGCGTGACGGCGGTGAGTGCATCGGCCACTGATACAGCGCTGATTGTGGAGCACGCAGCGCTGGCCGAGATTGCCGCACCCCATATTGGTACGTTCTTTCGTGCCGCCAAACCGGGTACAGCGCCGTTCGTGGAGGTCGGGCAGAGCATCAGTGCTGACACCGAAGTCTGCCTGCTCGAGGTCATGAACCTGTTCACCAGCCTGCGTGCAGGCATCGACGGCGTAGTGCGCCAGGCCTGTGCTACGGACGGCGCGCTCGTCGAGGGCGGCGAGGTCCTGTTCCTAGTCGAGCCGAAGCGTTGACGCCGCGCGCGCAATCGAGGCTGAGATCGTAGACCCACATCACCGGACGCCCTACACGAAACTCCGCCGACTACCCAAATCTACACGGAACACTGCCATGGCCCATATCACGTTTCTCGACCAGACTCTGCGCGACGGACAACAGAGTCTGTGGGGCCTGCGCATGCGCGCGGGGATGGCGCTGCCGATCGTGCCGGTCCTGGACCGCACCGGTTTTAATGTCATTGACCTGACCGGTTCAACCGCGTTCGAGTGCCTGATCCGGTATTGCCGTGAAAATCCGTGGGAGGGCCTGGATCTGATTGTCGATTCCGCGCCCCGGACACCAATCCGTGCCGGTATGCGCGCCAATGCCGCGGTTACGTTTGCGACCACACCGGATGCGCTGATGGATGCGTGGATGCGCCAACTGAACCGGCACGGCTGCCGCAGCTTCTGGATCTACGACGTATTGTACAACGTCGACAAGATGCATCGCCTGGCGAAAGTCGCGAAGGAGTTCGGTTCGGAGGTCGCCGGCACAGTTATGTACTTCCAGTCGCCGGTCCACACGGATGCTTATTACGCTGACATCACGAATCGCGTGTCGGTCTCCGCGGACATCGACACGATCCTGTTCTACGACACGGCAGGCGTGCTCGACCGCGAGCGCATGCAGACGCTGCTGCCGGTGATTAAAGCGAACGCCCGCGGCAAGCCGATCGAATTTCATTCGAACAACATCCTGGGCCAGTCGGCCAAGGCCTATCTCGATTCCCTGGACTTCGGCGTAAGCGTGCTGCACACGGCGAGCCGTCCGATGGCCAACGGCCCCTCGGTGCCGTCGACTGAAATCATGGTCCACAACATTGAACTGCTGGGTCATACGCACGATCTGGACAAGAAGCTGTTTGGCCGGGTCGCCGATCACATGGAGCGTGTCGGCAAGGCGGCGGGATTCTTGGTCAACCAGCACTACGAATACGATGTGCTGACGACGCGCAGCCAGATTCCCGGCGGCATGATCGGCACGCTGAAGGCGCAGCTGAAGATCCACGGAATGTCGGATCGCTACGACGAGCTGATGCGGGAGGTCGCGATTGTGCGGGGCGAGCTTGGATACCCCGGCATGGCGACCCCGTTCAGCCAGCTGGTCGGCATCCAGGCTGTGCTCAACATGGTCCATGGCGAGCGCTACAAGACGATCCCCGATGAGGTGATCCAGTACGCGGCCGGCTTCTACGGCACGCCCGTCGCACCGATCGAGCCGAATATTCTCGACCGCGTCATGAACGCGCCACGGGCGAAGCAGATTCTCGCCTCGCCGCCCGCGCAGCCGACCATCGAGGAGCTACGCGCTCAGTACGGCACTACAGACGACGACGAACTCATCCTGCGGGCGCTGGTGCCCGCGGCTGAACTTGAGCTGATGCGTCAGGCTGGCCCAGTCCAACGCAACTATCCATTACTGTCCTCTCCGGAGCTCGACCAGGTCCGCAAGCTGATGTCGATCGCGAAGCTACCGGTGGTCGAGTTGCGGTCACCGGGATTTTCAGCGCGCTTGACGCGTGGCACGGCGGATGGCGGCCGGTAGCAGCGGCACACCAGGCGTGCGGCGCCGGGAGCCTAGCCTGTTGTCAGTGTCAATTCAGCATCTCTCATCAAGGAACCGCAACGCCGATGTCTGCCAAAGTTCGCGCCGGCGTCGCCTCGTAACGCAATGAACACTGCAACGCTGCTCCACAACTCAGCCCGCGTCTTCTCCGACCGGCCGGCGGTCTCGATCGGTGACCAACTCACCCACAGCTACGCGCAGCTTCAGTTGCGCAGCGTGCGCCTGGCCGCGGGCCTGCGCACCCGACTGAATCTCAACCCCGGCGATCGTGTGGCGCTCGTGATGAGCAACCGGCCGGTCTACCTCGAGGTTTTGTTCGCGATCTGGCATGCAGGGCTGGCGGCCGTGCCGGTGAACTCGAAGCTCCACGCGCGCGAGGTGGCTTTCATCCTCGACGATTGCCAGGCGTCGGTCTGCTTCGTGACTGACGATCACGCCGAGACGGTAGCCCGCGCGGCAACCGATGCGAGCTGCGTCAGGCATGTGCTGTCGGTGGATGGGGCGGACTACGAGGGGCTAATGGCAGAGCCGCAGGAGCAGGTGGTACGCGCTCGGGATGATCTGGCCTGGCTCTTCTACACGAGCGGAACGACTGGCAAGCCCAAGGGGGCGATGCTCTCGCACCTGAATCTGCAGCTAATGGCGTGGAGCTATCTGTGTGATTTTGACCTGCTGACCGAGAAGGACAGCATCCTGCACCTGGGTCCGCAGTCGCATGCCGCCGGGCTGCTTGCGCTCGCGCACATTGCTAAGGCCTCCCATCACCTGCTGCCGGCGAGTGGTGGGTTCGAACCGGGCGAAATCGCCGACGTGATTAATCGCGCTGAGAGCGTGACGTTCTTCGCGGCGCCGACCATGCTGCGTCGTCTTGTGGAGAGTCCGCAGGTACGGAATTGCCGCGTTGATCACATCCGCTCCATACTCGGTGGAGCCGCGCCCTTTTACGCCGAGGACGTGCGCCAGGGACTGGCCACATTCGGCCTGCGATTCACCAACGGCTACGGCCAGGGGGAATGTCCGTGCACGATCACGGCGATGCCCAAGCACCTGTATTCCACCACGCTCGACGATCTGCTGCTGGCTTCGGTCGGCATCGCGCGTACTGGCGTCGAGGTGCGCGTGGCCGACGCGCAAGGCCGTGACCTCCGGGCAGGTGAGGTCGGTGAGATTCTAGTGCGCAGCGACATCGTCATGAGCGGCTACTGGCACAACGCAAAGGCGACGCAGCAGGCACTGGCGGGCGGCTGGTTGCATACCGGCGATCTGGGTGCAATGAACGAGCGCGGATTCCTGACGCTGATGGACCGCAGCAAGGATCTGATCATCAGCGGTGGATCGAACATCTACCCGCGCGAGGTCGAGGATGTGCTGCTAATGCACCCGGCGGTGGCCGAGGCAGCGGTCATCGGCGAGCCAGATGTGGAGTGGGGAGAAAACGTCGTCGCGGTGATCGTTGCACGTCCTGGCCAGACGCCGTCGGCTGGAGAGCTCGACGGACTGTGTCTGGAGAATCTCGCCCGGTTCAAACGGCCGAAGCGCTACGTGTTCCTGGCCGACCTGCCGCGCAACAACACCGGCAAAGTGCTCAAGCGGGAGCTGCGCGATCTGATTGCCACCTATCACGGCGGGCGCTCAGGATCCGCCTGATAGGTGCCGTCAGGCAGATACCGGCGTGTCGCGGTCTTCGTTGCGTTTCCAATAAGATTGTCCTACCATCTTTGCGGACAACATCGGACTGTCGCCGAGTCTGCGCACCCGGCTCGCAATTGAGACAGACGCGCAGCGACAGTGCCGTCGGGGGATCCGCCAGCAGCGCCCTGAGGTCGAAGTGCGGCGCGCGACCGCTAATCCCGCCGCCACCGGCAGTGAGCTCGGATGGACATAACAGCACCCATGGGAGTAACCGACATGCCGGAACAGATCATAGAGTCGACGGGATCGAGGGCCCATCTGCTGCAGGTCCTCACCTTCTGGGACCTCGTCGTCTATGGTCTGGTGTATGTCTCCCCGGTGGGACCTTGGTCGACGTGGGGCTTCGCTGGTAGCCTGTCCGGTGGCGCCGTGGCGCTCGTCTACCTCCTCGGTGCTGTGGCCCTGTCGTTCACGGCCCTGTCCTACGCGCAGATGTGCGTTGAGGTCCCGGATGCCGGATCGGTCTACGCCTATGCGCGCTTCGCGATGGGCGATACGATCGGCTTTCTCGCCGGCTGGATGGTGCTGCTCGACTACTTGCTGTTGCCGGCGCTGATGTACGTCTTTTGTGGCGTATCGCTATCGCTGTTTATTCCGGCCGTGCCGAGCTGGGCGTGGGTGCTGGTGGTGGCCGCCTACACGCTTGGTGTCAACTGGTTCGGCGTCAAGACGAGTGCGCGGTTCAATCTCGGCACCCTGATCCTGCAGTTCGTGCTGCTCGCGGTCGTGCTCGTCGCTGCCGTGCTCGTGATGCGACGTACCAACATGCCGATGTTCACGGGTACGGCATGGTGGGGACCCACCTCGAGCGTCAGTGGCATCTTCTCCGGTGCGTCGCTGTGTGTAATGGCCTATCTGGGCTTCGATGCGATCACCACGCTGTCGGCGGAGGTCAGGGCCGACCAGCGTCATCTGGTTGGGCGCGCCGTGATTTTCTCGATCCTGCTTCTTGGTTCTCTCGCGGTGCTCAACGTTTGGCTGCTCAGCGACTTGTCTCGGGGTTTTACATTCCAGAAGGATCTGACGACCGCGGCCTTCGACCTGCTGGGCGATCGCGTCGGCCCGGCCTTCGGTCGTGCGGTCACCTGGTCGAGCGTGCTCGTGGTCGCTATCTCAATCACACCACCGATGGTGTCCGCGGTGTCGCGCGTGCTGTACTCCATGGCCGAGAAGGGCGAGATGCCACGCTTTCTTGCTAGGCTCGATCCAAAGTACGGCGTACCCCATAACGGAATATTGGCGTCCGGCGCATTGTCGGTTGCGGTGGCGCTGTACTTCGCAAATCAGTTCGACACGCTGACGTCGATGGTCAACTTCGGCGCGCTGACGGCCTTCGCCGCGGTCAACGCATCGGTGATCGTGCTGTTCGCGGTCAAGCGCAAGTCCGGCCGGCTCGGCGTCCACGTCCTGCTGCCGCTCCTCGGCATCATCACGATCGGTGCGGTGATTACGCAGATGAGCTCGATCGGCCTCACCGTCGGACTCGCCTGGCTCGGTATCGGTTTTCTGGTCTCGGTAGCTCTGCGCATGCGCGGCAAGACGCTGTAGGCGATGATGACTCAGGATGAAGGCCAGCGGCGCGGCTGCGCCGCAGATGATTCAACGTTTGTTGTGCCCAACGTAATGGAGAGACCTATGGATAAATTGTGGAACCTGAAGACGGCGACCGGGGTCGCCATCTGCCTCGCGGCCGGCGTCAGCCAGGCCGTGCTCGCCGCACCGCCGGCGACCGATGGCACGAAAGCCGAGATCGCTGCGACGCTGCACACGCTCGAAAAGGCGCTCGCGCGTGGTGACAGTGCAACGCAGATTTCGAAGCTGCTGTACGCCGAAGACGACCTGCTGACGGGCGAGGGCGAGACCGGCGGCACGCGTGGCATGGCGGCGACGATCAAGGACGTGCAGGGCTGGATGGACTCGCTCGGACCCGGCGGCACCAAGGGCTGCAAGTACACGATCGTCGATCCAGTCGTCTCGTCGACGACGACGTTCTCGTCGTTCCTGCTGCTGCACTGCAAGGCCAATCCGCCGGTACTGGCGAAGGATCAGGACCTGCGCATGATGTACGTGTGGCGCAAGCAGCCGGAGGGCTGGCGCGTCGTGCTCGAGGTGTACGAAGAGGGTAAGTTGTAGCGGGCGACGAGCCGATCGGTCCGAGCCCGCGCGGGTCGGCTGTACCGGTTCGTCGGGCGTGCTGACTACCTACTGCGCTCATGGCGCCTGCGGCGCCTCACGATAGGCCTGCCAGGCGACGCTGATCAGATAGGCCTTCAGCGCCGGCAGGTCCGCGTCGGTGATCGCATCGGCAAACACGGGCATACCGGCGTCCTTGTAAAGGCCCCCGCGGACGATGTCGGCGAAGAGGTCATAGGTCGCGGCATTCGTGCGGCGCAGATCGCCGACCGAGCCCAGGCCGCCGATGGCCCCGACGCCGTGACACAACTCGCAGCCGTTCTCGTCCCAGAGGGCCTTGCCCCGAGCGATCACGGCCGCGTCGGCGAGCGGCGCTGGCGGTTGCGGGAAGGTTTCCGCTACAGCGGCGGTGGCCGGCAGCTTCGCACTACCGTTCAATGCGAAGGCGAGCAGGCGGGGTGGTCCTGACGCGCGACCCGAGAACCTCGTCGCGAAGCCGACCGCCGAGGTCGTCCCGGATCCGGCCGCGACGAGGATGTACTGCCGGCCGCTTACCTCGACGGTGCTCGGCGCGCCGAGGATTCCCGAAGCGGTAGGGTATGACCAGACCCTCTCTCCGGTGTCGGCACGGTAGGCATTGAAGGTACCAGTCGTCGTGCCCTGGAACACCAAGTTGCCGGCAGTGGAAAGCGTACCGCCCTCGTAGGGCGGCCCGACGTCATGACGCCAGCGGGCCTCCTGCTTGACGGGGTCCCACGCCAGCAGCGTGCCCTTGAACGACAGGTGGTGCGTCAGCGCGTAGTAGAAGTCGATGTCGACGCGACCGACACTGTTCGCCCAGTCTACGGAGGCGTGCACTGGATAGTCTGTCACTGGGATATAGACAAGGCCAGTCTCCGGGCTGTAGCTCATCGGCATCCAGTTGTGAGCGCCCATCGGGCTTGGCGAGACTACGGCACCTTCCTTGCCCTTCTCCCAGTACTTCGCGTCCTGCGTTAGCACCGGCCGGCCGGTCTTCATGTCGATTCGGGAGGCCCAGTTGACCGGCAGGATCGGCTTGGGCTCGTTGACGAGCTTGCCGTTGCGCGCGTCTAGAACGTAGAAGAAGCCGTTCTTCGGCGCACTCAGGATCACGTGGCGTTGCGCGCCGCCGATCACGAGGTCGGCGATCACGACCGGCATGGTCGCGGCATAGTTCCAGCCGTCACCCGGTGTCGTCGAGTAGTGCCAGACATACGCTCCGGTGTCGGCATTGACCGCCACAATCGCGTTCGTGAACAGTTCATCGCCGCCGCCGCTCTCGCGCGTGGTCGGCGCAAACGGTGCGGGGCCATCGGTGCCGATATACACGAGATTGGTTTTCGGGTCGTAGGTGATGCCCTCCCAGGGGCTACCACCACCGGAATGCTTCCAGTAATCCTTGCCCCACGTCTTCGACGCCATTTCCATGGCCGGATTCTCGAAGGGCTGCGCCGGATCACCCGGTATCGTGTAAAAACGCCACAGGTGCTTGCCGGTGCCGATGTCGTAGGCATCAACGAACCCACGACCCACGCCGCTGTCAGCGTTGGAGTTGCCGATGAACACCTTGCCTGCGCCGACACGGGGCGCGCCGGTGATCGTCTTGTAGGCGAGCGGGTCGCAGGACTGCGCCTCCCATAGACGCGTGCCGGTCCGCCGGTTAAGAGCGATCAGCCGGCAGTCGCCGGTGGCTTTCAGTACCGTGTCCTGCCAGAGCGCGAGCCCGCGTGACAGGCGCGCACCCCACGAAGCCACGAGCCCGGTCGGAAACCGGATCTTGGCGTCATAGCTCCACAGCAGCTTGCCCGTCTTCAGATCATGCGCCCAGACCATACCCAGTGCGCCGCTCTGGTACACGACACCGCCGGCAACGAGCGGGACGCCGGTCAGGCCGTCGGTGGTCGGCATGTCGGCATACCAGGCCAGGCCCAGTGTGCCAACGGTTGCGTCGTTAACCTGTTTGAGGGGACTGTAGTGCTGCTCGTAGGCCCCGCCGCCGATCAGGCGCCATTCCCGGTTGGAGGTTGGACCTGCCGCCACCGTCGTCGCAGAACCTGGATTGGCGAGTGCGGCGGGCACGGCACATACCAGCAGCCCGGCAAAGGTAAGTCGTTGCATGATATTCATAGTCGCTTCCTTCCCGGCACTCAGGACCGGATCGTGGGGTCAGGCCGCCTTAGCGGCGCAGTTGCACCGACAGCTCGCCACTGCGAAGCTCGACGCTCGGCAGGTTCGCGATCTGCATCAGCCGCCGTGCCTGGTCCAGTTCCGGCGTCGACAGCAACGGGTAATCGCGCTGTAGCGGACCGGCCGCCCGCATGCGCTCCAGATCCGTTTCCGGAATGATGACTCGCAGCAGCAGCTCATCGTCGTCCTGCGTGCTGTGACGGCGGCGCAGCTCCTCGATGGTCGGCTGCTCGGGCGGCTGCGCCTTGATGATCTTTGCGCGCGCGCTCGTCATGATGCGGTCGAGCACATTCTGTGCGATCGGCGCGACTGGCGTGCCGTAGTAGCCCAGCGCGTACTGTACGATCTCGTCGGGCACCGTCGAGTAACGATCGCCGGTGACGAGATTGAGCACCGACTGGATGCCGACCAGCTGGCTGAACGGGGTCGCCATGCC
>Ga0181536_10004712_pt1 | contig 14319 bp, 11 predicted proteins | sample PEATcosm2014_Bin_41_FD_121105 | JGI IMG/M metagenome (GOLD analysis project Ga0181536, IMG submission 121105) | Peatland microbial communities from MTU Mesocosm Facility, Houghton, MI, USA - PEATcosm2014_Bin17_60_metaG | ecosystem: Environmental > Terrestrial > Soil > Wetlands > Peat | place... | reverse complement strand
TTGGCAGCCGTTTTGGTGGATGATGATTTTGGGGTATTGGTATTATTGTGTTTCATACAATCTTGGTGTAACGCTTGTGCGCTCACCTGCCAATACCCATGTCATCTACCCGGTCAGTTTAAGTGGCCATGACTTTTTTTAAACCGCTCCAGCGGAGGTTTGGAGAAGTCGAATGGGAGGGAAAAACGGGCGAGAAAGAACCCGCATTATTTTAGACTCGCAAAACTGGCAGGGAACCTGCTAATGTTATCTTTGCGATGTACGCACAATTCCAGGCATGGCTGACGAAGCTCTCGTTCAATTATTTCGACCTGATTGTGCTGGTCGCGCTGGCCGTCGGGCTGCTCCGGGGGCGCAAGCACGGAATGTCGCAGGAACTTCTGCCGATGTTAAAATGGGTGGCCATAGTAACCTTGGGCGGTTTCTTTTACCGCCCGGTCAGCCTGTTCCTCCAGCAAAACATCCCGGGGGCGTTTGATTTGCTCTGGGCCAACCGGTCGGGCTACCTGCTGATCGCGCTGGGAGTTCTGCTGGTTTTTGCCTGGATCAAGAAAGCGATTGGGGAAAAGCTGCTGGGCAGCGACCTGTTTGGAGGCGCGGAGTATTATTTGGGGATGATTGGCGGCATGGTGCGGGCCAGCTGCATCATCGTGGCCGTGCTGGCCCTGATGAATTCGCGCATTGTAACCCAGGAGGAACTTGCGGCCGATGAAGCGGCGCAGAAAAAGAGTTTGGAGGATATTCGACTTCCCACCTACGGCACCATCCAGCAGGCCATGCTCTTCCACTCCTTTACAGGCAGATTGGTGAAAGAGAATTTGTCCCCCATCCTCATCGTGTCGGTGACCTCCGAGCAGATGAAAAAAGGCGAAACTGCCGCGCAAAAAAGGGAGGATGTCATCAATCAAGTTCTCGGGACGACCAATAAATAGACACGCCGCCGCCGGCCCCGGGTGAAATGATTTCCCCTGCCACAGTCGAACAAATCCGCGCCGCCAGCGATATCGTGGATGTCATTGGCGGCTATATTCCGCTCAAACGGGCCGGCGCGAACTTCGTCGCCCTGTGTCCCTTCCACAAGGAAAAAACTCCCAGCTTCAACGTCAGTCCGCAACGCCAGTTTTTTCATTGTTTCGGCTGCCACAAGGGCGGCGACGTGTTCACGTTTGTCCGCGAATATGAGAACATTGATTTCATTGACGCGGTGCGCCGGCTGGCGGAACGGGCGCGCATCCCCATTGAAACAGACCCGCAGGGCGCCCGGCCCGAAGCGCGGCATCTCAAAGACCAGCTTCTGCTCATCCACGAACAAGTCACCCAGCGCTGGCAGGCGGCCCTGGCCAACGATGCCTCCGGCCAGATCGCCCGCGATTACCTGGCCAAACGCGGCGTGGCCGCCGAGGCTGTTCAACTCTTCCGTCTGGGCTACGCCCCCGATGCGTGGGATGACACAGTCAACTGGGCCAAGAGCAAACATTTTGAGCCGGCCATCGTCGAACAGTCCGGCCTGATACTGCGCAAGGAAGGCGCCAGCCATTATTACGACCGTTTCCGCGGCCGCTTGATATTTCCGATCTGCGACGAACAGGGGCGGGTGATCGGCTTCAGCGGCCGGGTGCTGAGTGGCGACGAGAAAACGGCCAAATACGTCAATTCCCCGGAAAGCCCCATCTTCACCAAGGGCAAGGTGATGTTCGGGCTGGACAAATCCAAACGGGCCATCCTGGACGCCCGTTGCGCCATCGTCTGCGAAGGGCAGCTTGACTTGATTGCCTGCTTCACGGCTGGTGTCCAGAATGTAGTGGCCCCGCAGGGCACGGCGCTCACGGGCGACCACGCGCGCATCCTCAAACGCTACGCGGACGAAGTGGTGCTGTGTTTTGATTCCGACAGCGCCGGGCAAAACGCGGCCGTGCGCTCGCTCGACAGCCTGCTGGCCCCGGGCCTGGCGGTGCGGGTGGCGTCCATCCCCGCGCCACACGACCCGGACAGTTATATCAAGGAATTTGGCGGCCCGGCCTTCCGCCAGTTGATCCAAAATGCCCAGGGCTTCTTTGATTACTATCTGGACCGCCTGTGCGCCGGCAACGATCTGTCCGGCGACCGCGGACGGCGCGCGGTCGTCCAAGCCATGTCGGAGGCGGCCCACAAGACCGGCAGCGCCGTATTGCTGGACACTTATGCCCAAAAAACCGCCTTGCGTTTGGGCGTGTCGGCCGACGCGGTGCGAAATGAATTCAGAAAAGTGTCCCGCGCCCCGCAGGCCGCCAGCCAAGAGCCCCTCGACCCGCCCGCCACGGACAATCCACGTCCCTCGCGCCTGGAATCAGGGTTTCTTCGCCTGTTGCTCGAGAACGACGCGCTGGTGGAATGGATTGGCGCGCATTTGGAATTGGATTGGATCGCCCATCCGGCGGTGCGGGACATCGCCGCCTGGCGGCTGCGCATGGAAGAGACCCGGTCGTGGCCGGGGCTGGCGGCGTGGCTTTCAGCAACAGACAACCCCTTGTGGCGGAATTTGATCACTGAAATTCTGGTGGACAAGAGGCCCCTGCCGGATCCTGAAACGGAGATCAAAGGTTCGCCCACCCGCCACGGCGCCGTGAAGAACCTGCGCGACAAATACATCGAGCGCCAATTGGCGGCGCTGAGACAGCGCTTCGAATCCCCTGAATTGAGCGACACCGAGACGCGCGAACTTCAGGAGAAACAGCGCCGGTTGAACCAGCTGAAGCAACAACCGCTGGCTCCCAAGAACGGCTGAAAGAATTGAGCCTCCCCCCTCTGCCGGCCCAACTCCCCGCCATGACTTTTCTGCCCATTGCTGACCGGGAGTTGCGCGTGGCGGCGCGGCACCGGAGCACCTATTACATTCGCGCGGTGACGGCTTTAATCGCCCTGTTGGTCGGCGGCTTTATTCTCATCATGGAGCTGCTGAGCAGATCGCTGGGCGTGTCGTCGGGCCTCGCCGCCGGCAAGATGTTGTTCTACGCGTTGTCCTGGTATCTTTTTCTGATTTGCATGCTGGCGGGCGTGTTCCTGGCGTCGGATTGCCTGAGCGTGGAACGGCGCGAAGGCACGCTCGGTTTTTTATTTTTGACGGATTTGAAAGGCTACGACATCGTGCTGGGGAAGTTATTGGCGGTATCCTTGAACGCCTTCTACGGGTTGCTGGCCGTTTTTCCGATCCTCGGATTGAGCCTGGCGCTGGGCGGGATCACCGGCGGGGAGTTCGCGCGGATGTGCCTGGCGCTGACCAACGCCCTCTGGTTTTCCATCACCGCCGCGCTGTGGGTGTCGGCGCGTTCTGAATTGTCCCACCGCGCCATGATCCAGACATTGTTGTTGCTGGTGCTGCTGGCGGTGATTGTGCCCGCCTTCGCGGCGCGCTTTTCGAATTTGGGCTGGGTGTCCTTGGTCTGCTCCGTCAGCCCGTACGAGCCTTTTTACCATGCCCAAGCGGCGAATTATCCGCAGGGGGCGGGAAATTTCTGGTCGTCCCTGGCCATGTCCAATCTGGCTGGATGGGGGTTTTTGGGGCTGGCCAGTTGGGGGCTGCCCCGGTTTTTGGAGGCTGGCGCGGCGGGACAAAAGCCCAATACATGGCGGGGGCTTCTGGCGGGGGATCTGTCCTTGGGAAGGAAGCAGCGGCGGCGCGGGCTGCTGGAAATCAATCCGGTGCTGTGGCTGCTGGATGACTCGCGGGGGCTGCGGTGGATGATCTGGGGATTGTGCATTGTGGGGAGCGGGTTGCAATTCGCCTTCGTCGGAGCGATGGGCGCGGTCGTCGCGCCTTACGGGGCGTGGCCTTTCTATTTTTTGCTGAAGGTCCTGTTCGCCATCCAGGCCTGCCGCTTTTTCGGCGAGGCCCGCCGCGCCGGGACGCTGGAATTGCTCTGCACCACGCCGATTGCTGACAAGACTATTTATGCGGGCCTGTGGCTTTCCCTCAGACGGCTCTTTCTCTGGCCGGTGGTGATCCTGATGTCGGTCGAAGTGCTCTGCCTGCTCTTGAGCCTGAGCCAGAGCCAGACCGGGATGAAGGGAAATGCCGTAATGATCACCCTCTCGATCATCTATGGGGTGCCGTGGCAGCTGGCCACCTCGATCGCGGATTTCTTCGCCCTGGGCTGGTTTGGCCTGTGGCTCTCGCTGGCCGGGAAAAAGCCCGAGTCGGCCGCCGGGCTGACCATACTGTTTGTGCTGGTGCTGCCGTTTGTGGCCCGCTGCGTGCCGACGCTACTGATTGACGCGGTATTCATCGCCGTATGCGCGTCCAGATTAAGCCCCGATTTCCGCAAGCTGGTCCCCGGAAGCGATCGGGCCGGGCGCTGAATGCTCCCACACGCGCTTATAGACATCCTCCCAAAATCACCCAAATCAAAGAGTTCATGCCAGCGGCCTGGGCCAAAGCGAACGAGAAACTGGTTGCTCAGGCCGCTTGACTCCAACTTCACAGTCTGCCTGTTAAATCGTGATGGTGAGGAGGATACTATCTTCCATCCGGTTTGGCTCCCTCAGCTTCCTTGACAAGCTTATGCATGGCTTGGTCCATCACTTGAGTTCCCGGCGAGCCCGTCCAATGCTCTCGAATGAAGCCGCGGGAGTCAATTAGGTAGAGATTGGGCCAGCCCTGAATTTGCCACTCAGAGGTGATGGGTCCGTGCGTGCTGCCGCCGTCCCATAAAATGCGCCAGGTCAGCCGCTCGCGTTGTTTGGCCTTGAGTGCGGTCTCCTTTGGGTCACTGCTAAGGCTGATCAGGGCAAACGGTTTGTCCTGCATCCGTTGCGCCAGTGAACGCTCGTAGGGATACAAGGCGCGGCATGGTGCGCACCACTCGCCACAAAAGACGATTAGTACAACCTGGCCTCGCAATTCGGACAATTTAAATCCTTTTCCATCGAGATCTCCGGCGCTGATTTCAGGCGCCGCCCTTCCCACGCTGAGCTTTTGGACGAAGACCAGGTCTTTTCGTGCCAGATCGAGCGCGGGACCGGCTGGGGTGTCAACGTCACCATATTTTTCCATCAGCTCTCGAAGCACTTGTTCCGCCTCGTCCGGGCGATAATCCTTGAATGATTCGGCCAGGATCAGCATGGATTGGGCCCGCAGCACGCGATTGGTGGATTGTTCCTCGATGGCACGGAACAAATTTTCAGCCGCCGGCCCGCGTGGATGCGGGTAAGAATTCAGCAGCATTTCCAGTTGCGGACTGTTGACATGGTCGCGTCCGAGCAACTCCATCGCCTCCCTGCCCGTTGATCCGTCGCTGTCTCCTTGCACCGCGTAGATCAGGGATTCGGCTGCGGCAGGATCAGCGCCAAGCTTCTTCCCCAGTTCCAAAAACTGCCGAGCGAATGCCGCGTCGGGATCCTTCGCATCCAACGACGCCCTAGCGTCGGCAGATTTGGCCGCCTCGATCTGGGTTTCATAGGCCTGCTTGGCGCGCTGCGAGGCCTGAAGCAGAGCCTGCACTTGTGCAGCCCCGTCTTCGTCCGCCCTCATGGGCCAGGGAAGCGCCAAGGCGGCTCCCAGCAGCCCTGCCGCGAACTTCCTGGTGATCATGACCGAATCGTCTCAACATTATAAGTTGTGTCAAGTTCATTATTCGGAGGCTTGGAAGCCCGCGACCAGGGGACGGTGGTCGGAGGCCTGGTTCCAATCGGGCAAATTCAAAACATAAGTTTCCGCATCGAGCCAGTGGAGTTGCAAACGGCTGTTGACGAGAATGTAATCAATCCGGCTATAGACATCCTCCTTGGCGAAATGTTCCGTCCAACTGATCCCGTCCGGCGGGGCATTTCCGCCCGCGCGCTCGACGGGCCGAAGGTCGAACAAGGCCGTTTTCCCGCGGCCCAGCAGGGTCTTGAGGGTGCGCGAATCCTTGGTGTCGTTGAAATCGCCCAGCACCACCAGGGGCTGTCCGGGATCGGCCTCCAGGCGGGAATCCACGATGCGCCGCAGAATAGCCGCCTCCTGCTCGCGCCATTCCTGCTCATCGGCGATTTCGGAGGCGAGCTTGGATTTTAAGTGGGCCGCGATGAGGGCCAGAGTGAACCGCGGATTGACCTGGATCTCATCCTCGATGAAGCCGCGAGACACATACATGCGCCGCCCCTCGAGCAAAAACGATTCGTTGGTATGGGGATGGCGCGCCACGATGGGAAAGCGGCTCAGGATGGCCAGATGAATGTTGGTGTCCGCGCCGGTGATATGGTCCCAGAAAGGCAAATCCAGTCCGGCATTTTTGAGCGCGCCCTGCAAATCCATGAGCGCGTTGGTGGACCCCATTTCCTCCAGGGCGATAATGTCCGGCTTGAGAGCGAGGATGCTCTGACAAACCTTGGCGCGCGCTTGGATCGTCTTGAGAGGCCGATTGGCGCCCGGCTCTTCGACATAGTTCTCCAGATTAAAAGTCGCCACGCGGAAGACCTGCGCGCGGGCCGGCGGCGCAACCAGCAGGCAAAAGAACAAGGCCCCGCAAGTTACACGCATGATTTGGACTTTCTTAGCCACGGATGAGACATCCCGATGAAACGCAGACTGGGCCGGAAAGATCAACTCAAAACCAGCATGGGACAAATCTGGTTTTGTCCCCCGCGATTGAGGGGGGGCATCTGCCCCAAAAAAAGTCAAAGGATTTTCCCTGTTCGCCGGTCAGATGGTTTGGCAGCATGTTAAAGGAGAGCTGCATGGCTGAGGCGGAGGAAGAGTTGGATGGAGAAAGCAAAAATAGCGTTCCGGCGGCTCCCGAAACGCTGGTGTGCGGCATCGCCCGATGGATCATCATAATAATTAAGACGACGGCAGATGGTTATGAAGAAAACTCGAAAGCGGCTTGCGGGATTGACCCTGACGGAGCTTTTGTGTGTCATGGCCATCATTTCCATTCTCGCGTCGCTGTATCTCGGCGCCATTATGAGAGTATTCGCAAGAGTGGTGAGATTTCTCAAAGGATTCTGAGGCGCCCCCGGGCGCCAATGATCTGCCACCGCCCCCCGGTTTTGCACGCCGACTTGTCACCCTGCAAGACAACCCCGGCGGGATTGTGGTTAAAATCCCGGCTGATTTTGGGAACCCAAAAAAGTCCCAGCGCCACCCGTTTTTTGTTTTTTCCGCAGAGGCTTTGGCGTAGTAAAGACGAGTGATTGATTCTGACATGGCCCTGGCGCGCTTCCTGCCGAAGTTGCCCGGGGCGGATTGGATTGCCCTGGACACGGAGGCGGACAGCCTTCATGCCTACCCGGAGAAGCTTTGCCTGATCCAAATGAGCCTGGGCGAGGAGGACATATTGATTGATCCGCTGGCGCGGATGGAACTGGCGCCGTTCTGGGCGGAATTGAAGAGGCATCCGCTGATATTACACGGGGCGGATTATGATTTGCGGCTGCTGCGCAAGAACCATGGCTTCGTGCCGGAAAGGATTTTTGACACGATGCTGGCGAGCCGTCTGCTTGGGGACCGGGAGTTTGGGCTGGTGAACTTGCTGCGGAAGTATCTGGAAGTGGATCTGGAAAAAGGGTCGCAAAAGGCCGATTGGGCCAAACGCCCGCTGACGGCGCGGATGGAGGCCTACGCGCGCAATGACACGCATTATTTGGGGCGGCTGGCCGGGATATTGAAGGAACGCTTGCGGCAGAAAAACCGGCTGTCCTGGGCGGAGCAGTGCTGTGACCGGCTGATAGCCGAATGCTCCCAGCCGAGCCAAGCGCAGCCGGACCAGGTGTGGCGCGTGAAAGGAAGCCACAAATTGTCGCGACCGAGCCTGGCGGTGCTGCGGGAGCTATGGCATTGGCGGGAGGAAGAGGCCATCGCGGCCAACAAGCCGCCATTTTTTGTGCTCAGCCACGACGCGCTGGTGGAAATCTCCGCCGCGGCGGTCGAGCAACGCCCTTATGAGCAATGGCTCCCGCGCCACTTTTCGGCGCGGCGCCAGGAGGGCCTCCAGAAGGCGATTGGAGCCGGGCTGGCGCTTTCGCCGCTGGAGCACCCGGGGCATTTGCAGGTCAAATTCCACCGCCAAACGGAGGCAGAACGGCGGCGGTTTTGCGCGCTGGAACAGCGCCGCAACCAGCGGGCGGAGGCCTTGGAGATTGATCCCACGTTGCTGGCGAGCCGGGCGACGCTGCTTTCCCTGGCCCATGATTGGGAGCATTCCAGCAGCCAACTCATGGCCTGGCAAAAGGAGTTGTTGGGTGATGTTGCAAGCTTGCCTTCCAGCCCGCCGGGCGGATGAAGTCCCGCCATAAACACCGGCATAACACCGGACCTCAAGAGGCTTGAAATACGCGCGGAAGCGGGGGCTTGGGGCGTGAGAGGAGAGAAGGCGAAGCGGAGTCAATCCGGGGCGGAGGATTATACCTGACTCAATCCAGCGCCGCCGCGAGGACTTCGGCCAAATGGAGCGGGCGAAGGGCGGAGAGGTGTTGGATCTGATGGCGGCAACTGGTCCCGGAGGCGGCGATCCGGGTCCCTTCCGGTTGGGCGGCGAGGAGCGCCAGCAGGGGTTGGGCGATTTGGAGGGAGAGTTGGTATTTGGCTTGCAAAGCGCCAAACGCCCCGGCCATTCCGCAACAACCGGTGTCCAGCAATGTGGCCGAGCGACCGGGCAGCCGCTCGACCAAACGCTTCATGAAACCGGCGTCCAGGAGCGACTTGGCGTGGCAATGGGCGTGAATGGCGACGTGTTGCGTTTTGGGGCGAAAGCGGATGGCGTCCGGCTCGCGGGCCAGAAGATCGTCCACAAAGGATTCAAAAAGGCGGCAGCGCTCTTTGATGTCGCCGGCGCCGGGCAGCTTCAATTCCAAGTAATCCTCGGCGAACATGGAGTAACAGGAAGGTTCCAGGAAGAGGATGGGGGCGATGGAGCCATCGGCTGTCAATACTTGCAAGTTGTGCCGGCCCAGCGCCGCCGCCTCCGCCAGGCAGCCCTGGCTGAAGGCCGGACGGCCGCAGCATTTGCGCCCCGCGGCCAGGGTGACGGTGAATCCCGCCGCCTCCAGCACCGCGGCCGCCGCCTTGCCAATGTGAGGCTCGTGATAGCGGACAAAAGTGTCGTCCCAAAGAATGACGCGCCCGCGCGCGCCGGCGGGGAGAAGTCCGCGGCGGGCGAACCAGCGGTCGAACCGCTCCGCGGCGTAAGGCGGCAGGGGACGCTGTGGCGCCAGGCCCAGGGTTCTCCCCAGGAGCCGCCGCAGCCAGGGCGAGGCGAGGAGGCGATTGGACACGGCGGGGGCCAGACAGCCCATCCGGCCCAGAAAGTCCACGGAGCTGAAGAGCCGTTCGCGCGCGGAGATGCCGTAAAGCTGGTGCCGCCCGTGCAGGATCTCCGCTTTGAGCAGGGCGAGGTTGACGTTGGACGGGCACTCCGTGGAGCAGGCTTTGCAGGAAAGGCAGTTGCTCAAGGCCGCCTCCATTTCCGCACAACGCAAGGGATCGGAGACTCCCATGAGTTCCAGCGCGGCGCGGATGGCGTTGGCCCGTCCGCGCGTGGACATGAATTCCTCGCCCGTGGCGGCAAAGGTTGGACACATGGTTGGGGTGTCTTTGCGGCAGCCGCCGCAACCGTTGCATTGGGCCAGGTGGGCGAGGAAGGAGCCGTCCTTGGCGGCGAAGGCCAGGGCGGGCGCGAATGGCAGGGCGAGGGCGCGGTCGGAATCCTGGCGCAGATGGGTGTCAATTTTCCAGCGGCCATCGGGGAGAATCTTGCCGGGATTGAAGAGGCCGGAAGGGTCAAAGATGGTTTTGATCTCGCGCATCAGACGCAGCAGGCGCGGCCCGACCTGGGCTTCCATGTATTCGGTGCGGGCGATGCCGACGCCATGCTCGGCCGCCAGCGAGCCTTTGAATTGCCGCACCAGGGCCGCCACTTCGTCGGCGACTTGGCGGAACTTCTGCAAGTCCTCCGTCTGGCGGAGGTCCAGCACGGGCCGAACATGCAAGAGGCCGGAGGCGGCATGGCCGTAGAAGCAAGCTTGCAGCCCGCGCGCCCGCAAAATCGCGGACAGGCCTTGCACATAGTCCGGAAGCTGGCGCGGAAGAACGGCGGTGTCCTCGATGGCGGTCACCGGCTTGGCGGCTCCCTTGCAGCCTGTCAATAGTGATAAACCGGCCTTGCGCAAATTCCAGACCTGGGCCATCGGCGCCGCCTCGCGCAGGAGCAGGGAGCGCAGGCCGAGGCGTTTGCGGGACATGGCCTGGAGGCGCTCGCCGTCGTCATCAAAAAACTCGACCAGCAAGATGGATTCGCAGGGCTGGGTGTCCAGTTCCAGCAAATCGCGGGCGGCCTTGAACTGAAGCTGGCCGCGGGTCTGGTCGAAGAGGATTTTATCAATGTGCTCGATGGCGGCGGGCCGCAGTTCCAGCAGTTCGACGGTGGCCCGCATGGCTTCGAGGACGGAAGCAAAAAAGATCAGCCCGAGGGTTTTGCGGCGCGGCAAGGGGACGATTTGCAATTCGGCGGAAAGGATGGCCGCCAGGGTCCCCTCGCTGCCCGCCAGCAAATGGCTGGCGTTGGCGCCGCGCAGGTAACGGTCCACGCCATATCCCGGCCAGCGCTTGAGGAGGGTGGAGGGCATCCGGGTTTGGATTTCATCGGAGGCGGCGGCGACCAATTGGGCCAGTTGCGGATTGGGTTCCTTGCCGAGGATTTCGACGTAGCCGGCGGCAGTGACCACTTCCAGGGAGAGAAGGTGATCGGCGGTGCAACCATAGACCGGGACGTGAGCGCCGGAGGAGTTGTTGGCGATCATGCCGCCGATGGTCGCCTGGGCACTGGTCGCCACGTCCGGCCCAAAGCAGAAACCGTGCGGCCGCAAGAAGGCGTTCAATTGATCGAGCACCACCCCGGCGCCGGCGCGAACGGTCCGCCGCGGGAGGTCCAGTTGGCTGATCTGGCGATTGAAGCGGGCGAATTCGACCACCAGGCCGTCGCCGATGGCGCCGCCCACCAATCCGCTGCCCGCGCCCCTGGGGATGAGCGCCAAACCGCCTTCCGCCGCCGCCTGGACCGCCGCCGCCGCCTGGAGCGCGCCGCGGGGAAAGGCGACCGCCGCCGGGACGACCTGGTAAACGGACGCATCGGTGGCGTAAAGCTGGCGCGTCAGATTGTCGAAGGCGATTTGGCAATCGGCTTTTGCCAGCAAGGCGCGTTGGCGGTCAGTCAGCATGGGGATGGCCGCAATCCGTTTGGCGCGCTTGCCTGGAGAGCAAAAGCGCGGGGCCGCGGTCGCCGGTTTTGGGCGGAAAAAACTCCAACCAAACCAGAGGCCGCCGCAACGCGGCGTTCCGCGGGCGCATATCTCGGAGGAGCTGCATTGATCGCATTATGGGGGGTGAGAGTGGAAAGTTCAATTTGCATTCGACGGGCCGGCGGCACAGAGGAGATAAAAATAACGCGACCAGCCTTGATTAGCCTTGATTGGGCTTCATTAGGCTTGACGATGCGGCGATGGCGGGACGCCGGTTTGGGTCGGGAGGGATACCTTTGGGGGTCTGGAGCCGTTAACCCGTTAGGACCCCCGTAAACATTGGGGATTTTTGCGGTTTGACCCGTTAGAATTGCCGTTAGCAGGCGTTAGGGACCCGTTAGGTTCCACAGAAAATGGGCGGCGATGAAATGCAAGGTCGCTTGGGATTGAAGCACCGTGCTCTGCCACGCCTATGGAGATGCGGCTCGTTTGTCCACTGGGAATGTCGAGGAACCGGAATTCGCGGGCCGTCCATCGTCCGGTGTTCAGTCGCGGCTCTTTGAATCAATGATGATGGTGACGGGGCCATCGTTGGTCAGACGGACCCGCATGTCCGCGCCAAATTCGCCGGTTTGAATGCTCCTTCCCAAATCTTCTGTCAGCCGGCGGATGAATTGCTCGTAAAGCGGCGCCGCCACTTCCGGGCGGGCTGACCGGCTGAAGGAAGGGCGGTTGCCTTTCCTGGTGCTGGCGAAAAGGGTGAATTGGCTGACCAGCAGAATCCCGCCGCCCGTTTCCTGAATGGAACGGTTCATCAGGCCTTGATCATCGTTGAAAATGCGCAGGCGGACGATTTTTCCGCTCAGCCATTGAATGTCCTGCGCGGAATCCGATTCTTCAATCGCCAGCAGGACGAGAAGGCCATTTTGAATCGTGGCTTTGACGGCGCCCAAGATCGCCACTTCGGCCTGGCTCACCCGTTGAATGACCGCGCGCATGGCTGTTTGATAATGGCAAAAGGTCGAATCGAATAGAATTTTCTGCGAGCCAACCAGTTGAGATTCTCGATCCGCCCGGCTAGACTGGGGCGATGACCGCGTATCCCGTGAACCCCGAAAAGGCGCAGCAACTGGCCCGGCGAATGGCCGCCTTGGGGGTGCGCGAGGCCGATCTGGAAGAGACTTTTGTGAGATCGGGAGGGCATGGGGGTCAAAACGTCAATAAATCGGCGACGTGCGTGATGCTGCTCCACCGTCCAACCGGCCTGCAAGTCAAATGCCAGACCACGCGCCAACAGGGACTCAATCGTTTCATGGCCCGGAGGATATTGCTCGATAAAACTGAAGAGAAACAGACCGGGCAGGTGGCGGCGGAACAATCCCGGATTGAGAAGATACGCCGGCAGAAGCGCAAGAGGAGCCGCCGGGCAAAAGCGCGGATGCTCGCCGACAAATCGCGCCGCGCGGACAAGAAAGCCTCCAGGCGCGAAGGCGGGGATTCGTGGTTTTGAGCGAGGCGGCTGGTCAATCTTCCGGACGTTCGCCGCTGGGCGCCATTTTCACCAGTTTCGGATCGAACTGGCCGAGGGTTGTCACCAGATCACTCTGTGCGGCCATCACCTCCCGGATGTTTTTATAGGCCATCGGGACTTCGTCCAGGCCGGCGCTGATGAGGGTCACGCCGCGTTCGCGGAGGAGACGGTTGACGTCTTTCCAGTTGAATTTCTCGTTGGCGGCTTTGCGGCTCATGGCGCGGCCCGCGCCGTGCGCGGCGAAGTTGAGCGAATCGGGATTTCCCCTGCCGCTGACGACAAAGCCTGGCGACGCCATGGAACCGGGAATGATGCCGAGGACTCCAACGCCGGCCGGCGTGGCGCCTTTGCGATGCACGATGACTTCGCGCTCCACGCCGCCGATGAGGTGCTTTTCTTTCCACGCGAAATTGTGATGGTTTTCCAAATCGAGCAACACGCGCGCGCCGAGGTTTTCCGCGATGTGCCGGTGAATGCAGGCATGGTTGGCCGCGGCGTAGCGCCCCATCAGTTCCATCGCGTTCCAGTATTCCTGGCCTTCTTGGGAATCCAGGGAGAGCCACGCCAAGCGTTTCAATTCGCCGGGCAAATCTGGAAATTGGGCGAAGGCGATTTTGCTGTAGTAATCGCAAACCGCCGCGCCCGTGCCGCGACTGCCGCTGTGCGACAGCAACGCGATGTATGTTCCTGGTTCAAGATCGTTGATTTTGGAGTGGGCCGTGAAAAGGCCAAATTCGACGAAATGATTTCCGCTGCCGCTGGTGCCGAGTTGCGACCAGGCGCGATCCTTGTTCTGTTTCGTCACCGGGCTGATCGTCCAATCCGCGTCCAGCACCTCATGCGAGCGGTGTTCCTTGAAGCTCGCGCCGACGCCAAAGCGCGTTTCCGCTTCGATGGCGCGGCTCAAGCGGTCCTGCTTGCGCTGCAAATCGCGCACGGGAATATCCAACACGGTCATTTTCATGCGGCAGGCAATGTCCACGCCCACGGCGTAAGGAATCACCGCGTTGTCCGTGGCCAGCACGCCGCCGATGGGCAGGCCGTAGCCGACATGCGCGTCCGGCATCAAGGCTCCCGCCACGGAGACGGGCAGCAAACAGGCTTTCTCCATTTGCATCACCGCCTCGTGTTCGAGACCTTCGCCCCACTGGCGGTATTTCACCGGCTCGGCGCGCGGCGGAGGCGGCGCGTTGAGCAATGCCTTCGCGAATTCACCGCGCAGCGGATCGCCCGCAAACGCCGATGGATTGGCGACCACAGCGGCCACCTCCTCATGCAGCCGCGATTCGTTGCCGCCGCGGAGGATGAATTTGGCGACAAATTCCGTCGCCCGCCGCGTGGCCTCGCCCAACGGCACTCCAAGCCGGATGAAGTCTTTGGTGTTCATTTGAAATCACAATGCAATGTGGGCCGCCATATCTCCTACTGCCTCTGAATGCGTTAGTCTGATATGGCTAATTTTTTCGAGAAAATAGTCCACAGCCATCCCATAGAGGCGAAAAAAACGACCTGTGGCCCTTGATTTTCAAGGGGTTAGGACCACCGTTTTGGGAATGGGCTTTAAGAGTTTTTCAGTTCATGGGGCCAAACAGGTGCCG
>Ga0181536_10004710_pt1 | contig 14331 bp, 15 predicted proteins | sample PEATcosm2014_Bin_41_FD_121105 | JGI IMG/M metagenome (GOLD analysis project Ga0181536, IMG submission 121105) | Peatland microbial communities from MTU Mesocosm Facility, Houghton, MI, USA - PEATcosm2014_Bin17_60_metaG | ecosystem: Environmental > Terrestrial > Soil > Wetlands > Peat | place... | reverse complement strand
ATAAGAAGGCGTCTCATGGTTGCAGTCCTTTGCATGCGGCCAAGAACAACGGCATGCCGTGCTTTGAAGCTTTCATCGCCTCTGGGGCGGCATAGTCGGCCGTAGTAAAGCGGAATAGTTAACAAGGAGTTAGGTTTCAGATGAAATCGTCCGGAAATCGCGCGGAAGGGGCGTAATTCCAAAGGGGGTCCCACGCGCGGCTGGGTTGACGCTACCTGGACGGCTGACGGCAGCCTGATCGTTTCATTGGCGGGCCGAGTATGGACCGGTGCGGCTGCCCGAGAATGCACGTAAGGAGCTGGCCATTCCGGCGTTGGCGCGATCGGAGACGGTCAGCGATCTGGCTGCCTGGCATGGGGTGAGCCACGCATTCGTCCGCCAGTAAACCCACAAGGTCCGCCGTGGTTGCCAGCTTCGCGCCAGGGCGCGAACATCCGCGGTCCGTCATGGGGTCGCCCAGGGACGGCCGCGCCGGCGGGAAGCCGGTTCGCCTGAATGGGTGTCGACGGGAATGATCTGTTGCTGAGCTGGATCGAAGATCAGGACGAAATCGCCGCTCTCGCGCGGAAGCAATTGTTCTTCATCGGCGGCGCGCCGCGCTCCGGCACCACCTGGGTGCAACAGATCCTCGATTTGCACCCCGAGGTGTCCTGCCGCGGCGAAGGCCTGTTCCAGAAGCAACTCGCCGAACCGCTGGAAGCGATGCTGCGGGGCCGCGGCGAGGCGTTGGCGGCGAAAAACACCGGGTTGTTCGGCCACACCGGCGGCTACCCCTTGCCGGCGGCGGCGGATGTGGAGTTCCTGCTCGGCACCGCCATCCTGCTGGCGCTGCGCCAGCAGAGCCGCGGCAAGACCTGCCGCGCCATTGGGGAAAAAACCCCGGAGAACGTGTTTTTCTTTCCTCGGCTGAAACAACTGTTTCCGAAGGCGAAATGTATCGCCATCGCCCGCGATCCGCGCGACGTGCTGACCTCGGCCTGGCATTTCTTCCACAAGCCGGTCGCCGGCGAGGACGAAACCGCGGCGAAGTTCGCCTTCATCCGGCTGGCGCTGCCGTCGCTGGATCAGGGCGCGCGGGCCACCATCGACCTCGCCGCGCGGCTGCCCGGGGATGTCATGACCATCACCTACGAGACGCTGCGCCGGACGCCCGAACTGATCGTGTCCAACATGTTCCGTTTTCTCAGCGTATCGGACGCGTCGGGCATCGTGGCCGATTGCGTCGCGCGCACGTCGTTCGCGGCGCTGACCGGCGGGCGCCAGGCGGGCGTCGAACAGAACGGCGCGTTCTTCCGCAAAGGCACGGTTGGCGACTGGCGCTCAACGCTGACGCCGGAGATGAATGAACTGGTGTTGCGGGAACTCGGTTGGATGTTTCCGCATTTTGGCTGGAAGCCGTGAGTGCGGCGCGTTGCCCCACGCGGCCCCGTCATCGCGAGCGAAGCGAAGCAATCTCCGGGTCTCCATGGATGGAGATTGCTTCGCTTCGCTCGCAATGACAGGGGGGCTTCGCTCGCGATGACAGGGGGGGAATGCCAGGGAGGTAAGTCGGAGCCGTAACCGTCGGCGGCCGGTGTTATCTTATGACCCCATCGGGATGTTCGCGGAAATACGCCGCGTCCTCCGGCTTCGCCTGAAACGACTTGTTGGTGGGCCAGTCCTTGCTTCGCGTCGACATGTCGTCGCCGTAGCGAACCCGGAACAACAAGGTCCGCTGGGGGCCGTTGACGTATTCGTGCAACTCGCCGCGCGGATGCACCACGAAGCTGCCGGGTTTGATATCGGCCTCGCCCGCCGGCGTGCGCATCACGCCGCCGCCCGAGAAGCAGAAGTAAATCTCCGTCGCGTTCGGGTGCAGATGGTTCGGGCTGACCTGGCCCGGGTCCCAACAGGCGACCGTCACGTCGCCCTCGCCCACCACGCCGAGATTTTTTTCCACGTGGCGCTCGGGGTTGAAGACCTGTTCGGCGCCGAGATCGAATACAAGCATGGTTTGCCCTCTCTGGTTGCCCGATCATCATAGCCGGTTGTCAGGCGGTTGCACGACTTGTACGGTCGGCCGCCAAACGGGAGGGACAACCATGTTCAAACGCGCGTTGTTCACGCTGTGCGTCGCGCCCGCGTTGCTGCTGGCCGCGGGGCTGGCCAAGGCGGGACCGAACGACATCCTGATCGGGCTCGACGCGAAGGTCACTTATGGCCCCGAGGGATCGGTCAATGGTCCGTCCGGCAAGGATGAAGTCCTGGTCATGGATATCTCGACGCCCGCGAAGCCGGTGATCCGCGCGCGGCTGCCGTTGATGAACTCGCTGCTCGGCCCGCCCACCAATCTGCAAATCACGCCGGACGGCAAACTGGGCCTGGTCGCCAACTCGGTGTTGAACACGCCGGATGCGACGGGCTTCACGGTGTCGCCGGACGAGCGGCTGTTCGTCATCGACCTGACCGCCACGCCGCCCAACCTGGCGGATACGCTGACGGTCGGAAAACAACCGTCCGGGCTGGCGATTTCCCACAAGGGCGACCTCGCGCTGGTCGCCAACCGGTTTGGCAAGAGCCTCTCCGTGCTGTCGATCGCGGGCGGCAAGGTGTCCGTGGTCGGCGAGGTCGCGGTGGAGCAGGAAGCCTCGGCGGTCGCCATCACGCCGGATGGCAAACGCGCGTTCGTCTGCCTGAACCTCGCCAATCGCGTGGGGGTGCTGGCGATCGATGGGCAAAAGGTCACCTATGACAAGACGCTGGATATTCCGGCGGCGTTCAACCCATATAATATCGACATCACACCGAACGGTAAATTCGCGATCGTATCGACTACCGGCGCCGGCAAGAACAACGGCGACACGATGGCGGTGATCGACGCCACCGGGCCGCATCCGCATACGGTCGCCGTCATGACCCCCGGCACCGGGCCGGAAGGCTTCGCCATTTCACCCGATGGCAAATGGGTCGCCGCGGCGCTGATCGGCGGGTCGGGCGCGAAACAGAGCGACTGGTTCAAGACCAAGGGTGGCGAACTGGCGCTGATGGCGCTCGATGCCAACACCGGCACGATGACGGTGAAATCGCGGGCGCCTCTGGGCGGGCTGCCCGAGGGCCTCGCGTTCAGTCCGAAAAGCGATTTTGTTTATGTCGGCAATTATTTCGATACCGATCTGCAGGTGTTTCGCACCCAGGGCGGCAATCTGAAGCAGGTTGGCCAGGCCATCAAACTCGGCGGCCAGCCCGCGTCGATGCGCGGCCTGGCGCATTGATCGCCGGGTCCTGATCGGCACGGCGTTGCGACCCGCGCGCCTGAGTCGGGCACGCCTCGTGCTGGGATTGTGGCTGGCGCTGCTGGCGCCGGTCTGGCCAGCCCGGGGGGCGCGGGTGGTGTCGCTCAATTTGTGCACGGACCAGTGGCTGGTGCTGCTGGCGCCGGAGCAGGTCGTCGGCCTGTCGCCGCTCGCCCGCGATCCGGCGCTGTCGTTCGTCGCGGCGGAGGCGGCCAGGCTGCCGATGGTCCACGCCTCGGCCGAGGCGGTGATGGAGCTTCACCCCGACCTCATCCTGGGCGCGCGCTTCGGCGCCCGCACCACGCTCGCCCTGCTGGAGCGGGCCGGGCTGCGCGTCGAACGGCTTGATCTGCCGGTGGATTTTCCCGGGATCCGGGCGGCGATCCGCGCCACCGCCGCGCTGTTGGGCGTGCCGGAACGAGCCGCGCCCCTGATCGCCGCGATGGACGCCGCGCTGCCGCCGCCTGGGCTATCCCCCGTTGGGCCTTCGGTCGAGGCACTGGTGTGGGAGCCGCGCGGCTGGACCGGGGGGCCGGGCGGGTTGATGGACGCGGTCGTGCGCGCGGCCGGGATGGTCAACACCGGCTCCGGCGGCCGGGTCGGGCTGGAGGCATTGCTGCGCCATCCGCCCGCCGTGCTGGTGCTGCCCGAGGCCGCGGCGGGTGCCTCGCTGGCGACCGAGATGTTGCGGCATCCGGCGGTGCGCGGCATCCCGGTCCGCACGATCCCGACCCCGCTGACGATCTGCCCAGGACCGTTCACGGCGGAGGCGGTGGCGCGGTTGGCGCGATGAGGGAGCCTCGCCGAACGACCGTGATTACGACAGGGAGGATGCCGGAATGAGCGTCTACTACATCGACTGCTCGCCCTTCATGCGCGCTCTGCTGACGCCGGAACTGGCGGCCCGCGTGCCGGGACTGATCGTGCATGGCGAGCCGGAATCCGCCGACGCGGTGGTCGAGCGGCTGCGCGAGGCGACGGTCGCGGTGAATGGCCACACGCCGATGCCGGCCGATCTGCTGCGGCGGTGTCCCGGCTTGCGCAGCGTGGTGTTTCTCGGCAGCGGGGCCAGCAGCTACATCGATGTCGAGGCGGCGGAGGCTCTGGGCATCGCGGTGCGCACCGTGCCGGGTTACGGCGATCGCACGGTGGCGGAGCATACGATGGCGTTGATGCTGGCCGCCTCGCGCCGGGTGGCGGAGATGGATCGGGCACTGCGCCGCGGCCATTGGGAGCCGCTGGAGGGCATGGACCTGGCGGGCAAGCGGCTCGGCGTGATCGGCACGGGCGGCATCGGTGCCACATTCATGCGGCTGGCGGACGGTTTCGGGATGGAGGTGGTGGCCTGGAACCGCTCGCCGCCTTCGGTGCCGCTGCCTGGGCGGCTGGTGGGGCTGGACGAGTTGCTGGAAACCTCGGACGTGGTGTCGCTGCATCTGGCGCTGAATGGCGGCACGCTTGGGTTTCTCGATGCGTCGCGGCTGGCGCGGCTGAGGCCAGGGGCCATCCTGGTCAACACGGCGCGCGGTGCGCTGATCGACGAGACGGCGCTGGTTACCGCGCTGGAGTCTGGGCGTCTGGGCTGGGCCGCGCTCGATGTGTTCACGGAGGAACCGCTGCCGGTGGGGCATCCACTGACGCGGCTGGCGAATGTCACGCTGACGGCGCACGCGGGGTATAAGACGCCGGAGGCCAGCCGGCGGTTGTTGGCGATGGGGATCGAGTTGGCGGCGCGGGATGTGGTGACGTTCGGCGGTGGGGGGTGATGGAAGCTTGCGCGCCCGCGTGTCGCGTAGCGGCCGCGCCGAGATGGGAGGCCAAAGCACGTCGACGCGATTGACTCGTTATGTGGCCACCGGCGGCCGATTTCCTCAGACGCTTTGCTGGCGATATCAACCCAAATTTCGGCGAGGTCTGCCTCTGCCGAATCCGTTCGCTCTGGCGGAGATCACCTTCTGGCTGCTGGGCGGGCTGGAGGACCGCGCGTTGTTCCACGTCGCATTGGCCGCGCCGCCGATCCTGTTGGGTGCGGCGCTGCTGCCGCGCCTCGGCCCAGGGCTGGACGCGCTGACCTTGGGCGAGGACACGGCGGCGTCGTTGGGCCAGCCGCCCGCGCGGACGCCGCGCCGCGCCGCGATCGGCGGCGGCATCGGCTTCGTTGGCCTTTTGGTGCCGCATCTGCTGCCGCGGCGGGTCGGGCAGCGTATTTCCTCTCTGAAAACGCACCAATTCGTGTTACGGTTTGGTTGTGGAACGCGACGACGCCATCGCCAGGCTAAGAGAGCACGAGGCCGAGTTGAAGCGGCTCGGTGTCGAGCACCTGTATTTGTTCGGCTCGACTGCCCGAGGCGAGGCGCGTGAGGACTCTGATGTCGATTTGTTTTTCGATCACCCCGAGGGTTCGCTTGGACTTTATGAATTGATGGATGTGAAGGAAGCCGCCAGCCGAATTCTCGGGCGTAAAGCTGACATCATGACCAGGCGCAGCCTGCACCGGGTCCTGCGGGACAAGATCGAAGCCTCGGCCCGCCAGGTGTTCTGATGGCGGAGGCTTCGCCAGTCGCTCGCCTGACCGATATCGTCGATGCGATTGAGTTGATCCGTGGCGAGATGGAAGGTGTGACGCTGCGGGCGTTCGAGCCCGACCGGCGCAAGCGATGGTTGGTCGAGCGCGGGATCGAGATCATTTCCGAGGCAAGCCGCCGCTTGCCCGACGCGATGAAAGCCCGGCATCCCGGCATTCCATGGCCTAAGGTCGCGGGCATCGGCAACATCCCGCGCCATGGGTATGAGAATGTCGCGCACGACGTGCTGTGGCACGTCGTGCGTGACGACCTACCCGCTTTGGAAACGGTTTGCCGAGCGGAGTTGGCTTCTGAGCAAGTCCGGTCACAGCGATTGCCGCCATGACCGTCAAGGAAATGGGGGCTGCCGTGAACGCGGTGGCTGTTTTGCGTCAATAATATTATCCAAATGCCGCATAAGACCATATATGGTAACTCAGCGCGGGGGTGTTGTGATCGAGCCAAACCGCTCATTCCAAAGTTATTTTCCTCAGGCTTTCCGGAAAGGGAGCTGCATGCGGCTGCGGCGGCAACCCTGTGCCTAATGGTGGGACTGACGAGCTATTGCCGTGTGTCTCGTTGAGCGGGAAGACGGTAGGCAATGGCAACGTCAGACTGGTTGCGTAGACCTCAAAATCTCCGCTGATGGTCGCCAGAACTTTTTGGGCAAAAGCGACGGGGTCAAGGTGAAAGACAATATTCTCCGGATCGCCTCTGTTCACTACGACCGGCTTATTCAGGTCGCGAACAAGGCAGATGCCAGGACCGTTGAAGGTGCCACGATGAAGCAGGCCGTGGCGACACAGTTTCCAGAACGTCCTGGTTTCATCTCTCTGACCCTGAAGGTCCGGAAATAGCCCCTCGAGTGCAACGTAGAACTGCTGTTTGTATCCCTCGGTCCCGATATTCTCTTTCTGCCGCAGATACCTCTCAAGCAGAGGGAGCGTCACCATGACGATGATGAATCCGAACTGCTCGACCTTGGGATACAAGCACTCCAAGGGCCGAACGAACCAAGCCTCAAAGTTCTCCCGATCAGTTTGCATTAACTTATGACCTCTCGGCGTGCCGCATCATCCGGGCGAAGAGGCGCGCGGGCAAGCTGCGCGTCAAGGGTCGCCGCGGCGCGTATCTGGCCGTGTTTTATGCCTCAATGATTCACAAGCCCTTGTTTAGCGGGATCACGAATTTGGGCTGGCGGGACCTTCCTAACCAACGGCACCATGCAAAGGTAGCGCGGTGCCAACAGGCGGCTGGGTGTCAGCCGTGTAGATGGACACACCGCCCGCTGATGTTTTTTCCACGGTAAACGCCGACGTGGTCGTCAGACGCAGGTGATCGATGATCCTGCCGCCGCTATAGATCGACAGCATATCGTTTTTGTAGGTGTAGCTGTCGGCCTTTGCCAGATTGTTGAGATCAATGACACCCGCAGTCAGGTCTGCATTCGCGAGGAATCGTGTTGGCTCGTTGAGCGACAATGTGCCCGCATCGATGTCTACCGTGATCCCATGCGCCACGGAATTCGTGAATGTCAGAGAGCCGGCATCGTCAAAGGTGCCCATACCAATCGTCGATGCATTGACGGCGATTGTGGCGCCCGAACCCTCGCCCGCACTCCCGATAAGCCGCAGGGCGCCGCCAGCGCTATTGACGGTGACCGAATCGCCATAGACTGGATTGGGCGCCGGCCCCGCCGTAGTAAGATTGTCGAGCGTCAGATTGCCATGACCGATATTGATGGTTTGCGTGGTATAGGCGGCGAGCGTGTCGCCGGTTATTGTTGCGCCACCGGTCAGATTGATCGTCGTGGACTGCGGGATAACAATCACGCCTTGTTCTAAAGTGGCCAGATTAAGCGTGGCATCGTGGCTGAGATTGATGGTGACGATGCTGTGGGTCGGCACGGAACCGGCGATCAGTGTGTCGCCTGCGAGATCGTTACCAGCCACATTGATGGTGCCATTCGGCGGCACGGCGTCGAGCGAACCGGTGATATACAGAGTGTCGCCCGGCTGCGGCACCGCATTCGGCGACCAGTCTAGCGGATTGTTCGCATTGTTGTTGCCGCCGCCAATCCATATAAGTGTGGTCACGGCCTCTGCTCCACAATGAACCGCCCACCTGTGAACCGCAGACTCTTTGACCGTCATTGATCTGGATCAATCACCTCGTCTTATGGTCGCGTGACCTCGGAACAATAGGCTGACAGCAACGGAAACTCAGGTAAGGTGCGATGTGGCGAATTGTGGCCAAACCCCGGGTAGATGCGCGCACGCCCTTCCTATATCTAGGAGGTGGGCGGCGTCCGGGCAAATGCTCGTGTCGGTGTCGTATAAGGCCCATTATGGTAAGTCGTATTCCTTTAAGTGCGTTATTTCGCGACCGCTATCGCTAAGACTATCACCGAAAGGAACAACGAAAACAAGATCATAAAGGTAATTGCCAGTATTTTCCATCTTCTGCGCCGACGTTCCAATGTCAGAATAAGGCCTCGGACCTCGTCCGGTATCGCTTTGGCCATCTCCGAAATCTCAATGTCGTCGCTAGCACCGGTATCTTCGAAATCTGCGGTATCGGCTTCCTCTTCTGTTTCGGTTTCATCATAATAGGGCACAACTTCCCTGGGATCAGTCGGTATCGGTATGAGTTGTTGCTGCCTCTGAAACCAGTTATTCCTTCGGGCCGGTGCAGATACGGCAGATGCAGCGGACGCGGGCGCCGATTTGGCGTAGGGCGCCATTGCGCTATTCTTCGGCTTCGGCGCCGGCGGAGGAGCAACCGGCCTCGGAGGCAGAGCGACGCGAGCCGGCGCAGCGGGCTTAACCTTCGGAGTTGGCGGACCGGCAGTATGTTGTTGAAGAAATCTCCCTTTTTCATTGTAGGTATATATCGTAGCGCCTCTCCGGATGCTGAAAGTTGAAGGTGTATAACCTTTCAAACCATCGGAGGCGTACGTGCCGCCGGCCGGCATGGTTACCAAGCACCGCCCGTGCGCACCATAAACGTAAACCATACCGCCTCTCTCGACGGCGAGTTCTATTTTTTCATTTGCCATAAGCCCAACCTCTGTTTTTGTGTTTGTGTGAGGCTCAGGCGCGCCTCTTAGGCTCACGTCGCCTCGCGTTGCAAAGCGCGGTAAATGGTCGCGCGGCTCACGCCTATCATCTTCGCGGCTTGGGTCGGTGTCGTGCCTTGGTCGATCAGCTTCCGTGCATGGGCAAGCCGGTCGGGCGTGAGTTTCGCCTTGCGCCCAAACTTCACGCCTCGGCGCTGTGCGGCCTTAACGCCCGCGCGCGTGCGTTCGGCGATCAATGACCGTTCCAGCTCAGCCAGCACACCAATCATCTGCCACATGGCGCGGCCGGTCGGCGTCTCGGTGTCGATAGCCTCAGTGAGGGATACGAATATGATACCCTGCTTTTTGAAGTCGTCCAGCATGGCGATGAGATCGCGCAAGCTGCGGCCAAGCCGGTCGAGCTTCCACACGATGAGTGTGTCGCCGGTGTGCAAGGCTTTCAGGCAACGGGTAAGGGCAGGGCGCTTGACGTGAGCGCCGGTCACCTCGTCCTTGAACACGGTTTTGCATCCGGCCTTCTTCAGCGCGGTAAGCTGGATGGCCGGATTCTGGTCTTCGGTGCTGACGCGGGCATAGCCGTATTTCATGCCTTTATGATGAGACTGATTTATGCGACGCGCAAGCCCTTGTTTTCATAGGGCTAACTTTTCGTCTCAAAGCTTACCCTTTGCGGGATGGCGCGCGGTTTGCGACATACGATGACAACGACGTGATCGATGTCGGTGGATCTGAGGGTCGAGATCATCGCCGTATCCGTGAGGCCAAGCGCTAACGGGCGGCCAATAGCTGCCTCCCTCGCTCAACGATGCGGGCCGCGTCGAGGTAATCGTTGATGAGGCTCTTGGCGACGGCGAGCGTGATCAGCGGCGGGGCGTCGGTGACGATAAGCCTGACGTCAACCGCCATGACGCAACCGCGGCTGGAGAATGTCCCGCGCCCGCGCGACAGCGGCTTCATGCGCCGGTGTCGCGGCCGGCTTCGGGAAGTCGAGTTCGTTCCGCGCCAGGGCGATCACCAGATCGGCATAATCGTGCATCCCGGTACGGTTGATCGTTTCGCGCGTGCCGAGACGGCCGGCCGCGTAGGCGCGCAACGTGTCGATCTGATCCGGAGCAAGTTCGATGGACATGGTTTGTTCCAGCGCACTGCCTGCCCGGGGGTCAGGCGCATGGGACATTATCATATATTGGGGCGCCGACTGTATACCCGGTTCGCGCGATCGCATCGGTGCGCGCAGGCACGGGATAGCGGAGTCTTGAATGCGCTCGCGAGCACTCGGAATCACCGCCCCGTGACCATCACGCTCCGCCTCGCCCTCCTGCTCGCCTGCGTCGCCGCCGTCTCGCTGCTGATCGGCGACGGCTTCATCGGTCCCGCCGAGCCGTTGATCCTCACCCAGATCCGCCTCCCGCGCACAATCCTGGCCATCCTGATCGGCGGCTCGCTCGGCCTGTCCGGCGCGGTGCTGCAGGGCGCCCTGCGCAATCCGCTCGCCGATCCTGGGCTGCTCGGCATCACCCCGGCCGCCAGTCTGGGGGCGATGATCGCCTTCTACTGGGGAATCGCGAGCCAGTTCGCCCCCGCCCTGCCGCTCGGCGGCCTGCTCGGCGCCGGGATCGGGCTGAGCTGCCTGCTGGGCATCGGCGGTCGCCACCTGTCCGGCCCGTCGCTGATCCTGGCGGGCGTCGCCCTCTCCGCGCTATCCGGGGCGCTGATGTCGCTCGCCCTCACCCTGGCGCCGAATCCGTTCGCTCTGGCGGAGATCACCTTCTGGCTGCTGGGCGGGCTGGAGGACCGCGCGTTGTCCCACGTCGCACTGGCCGCGCCGCCGATCCTGTTGGGCGTGGCGCTGCTGCTGCGCCTCGGCCCAGGGCTGGACGCGCTGACGTTGGGCGAGGACACGGCGGCGTCGTTGGGCCAGCCGCCCGCGCGGACGCTGCGCCGCGCCGCGATCGGCTGCGCCCTGGCGGCGGGGGCGAGCGCGGCGGTCGCCGGCGGGATCGGCTTCGTCGGCCTCGTGGTGCCGCATCTGCTGCGCCCCTGGCTCGGCCAGCGGCCGGCGGCGCTGCTGGTCCCGTCGCTGCTGACCGGAGCCATCCTGCTGACGGTGGCCGACATGCTGGTGCGGGTGACGCCGCTGGTGCTGCCGGTCTCGGCGGCGCCGCCGCTGGGGGTGCTGACGGCCCTGCTGGGCGCCCCGTTCCTGGTCCGCATCGCGCGCCGGATGACGCCATGACCGGCCTCGACCGGTTCAGCCTCACTCTGGGCGGCCGGCCGGTGCTGCACGACATCACGCTGCGGCCGGAGCGCGGCGCGCTGCTGGCGCTGTGCGGGCCGAATGGCGCCGGCAAGACCTCGATCCTGCGGGCGCTGGCGGGCCTCGTCGCGGGTGGCCGGTCAGACGGCGCCGCGGGGGCCGCCAGATCGGGAGCCGCGCCCGCGCCCGATCCGCGCCGGGTCGCCTATCTGCCGCAGAACGCTCATGCCACCTGGCCGCTGACCGTCGGGCAGATCGTTACACTTGGTCGCATTCCGCACGGTGACACCGCCGCCGGGCCGGTCGAGAATGCTCTGCTGCGATGCGGCATCGAGGCATTGCGCGACGCCCGGATCGACCGCATCTCCGGAGGTGAGGCGCGGCGCGCGATGCTCGCCCGCGTTTTCGCCACCGAGCCCGAGATGTTCCTGTTGGACGAACCCACCGCCGACCTCGATCCCGCCGCGAGCCACGCCATCCTGCGCCTGTTGCGCGAGACGGCGGAGGCGGGTGCGGCCGTGGTCGTGGTCCTGCACGCGGTCGAGCTGGCCGCCGAATACGCGCACCGGGTGGTGCTGGTGGAGCGGGGCCGGATCGTCGCCGATCGGCCCGCCGCCGGCGTGCTGGAGGAAGCGGCCGCGTTGTTCGGGATGCGGGCCGGTATCGGCCCCCGGCTGTTGCCCCCCGCATGAGCCGCCGTGAGCCACCAGCCCCGCGCGCCGGCTTGGCTTCGCCGGGGATTTCCGACCGGATCCCGCCCGGCCGAGAGCCGCGCCCCGCGATGATCGGATCGTCTGAGGCACCCCGGCACCGGCCGCTCGCGACCTGGTCCGGGGATCGGCCGGGCCAGCCGCCGATCCGGTGCGATGCGTTGGCGGGTCCCCCGGTCGATGCCCCGCGCCAGCCGCGGGCGGGCGATGACGTTGGACGCGAGCCGGGGGGTGACGTTGGCAGCCGGTCAGGGGGCGCCGTTAGAACCCAGCCGACGGATGACCCTGGAACCCGGCCGACAGGCAACGCCGCAAGCCCGCCGGCGGATGACGCCGACCGCACGCGCCGCGGTAACGTGGGTCTCTCCGGGCGCGGCCTGATCATCACGCTATTGGTCTCGCTCGGCCTGCACGCGGCCGCCGTGACCGCGGTGCTGCTGTTGCTGCGCGGCGGCGTGCCGGTGGTGGATACCCCGGATAAGCCCACCGAGGTCGAGTTGGTGATGGAGGAACACAAGGGCGATCTGGTCCCCACTTCCAGTCCGGCCCCATCGCCGCCGGCGCCGCCCGCCACCTCCGCCGCGACACCGGCGCGGGATGCGGCCAAACCGACCGAAGCCAAGGCCGCATCCACCTCCGCCGAGACACCGGCGCGGGACGCGGCCAAACCGACCGAAGCCAAGGCCGCATCGCCCCCTGCTGAGGCGCCGGTCGAGGCTCAGCCGGATGCGCCGGAGCAGACGGCGGTGCCGGCCAGGGCCTCGGACCCGGCGCCGGCCGCGGCCGCGACACCGGCTCAGGAGGCGACACGCGCGCCGGAACCGGCGCCTCCCGCCGCGCCACCAACTCCGACGATCACGCTGAGCGGCACCGACAGTCCCAGCGACGCGCGGGCGTTCGGGGACCGGATCCTTCCCGCCGCGCCGGACGCGGTGTTTCACAACCGCCCGCCCGAATACCCGGAGGAGGCCGCGCTGAACGGCGAGCACGGCACCGTGGTGGTGGTGGTGCACGTCTCGCCCGCCGGCCGGGCGGCTGGCGTGGACCTGGTGCGCAGCTCGGGCTACGTGCTGCTGGACCGCGCGGCGAGCGAGGCGGTGCTGCGCTGGCGGTTCCTGCCGGCGGTCAAGGATGGGCATCCAGTGGCGTCGGACATGACGATGGGGTTCGTCTTCGACAACCAATGAGAGAGGCGGCCATGGTGCGGATCGACCGGGTGGTGACGCGCGGCGGCGATGGCGGGATGACGTCGCTCGGGGACGGCTCGCGGTTGCGCAAGGACACGCCCAGGATCGAGGCGATCGGGGCGGTGGATGAGGCGAACGCGGCGATCGGGTGGCTGCGGGCGGCGGCCTCGGGCGGCCCCGATTGGGCGGCGGCGGACGCGATGCTGGCCCGCGTGCAGAACGACCTGTTCGATGTCGGCGCCGATTTGTGCGTGCCGGGCGAGGGCGGCGACCGGTTGCGGCTGACCGAGGTCCCGGTGACGCGGCTGGAGGCGGAGATCGAGACGATGAACGCGGCGTTGCCCGTGTTGACCAGTTTCATCCTGCCGGGCGGCTCCGAGGCGGCGGCGCGGGCGCACATGGCCCGGGTGATCGTGCGGCGCGCGGAACGGTGTCTGGTGGCGGCCGAGGGATTAAATCCGCTATTGCAACGGTATCTGAACCGGCTGTCGGATCATTTGTTCGTGTTGTCCCGGGTGTTGAATGACAACGGCGCGGCGGACGTGTTGTGGCGGCCGGGGGCGAACGGGTAACCGTCCGGCGGATTGTTCGATCGGGTCACGCCGGCGCGGACGGCGGCCCGCCGTCGCGGCCTGAACGCGGACGCCGCGGCACGGCATTGACGCGCCTGGCCCACCGCTCGTGATGGCCCTCGACGCGTGATCGCCCACCGCGCGTGATGGCCCGCCGCGTGCCTCACCATTCCTTTTCGAAATAGTAACGGCGAATCCCGCCTCCCACGGTCTTGTTGCTGACCTCGACCGCGGCTTCCTGCCGCACCAGCCGATACCCCGCGTTCCGGTACAGTTCCAGCGCCGCCGGCTGCAGTTCCGACGTGCTCAGTTCAAGCCGCCGCGCACCCAGCCGCCGGCATTCCGCCTCGGCGAACCGTAGCATCGACCGGCCGATCCCACCGCGCCGCGCCGCCGGATCGACATACATCCGGCGCAGCTCCATCGCGTCAGCCGCGGCCCGCTCGAGGCCGAACGTGCCGGCGACGGCCCCCGCTCGGAGGGCGACCCAGAAGCCGCCGCCCCGTTCGGCGTAGTAGTCGGCGACCCGGTCCATCTCCTCGGTCAGCGCGCGGGCGATGTAGGCTTCGAACGCGTCGCGCCCGCCGGGGGGAGCCAATTGCCGGTTCACCAGGACGAACAAGTCCCGGACAGCGGTCGCGTCCCGGTCCTGGAACGGGCGGATCGTGATCCCGGCGCTCAGGGCCGTTT
>Ga0181536_10004708_pt1 | contig 14333 bp, 12 predicted proteins | sample PEATcosm2014_Bin_41_FD_121105 | JGI IMG/M metagenome (GOLD analysis project Ga0181536, IMG submission 121105) | Peatland microbial communities from MTU Mesocosm Facility, Houghton, MI, USA - PEATcosm2014_Bin17_60_metaG | ecosystem: Environmental > Terrestrial > Soil > Wetlands > Peat | place... | reverse complement strand
ATGTCCTGGGGATGGACGGTCTGGCCTTCCACCAAATGCACCGGTTGCTGCGGTTCGATTCGCATCTGTTTCCCAAACCGACCAAGCGCGCGTCGTTCTGGCCGGGCCATCATTCCGCGTTCGCCGAACTCGACCAGAAGTTCCAAACGGAAGCCTTGCCCAAGCTCTGAGCGCTCGGTTCTTGGCCGGCTGGTTGAGCATGGCCTTGGCCAGAGCAACCCGCGCCTGCTCGCCCGATGACAGCATCCCGCCCTTCACATTCCGAAACTTTTCGAGAACGAAATGGCAAATCACAGTATTGATGAGGCTGGGTTTGTTAGTGCCAATTAGTGCCAAAAAAATTGCGGCGGGGTGCGATTTCGTGCGACAACGCGAAAAAAAGGACTTGCGCAAGTTGCACGGGGCTGCAAGGTTACGCAAGGCGCGGAAGAAAAGTGGTGGGTTCGATTCCCTTCACCCGCTACATCGTCGATAATCAACGACTTACGCAAGAAACACCCCAACAGTAACAACAATCCGATCTTCTTGAGGGTCGTTCGCCGAGGTGAAAAACGCATAGTTCTGTTTGACTGTTCGCAAATTGGTGCGCCGGCGCAATGCGAGAAGAACATTGTCGCGGTGCGAGCAAAATTTCACAGTGGGCAAGCAAAGTTGCACACTGTGCGCTCAAAGTTGCACTGGGCTGGGTGCGCCGCCCTTTGGCCCCTGGGCCTTCCGGGGAGGGGGGAAGGCCCAGGGGCCAAAGGGCGGGGGGGGGGAGGCGCTGTCAAGTATGATGCGGTGGATTAGTTATCATGCTTCCATGAAAAAAAATATCTCAACTCCTCAAGCGCCTCTGCGCTCCGTTCGTTCGCGACGTCTTGCAGCAATTCCGCAACGGCCTCTGCTCGGCCGCGCAAGCCGCCGCTGAATTGCAGGTCTCCAAACGCAGGCTCTATCAGCTTTTTCACAGCTACCTCAAAAGCGGTGGGCCAGCGCCAAGCCCAACAATGGTCGCCCCGACTCTCCGGAGGCGTGCGATCTTCGGCTTGGCCCAAGGCCGTCCAAGACTTGGTCGTGCGGTTGCTCAAGGCCAAACCGCCGTGCTCTTATAGCCTGGTCTCATCGGAGTGCTTGCGCCGCTTGGGCCACAAGGTCGACCGCGCTACCGTGCGCCGCTTCGCCCTGCAAAACAACCTGGCCCCCCAAAGACCGCCCCGCAAACGGCCGCCTGGGCGCCGCTGGCAAACCCAGAAAGTCGGCCAACTTTGGCAGTACGATGCTTCGCCCCATCGCTGGTTTGTGGGCCAGGATTGGCAACCCTCCCTCCTGCATTTGATGGACGATCCCAGCCGCGTTATTGTCGCCGCCAAGCTCTCCGAGCGGGAGACGCTCCTGGCTCATCTGGATTTCTTGAGTCAGGCCCTCCAAGCCACCGGCTTGCCCTTGTGCCTCTATGTCGACTTCCACAGCTTCTTCTTCACTCATGTGCCGGACCACCATACGCCGTTGGCCGATAGCCTGCGCTTTTACGGTGTCTCTTTGCGTTTTGCCCCGACGCCTCAGGCCAAGGGAAAAATCGAGCGCGGTCACCAGTTCTGGCAAAAACGCTTTCCCGCCCTGCTGGCGGCCGACGCCATCACCACCTTGGCCGAAGCCAACCCTTTGCTGGACGTGCTGCGCCGCCACCATAACACCATGGAAAAGCACCGCGAAATCCGTTGCACCCCTCAAGCCGCTTGGAATCTGGCCAAAAAAGAAAGCCGCTGGGCCTTGCGACCCGCTCCCGCCTGTCCGTGGTGGCCTTTACGTCTTCAGCCAGCGCACCCGCATCCGGGTCGGCGACGATGGGCGGGTAGCGGTCGGAACCCAACGCCTCTCGGTGGACGCGCCGCCCCGGAGCAAAGTCATCCACTGCCAGCACCCCAACGGCGACGTCACCGTTCTTCAGCAGGCGCCGGACCCGGAAAAAATGCCGGTCGTCCTCCTCAGCACCCGTCTCTGTTAGTCATATATAATAAGTGCAATTTTGATCGCACACAAAAGTGCAATTTTGAATGCACCACGACAGGGTGGTGATACCTTCTTGCAATTTGCGCCAACGCGCATACAATTGCCGAGAATTTGTTTTCAAAATGAAGATTCTGGTTGAACACACCAGCGAGCTGCCAGGAATGAGAGTTCAATACCAACGCGCAGGCGCCACACGCCCGGGGGAGAGTGGATGACAAACAGATTTGATCCATCGAGGCGACGGGCAATTCAGTTGCTTGTCACCGGCACGGCGGTTCTCAGTGTGCAGAGGTTCCTGTTCGGCACGGCGTCCTCGTCCCCCTCGCCCGTCCTCGCACCGGCGAAAGACATGAGCCTGTAGAATCGCGGGCGCATAGACTCTTTTAGACCGAATTGCCGCCTGAATTTAATCGCAAACTCGTCCAACTTCTGGCAATAACTGAGAGTAAACTGCGAGAGGATGTTGATGAACCGGCAGAGTTGGACTTTCGTTGCGATTCTTTTGGCGGCGCTATCCGTCGCGGTGGGCCTCATGGAACATCGCGCCATCGCGGCGCAATCAGCCCTCGCGCAGACTTCCCCCGCAGCCTCAACTACTTTTCCCGGGCACGTTCCGATTGACCTGGCGCGCTCGGAGGCGCCGCTGTTTGACGATCCGGTCTATCATGGGGCGTCGGATCCGTTCGTGATCTGGAACCCGGTGAAGAAAGCCTGGTTCCTGTATTACACGCAGCGGCGGGCAACGATGCCCAACGCCAATGGGGTGGATTGGGTGCATGGCAGCGCCATTGCCATTGCGACGTCGGAGGATGGGTTCACCTGGAAGTATCTGGGGACATGCCAGGGAGATCACGATTTGTCGGAGCCACTGAAGGCGGCGGGGAAGGGGCCTGAGCCGGGCTTGACGTGGTGGGCGCCGTGCCTTCTCTACGAGAACAAGATGTTTCAAGTGGCGGAGCTGGAGTTGGGTGCGGACAGCAAGGTGGTTTGCAATCGGAACAAGTATGCGAACAAGGAGTCGTTTCAGCAGGAAAACATGGCGCGGATGACCCAAGCCAAACAGTGGGCGCTGGCTTTCATCATGTTCGCCGATGCTCACGGAAACCAACTGCCGAAGAATCTTGAACAGGCGATAAACTATGTCCCGGGTCTTTCGGAATCGAATTGGGAGATTGTGTCGGGCGGCAACTTCAGCAGGTCTGTCAAACCGGGCCAAACCATTTTGCTCAGGGAAAAAGACCGAGACAGTTTCCCGATGGCCCATTCTTCAGAGTCTATGCCTTTATGGACGGGCACGCGGTACTGATCAGCTCGCCCGAGGACGATTTCGCGGCGTTGGAGAAACAGCGCGGCTATTTGGTTCAGTCGCCAGAGAATTGAACTTTAATAGGTGGGGTGGTGTTGTTGCTCCCCGCGTTTAACACGGCGTGTCCGACAGCTTGGCCCCCGCCCGCTATTTCTTCAAGTGCCCGGAAACCAGCTTGGTCATCTCAAACATGCTGACCTGCTTCTTGCCGTTGAACACAGCCTTCAAGTTCTCGTCGGTGTTGATCAGGGTCCGCTTTTTGGCGTCCTGCAACCCGTTCTTGCGGATATAGGCCCAGAGCTTTTTCGTCAACTCGGTCCGGGGAAGTGGGTTTTCGCCAATCACTTTGGCGAGGGTCTCGTCCGGCGTGACCGGCTTCATGAATGCTGCGTTGGGTGTTCGTTTTGCTGCTTTAGGTGTTTTAGCCATGTCCTTGATATGCCAGTTTGCCGGGGAGAATGCCATCTCAAGTCTCCGCCGAGGGCGCGACTTTCATCGCCAGAATATATCCTGAATCCGGCTCGCTGCCAGCCGATGACAATCTCTAGCTGGAAAATCATCAATGGAGTTTCCCACCTGGACCAAGCTCTCTTCAACATCACCCAGAAACACCGATCCCAGCGGCGGAGCTTTGGCTTGGGCATTGGCCGTTTGAGGACGATGATCTGGTGCCGCAGCGCCAGAACTTCCAACGCGAGTTCGTGCCGAGGTCGGAGCAGAGACCAAGGGTAGATCAGCACCATTCGGAAGAATTCAAACATACCACCAGCATTGGCTGGCAAATCCCCGTCAATCAATCATTTCAATTCTCGACCTAATTTCTGCCACCCACAGGCGATAAGCAACGCAACCAAAGACCAGCAACTGACCACGCTGGTTCATTCGCTTGGATTGGTAGCCCGCTTCAATCCCATTTTCCTGATTTGTGCAGTCAATGTGCCGGGCTGTATGCCCAGAAGTTCCGCCGCTCCGTTCGGACCTTTGATTCTCCAGTCTGCCTTCTCCAAAACCATAACCAGGTTGTCGCGTTCGTGTTGGCGGATTTCGGCTTCCGTCATGAACTGCTCTCCGGTTGTGCTTTCAACGCGAGGTTTGACAGAAGAAACAACCGGCTGTGTGTGACCGGTTGGGATATCAAACGTCAGTGCTGCCCCGCGAGCCAGGATGACGGCGCGCTCGACCCCGTTGCGCAATTCACGGATGTTTCTGTGACTTTATCCAGATGAGACGCTCAACGACCATTGCGCCCATTGGGTCAATCGCGTGGACCACGACGTTGTGCGGCTGGCTGATGTAGCCCATTCTGAAGCAGATAAGCTGAAATTCGCATAGCTCTTAATTGATGTTATTGCCGAACAATGAATCCTTAATCATTCCTCACGGCAATTCCAGCATGTAGAATTCTTGCGGCTGGCCGGGAACTGGCGGGTTGGTGAAATTAAAATTGCCGTCGCTGTCAAATTGGTTGGTGAGCAGCGGTGTCCAGTCGGAAATCGGCATGGTGAGGTTGGTCGAGGCCAGCAGGTAATAATTGGCGCCGGCCACGCCGCCCGTTCCGGCGAGAACCAGGCCGTTTGGCAAAAGTGAACACGCGCCAATGGCCGGCACGCCGACAACCACGACGGACAATGCGCCGGCGGTGTTCAGGGCGTTAGTGTTCCAGCCCAGCCCCGCCGGCAGGGGCGGAAGAAGCACATTCGCAAAGGCCCCGGCGTAATTCCCCGCGCTGAAGAATTTGAAACTGTCGCCCGCCGCCAAAGCCGCCGCCGCGATATTAGTCACGCTCAATGTGCCGCCGGCGGCCAGGGTGCCGGAAACCTTCGCCGCGTCATTGGTGAGGGGGGAATGCTGGACTTGCACAACCGTGGTGCTGCCGGCCGCCAGGGTCAAGTTGTTGTTGATGGTCAGGGCGCCAAGTGGATTGCCCGGCGCCAGCGTGCCGCCGGAATTGACCGTGACCGCGCCGGAAATAACGCCAGCGCCGCCAAGCGTGGCGCTACTGGTCACGGTCACCGAACCCGCACCGGTACCGCTGCCAGCCGAGTTGTTGGCCAGCAGGGTGCCGGCACTGATCGTTGTGCCGCCAGCGTAAGTGTTGGCTGCGCTCAAGGTCAACACTCCCGCGCCGGTCTTGGTCAATCCACCCACGCCCGACAAAGCGCCGCCGAGGGAAATGTCACGCGCCAGCCTCGAAGTATCCGCCGCCTGGAAGGTCGTGTTGGCATTCAGAGTGATGGGAGCCGAGGACGACCAGTTGGCGATGGCTCCAACTGTGGCCGTTCCCAGCGAGGCATAGACTGTCGTGCCGGGTTGATTGATCACAAGCCCCACGCCACCCAGATAAAGCGTCGCGCCGTTGGAGACGACCAGCCAACTGGTGGCACCGGCGGCGTTGACTTGATTGAGCGTGATGCCGGTGAGGGTGACCACGGAGGTTGCGCCGCTGATGTTGGCCCCGTTGGCGCCGCCAGAGGCCGTGTTCAGCAGCAGGCCGTCCGTCCCCATGTAAGTCAGGGAACCGCCCGTCATGGTCAGGAATCCGCCGCGTGTGCTGGTGCTGTTGCCGATCTTGAACGCGCCGGATGAGGAAGCATTGCCAATCGTCAGCGAACCTCCGGTCATATTCATATTCGCGCCGGAGCCGGTGTTCTGAATGATGACGCTGGTGGCGGTGACGGTTCCATTGTTGATGATCAGGCCGCTTGTCGTGCTTGGCCCGGTGCCTTCCAAGTCCTTATAGTCAATCAAAGCACCCAAGGCCACGGAGCCGGTGGTGTTGATGGTAAAAAGCCCGGACGTGTCGCCCGTGCCTCCGAGATTCACATTGGTGAAGAGCGCGGATCCCGACCCGGTCAAGGAGGCGCTGTCGCCGGTGGAGTTTGGCTCCGGGGCGACGTTCAGAGTGTTGGCTGTGACCGTTCCGCCGGTCACACTCAAAGAAACGCCAGTCGCCCCATTGCCAATGGTAATAGTGCTGTTGGGGGCATTGATTGATCCTCCGGAAACGGTCACGTTCCCGGTGAGAACCGTCGTGTTGCCGGTGTATGTGTTGATGCCACCCAAGGTCACGGGGCCGTTGAGCGTGACGCCATTGGTCGCCCCGGAGATATTGCCCGACAGGGTGAACGTGTTGGTGGAAGCATTGGTGACCAGCAAGCCGCCGTTGACGGCCATCGGCGCGGAAATTGTGTCACCCTTGCTCGTGGACAACTGCTGGAGCAAGGCCGTGCCGGGCGTGTTGTCCAAGGTGAGGGTTCCCCCGTTGCCAGTGACGTTGAACGACGCCGCATCACTCGGAGAACCGATGTTCATCGCGCCAATGGTGATGGCCTGATTGAGGTCGATGGTCTGGTTGGCGGCGATGGCGGAATTGATGGTAACAACGGCCTGGGTGCTGTTGGGAAAGACGCCGTTGGCCCAATTGCCGCCGACGTTCCAGCTTTGGGGCGAGGCGGTGATCGTGTTGATCCAATTGCCCGCGGGGACGAGCGAGGGCGTCGCACTGGCCTGCGCCGAGAGCGAACTTTGGCCATAAGGGCCGAGGGCATAAACGACGTAATAGTAGGTGGTGCCGTTGACCAGCCCGGTGTTCAAATAATTGGTGGCCGCCATGGTGAGAATCGTCGTGTACGGCCCGCCGCTGGTGGTGGAGCTTTGCAGCACGTAATTGGTCGCGCCGGCTGAAGCTGTCCAAATCAACGAAACCGCCGCGTTGCTGGCCACGGCGGTCAGGCTGGGCGTGGCCGGTCCGATGCTGACGCTCACCGGCGCGGAATTGGTGCTGATGCCCGCGAGGCTGGCCGAGGCGACTTCATAGTAATAGATCGTGTTGTTGGACAGAGGCCCGTCGGTGAAGAAACTGAGCCACGCCGGATAATCCACCGCGGTATAAGGGCCGGAAATGGAGGTGGCGCGCTGGAGAACATAACTGGAGGCATAGTTGGCGGGGTTCCAGGAAAGGGTGACGAGGTTGGAGACACCCAAAGTTGCCCCAAGACCGGTGGGGGTCGCCGGAATCAGCGGCTCGGGGGTGGCGCTGACTTCGGCGGAATTCGCGCTCTGCCCGTTCGCGTTGGCCGCGCTGATGATATACAAGTAAACCACGCCATTGGCCAGACCGGTGTCGGTGTAATTGGTACCGGTGATGAAGCTGTTGACAACATTGGTGGGGGCACTGCCGTCCGGGTTGGTGAAGATTTCGGCCCCGGGATCTTTGGGGACGGCGCCCCCGGTGATGACGGTGCGCTGGATGGCATAGGTCGCCGCGCCAGGCGAGGGGTTCCAGTAGAGCGTCACTTGCGCGTTCCCCGGAGTCAGCGTCAAACCCGTCGGAGCGGAGGGAGCGGCGGGGGTTGCCGCGGAAGGCGTGGCGCTGGCTGGCATGGAATCGGCGCTGGTTCCGTCCGGGTTCGCGGCCTGTACCTCATAATAATAAGTTGTGCCGTTGACCACGGAATTGTCCGTGTAAGTGGCGTCCGGAACATCGCTCCCCACCACCGGGCCGATCACATTAGTGACTATGGTCAGATAGCCGCTCCCGGAAGTCGTCGAGCGCAGCACATTGTAACTAGTTGCGCCGGAGCTGGCCGGCCAATCCAGCACCACCAGGCCGTTGCCGGCAATGGCGGCCAGTCCCGCCGGGGCCGGCGGAATGTAACCGGTCAATTCCAGCCGGATGTAGTCATACAGAACGCTGTCGGCAAAATAGCCGCTTTTCTGCGTCGTCAATTGGATTTCATTTTGCCCCGCTTTCAGATCGCTGGCGCTGATGCTCAGACGGGCGTCGCAGAAAATGCCGTGGGATTCCAGGCGGATCATCGCATCCGTGGAATATGCGGGAGTCACCGTGCCCGCATTGACGCCGTTGATGGTGACCAGCACCGGCGTTTGGTAATCGGCGGCAAAGGCGAAATAGAGGGACGCCTTGGCGCCGCCGGAGGGCGCGCCGGCCAGGTTGAAGAAGATATTCTGCGTCGTGTTGTTCAAATCGCCTGTCGTCTGGGACAGCGAATTGGGTTGCGCGTTGGGCCAGTCCGCCGACCACCGGCTCAGACCGTTGGTGTAGTTGACCCCGTTGGGGAAATCCAAAGTGTAATCCTGCCACGGCGCCCAATTGGCGGCGAAGTTGGTCGCGTTGCCAAGATCCCCGTGCCAATAATCCGTGCCGTGGCGGAATTCCCGGGTGTCGCGGTCAGGAACGCCAATTTCCCAAACCGTCGGGCCTACCCGCGTCGGCACCCAGGTGACGTTGCCCAAGTTGTTGGTCTGCCCCGCGGTGACCGTAATGGAGAAGGGCGTGGGCGGGATGTAGAGGGTTACCGGCGGAGCCGTCCCAAAGGACTGCGACTGGTACAGCCCGATGGCGCCCGGCCCGTACGACAAGAGCGTGTAGTTGGCTCCGGCCACGACGTTGGAAATCGTAAAATGTCCATTCGCGTCGGTTTTAACCCAGAACTGGTATCCTTTATCCATATTCTGGAAATCTGTCGTGGGCGGATCCAGGGAGGAAGGCGGTTGCTGCAAGACCCCCACCCACATTCCGGCGGCCGAAGCGTTGGGATTGCCGCTGTCGCTGATGACCAGCGTCCCGGAAACAGCGCCCCGGCTTGAAGGCCCCGCGTAATTGGTGGCGGTGAGCCAGCTATAGGGCCACGCGCCGCCTTCAGCGGCGGCTTGGGCATAAACATCCGCATAGAGCGGAATCCAGGGACTGGCTGTGCCCGGGGGAACCTGGTTGAAATACAAAAAGACCGGCCCGCAAACGCGGGACCATGTCTCCCCGTTGGTAAAATTCAGATCGCTGCCAAATCCAAAGTGAACCCCTTTGAAGGTGCAGTTGAGCATGTCAATCTGGCCGACGATCTCCGGATGGCCCGGCCCGCCGGACCAGTATTCGCGGGTTGGGTGGACCATCCACAAGCCAAAATTGGTGGTCTGGTTGGTGCTACACCAGCCGATGAAATGCAACAAACCCAGGTCGCCCGCATAGTCATATTTGCATTCAAACTGGCCGGCCAAAAGTCCTTGGTTCAACAAAGTGACCTCCTTGGGCGCGTTGTTGATGCCCGCGGTCGCGTTATCGGACTCCGTCGGAGTCTCCCGCAGCAAATTGCGCCCATTGTCTTGGGCCAGCCAGTTGAAAAAGCTCCCGTCCAGTTTGCAGGTGAAACTGGGGATGTCGGCCCCGCCTGAAGGCGTGCTGGTGGTCCGGCTCATGATTTCGGTCGCATAAATCCCAGGCGATCCGCGAAACATGGTGAAATGATAATAGGCGTCCGCCACGAAGGGGCTGTTGGTGCCTTGATTGGTGTAGAGGTTGGCGATGCTGATCTCGGCGGAGTTGCCGCCGTTGGTCGCGCAGTTGACCGGCACCGATAATATGCCGTTGATGGGGGTCTCCTCGCCGGCGGTGCTTTGTCCCTGCCAGTAAAACGCGTCGGTGTCGCCGGTACCGCCATCGGTCACTTGATGCCCGAGGTAGCTCAGTTCAAGAATTTGCGAGGAATTGATGCTGATGACGGCCGTAACGATCCCATTGTCCATCGTAATGGTGTTGGCGCTGGTGTTGGTGGTGAGCGTGACGTTTGGGCCGGTGCCGTTGCCTCCGCCGGGGGTGTTCGCCAAGGCTGGAATGATGGACAGCATCAATCCGCACAACGGGAGCAATCCTTTTGGGAAGCGGAACAGCTTGTCCATAATATCATCAGAAACCTACTACATTTAACCCCTTGTTGGCAAGAAACTTCGGTCCGTGGATCGCCGGGAATTCGGCCAGCGTCGGCTTTTTGGCTGGTGCTTTGCCGGTCATAGCCTCAATATAATCAGCCGTGACCGCATTTGAATTTGACGTGACCGCGATGGAGTTGATTCTGTCAAGCTCCGCCTTCGCCAGAGCCCTGTCCGAGGTGCGGAGCGATTTGCGGACCAGCCGGCCATCGTGCCGCCATCCGATCCACCAGACCCCGCCGCGTTTTTGAAGCCATGCCATACAAGAACTCTGCATTGTGCGCAAATTGTGCGCGAGTCATAAATGTTCATTATTGTTCGCACGAGTGAAATACGTGGGAAACGCGGTTGCGGATTGCACACTTTTCGTTGTGCGGGTTCGAGTCCCGCCTTCGGCACCATGTTGATAAAGGCCAATAAAATCAACGGGTGGGAATGGGTTAAAACAGCCTGATCACAATCCAACAAGAGCGAGGCTTCCTGCTCTCAATGACCCCGAATTGTCCAAGTGATGGGCAAGAATGGTGGATTGACAGGGCTCTTAATAGGTAAGAAGATAAGATGAAATGAAGGCAATTGGGTTGGTCGAGTTGGCTTTTGTTGTTTTGGCCGGCATAAGTATTCCGAGCCACGCACAAGTGATAGTTTTTGATTCATTTGGACCGGGAAACACGTATGGGGGCGTGGTCTGGGGCGTCAGCGGCGCAGCATCTGCTGCCCCCGGATACCGGGGACAGGCAGAGTTTTTTACGCCGGCAGTTTCTGGTGATCTGGACAGCATTGAGCTTGCCACATACCATGTGAGCGGATCGGATCTTTCAGATTTTTACATTGCTCAGGACAACGGCAGCGGGATTCTAGGCGCCAATCTGGAGAGTTTTCTGAATGTGCAGAACGTTGACGGCCTGCTGACTCTGGACTCGACTCCCGATGTGCTGTTGCAAGCCGGAACAGAATACTGGCTCTGTGACGTGCCAGCCGCCAGCACCTCGTATAATGGCTGGTATCAGAACGATCAAGGTCAGGCCAATGGATTTGCCTACGAACGTTCGCCGTCGGGTTGGATGTCAGCGAGCGGTGCAGACAGTGGTGTTTTCGAGATCACTGTTACTTGCTTTCCAGACAAGGCATGGACAATGGAGTTGGGCATCATGAGTGGTTGCTGCATTCTTTTGTTTCGGGGTCGTAAGGAGCACCTGGTATTCCCGTTGAAGATTTGGAGTTCCCTGCACAAGCACACCATCTGAGGTATTTCCGGGTTCAAGAACTGGGGTGATGGGGCGGTGGATTTGAATGAACAGTATCAAAACCGGGTGCCGAACTCATCAATTGCAACTATTCCCGACAAAGTAATTCCCCCAACACTTTTTCCAATTTCCTGTGGGATGGCTGTGGTATTGGTTTATTGTTTGGTCAAATTGGCCGCAGGCCCAGCCTTCCGCCCTTGATAGGCGGCCAGGAAATAGACCAGGACAACGGTCATCGCCGCCGCCAGGCCGGACCAGAAAACCGGCCATCGCGTGCCGGCGGGATGTGTGCAAGCGGCAAACCACGCTCCGCAAGCGAGATAACCGATCAGGCTGCCAAATCCGTTATACATCAGATTGAGCAAGGCCTGGGCCCGGGTGCGCCAGGCGGGGTCCACGCGCTGTTCGACGTAAATCTGGGCGGTGATATAGACCAAGGCATAGCAAGCGCCGTGCAGGGTCGTTCCGGCGAGCAATCCGGCCTTGAACGGCAGAGCACACAACGCGAAGCGGATGACGCCGATGGCCAGACCGCAGGCCAAAATCCATTTTAAGCGGCAGCGATGCAGCAGCGCCCCCAGCGCGAACATGGAGAGGACCTCGGTGGTTTGCGCCAGGCTCATCCAGGCGCTGACGCGGGCCAGACCGAGTTGGTGAATATGCAGCGGCGCATAGGGATAGAAACCAGTCAGAGGAATATTGAATGCCGCAACAATGATGAAGATGACCCGGTGGTCGCGGTTTTTCAGAAGCGTGAGCGCGTCCAAGCCCAGGCGCGCATGCCAGGAGAGCTGCCCGGCCGGCCGGAGCGATTTCTGAGGAGGGACGAACCCGGCGCAAAGGCAGACCAGAAGGGAGCCTGCGCCGGCGAGATAGACAGCCAGGGCGGAGCTATCGGCATGGAAGGCGCTGAGGACCCAGCAACCGGCAATCCAGCCCAGGGTGGCCATGGCGCGGATCGGACCGAATTCCAACTGCGCGAATTGCAGCCGGGCCAGGACGATGGAGGAAATGAGGCTGAAGGCTGGGGCCAGACAAAGCGCGGTGGCCTGAATCAAGGCAAGCACCAGCCAGGGATTGGCGTGAAATTGGATCGCCGCGCCGACCATGGCCGCCAATCCCGCGGCAGCCAAGGAGAGTCCGCGCAGGACCGGGACCGGGGACGCTGAGCGATCGGCCATGCCGCCGAAGAGAAGCGGGGAAACAAACGCGGCGAGGGCGTTGGTGGCGAACGCCCATACTTTGATGGACCGCAAGCCGTGGGCATCGAGCATGGCGCTCAAGGGCACCAGCCACATGCCGGACGCGGCACCTTGGAGGAAAAAGAGCGCAATCAATTCCGCATATTCGGCCCGCCGAATGGTTTTGAGCACAGGCTCAAGGGGACACGTTGCCGGACAAAAATTCAAGCTCAGGCCGTGCGAACCTGGTTGGGCCGCCGGGTGAAAAAGACAGTCTGGACATTGCACAACTGCCGTGGTAAACATTTCCTTCCGCTCCAAAAGAACGGGAGCGGTGGTTTAAGGCGGCCCGCCGGGCGGCCTTTGAAGAAAACGCAAATAGGTTACACATGAAATCAAGACAACTCTCATTTTTGGTGATCGGGCTGTTATCGTTCGGGGCAATGGTCCGGGAGGCAAAGGCACAATCCAAATTGCCTTTGGGCGCCCCGTCCATCAACGCCGCCGCAAGGCCGCTGCCGGAACCCAAGGTTGTGGAAGCGCCCGACCGGCAGGAACTGAGCCTGGCGTTTGGCACTTTTTTCGCCAGGTACGACACCAACTACCTGGCCAACAACTTTGGCATGGACGAGAAGATGGATCTGGATATGGGCAAGGTGATCGAAGGGTTTACCAATTTCATGGCCAGCCCCGCCTCAGCCATGCCTTGGGAGCAGGTGACCAACATTTTGAACCGGCAAGTGGCCTATCTGAGGGGAAAGATACAGGAGGACACCAGCGCCATGATGGCCGCGGGACCGGAGACCAAGGCAAAAGGCATAAAGTTCCTTGAGGAAAACGCGACGGCTCCGGGAGTCACGCGGCTGACCAACGGGGTGGAATACAAGGTGATAAAAGAGGGCGACGGGGTATTGCCCACGCTCAATGACCTGGCGACGCTGAATCTGACGGCCAAACTCATTGACGGGACGGAAGTTGGAAGCCTGGCTCATCGCGAGCTTCCGGTGTCAAACTTGAGGCCGGCGCCCCCCGCGGTGTCGCAGGTGCTGACGAACATGAAAGCCGGTTCGCATTGGCTGATTTACCTTCCCTACGATCTGGCTTATGGCGATAAACCGGCATTGAGCGCGCCGCTGCACGCGCCCAAAGTGCCCCCGTACTCGGCCATGATTTTTGATGTGGAGTTAGAGGCGGTGCGGCCCGCGCCTCCACCGCCGGCGGCCGCTCCCGCGGGCAGCAACTCCAACCGGCTGTCTCTCTTGCCCCAGCCGAAAACGGACGTTCCGGCAAAACCGGTCGTGCGCGCGCCCTCCTCCCAGCCGATGCCCCAGACCAGCTCGGACATCGTGCGAGTGCCTTCCGCCGAAGAAATGAAGAGGGGCAGCAATATTGAAGTGATGACTCTGGATCAAGCCATCAAGAGGAGCCAGCAGACCAACGCCGCCAGCGCCCCGTAAGCCAGGCCGGCGGTTGGAATCGCGGAATTCCGCGGCGCGCTCCGCCGTCTCCAGGGGTCTGGAGCCGTTAACCCGTTAGGACCCTTGCAAACATGGGGGATTTTTGAAGTTTGACCCGTTAGAATGGCCGTTAGGAGGCGTCAGGGAGCCGTTAGATTCTGAATGGCCCGTGGTCTCCGCCAGGAAACAACCGTGAGCTTGCGATGGATTGCGCGACGCTTGAACATTGAAGCGGCCGGTGGTTTGGCCAACCTGCTGCGCCTTGACGAAAATCAATATATGAAAACCAAATTCCCAAATTTGTTGAGCGCGCTGGCGCTGCTGGCAATGCTCCATTGTCCATTGTCCATCGCCTTGGCCCAAGGCACGGCGTTTACCTATCAAGGCCAACTGGAGAACAACGGGAGTCCGGCCAATGGTTTTT
>Ga0181536_10004706_pt1 | contig 14336 bp, 14 predicted proteins | sample PEATcosm2014_Bin_41_FD_121105 | JGI IMG/M metagenome (GOLD analysis project Ga0181536, IMG submission 121105) | Peatland microbial communities from MTU Mesocosm Facility, Houghton, MI, USA - PEATcosm2014_Bin17_60_metaG | ecosystem: Environmental > Terrestrial > Soil > Wetlands > Peat | place... | reverse complement strand
ATGCTGGCGCTGGCGCTGGAGCGCCCGCTGCCCGCGCCGCTGCCCGACGAGACCAAGACGCTTGCGGCAGTGCCGGGCGAAGTCAGCGGCAATCTTCCCGCGCCGCAGTAAACAACTGTTCACTAGCCTGCACCCACTCCGCTTCAAGACCGCTTCAGGCAAGCTGCATAGCTTGCCTCCGCAACCATTGTCTGGTTCGAATTGCGTTGCGGAGGTTACACTTGTCCGGACGATTCAGCCGGGGTGTTTATGCTCAGCCGACGCAAATTCCTGAAGACGGGCCTCACCACCGGGGCCGCAGCGATTCCCCTGGCCTCGGTACTCGACGCCGCGCAGCAGCCGGATCAAGATGCCGCGCACTCTGCGACCTCGATTCCGGCCTACCAACTGATCGCGTTGCCCGCGCGTCTGGCGAAATCGGACGCGGCCAGCGAGCCATGGCAAAAGAAGGTGCGCCGCGTGGGCCAGACCAATATGACGGAACACGATCCCGCGGTGATGAACGTGGAAGAGTGGGCCGACTACTGGCACTCGTGCAAGGTCGACGTGGTGTTTGTCAGCGTGACGGGCATCCTGGCTTTTTATCCTTCCAAGGTGCCGTTTCACCGGCACGGGAAGTTCCTCAACGGCCGTGACTTTTTCGGCGAGTGCGCGGCGGCCGCAAAGAAGCGCGGCATGCGCGTGGTGGCGCGCATGAGTCCCGACCTGAACTGGGGTGATGCGCTGGCGGCGCACCCAGAGTGGGCGATGCGCCACAAGGACGGCTCCGTGCAATTCAGCACGGAGGAATCGCGGCTCTTCAAGACGTGCATGTTCTCCAGCTATATGGACGACTACGTGCCGGCCGTGATGCGCGAGATCAACTCTCTTTACGATGTGGATTGCTTTTACACCAACGGCTGGCCGCCGATCGGCATGCTGCCCGAGTGTTCCTGCGCGGTTTGCAGCAAGTTGCCGGCGAGCAGCACGCCGGCCTACTGGCGTGCCTTCAACGATCTCGTGCTGGATTTGTGGAAGCGCTACGACGCGATCGCCAAGGAAAAGAAGGCCGACAGTTTCTTCTTTGCGAATTCGGGCGGCAATGTGCATGCCAGCGTGAACCTCGACCAATTGGGCAAGACCATCGTGTGGTTCCAGGCCGACAACCAGGGACGCGCCTACGAGGATCCCGCGGTGTGGGGATGCAGCCTGCAGGGGCGCGTGTGCAGCGCGGTGCTGGATGGAAAATTTGCCGCGAACGTGACGGCGGCCTACTCCACAGGCACTCCCGGATGGCGCAATTTGTCGAAGAGCCCAGAAGAAACGCGCATGTGGCTAAACGAGACTCTGGCCAGCGGCATGGCGCCCTACAATCACTTCGTTGGCGCGGAAAAGGGATTCTGCGAGGACCGCCGCTGGCAGAAGGTGGGCGAGGAGTACTTTCAGTGGACCGCGCGTCATGACGCACATTTGGCCGCGCGGCGCTCCGTCGCCAATATCGGTGTCGTGATGGGTCAGAGCACGCAACTGCTTTATCCAGGACCGGTCACGGCTCGGATGCGCACATATATGCGCGAGACCACGCAGGGGATTTACGACGCGCTGCTGAGGGGCCGCTTCGCCTTCGACTACGTGCACGAGGACCGGCTGGAGCCGGAGCGCCTCAAGAAATACCGCGCACTGCTGCTGTCCAACATTGCCATGCTGAGCGACCGGCAATGCGAGCAGTTGCGCGCGTATGTGCGCGGCGGCGGTTCGCTGATGGCGGGATTTGAGACCAGCCTGTATGACGAAGACCTGAACCCGCGCGCGGATTTCGGGCTCGGCGACTTGTTCGGCGTGTCGCGCGCGGGCGACGCCGTGGGCACCAACGGCAATCCGTACTACGCACGCATTGCGGCGCCGCAATCGGCGCATCCGCACCAGATTCTTGAAGGATTCAGCGATACCAACTGGCTCGCCGGGGCGCAAAATCGCGTGCCGCTCAAACCGGTTGCGAATCCGGTGCTCACGGTTGTCCCGGGCTTCGTGCGCTATCCACCGGAACTTGCCTATCCGCCGGTTTCAGAGACCGACGAGCCGGCCGTGGTGCTGCGCGAAGAAGGCGCAAGCCGGCTGGCGTGGTTCGCGGGCGACGTGGAACGCACCTACTGGCTTACCGGCCACGGCGATCTGCTGCGCCTGATCGACAACACCATTCGCTGGGTAACGCGCGACGAGCGCATGGTGAGCGTGGCGGGGCCCGGCCTGATGGAAATGTTCTGCTGGGAGACCGAGGCGGGCTATGCCGTGCATCTGCTCAACTACTCAAACGCGAACGCGTTCCACGGCTGGCTGCAGTCGGTGGAGCCGCTCGGTCCGCAGCACGTGAGCATGAAGTTGCCGCATGGATTGCGCGTGAGGTCCGTCGCATTACTCAAGAGCGAGCGGGATGTCCCGTTCCATCTCGAGGACGGCATGCTGCAGTTCACCGTGCCGTCGGTGGGCGATTACGAGGTTACTGCAGTGACAGTAGCGTAGAGGGCAGTCGGCCCTGTGACATGCCGCTTAGGACCCCGCAACCCTGGAGCGATGGAGCCGCTGAGTCTGGCGGTTTTTCCGCGCGTGCAAGGCCTCCAGCGCGTCGCACGCCGACTTCACGCCGTTTTCGCGGGCCACTTCGTCGGCGGCAATGCGCGCCTGCTGCGCATACTCCGGATCGGCGAGCATGGCACGCACGCGCCGCGCCACGCGCCACGGTTTGTACTGCGAGCGCTGGATGACACGCGCCACGCCCATGCGCTTCATGCGCCGTGCGTTGTCAGGCTGGTCGTGCGAGTAGGGCATGATGAGCATGGGCCGGCCGGCGCGGAGGCATTGCGCCGTGGTGCCCACGCCGCCCTGGTGCACGACCAGCGAGACGCGCGGAAACAGCCCTGAGTAGGGCGCGTACTCTGCCAGGCAAATCGAATCGGGCAACTCCTGCTGCGGACGGTTGCGCGGGTCCGTGCCGATCAACAGTACGGCGCGCGCGCCCAGCTTTTTTGCCGCGCGTGCCGACTGCTCGTAAAAATCTCCGGCGGCCAGCACCGCGGCCGATCCCAGCGTGAACACGACTGGTGGCTCGCCCGCGGCAAGAAACTCCTCGAGTTGCGTGGGCAGTGCCGAGTTGCCCGCGTCCGCATCGTAAAAGCAGAAGCCGGTGATGAGTGTATTCTCGGGCCAATCCTTTTGCTCGGTGCCCAGCACGCGCGAGAAAAGCGCGAGCACGAGGTTGGGCGAGTGCTTGGCGTCGAAGATGGGGTTACGGCCCTTAGGCAGGCCCAACTCGCGGCGCAGCTCATAGATTGGCTCAGGCCATTTGCGCGTGACAAAGCGCGCCAGGCGGCGCATGGCGCGTCCCATGCCCGGGGCTTTGTCGGCGCGGGCCAGCCGGGGATAGGGCGGCAGCACCGGGGGATCGAATGCAGAGAAAAATGAGAACGGCGCCAGCACATAGCTCGCCCAGGGAATGCCCGCGACCTCAGCGACGATGGGGCCGGCGTAGTTGAGCTCGCCGAGGAGCAGCAGATCGGCGCGAACGGGTTTCGTAGCGGCATCGAGAAGGTCGTCGTAGGTCTGGCGCAACACCGGAAACAGAAACTCGCGCAGCCCCGTCTCCGTTCCTTTTTTGACGTCGTAGATCATCTCCACGAGTTTGGTGTTCGTGGGGTCGATGTCGGGCCGCAGCTCACGAAACTCCAGGCCCAGCGGCTCGATCTTCGGCCGGTACACGTTGGGCAGCGCCATCACCGGCGCGTGGCCGCGGCGCTTAAGCTCCAGCGCGATGGAAATCAGCGGATTGATGTCTCCAAAAGTTCCGATGTTCGACAGAACGATGCGCAATCCCGGCTCCCCCGATGCATGAATAAACTGCAAGATTGAGGGTAATGCATCGACGGTACCGGTCCACGAGAAATTCTGTCGCGCGTACCACGCTGATTGCGGCCCGCATCGCAGCGGATGCAATCCCTTCCGCGGTTCGATAGGATGATTACGGTGGATTTCTGACCCTGACCCCTAGCCGCTAACCGCTAACCGCTAACCACTGTCTTTATGAAACTCGTCCTCATCATCGTCGCAGTTCTGGTGCTCGCCGGCTCGCTGGTGGCCGACTACAAATGGCGGCAGTGGATGGCTGCCCGGCGCCGCGAACGCAACGATGTGGACCCCAGGTCCGGCCGCTAGCCCCTCAGGCCCTGTTTGTCTATTCCCTGTTCCCTAATCCCTAATCCCTGTCTTCTTGCTCCCTCGCTCCCTTGTTCCCTGTTTACAATAGCTTCAGGGAGCCGTCAAAACACCTATGCGACTCATGTTTGCCGTTCCATTTCCCGTACGACTGAACCGTGCCAGCCTTGCGCTGGCCCTGCTGCCTATGGCGCTGCTTTGGGTTGCGCCAGCGGCGCGCGCCCAGTTTGGCGCGCCGCCCACCACCACGGTGCACGATGCCTCGGCGCTCAAGCCGCCGGCCGGCGCCAAGGTGGCCATTGTGGAGTTCGAGGACCTGGAGTGTCCCGACTGCGCCAACGCCAACCCGCTGCTGAAAGAGGCTGCGGCCAAGTACAACATTCCCTGGATCCGTCACGACTTCCCGCTGCCCATGCACAACTGGAGCTTCCAGGCGGCCGTGAACGCACGCTTCTTCGACACCAAGAACCAGGCCCTGGGCAACGAATATCGCGACTACATCTTTGCCAACCAGATTTCCATTGAGACGCCAGACCAACTCCGCCTGTTCACGCAGCGCTTTGCCGATGCGCACAAGATCGCGCTGCCCTTCGCCATCGATCCCATGGGCAAGCTGACGCAGGAGGTGAAGGCCGACTACGCGCTCGGGCAGAAGATCGGGATTGAGCACACGCCGACCATCTGGATTGTGACCAACGCCGCGCATGCCGCACCGTTCGTCGAGGTGGTGGACCGCAGCAAGCTCTACCAGCTCATCGACCAGGCCGAGGCCGAGGCGCGGCGGTGAGAAACAGGGAATAGGGAATAGCCAATAGGGAATAGCCCTGAGCCCGTAGCTAAGAGCCGACCACTAACCCCTGACCCTAGTGGACTAGGGACTGAGGGACTAGGGGACTACGGGACTGCCGGACAGCGGAGGGGAGTTGAGGGAGGGGTATCTGAGAAATCGCTTCGAAATGGGCGAATTATGGCCTTTGGGTTTCGGCAAAGGCTCTGCCGGGCGCATCCGGTTCTTTGGCACTAGAACGAATGCAGAAATGGATCGCGGCTGCAGCAACTGACGGTATACTGTCGTCGCCCGGAAAGCAAAAATGGAAATTCCGGTTAAAGGCTCGAGGATACCCTACCTCGATGGCTTACGTGCGTATTCCATTCTGTTGGTTGTTCTCGCTCATGCCAGCGACGCACAAGCATGGCTCGCGAAGAAAGCATATCCGCAAATTTTCCTGCCCGACGCCTCTCTCGGCGTGCGCATCTTTTTTGTCCTGAGCGGTTTTCTTATTACCTCGCTCCTGCTGGATGAGAGGGACGCAGCCGGCCGCATCTCCATTCGGGGGTTTTATGAGCGCCGCATCGCCAGAATTATTCCCGCGTCTTACCTTTACATTGCAACGATTGCGGTCTTGACGGCGCTTCGAGTTACGAGCGTGCCATTAAGCTCTTTTCTCGCTGCCATCACATACACTGTGAATCTTCACATGTTGTGGAGCCATGTAGGAGCGTCGATGCAGGCGGCCAAATTTGGCCACTTCTGGACGCTTTCGATCGAGGAGCAGTTCTATCTTTTCTGGCCAGGCATACTTGTCTTTCTGGGCAGTCGCTGGTCGCGCCGTTTGGCCATCACGTGCGTTTTTCTTTTTTCGTTCTTCCGGATGGTGGTATACCCATACGCTCTTCATCAGCCTTTCGGGCCGGGGCCCCTCCGCACCATCCAGGATGTGATTATGTGGGGCGCGCTCGGCGCGTTCGCCGCTCACAGTGGACTGGTTGGCCGCATGCGAGCGCACCGATTCCACTGGGCGTATCCGTGGATCTCCGGCCTGATTTTTTCGGGGTGACTGGTTTACTCCAGGCTTATCCATTCTATGAACTCGATGTTTATTTGCTTCCCACGTTGCAGAGCTTGGCAACATTGCTGCTGATTTTCTGGCTGCTGTCTAGAGAAGGGGGCCTACTGCGCCGAGTTCTAGAGGCGTGGCCGATGGTGCAACTGGGGCTGCTTTCCTACAGCCTTTATATCTGGCAGCAGCTGTTCATGGTTCCGCCGGGAATGCAACGGCGGTCCTTCCCCTGGAATGCTCTCACGTCGCTGGCTGTGGCAATCTTGAGTTATCGCCTGGTTGAAACGCCGATGCGCAAGCGGATTCGGCAGTGGTTCTCCCAACCACAGCCCGCGCACTGAAACCGGTCCAGGTGTGAGTGCGCCGGCGACGGCGGCCGGAAAGTGCAGGAGCTTGAGGCACGCTGATCGACAGCTCGGAAAGCTTGAGCCTCCGGCAAAATCTGCGTCGGATATGATTGAAGCTAAGCCGATTGAACAGCTGGGGAATGGGGGGCATTGATGCGCCATAGCGCTAACCTGGATATCCTCCGTACATTCGCCGTAACGAGTGTCGTCATCCAGCATCTGATGCAGACGCTTATCGCCCATACTGGCTTTCATGCCGCTGCGGTCATCGAGTTTACCCATCATCTTGGCCAGGCGGGCGTGCTCGCCTTCTTTGTCCACACCAGCCTTGTTCTCATGTATTCTCTCGAACGCATGGCCCTCTCCGCAGAGCCAGTCACTCTGCGCTTTTATGTCCGCCGCTTTTTCCGAATCTATCCCCTTTCCGTCTTCTGCATTATCCTGGCCCTCATTTTTCACATTCCGGATCGCACCTGGCAAGCTCCAAGCATCATCACCGTGCCAGTCATCTTCTCCAACTTATTCCTGGTACAGAACCTCGTGGCGAGGACCAGCATCATCGGACCGCTTTGGAGCCTTCCCTATGAAGTCCAGATGTACGTTGTGTTGCCCGCCCTCTATTTTCTTGCCGTGAAAAGGCGCGGCGTTCTCTACCTGTGCGGTTTGCTCGCCTTCTTCTGCGGTGTGGGATTCCTGATCTTCGGGGTATGGGGAGACCATCTCAACATGGCTAACTATGTGCCATGCTTTCTCAGCGGAGTCCTCTGCTATTCGCTTCGGAATCGCATCCAGGCGTTTTTGTCTGCCACGCTCTGGCCGCTCTTCGTCGTTCTACTCATCTCGGCATATTGCCTTACGAATCAGCAAGCCGAACCGTCTTTCTGGAAGGGCTGGATTTTTTGCCTTCTTATCGGACTTGCCATCAATGCCTTTCACAACTCCGCCAATAAGCCGCTCAACTTCGTGGCCCAAAGGATTGCCCAATACTCTTATGGGATTTATCTGATTCATGTTCCCATGCTTTTTGTCGTCTTCATGGTCTTTGGCATCAGGAATCTGGTTTTCGGTCCCTTGCTCTTGGTTGGGCTCACGATGGCTGCGTCCATCATTACGTACCATTTCATTGAGTCCCCCCTCATCGATATGGGGAGAAGGCTCAGCTCTCGCCCGCCGCGTAACGAGCTTGCGCTCGGAAAGACAGGGACTGAGGGACTGAGGGACTAGTCCCTAGTCCCTAGTCCCTGCATCTGGATCTTCACCAGTTCCTGGCCGCCGGGGGCGACCATGCGGGGTTGCGGGGCGCGCCAGTGATCGATGTAGCTGATGCGGTGTACGCAGCCGATGGTGCAATGCGGGGCGCAACTCTTGGCGGTGAGGAACTCGCGCTTTACGTCTTCGCGCGTGTACTCGGCCACAGGCACGCCGGGAAAGCCGCGCTGCTGCGAGCAATAGTGCACCAGGCCGTCTTCGCACACATATAAATACCGGGATCCGGCGCGGCAGCGCCAGTGGTTCGCCCGGCCCTGCACAATGGCTTCCTGGAACTTGTCGAACTGTGCGTAGTTGGTCTTCCTGCGGTCAGTCATTGCGTGGTACATGCGCGCCTCTTCGTCGGCCAGCGGCTTCAGTTGCCCGTCGCCGTCGTGGATGATGCCGATGGTGGACTCGAAGCCCAGCTCGAGGGCGCGCTTGCCGATGACCAGCGCGTCATGGGGATTGCGGATGCCGCCTCCGACTACGGAGTTGATGTTCACGTGGAACTCGGCGTACTCGGCCAGCATCTGCAGGCGCTTGTCCAGTGTCTTCAGCGACTTCTTCGAGACCTCATCAGGATCGAGGTTGTCGATCGAAATCTGCATGTGGTCGAGGCCGGCTTCATTCAAGCGCAGAATGCGCTCGGGACTCAGCAGGAACCCGTTGGTGATCATGCCGGCGATAGCGCCGGTCTTCCTCATCTGCCGAATGATTTCATCCAAATCCGGGTGCGTCAGCGGCTCGCCGCCACTGATGCCGATCATGGCCGTGCCCAGCCGTCCCAGCGCGTCAATGCGCCGGAACATCTCCTCGAGCGGCACCGGCTCGCTTACCTTGTCGTACTCGTTGCAATAGGCGCAGCTCAGGTTGCAGAAACGCGTCGGGATGATCTGCACCAGCACCGGGTGCGATGTGTCGGCCAGCGCGCGCGCCACCATGGCGTACTCGCGCAGCTTGCGCTTGGCCGCGATCCAGCGGCCTTTGAACGTCGATCTCCGGGGTTTGGCCATCCTTTCTATTGAAACACGGATGAGGCAGGGAGCGAAAAGGCAGCAACAACCCGTACCGCCGGTCCCCTGACCGGCTGTGGTGCGGGCGTCCTCGCCCGCACATGCCCCAGTCGATTCCACGAGCTAGAAGCCAGGAGCCAGGGACTGAGGGACTAGACCCTTGCGGGCGGTCGCCGGCGTGGATTGCTGCTGTTGCGCGTGTAATTTTTCAAGAGGTTGCCCATTCGAGCTTTGCATGGGTGGGGTGGCCCGAAGTATTGCGGTGCGGGAGCGCTTGCAGGAATTGAGCGTCGACGCGGCGATCTGGAGACCGTAGAGAAGGATCTTGGCGCGGCCTTCGTCGATGCGGGAGGAGGCGAGCGCACGGATCACCCTGGCGCTGCTTTCGCAAATGCCGGCCGCATTGTCCAGCGGCGGCAATTCGACCGCGGGCCCGTGGAGCCGGGCGTGGAAATAACAAAACAGGCAGCCACGCATGGCGGGTGACTTACACATGCGTCCATTGGGATGGACGTGGCGGCAATTGCGGTACATGGGTGCCCCCTGGGTTTTTGTGTTAAGTATTTTGTTTTCAACGGGCGCACTGCCCATCGATTGCTCTAGCCAACTGAAAACGCGATACTTAGCCGGTGCAATGTAGCAAACAAAGGGTTTACGCCGGGCTTTGCGGGCTTTTTCGCCCCAATTGGCGCCCTGCGACGCGCCGGAACGCGTGAAAATCGCAAAACCCCGGGCAGGTGGCAGGAATTTCGCGCCGCGCCAGTTCTTCCCTAGTTCAAGATAACCATTTGTGCGGAAATTATCTGCAAACCGAAGACGGCGTGGAACACGTTTGGAATGAGTGAGATGTGGAAGGGGCTGACTAAGCGGGGGCTTGACGAGGCGGGTGGGTTTGTAGCCGCCAGCTTGTAGCTCGTGGCCGGTGGATGCCGGCGTCCGTGGTTCCCGGGTGCCAGAATCGGGACCACGGGGACCCTTTGTCTTGGTGAGTTTGCTTCCTGAGGATGCGGGCCGACCGCCGCCTTCTCTATCATGGGTATCAACCTTTCATGCCGAGGCTGGATTGACAATCATGAGCACTTTTCCGAGTTCTCGGAAGGAACAGGCCAACGAATTCTTGGAGCAACTCTACGATCGGGCTGAAGGTGATAGCCGGAGACTGATTATTACGGGCTGGCCCGCCCGGGATTCTTCGGGCCGGATCCGGCCTGACATGCGTGTACTCAGGGACGTGCTTCTTTCCGATGGGTTAATTTCGGAGTCTGCCCATGGGGCTATCGGAATTACGGACAAAGGGGTCGCCGCAGTTGAAAGTCTTCGAGCATCCCAGCTATTGAAGATGCAGATTGATGCGCCTTTTCCAACGGCTCCCGACGCAATAAGGGAGCAACTCGAATTCTGGGTTCGCCGACAGCAAGACGGAGAACCGGGATCGATTCACTGGGAACAAGTCCAAGCACGAATCGATCATCTCCGTTATCTAGATCAACGGGCAGTGGAGGGTCAACAAATGGCAAAGAGAAATTACGGAAGTATGGCGCCGTCGCTTGCACCAGAGAAGGCGCTTAAGCTACTGGAAAATCAAATTGCGGCGGCGGAAAAGATAAGAATTGAGCGGTTTGGATCTGCTCTCCGTGAAGAGTGGAAAACAACGTCAGAAAGTCTGCTGAACGCGGCATTCAGCCCCGGTAACCCAATCCGCGATTCATTTAGTGCGGCACAAGCAATCGCATTTAATGCCTATGACAGCGACGAGAAACTTCGTCAAATAGCCAACGATAATTTGGAGCAGATGCTTGCTGTCCTCCGAAGTGCAATCGAGCAGCTTGGCTGGCAGCTACCAGAATCGATGGAGGTGTTCCATCCGGCGGGCTCTCAGCATGACGCCTACGTCCAAATTCGAAGAATCGTGCGGGCCGCCAAAACAGAACTGACAATTGTCGATACTTACGTTGACGAGACACTTTGGAATCTTCTCAGTAATGTAGGTCCGTCCCTCAATCTGAGGGTGCTGACAATGAAGACCAAGGCCGATTTTGCTCTCGAGGCTAAACATTTTATTGCACAGCATGGCGGTCGAGTTGAAGTGCGGATAACTAATGACTACCACGATAGGTTCCTAGTGGTGGATCGGGCAACCGTTTGGCACTTGGGCGCTTCAATCAAGGATGCCGGGAAAAAGGCATTTGCGTTGACTCAATTCGAGCGCCCATCGATCTGCAGCTCTGTAGTTGGGGACATTGAAGCTACGTGGAATGCGGCCACCATCATACCAATTTAATGAGCGGATCAGTGTCTTAGGCTAAGGGAACGGTGACAATGGCAGATTCTGAGAAGATTGGCCCCCTTACGAAGGCGATGAAGCGGACGCTCGCGACTGCCACCCAGGGGCCCGGAATATGCAGCGCCCTAAAGGAAATGAGTCGAGGTCCCCTGGAGTTGCGGATGTTTCGAATGCAAAATGATGTGCTAGCGAAGCTCAGTGAGCGAAGCTTCTACTTCCCTCAGTCCCTCACGGCGGTTCTTGAGATGAAGAACGCACTTAAACAACTGCATAAAAATTTGGACGCTGCTCACTCGTTCACTCAATCGCTGTCTCAAGACGGTCTCAAAGCGCTCGGCTCGATCGCGGTGCCGTTACAAATGATTTCGCGGATTGAGATTCCGCAATTCAAGTTCCCAGACATTCCGGAATGGAAATTTCCGGAGCTGCCCGAGATCGATTGGGACGCATTTACGGAAAAGCAGAGGGGCGGCGCCCTGGCCCTCGCAAACAAAGGCTGGACGGTGCCTCCGTGGATGACCCTACCCGATGTTCCGAGACTTGGCAAGCTAACTGAAAGTGACGTAGAAGACTTTTTCTTGGCTAGCTATTTAGGGGTCGATGGAGAGGAGGGAGAATTGAAGAGAACTCTGTCAACCTTGGCGGCCAGCAGCGAAATGGAGCAGTGGAAGGGTCTGTTGGAGGAGATTCTTGAGTGTATCGGTAACGGGAAGTATAGGGTTTGTGTACCCTCACTTCTTACAATTCTGGAAGGATTCACGATTGAGTCCCTTCATAAGAAAAGGCGGATCAACCGGAAAAATACCAAGGTCAAATCTGCTATTGAAGATACGAGGTGGCATCAACAAAAGGGCTTTGACGGGATCATGTGGCTGTCTGTGCTGACTTTCCTAGGTCATCTCTTTGCAAGCTCCGATTTTGATTCCAGCGCACCGACGTTCATAAACCGGCATTGGATTCTCCACGGAAGGGCGGCTGCAGATTGGACCGCGGTCGATGCGCTGAAATTGGTAAACGCCATTTCAACCCTTCATTGGCTATTTACCTAGCGGGTAAGCGCCCGACGAAGGACTATAGGGGTGGCTCGGTTCTCCGGGATCCAAGCTCACCGCGAAAAGGGGTGCCGGAAACGCAACTACCCTCCCGACTCGGCCCGGTGCGCCGACTCCATCAGATTCGTCGGAATGTCGTTAACGCAGGTGAGGTGACCTTCGACTTCGACCCGGCCTATCCGCCTATAGTTGGGACAAGGCCTATGAATTCCCCGCGACTGCTTTTTCTTCGTCCGTTTGTTCTTCTTCTTGCTTTGTTGCCTCTCGGCAATGCGCAGCAGGTCAGTTTCCGCATCACTCCGGTTCGTCCCGTTGAGGAGCTGCGCGCAGAGGCGCTGAAGGCGCAGCCGCCACGCGAGCAGGGAACCTTTCTCAAGCCCGATCTCGTGGAGTTGACGAGGCTCGATCCCACAATCAAGCTCGACATCCGTTACGCCACCACGAACAATTTCCTGGGGACGCCGGTCTACACCGAGGCGCGTGCATTTCTCGAGCGGCCAGCGGCGGAAGCGTTGCTTCGCGCGCATCGCGAGCTGAAGGCTTACGGGTACGGTTTGATCATCCACGATGGGTATCGCCCGTGGTATGTGACAAAAATCTTCTGGGATGCCACGCCCGTCGATAAGAGGATTTTTGTCGCCAATCCGGCCAAGGGCTCGAACCACAACCGCGGATGCGCCGTGGATCTGTCGATCTACCTTCTGAAGACCGGAGAGGAAGTAACGATGCCCAGCGGCTACGACGAAATGTCTGAGCGCGCCTATGCAGACTACCCCGGCGGCACGGCCGTGGAGCGCGCTCGCCGCGCCCTGCTGCGCCGGGTGATGGAGGAACAGGGATTCACGGTGAACCCGGAAGAATGGTGGCATTTTGACTATAAGGATTGGAAAAAGTATCCCATCCTGAATGTGCGATTCGAGGATATTGGCAGGTAGGGGAGCCGCGGTTGCTGGTGGTGGGTCAGTTTGAAAGAAACCGTCCCTTAGGGGCTAAAGCGCCGGCATGTTTTTGCGTCGTCTTCGGCCCGGCTAAAGCCGTGCCTTTGTAACAAAGCCGGGGCTAAAGCCCCGGTTCACTGGAGTGCGTTGATTGGCGCGGCTGAAGCCGGGCCCTTTCAAGGCTATTTTGATAGCGGCATGCGGCCCGGAGGCGCGAAAGCTGAGCAATTCAGACTTAAAACGGGACTTTTGCGAAACAAATGTGCGGTAGATGTGGAATGAGCGTAGGGTGAGAGGTGGAGCGAGCACCGTTCTCCTCTTTCAGGTCCTCTGAACTAAGGCAGTTTATCTGGAGTATCCCCCCACTTAGCCCACGAATTGCCATGAGGGCTATCCATGATCGTCTCAAAAATTCAAAAACAGCCAAAGCCGAATAAAGTTGTTGTTGTCGCCCCGCAAGCCTCCGCCGTCAGATCCGCCACTCTGGCGAAGGTCTCCGCAGCCAAGTCCGTCACTCTGCCGAAAGTTTCGGCCGCCATCGCTGCCGTTTTGCCGCAAGTCTCCACCGCGCAGGACCGCATCAGAGAGCGCGCTTTTGCGCTCTTTGAAAAGCGCGGCAGCAGGCACGGCAACGACTTACAGGACTGGTTTCGCGCCGAGCGACTGATGCAGGCGCGCTAAGACAACTGGACATGCATCACGATCACTCCGGCCAAGAGGCTGGAAGGGGAAGCTGTGGGCTGCTCCATCTGCACCTATCTCGCATGCGCTCTTGAAAGCCGGCATAGCGAATACATGACGGCTTGTTCGGAGACCTTTCGCCGCGTGAGCTCAAAGCGTATGGCGTATACCTCAGTGGAGATGGAGCGTGCGCGGAGCGATTTGGAAACGCACCGCACAGGATGCGCCTCCGCCGTTGCGGCGGGGGCCGTGCAGCGTTCCCCGAAGCCCGATCGCTAAAGCCCGATTCCTGTTTTCCAGTCCCTCAGTCCCTGGCCCCCAGTCCCTGCATCCCTGTCTTTCTGCTCCCTGACGCGTTCAGCGCGGCCTTCGGTTCTGATGCACCACCAGGTGGTCGACGCGGCCGAGAAAGGTCTCGGAGGGGCGGTAGCGGCGGGGCTCACCGCACAGGGGGCAGGCCACGGTGAAGGACTGGAAGGGAAACTCGTTGCGGCCGGTGGGGATATCGCGCCGGCACGTCTTGCACGTGACCACGAAGGTCTTGCGATTCGCTGGTCCCTGGAACATGGGGAACAGCATAGGAGAATATAAGGCGAACAGTAAAGTGAAAAAAACAGAGACGTAGGAGCAGGGAGCAAGGGACTAGGGACTAAGGGACCCTGGGGGGCGTGCAGAGGTCAGGGTTCGTTGTCGAGGTATTCGGCGGGGACGTCGTCCTCGGGTACTTCGCGGGTGCGGACCTCT
>Ga0181536_10004702_pt1 | contig 14340 bp, 13 predicted proteins | sample PEATcosm2014_Bin_41_FD_121105 | JGI IMG/M metagenome (GOLD analysis project Ga0181536, IMG submission 121105) | Peatland microbial communities from MTU Mesocosm Facility, Houghton, MI, USA - PEATcosm2014_Bin17_60_metaG | ecosystem: Environmental > Terrestrial > Soil > Wetlands > Peat | place... | reverse complement strand
TGGTGCCGGAGGTGGGACTTGAACCCACACGCACAGTGAAGTGCGCCGGATTTTGAGTCCGGTTCGTCTGCCAATTCCGACACTCCGGCTTAGGGTGTCTTGGTTAATTGTACAACGAGGTTCCGCCCTGGAGCACTGCATCGCGCCTTGCGCTATCCTTAAATGTCAGATGAAGCCCGCGCTTCTTGGCTTCTTCATGTGCGCCACCCTGGCCGCGCAGCCGGCCAGCTTGGAAGGCACGGTGGTCAATCAGGCCACCGGCCAGCCGCTCGGCGGCGTGCACGTCCGCCTCATCACGGGCGACTTCAGCGACAGCGGCGCTGACCAGATCGTTTACGGCGCCATCAGCGACCGCGCCGGCCACTTCTCCGTCGCCAACATGAAGCCCGGGATTTACCTGGTGATCTCCGAGCGCGCCGGCTTTGTTGCGGTGCCACCCGCCAAGCCCGCCACGCCCGTCGCCTTCGTACCGCTCAAGCCCGGCCAGCACCTCGCCGGCTACAAACTCGAAATGACGCCCCACGCCACTATCTCGGGCCGCGTGGTGGATGAGTACGGCGACCCCGTACAACACGTGGCCGTGCAGTTGGAACCCGTTGCCGGCGGCGCCCAGATCGATCGCTCCGCCGGCTGGCAGAGTAACTCCACCGACGACCGCGGAGAGTTCCATATGGTTGCCTCACCCGGCCGCTACTACCTCAAAGCGCCAAACTTTCCCGACCAGCACGAATACGCTCCCGAGATCCGAACCGACGGCACTTCCGCCGCGCCTTACGCCGCCACTTACTATCCCAGCGCGGCCAGTACCAGCGCCGCATCCATTGTGCAGGCAGCCCCCGGCCAGGAAATCGCCGGCCTCGAGATCCGCCTGACGCGCCAGACGGCAGCAGCCGGCGTAGGGAGCACTTTCACCATCAGCGGTATCGTCACCGGCGCCCCCGACAACACCGTGGCGAGCGTCTTCCTTCAGCACGGCGAGAGCCCCGGCCAGATGTACTATTCGCAGGGAGGTAATACCGGCCCTGACGGCAAATTCGTCTTCCGAGGCATGCAGCCGGGCGCTTATCGACTGTCCGCGCATTATTCTTCGGGCAAGACCCACCTGCTGAGCCAGCCCGTGGATCTCACTCTCGCAAGTTCCGACCAGACCAACGTGCAACTGGTGCTCGCGCCCACTGAAGAAATCATCGGCACGCTCGAAATCACCGGCGATGCGCCGCCCGCCGCACCCGCGGAAAAGCGCACCGTGCGCCTCGATCCGGCCTCCTTTTTCGACACACCCGGTAACGCCGAGACAACTCCCGGAGACGTCGATGCGAAGGGCGCCTTCCGCATTGGTAACGTCGCTCCCGGCCGCTTCGTCCCAGTGGTAGACCCACTCCCGGAGAACGCCTACATCCAGTCCGTCACGCTCGAGAACATGCCCGTTCCGGATAACATCCTGGATTTCTCGGACGGCGTCAAAGGCTCGCACATCAAAATCACCGTCAGCCGCGATGGCGCCCAGGTGTCCGGCACGGTGCTCGACAAAGACGGACAGCCGCTCCTCAGCCCGCTGGTGATGATTTGCCTCGCCAGCGATCCGAATCAGTTGCGGGAAATGCAACCGGACAATCAGCACCAAGCCATCGAAGGCAAGTACATCATCAAAGCCATACGCCCCGGCAAATACCGTCTGTTCGCCATCGATGTGTTGACGCTCGCTTCTGACGCCCCTGACGCGGACCCCGACGATGACGAAGTCATGAAGACCCTCTTCAACTCCGCGGAAGAGATCGAAATCAAGCCCGGCGACCGCATCGTGAAAGACCTGAAGGCCGTCGACAAGCTTCCGGGCAAGGAGCCCCATGCCGCGCCATAGCACAAGTTGCGGGGCAGCTAATCCTGGCTGCCGCCGCCTTTCAGGCGGCGTTACCATTGCCGATGAGGGCAAAAGCGCGACTAGGGGGTCGCGCGCGGACGAGGGCGTCCGCCCCACCTTTGCCCTTACCCTCATGCTGCTGGGTCTGTCCACCGCCCTTCCCGCGCAACTGGTGCTCCCCGGCGCCGCCCCGGCCAGTGTCAGCGGTACCGTCACCAATTCCCTCACCGGGGAGCCGGTCCTGCGCGCCCACGTCGTGCTCCACAACTCCGCCCCGGGCCCCGACGGCCTTCCACAAACCTACGGTGCCCTCACCAACCAGGAAGGCAAGTTCACCATCACGCAGTTGCCGCCGGGCCGCTACGTCGCCTCCGCCGATCGCATCGGTTTCGTCATGCTCCCCAAGAGCGTGTCGGCGCTCAACTTCAACTTCCCGCTCGCCCCCGGCGACAAGCGAGAAGACCTCAATCTCACTCTCACTCCGGCCGGCGCCATCCTCGGCCGGGTGCTCGATGCCGCCGGCGAACCGGTGCCCAACGCGCTAGTCGTTGCAGAAGGGAACGAAGGGAGCGAAACCGCTGCCACCGACGAACAAGGCCGCTACCGCATCGGCGGCTTGCGCCCCGGCAAGTATCGCATTCACGCCACGTCGCGCTCTTCGCCATTTTCCTCCGAAGTCCGTACAGACGGCACCGAGGACATCCACAACTCCACCACCTACTATCCCGACTCCCTGGCGCGCGCCTCCGCCCGGCGCCTTGACGTGGGGCCCGCCGCCGAACTCAGCGGCATCGACATCCGCCTGGTCCGCACGGGCATCCTCTCCGTGAGCGGCAAAGTGTCCGGCATGCCCGGCGGCATCGCGCGCACCGGCATCGCAGTGGCACGAGAGGGGGAGAACGGTTACAGCGGACCACAGAGCATCGTGAAGCCCGATGGAAGCTTCACCATCTCGCCCCTGGACCCGGGCAAGTACACATTGGCCGCTGTCAGCTACGGCCAGAGGCCGCTGGGCAACCTGCGATCGGCGCCGGTGGAAATCGAACTCGCCGGCGAGAGCCTCGCCCACATCGAGCTGCGCATGATTTCGCCCTTCGTGGTTGCCGGCCAGATGCGCTTCGATGACGAACGGGCCCGCCTGCCGCTGCAGCGGGCTGCGCGACCAGGCCAGCCGCCGGCGGCCCAGCCGGCTGCGCCCCCGCGCCAGATTCACCTGAGGGCGGTCACGGGTTTCCAGGGGGACGAACTCGCCACCGACATCGGCACGGATGATTCTTTCACTATGGAAAACGTGCTGCCCGGCCGGTTCCACGTGCTGCTTTCCTGGGGACCGGCCTACGTGAGATCGGTGCGCATCGGCTCGACCGAAACCGAAGGCGACATCCTCGATGTCCGCAATGGCCCGGCCGGCCCCGTAACCATTGCCGTGAGTTCTCTCATGTGCCAGGTTTCCGGAACCGTGAACGACTCGGACGGCCCGGCCGCCAACACGCGCGTGGTCCTGGTGCCCGAGGCGGGTAGCGGCCGGGGCTTCCAATCCGCGCCGGTCAAAGCCGACGGAACCTACGTGTTCATAGCCCTCGCGCCCGGCAAATACAAACTGGCGGCCACCGACGCCGACTTCAATCCGAACCGTTACGAACCCGGCTTAGCCCTGGAAGATTACGAGGACGTCGCTGAAAGCATCGACCTGCGCCCCGGCGAGAAGATTACCAAAGACCTGAAGCGAAAGTAGCCCGCAAAACGGGGACTGCTACCAATTCCCGCCTTTGGAATTGGATAGCTGTCCCCGCTTTGCGCCCGCTTTGCCAAAAAAGAGGGCGCTCGCGGCCGAAGCCGGAACGCCCCTGTGGTTGCCGGGTGTGAGCCTGGGTCAGAAGTGGAGCTTCAGCGCGAACTGCAGATTGCGCGCGCCGAGTGACGTGTTCACAACTCCGGTCGGGATGCTCGAAGTGTAAGTCGGATTCACGCCGTACTGGCTCTTGTCGATTCCGCCGCCCGGGAAAACATCGGTGGAGTAGCCGCCCAAGGCGAAGATCGGCGTGTTGAAGGCGTTGATCGCATCGAAGCGGAATCTCCGACGCGCCGCCGGCCGCCGCGCTGCTTCGCGCGTCGAAGATTTCACCCTCCTCACCGACCAGTTCGTGGGTGGCGGCGACCTCATCGCCACTTCGCGTCTCGCCGCCATGCTTACACGGCTGCGCCGTCCTTACCGCGTCAAGCTGGGCAACGACGTCTCTTTCGCCGATCTCCGGTCCGGCCCCGCCATCCTGGTAGGGTTCTCGTACACCAGGTGGAACCAGATCAGCAACCAGATGCGCTTTTTCGTCGACGGCTTCCGCCGCCCCGCCGGAATCACCGACAATGGCAAGCCCACCGAGTGGGTGCTCCCCAGCCTGCCGCGCGACCGCCGTACCACCGAAGACTATCCCATCGTCTCGCGCGTCTTTCATCCCGATACGCACGCCATGTTGGTGGAACTCGCCGGCATCACCCAATACGGCACCGACGCCGCGGCCGACCTGGTCACCAATCCCGACCTGATGGCCGAAGCGCTGCGCGGCGCTCCCCACGATTGGGAAACAAAGAACCTGCAACTCGTCCTGCACGTGAAGGTGATCTCCGGTGCGCCCAGCTCGCCGAAGATCCTGAGGCAATACTTTTGGTAGCGGCGGCAGCCACGGTGTGGCGCGCTCACCGCTCACGCGCGCAGATGCGCCGGCCGCAATTGCCCTGTGCTAGACTCTGGTGTTTCGAATCTGAGATTCGTAGAAGTGGAGGAGGCTTCCCTTGAAGCTCGCTGCCGTCGACTACGTCATTCTGGCTACCTACTTTGCCTTTGTGCTCGGCATCGGTTGGATACTGCGCAAGAAGGTTTCTACCAGTGGCGACTTTCTGCTCTCCGGGAGATCAGTCCCGGTTTGGATCACCAGCCTGGCATTTATCGCCGCCAATCTGGGCGCGCAGGAATTGATCGGCATGGCCGCCTCCGGCGCCAAGTACGGCATCATGACGGCCCATTTTTATTGGGTCGGCGCCATTCCGGCCATGCTTTTCATGGGCATTTTCATGATGCCGTTCTATTACGGCAGCAAGGCCCGCTCCGTTCCCGAATACCTGAAGCTGCGCTTCGACGAAAAGACCCGCGGGTTTAACGCCTTCACCTTCGCGGTGATGACCATATTCTCTTCGGGCATCTCCATGTACGCCCTGGGCCTGCTGCTGCACCTGGTGTTGAACTGGGATTTCAGCACGTCCGTGCTGGCGTCGGCGGCCATCGTGCTCGCTTATACCTACCTGGGCGGCCTCACCAGCGCCATCTATAACGAGGTGCTGCAGTTCTTCCTGATCGTGGCGGGATTCGCACCGCTGGCCATTCTCGCCTGCGCCAAGGCGGGCGGATGGCATGGCATCGTGTCGCGCCTGCCGGCCAACATGACGCACTCGTGGCGGTACATGGGAAGCTCCAGCCAGAATCCCATGGGCGTGGAACTGTTCGGCATGGTGGCGGGGCTGGGGTTCGTTTTGAGCTTCGGCTACTGGTGCACCAATTTCCTGGTGGTGCAGCGCGCCATGGCTGCCGATTCCATGTCCGCGGCGCGGCGCACTCCTCTGATCGGAACGATACCCAAAATGTTCCTGCCGTTCATCGTGATTCTGCCCGGCATCGCGGCCGTGGCGCTGGCGAAAATGGCGGGAGCCGATGGCTCGCATCTCTACGATCTGCCGCTCAAGGTCGGCTCCAACGTCAAGGACTACGACCAGGTGCTCACGACACTGATGGCCCGCTTCTATCCGGCCGGCATGCTAGGGGTGGGGCTCACCGGGTTGATGGCATCGTTCATGTCGGGGATGGCGGGCAACGTCACGGCATTCAACACCGTCTTCACCTACGACATCTACCAAAGCTACATCCGCAAGGGCGCGCCGGACAGTCACTATTTGAAGGTGGGCCGCATGACCACCATCGTGGGCGTGGCGCTCTCCATAGGAGCGGCCTACCTGGCGCATTATTACAACAACATCATGGACCTGCTGCAGTTCGTGTTCGGCTTCGTGAACGCGCCCCTGTTGGCCACCTTCCTGCTAGGCATGTTCTGGAAGCGGACCACGGCGCACGGCGCATTTTCCGGGCTGGTGGGCGGCACCATCGCCGCATCGCTCACCTGGGGACTCACGGTGGCCGAAGGGAAAGGCGGCGTGTTTGGCACCGCCTACACCTTCCCCTCGGTGATGGCGCAGAATTTCTGGATCGCGATTTTCGCCTTCTCCACCTGCTTCCTGGTCACCATTGTGGTCAGCATGATGAGCGCTCCGCGTCCGGAAAAGGATTTGGAAGGTTTAGTGTACGGCCTCACGAAGGTCCCGCATGACGAAGGCGCAAAGTGGTATCAGCGCCCCGCTCCGCTGGCCATCTGCGTGTCGGCCCTGGTGATTTTTTTGAATATTTGGTTCGCATAATATGCTGGATCTCAGAGTGCCTTCGGGCTTGTTCTTTTCGATACTCGGCGTCGTCCTGGTAGGGCTGGGCATCCTCGCTCCGGATCTGCGCGCGCCATTGACGGACATCAATATCAACCTCTACTCGGGCCTCTCCATGCTGGCCTTTGGAGCCTTTCTGCTGTTGATGGCGCGGCGGGCGTCGCGCGCGCGGTAACCGATCCGTTGGCGAGTCTGGCCGCGAACCAGCGGCACCAGGCTCTCATCCTTCCCGGTCAAGCCTCGCCGCTTGGCCCTGCCTGCCGGATTGGGTATCATGTCATATGCTTCATGGGCCGCCGCAGTTCCGGCGGCCCGATGCTTGCGTACCCGGTTGCGTGATGACCTACCTTACCCCTGTCCTTCCGGTTGTTTGCGTTCTTCTCCTGATCGCATCTTTCCGATTGCAGCGATCCAGGCTTGCTCTCCTGCTTCGCGCGACGGCCGTGGTGCTCTTTCTCTGGTCGTGGCCGCCCGTGGCGTGGCTCCTGTCGGCAAGCCTCGAACACTCATTCCGGCCCGCCCTCTTCCCGGACGGCGATGCCGATGCCATTGTGGCTTTGTCCGCCGGCATTCACGCGCCCGACCCCACAGAGGCACATCCGCTGCCCGACTCCCATACCTATTTGCGATGCCAGCGCGCCATCTGGTTGTACAAGAACTGGCGGCCTTTGCCAATCGTGGTTTCCGGAGGCTCCTCCGGTTCGGGTGTCGTCATGGCCGACGTGATGCGGAGCGTGCTGGAGGCCGAAGGCGTGCCTCCCGGGATGATCTGGACGGAGCGTACGTCCACGTCCACGTACGAAAACGCGCGCAACACGGCCGCGCTGCTTCGTTCGCACGGCATTCGGCGGGTGCTTCTGATCACTGAAGGCTATTCCATGCCGCGCGCCATGAAATCGTTTCAACACGCGGGATTGCTGGTGGTGCCAGCGCCTTGTACCTTCCGGATGTACGAGACCAGGTTCAGTTGGAAGCAACTCCTGCCCGACGCCTCAGCCATCCTTTCGAACGAGGATGCACTTCACGAGTGGGTCGGGCTGGCGTGGTATCGGCTGTCTGGAAAGGCTTGACGCTTGTCAGGGATCAACATTGAAACTCGCTGACGCTCGTGGTTCCACGCTGAGGCGCCGGGCACGGAACCGTGAGCGTCAGCGAGCGGCTGGAGTGGTTATTTGCCGACAGGCCGCTGGCGTTCGTGGCGCTATTGCCAATGGCGCGGAATTGATATAATAGACAATTGCCTGATGCCGTTAATCCATTTCCCACTCTGCGGTTAAACCCAACAGGGACAGCGGCCAAGGAAGATTCCGGAGACCTGCTTTTCGTTGGGGATTTCTATTTAGGTCCAGGTGTGCCCCCCCGCGGTATCAGGACCATCCACGAAAAGCTGGCGTCAAGGATTAGAAATGCTTCATTTTCGGTAGCGAACTTTGAAAGCGCCATCGAACGTCACGGCCGCCCGCAACCCAAGGATGGTCCTCACATCGCTTCCGGCAAGGCCGCACTGCCGCTCTTGCGCGCGGTGGGATTCGACGCCGTGCTCCTGGCCAATAACCACATCATGGATTTCGGAGTCGACGCGATGCTCGCCACCGTCCGCGAAATCCAGGCATGCGGCTTGGCCTTTGGCGGCATCGATGCGCCCCCCGATTATCCCGCCGCCCCCGTCACCACAATCTTGCCCGGCGGTCAGCGGGTCAGCATCTTCTCCTTTTGCGAGCGTGAATTCGGAACCAATGCCCTCGGCCCCCCTGGCGCGTGCTGGCTCGGCCCAGAGGCGGAGCCTCAGATTTCCGAAGCCAAGCGGCGCGGCGATGTCGTCATCGTAAACTCGCACGGCGGGAACGAACTGGTGCCGCTGCCGTCCCTTCAGAGGAGAGCCCAGTTGCGCCGCCTGGTTGAGGCTGGCGCCGATCTGGTGATCGGACATCACACCCATGTTCCGCAGGGTTGGGAGCAGTGGCGCCATAGCTTTATTTTTTACAGCCTCGGCGATTTCTACTTTCAAGACCCCGGCGGCGCGCTCGACTTCAAGAGGCAATGGAGCTTCATGGTCCGAGCCACCCTGGAAGCCGACCGCATCAACCGGATCGATGTCATCCCTTTCGAACGAGTGGGTGACGAAGTCGTTCCATTGGGCGCGGTCCGCGACGCCGATTCGCACATGGCATACTTGCAGCGTCTCTCGGCCGCGATCGCCTCCGATGAGTTTCCAGCCTGTTGGCAGCAACTCGCCGTCGATCTGATGCTGGAGGGATATCTGCCTTTGTTTAGGGGCTTGTTGCCGCACCTCAAGCCTCCCGGCGCCTCATTCCGGGCGTGGCTGAAGGGCGCGGTCAAATCGTCTCTGAATTCCCTGGATTATTTCGGCTCCGGCAGGTTCTCCTCATTCCGGAAACCCGGTCTGGCGTTGCTCAACACGATGTCCTGCGAATCCCATCGTTGGACGGTGGAAACGGCGCTTTCCGTCCTGTCGGGAGAAGCGCCGGACCTCCGCACCCCCAAAACGCGGCGGGAAATCTCGGAACTCCGATATTTCCAGAATATGGGCAAGTGGCCGGACGCCAAATCGCCCCGCCCGGATGAACTTCCGCAATGCCGCTAAGCAAACAAGCGGACGGTTTGCCGGTATCAAATCCACCATTACGAATTCTGACTCTGGCCACCTGTTTTCCGAACCCCGTCGACCCGATACCCGGCACCTTCATCCGGTCCCGGCTGCAGCACATGACGCCAGGGGCCGATATTTGGGTGGTTGCCCCCATCCCGGCGTTGAATTATTCCAAGCTCCGCCATGGAGGGGCCATCGCCGGGGGAATACCATCCTATGAAGAGGACGGCGCCCTTCGCGTCTCTCATCCGCGCTGGTTCTATCCGCCGCTGGGAGGCCTGTTCAACGCGTTCTTTCTCTTTGTCCAGCTCATCCGGCCCATCCGGCGGCTCCGCGTGGGCTTTCCGTTCCAATTAATTGACGCTCATTTCGGATACCCCGAAGGAATTGCCGCGGCTCTGCTGTCGATTGTTTTCCGCCGCCCATTCACCGTAACGCTCCGTGGCAGCGAGGTCGATCATGCGACCAAACCGGTGCGCCGTCTGGGTATGGCATGGGCGCTCCGCCGCGCCGCGCTTGTGATTGCCGTTTCCGAAAGGCTTCGTCAGTTTTCGCTCGAGCTCGGTGTCGACGAACGCCGGACGGCGTTGATTCCTAACGGTGTCGATAGCGGAGTTTTTTACCCGCGGGACCGTGAGGCCCTCCGCCGGGCCTTGGGCATCGGGCCGTCGCAGCGTTTGATCGTCTCAGCGGGCGCCCTGGTGGAATTGAAAGGCCATCACCGCACCATAGCAGCAGTAAAACGGCTGCTAGACCAGGGGATCCCGGTGCAATTGCGGATTGCTGGCGGCGCCGGCCCTCATGAAAACGTCATCCGCAGACAGATCGCGGAGCTGTCGCTCGGCGAACACGTGCACCTCTTGGGCGCCCTGCCGCCTGATCGCCTCGCTGAGTTGATGTGCGCGGCGGATGTCTTTTGCCTGGCCAGCCGGCGTGAAGGCTGGCCCAATGTCGTGCAAGAGGCTCTGGCTTGCGGCACGCCTGTGGTCGCCACCAACGTCGGCGCCGTTCCAGCCATGCTCCCGGCCGCCACCTATGGCCTCGTCGTCCCGCCCAATGACCCTGCTCCGCTGGCCGCGGCCTTGGGTCAGGCGCTCAATACCCAATGGGACCGCGCCGCTATTTCTGTCTGGGGCATGTCGCGCTCCTGGCCGCAGGTGGCGTCCGAAGTGCTTCGACACTTTGCACAAATCGCAGGCCAGGCCGCTTCCGAACAGGGTGTGGCGGGCAACCTCGCGCGGAGTTAGCTCTTTGTCCATGGAAATCGTCCCCGATTTTAACGACGCCCAACAGTGGGATCGGTACGTCGCGAATCATCCGCAATCGCGCTTCTGCCATCTCTTCGCGTACCGCTCGATCGAGCGGTCGTATGGCTATCGCCCGCGGTATTTCGCTTTCATGAAAGGCGGCGCAATCGCCGGAGTGCTCCCCGCCTTCGAGACCAACAGCCTGTTTTTCGGCAAGCGCCTGGTCAGCCAGCCCTTTTCGGAGTATGGCGGGATGCTGCTCGACGCCGACGTGACCGAGGCCGAATTCGAGGAGATTGCCGCCGGATTGCGCTCCTGCCTTGCCGCCAGACGGATTCCCACACTGGAGATGCATGGGCGCCAGGGAATTCCCGAGCATTTGGGGGCTTCACTCGCGGAGACAAATCGGCAACAGTACGCTTACCTGCCGCTCGACCGCCCCATCGCGGAGATCTGGAAAGACGTCGTAACCTATCAGGTTCGAAAGGCTGTGCAAAAGGCCGAGCGCTCTGGAATTACGGTCGTCCAGAAGTGCGACCCCGCCACCATTCGGGAGACCTTCTTTCCGCTCTACGTCGATTCCATGATGCGCCTGGGGGTCCCCCCCCACAGCATCCGGTACTACCTCGACTGCTACGACGCCTTTACCGACCGGATGCAGATCTTTTGGGCCATGCGCGATGGCGTTCCCATCTCCGGGCTGCTGGGATTCACCTGCGGCCGGCGCGTCAGCATCATCAACATCGTCTCCGACGAACGTTATTGGGAAGAACGCCCCAACGACCTGATTCATTGGGAGTACATCAAGTGGGCCCGGCAGGCCGGCATAAGCTGGTTCGATTTCGGCAGCATACGCTACGAAGGCCAGCTCCGCTATAAGCAGAAATGGGGCTGCCGGATCGAACCCCATGCATACTATATTCTGTCCCGAAAGCCGCAACCGGAATCCGCCGGCTTCGACTCATCCTCTTCGAGGATGAAAAAACTGAGTGACTTGTGGGCGCAACGCGTGCCCAGGTCGGTTGGCAAAGCCATCGGCCCGTTCCTGCGCAAACAGCTCGTCCGTTAACTGCTTCCAGCCGGCGCGCATTTCTCACATGTGGCCCGAGGAGGTGGCGCACGCACTCGTGCGTGCCGTGTCGAGACTCTTCTCGACACCCTGCTGGGGGACGGACAGCCTGCCGGGACGGCGCAAGTGCGTCCGCCACATCGTCACTACCGAATTGTGGGAGAAATGCGGGCTAGCGAAGGGCTAGCGATCGGTCATGTCTGGAATAAGAGCATGCCGTAACGAACCAACCCGCTTCCCTTGATCTCTTCGACAACCGGCACGCTGAACAGCTTCTTCCACTCGGGCAGACTCTTGTACCACATGCCTCCGTCCACCGCTTTCCAGTACAGATTCGAAAGCGCCTTCAGCGGCTGATGCTCGAAGGAGCAGGACTCGTAAATGATGACATGCCGTCCCACGCGCTTGGCTTCGGCGATGGTGCGTTCGAGATCGTCCACATGATGCAGCACATACGTGAAGATCACGAAATCGAATTCATTCCCGGCAAACGGCAATTCCGCGCTGTCGATTACGCTGTAAGTGGGACCCGGATTGTGTTCCTTGGCGAACGCAATCATCTCGGCGGAGATATCGACGCCGTGGCAGATGCACCCGTTTTTCTTGATCAGCGACGCCAGAAAACTCCCTCGCCCGCACCCCACCTCGAGAACTTTCTTCCCGGTCAGATATTTATCGATCATCTCCCGGTTCCGCCGGGCGATCTCCTCGCGCTGCCGGGTGATGTGGCTGTCGATCAACAGAAGCTTGTATACGAACCGTTTGGACGCGCTGATGAGGTCGAGTTTCTTGGTGTAGAACTCCGGCTTGCTGTGGACGATCTTGTCGAAACTCATACGGCAGGTCAATCTTACCACACCGAAATCTCGCTCCGAGTTAGTCTAGTCTAGTACCTCATGAAACAACCGCCCCGCAATGGACAGGCCGGTGATTCCCGGCCGCTGGTCCTGCATCTGATCTTTCGGTTTTCGGTCGGCGGCCTGGAAAACGGCCTGGTGAATCTGATCAATCTCATGCCGCCCGACCGCTTCCGGCACGCCGTGGTTTCCATGACCGAGGTCACCGATTTCGCCGCGCGAATCCGCACGCCAGGCGTCCCCGTGATTGCGTTACGGAAGGCCGGGGGGTGGGACTTGGGGGTCTACACGCGTTTCTGGCGCGTGCTGGGGAAACTCCGGCCCACCATCGTTCACAGCCGCAATCTGGCTGCACTCGAGTGCCAGATTGTGTCTGCCGCCGCCGGGGTTCCCCTCCGCATCCATGGTGAGCACGGCCGCGACACCTACGATCTGCACGGCGTCAGCCGCAAATACAACCTGTTCCGCAAGGCCGTACGCCCCATCGTGCACCACTACACCGCCGTCGATCGCGACCTCGCTCAGTGGCTGGTCTCGACGATTGGGATTCCCCCCTCCCAGGTGACCCCCATTTTCAACGGCGTGGATTCCGATGCTTTCCGACCGCCCGCCGGCGACCGGCCGGGAATCGGTCCCGAAGGGTTCGCGCCGCCCGGCACGCTGGTCTGTGGAACCGTCGGGAGGATGCAAACCGTGAAGGATCAGGTCACTCTGGTGCGGGCCTTCTTGACCTTGCTCGAACAGCGGCCGGAAGCTGCCTCCCGTCTGCGGCTGGTGATGATCGGCGAAGGCGCGCTGCGCGAGCCGTGTCAGCGCCTCCTCGAACAGGCAGGCCGCGAGAATCTCGCGTGGCTTCCCGGCGAACGTTCCGATATTCCGCAGTTGCTGCGCGGAATGGACCTGTTCGTATTGCCGTCCATTGGGGAAGGCATGTCGAATACCATCCTCGAAGCCATGGCTACTAGGCTGCCCGTCATCGCCACCCGGGTTGGAGGCAATCCCGAACTGGTCGACGAAAACCAAACGGGCTTCCTGGTGCCGGTTTCCGATCCCCAAGCCCTGGCATCGGCGATCGGCGGGTATCTCAGCTCGCCGGAACTTCTGGCGGTGCATGGCGCCGCCGGCCGCCAAAAGATCGAGCGGCAGTTCAGCCTTCACAGTATGGTGGAGGGGTACACCAACACCTATGAGGCACTCCTGAACCAGCACCGGCCCCGCTGACCCGGCCCGTCTCTATGCCCGCCGCGCAGTCACCCAGAAGGCATGGCTGAGACATCTTCCGGCAAGCGGAACCCATCGAAGGATCCACTGGGAAAACGGCGTTTCCACCAGCCCTTGAAGCCTTTGCAGGCGGCCGGGCATAATAGGAACCCAGTGACAGCGGATGTCCGTCATGCCGTTCTCCCGCATCAACTGCGACAACCGGTGAGGCTTCTCGTAACGCACATGCATGGGAACCTTCCGAAGCCTGCGCCAGGCGCGCTCCCATACGTGCGGAATGCACAAGGCATTGAGGGCATCCACGAAAATGTATCCACCGGGCCGAACGGCTCCGCAGAGTTCGGAGACGGCCGGCCGCGAGTCCGCCAGCGCTTGCATCACACCCAGGCACAAGACGCCGTCGAAACTCCCCGGCTTCACTGGCAGGCGGGTGACGTCGGCGTTCACCCAGGGTATTCCGAACTGATCCCGTCGGGCGGCCTTCAAAAGAGATGGCAGCGAGTAGTCAATCCCCACCACGGGGGCCCCGCGCTCTCGCAAGAACCGGCAGTACGTCCCGGCGCCGCATCCCGCGTCCAGCCACAGGCCGCCGGACGGCTGGCCGCTCCAAAGACGGGCGAACGTACGAAGCCGAACCTGCAACCCCGTGGAAGACCACCCCCCGATGCCGGCGTCGTCATCGCTCTTTTCGGCGAACTTTTCGAACCGCCGCCGCCAGCGTTCCTCAAACGAGGGCCCGTGGTTCTTTGAGGTTTCAGGAGGCACGGAAATTGTGTACCGCGTCCAAAATCGCGGCGCCGGCATGGCCCTCGCCGTAGGCGTTGGTCCACGGACCCGCGCCGGCCGCCCCTTCCGCGGCCGCCAGGATCTTCTCTTCGTTCGCGCCCGCCAGGGTATTGCAGCGGTTCTCCAGAGTTTCGATCCACTCGGTTTCGTCCCGCAGCGTGATGCACGGCGCCTTCGCGAAGTACGCCTCTTTCTGCACCCCGCCG
>Ga0181536_10004701_pt1 | contig 14342 bp, 10 predicted proteins | sample PEATcosm2014_Bin_41_FD_121105 | JGI IMG/M metagenome (GOLD analysis project Ga0181536, IMG submission 121105) | Peatland microbial communities from MTU Mesocosm Facility, Houghton, MI, USA - PEATcosm2014_Bin17_60_metaG | ecosystem: Environmental > Terrestrial > Soil > Wetlands > Peat | place... | reverse complement strand
GTCGGCGCCCAGTTCCATGGCGATGGCGGCGTCGGAGGCGGTTCCAACCCCGGCGTCGACGATCATGGGGACCTGGGTGATCATCTCGCGGAAGATGCGCAGGTTGATGGCATTCTGCACGCCCAGGCCGGAGCCTATGGGGGCGGCCAGCGGCATCACCGCGGCTGCGCCGGCGTCGATCAGCTTGCGCGCGTTCACGATGTCGTCATTGGTGTACGGCAGCACCACGAAGCCTTCCTTCACCAGGATGCGGGTGGCTTCGAGCAGGCCGGCATTGTCGGGGAAAAGAGTTTTTTCGTCGCCGATGACTTCCAGCTTGACCCAGTTGGAAAGGCCCACTTCGCGGGCCAGCATGGCGGTGCGGACGGCGTCGTCGGCGTTGTAGCAGCCGGCGGTATTGGGAAGAATGAAAATTTTGGACCGGTCGATGTAATCGAGCAGCGACTCTTTGGAGCGGTCGGTGAGGTTGACGCGGCGAACCGCCACCGTGACCATGCCGGCGCCGCTCGCCACGTGACAGCGCTGCATTTCCTGAAAACTGCGATACTTCCCTGTTCCTACGATTAGGCGCGAGCGGAACTCGCGTCCGGCAATCGACAAAATTCCCAACATGCCCTCATTGTAGCCGCACTGCTCTTCCGGATTTGACAGGCTGCAACCCCAATGCCACTTAGTTTTCCCATTACTGAACACCTGCACAGATTGTGGGGCAGACCCCCTGGTCTGCGGCCGACGCCCTCGTCGGCCTGCTGGCGTTTGTACGATGCTGATTTCGTTGTTCCGGCTGCGGGACGAGGGCGTCCCGCGCGGACCAGGGGGTCCGCCCTCCAATTCTGCCGAATCCGCAGCTTTGCGAAAACTAAGTGGCATTGGGCTGCAAACCGGTAGCGCCGGCGGTCTTTGCAGCCGGTTCTCTCTTGGAACATGTGTCGGCATGGAAGACTGCCCCATGCGTGTCCCGAAGAGCGGTTTGCCCCCTACAGATAGTGCAGCAGCAAGAGTCCGGCGGTGGTGGAGATGAGCAGCGACGAAACCAGTGGAATGCGCCACAAACGGCTCGGAGCGGCCCTTTCAGTGAAGGCCGGAGGGGCGATGCCGGTCGGGCTGTCGGTTTCCACGGCCGGAGGCTCGGGAGCAATGGGCGTGGGAGCGGGGGGCGGCGGCGCACCGCCGAATTCGGCCGGCGCGCCGGGCTGTGGCTGCGTTGGGCCGCCGATGCGTTCCGCGGCCTGGCGGCAAACCTGGCCGATGGCGAGGATGACTTCCAGCGTGTTGTGTTCGCTTTCGCGCAGGCGGTTCTGGATTTCGGCGAGTTCCCGTTCTTTCTGGGCTCGCTCGGCGCGCCAGGGCGCGAGACTTTCTTCGAGGCTTGCGGCAACGGCCGCGGCCGCCGCTGCGCCGGCACGGGCTTCCATGGTTTGCTCCAGAGAGTTGGCGCGGGCGCTTACTTCCGCCGAGACCTGGTCGGTGATGAGAGTGGAAACAGCTTCCCCGAAGTGGTTCAACTCGTCCACCACGGCCGTGCGGAGCACCAGCATCTGTTCCAGGAACTGGCTCTCGACTTCCTTGACGCGGGCCTTGGCGGAATCGGCGCCGGCGGTGCTCTGCGCGCGCAGCGTTTCGATCTCGAGCGCCATTTTGGCTTCCAGGGCGGCGACGCGGCTCTCGATTTTGAGCGACTGCTCCTGGAGCTTGGCGTCCACGGCGCCGACGATGGCTTCGAGAACCTTGTGATCGAGTTGCGCGGACGGGGCGGGGGCGTGTTCCACGCGCGCCAGGCGCTGTTCGATCTCCGCCAGGCGATTGGCTAAGGGATGGTCGTCGGGCGCTGCCGGGGTTTCCGCGGGACGGCGGGCGTTCTGAGTGAGTTTCATCCCCACCGCACCGAGGGCCAGGCCACCCCCAAAGGTGACGGCAAGGGTTTGCCATACGGAGGAATCGCGACTGCTCTCCATATAACATAATGTACAGGAAATGTTTTGGGCGCGGAAGGGTCAATTCGCGCCTCCAGGAACCCGAATAAAGACGAGCCGTAGAGAAAACCGCGCCGCTGTCCTACCGCCGCCCCGCGCCCGCTTCGCGTACTTCGGTTTCCCGCGGCAGGTATTTGCCGGGCATGCTCTTTCCTTCAGGCCACCCAGTACCGGGCCGCGGGGGTCGCGGAAGCCGCGGAAGCCGCCGGGAGCGCCGCGTTCCCCTGGTTCCAACGCAGGCAGGCCAGGTTGAAGATGCGGACCACCTCTGCGGTCTCAAACGGCTTCGCCAGCACGTCATAGGCTCCCAGGTTGAGGGCCTCCACCCACAGGCGGTCATCGGCCAGGCGGGAGACCACGATCAGCAACGGTGGGCTGCTCAAGCCGTCAAATTGCTCCAGCAGTTCCTTCCATGCGTCCGCCGTCCGGTCCCGGTCGCACAGGATAATCGGAATCCGTTCTCGCCGTAGAGACGCCATAGTCGATTCGACGCTCGCCTGCAAGTGGATCTGCCATTTGTATTCACGAGGTAGAGGACTCCCCGAAGAGTCCACAATCCGTGTTATGGAATCCTGGTCGCCCGCCTCGAAACCTACCAACGCGACGGCGGCGGTAAGAGGACGATTCCCGGTAAGCGGCGGAGTTCCATTCATAAGACTCCTTCGGAATCTGTGCTATTTCAAAGTGATGCGTAGTGACTTCGACGGGGAAGGCCCAATTCGAGGTCCATCCATTCCAGGCCATCCGTTGGAACGCTGCCCAACGTCCGGAAGTGGTGGTTACTTCTTGTATCTGCACAAATCGGACGTAAGAATCCGTCTTGCGCGAACTAAGATCCCTATGTGACTTCTAAGGTATCTGCTAATACTTACTTATTCAACTGGTCTTATGGGGGCATGCTCATTACCCCCAATGGGGTGAGCCGTGGTCTTCAGCGCACCAGTCAATTCTTAGCCCAGGATTTTCTTCCTCAACCCGGCGCCATCGAATTCGGCGGCGCGGTAGATCTCGCCCGGTTTGCCGGAGCGCGAGAAGCGGTCCATGCCGAAGACGCGCGACTGGAAATCGGCGGGCAGCAGGAACGGATACAGGAAGCCGGGCCAGCCGTTGTGGAGCGTGACGACGTACTGGCGCTCGTCGTCGGCGAGGATCTCCTGCGCCTTGGCGGGATGGTCGCGGCGCAGTTCTTCGTAGAGCTGGGGCGAAGTGACGGCCACAATCTTCACGTCCAAGCGCTCTTCGATTTCCGGCAGGATCTCGAGTGTATTGGCCATCACCTGTCCGCCGCTGATCGCCAGCACCTTCTTGGGCTTGCCATTTTGCCGGAACGGTTTGAAGACGTAGGCGCCGTTGACGGCTTCGCGCGCGGGGGGAACGCCGTTGCCGCGCTTCAGCACGGGGGTCCCGGGGCGCACGGCGGAGAAGACCACGGGCTCGCCCCGCTGCGCGGCCAGGAAGAGCATCTCGATGGCTTCGTTGGCGTCCAGCGGTTTGTAGACTTTGATGCCGGGATAGGCGGTGAAGAGGGACATCCAGAAGAGGCCGTGATGGGTGGGGCCGTCTTCGCCGGTCTCGGGGCCGTCGTGGGCGGCCAGCATGATGAAGAAAGCGCGCGCGTCGGGGTTGACGTCGTTATTGATGAGCGTCATGCGCACCGAGTTGGCCATCATGCACGTGAATACGCCGTAAGTGGCGAAGGCGCTGAAGGGGCGGAAGCCGCCGGGCAGCATGTCCTGCGCAATGGCGCACGACATCATGGCCATATTCTGTTCGGCGATGCCGAAGCGGATTCCGCGGCCCAGCGGGTTGCGCGGGTTCATGACGCCGTATACGCTTTCCGCTTTGCCGGTGAGGATGGACTTCATGAGGTCGCCCGCGCCGATGTAAAAGAAGGCCGAGTTTTTCATGGCCCAGGCGAACCAGGCCTCGGTGGCTTTGCGCGTGGCCACCGAGTCGCCTTCGTTGAAGACCAGCTCGGCGGGCAGGACATCCGGGCGAGTGAGCTGGCGGTAATCGGCGATGGGGCGGCCGGCAAGCGCGGTTTGCATCTGGCTGACCAGATCGGCCTCGGCGGGAATGATTGCGGCGGCGTCGTCCAGGCGGGATTCCAGGTAGTCGGCCTCGGCTGCGCCCAGTGCGGCGCTGACCAGGGCGAGATCGCCGTCGGGATTGCCGGGAACGGGGAAGCCGAGATCGTGCATGGCCTTCACGTATTCCTCGTGCTTGAGCGGCATGCCGTGGGAATCGGCGGTGTTCTCCAGGCGGCCATAGTGCAGCCCCTTGGTGGTGTGGCACATGACCACCGTGGGCCGTCCGGGCCCGAAGCCGGATGCGGCCAGGCGGTAGGCGTAGGCCAGTTCGCGGATGTTCTGGCCATCCACCTCGATCAGGTTCCAGCCCTGGCTGAACCAGTGGTTGAGATAGGACGCCGGGAGCACTTCGGCGATGGGGCCGTCAATGCCGAAGGTGTTGAAGTCGAGCGTGACGATCAGGTTTTCAACGCCCAGGCTGGAGGCCAGATTGCGGGCTTCGTAGCTCATGCCCTCTTCCGTCTCGGCGTCGCCGCCGATGACGAAGGCCTTGGTGGGGAGGCCGCAGGAGCGATGCAGCACGGCGAAGCCCAGGCCGGCGGAGAAGCCGTGGCCCGAGGCGCCGGTGGAGGTATCGGCGAAGGCGTATTCGGATTCCACGTGGCCGCTGGGTCCGCCCCACCGCCGGAAGCGCGCGAGTTGTTCCGGGAAGACGGCGTAACCCGCATCCTTGCCCGCCAGGGTGAAACCTTTGCGGCGCAAAGTTTCGTAGATGAGCGCAAGGGTGGCGTGAAAGAGCGGCGAGCAATGGCCGGCGGACCATACCACGCGGCTGCGGCCGGGGTGCTTGGGACGGCGGGCGTCAAAGCCCACAACGCCGCTCGATAGAAGGGTGAGCACTTGCTCGGCCTTGGACGAGGAGCCGCCGGGGTGGCCGGATTGCGCGGCATCCACCGCGGCGAACAGGAAGCCGCGGACCACGCGGCACAGTTCGGCGATCTTCGGCTCGTCGATTTCGGGCAAGGGATCGAGCGGCAGGCCTTTGAGGTTGAGGTAAGCTCCTCCCTCGGTACGGTATTGGAAACGGGCAGGCTCACTCCGGGCGAGCGCTTCGCGGGCTTCCTGGTCCAGTAAGTTGTAAGTGGTGGCGGCGACTGACATGGTCAACCTCTAAACCAGTATTCTATATCCATTTACCCTTTATGCCGGGAAGCACCTCGCCGCAGGTGGTGCTAAGCTCGATCTAATCAAGGATTATGACCATTGCCTGCATCGGCGGCGCTCATGTGGACCGTCACGGCGTGCTGCGCGGGCCGCTGATTCCCGGGACTTCCAACCGCGGGGATTTGCGGACGGATTTCGGCGGCGTGGCGGGAAACGTGGCGGAGAACCTTGCGCGGTTGGGACGCCATGCTTCCATCGTGACCCGCGTAGGCGCGGACGATGCCGGGCGGCAGGTGACCGGGCACCTGGCGGAGCTGGGCGTGGATACCTCCATGTGCGAAGTCTCGACCATGCATGCGACGGCGTCTTACACGGCGATTCTGGAGAGCAACGGCGAACTGGTGGTTGGCCTCGCGGACGCCGACATCTACGAAGAGCTCGACCCGCCGGCGCTCGAAAGAAGGCTGCCGCGGCTGCGCGCGCACGACTACTGGTTCGTGGACACGAACATTCCGGCGGTGAGCGTGGCGTGGCTGCTTTCCGTGGCGGGTGAGATTCCGGTTGCGGTGGATGCGGTTTCCGTGGAACGGGCGCGCGCTCTGCGGCCGCTGCTGCCGCGCATTCCGGTGCTGTTTGCGAACGTGGCGCAGGCGGCGGCGCTGGTGGGAGTGGAGAGCTTCCCGCACCCGCGGCATGCGGCCAATCCGCTGCGCGAACTGGGCGCGCGAGCGGGCATCGTGACCGGCGGACGGATGGGAATTGCAGTGTGGTGGGGCGATGACCTGGAGGAATTTCCGGCGCTCCAGGCGCAGCCGCGCGACGTGACGGGCGCGGGCGACGCGCTCGTGGCCGGCACGCTTTTCGGACTTTCGCAATGGAACATGCTGCCGGACGCGGCGCAATTCGGCCTCGCGGCGGCCGCCATCACGGTGGAATCCGAACATACGCGGGCGCCGGAGCTGTCGGCGGAGTTGCTGCACCGGAGGATGATTCAGCATGGGCCGCGCTGATGAGCGGGTGAGAATCGGCGAGCGGCTGCGAATCGCGCCGGAGATTCGCGAGGCGCTGGCGGCGGGCGCGCCGGTGGTGGCGCTGGAGACCACCATCGTCAGCCACGGCATGCCTTACCCGGAGAATGTCGGGACGGCCCTGGCGCTGGAACGGGAGATTCGCGGGCGCGGCGCCACACCGGCCACCATCGCGGTGTTCGATGGCTCGATCCGCGTCGGGTTGAGCGAAGGCGAGCTGGACGCTCTGGCGCGGGGCGGGGACGTGTTGAAACTGAGCCGCAACGATCTGGCCTACGCGCTGGCGGCACGCCGGCGCGGCGCGACCACCGTGGCCGCGACCATGATCTGCGCGCAACTGGCGGGCATCCGCGTGTTCGCTACGGGCGGCATCGGCGGAGTTCACCGGGGCGCGGCGCAGACCTTCGATATTTCGGCCGACCTGGAAGAGTTGGCGCAGACGCGGGTCGCGGTGGTCTGCGCAGGGGCCAAAGCGCTGTTGGATCTTCCCAAAACGCTGGAGTACCTGGAGACGCGCGGCGTGCCGGTGGTGGGTTATCGCACAAATGAGTTTCCGGCGTTTTGGAGCCGGTCCAGCGGGCTCCCGGCGCCATTGCGGATGGATTCGGCGGCGGAGATTGCGGAGCTGCTGCGCGCCCAGTGGGAGTTGGGACTGCTCGGGGGCGCGGTGATTGCGAACCCGGTGAGCCGGCAGGACGAAATTCCGGCGGCGGAGATGGCCGGATACGTCGAGCGGGCCGTGGCGGAAGCGGCCAGCCGCGCCATCGTTGGTAAAGCGGTTACGCCGTTCATCCTGTCCCATATAGCGGAACTGACCGGCGGCCGCAGCCTGGCGGCCAATATCGCGCTGGTAAAATCCAATGCCAGGCTGGCGGCGGAGGTGGCCGTGGAGTTACAAGGCCCGTGCGGCCCGGGCCCGCCTGAATAAGCCGGCCGGCCGCCTATGGTATTCTGAATGTTCCTTTACCTAAAATGGCGCAGACGAGGTTGCTCCCGCGCATATGCATCGCGTTGGGCCTGCCGGATGTTCCAACACTGTTGAGCCACGCCCGGCACGAAGCTGAGGCGGGCGAAATCTTCTTGGAATTCCGGCTGGACTTCCTGGACCGGCCGGCCAAGGGCGCCGAAGCGATCCGCGGATTCCTGGAGCAGTTCCCCGAGTGCATCATTCTGGCCACCTGCCGGCGCCACCAGAATCACGGGCGTTACAACGGCAGCATCGAAGAGCAGCTTGCCGTTCTGGACGCGGCCGTGAAGGCCGGGGCGCACGCCATCGATGTCGAGATCGAGACCGCGGAGGTGGCGCAGGAGCGGCTCACTGCGTTCCGCGGGCGCGTGCAGGTGATTGTTTCGTATCACAATTACGAAGCCACGCCGCCCATGGACACGGTGATCAACCGCATGATGAGAGTGCCGGCGGACGCCTATAAAATGGTGACGACGGCGCGCAAGCCTTCCGACAATCTGCGCGTGCTGGCGGCGGCCAAAGCCATGCCCAGGCACCGTCTGGCGGTGCTGGCCATGGGCGAGCTGGGATTTCCGACGCGGGTCTTGTCGCCGGTTTTCGGCGGCCTGTTCACTTACGCGGCGCCCATGTTCGCCGAGGGAACCGCGGCCGGACAAGTGAGCGCGCGGCATCTGCGGCATCTCTATCGGGTGGAGAAGCTGGGGAAATCGGCCAGGATCTACGGGGTGATCGCGGACCCGATCCGCCATTCCATTTCGCCGGCGGTGCACAACCGTGCGTTCCAGGCGCGGCGCGTGGACGCGGTCTACCTGCCTTTTCTGGTGGCGCCGGTTTACTTGCGGGATTTCTTTTCTCTGGCGGCCAAACTGCCGCTGGCGGGCTTCAGCGTAACCATTCCGCACAAGCAGAAGATCATCCGGTACCTCGATGCCGTGGACCCGCTGGCGCGGCGGATTGGCGCGGTCAACACCGTGTGGCGCAAGGCCGGAAAATGGCGCGGCACCAATACCGACGTGGCGGGCGTGACGGCGCCGCTGGGCCGGCTGCTGCGGCTGCAGAAATCGAGCGTGCTGATTGTGGGCAACGGCGGCGCGGCGCGCGGCGCGGCCTACGCTCTTTCCGACGCCGGGGCCAGGATCTCGCTGGTGGGGCGCAACATCGACCGTGTGCGCGCGCTCGCCAAAGTCTGCGGCGCCGAAGCCCTGGTGCGCGAGCAACTCGATTCGCGCCACTTCGATGCCGTGGTGCACGCCACGCCGCTGGGGATGTACCCGCACGTGGACGAGTGCTTCTTCAACGGCAATATTCCCGGCGACGTGGTATTCGACATGGTCTACAACCCGGTGGAGACGGCGCTGGTGAAGCGGGCGCGGGAGCAGGGCCGAACGGTGGTGCCGGGCATCGATATGTTTATCGAGCAGGCCGTGCAGCAGTTCGAAATCTGGACGGGCGATTCCGCGCCGCGCGCGGTGATGCAGAAGGCCGCCATGGAAGCGCTGGAACAGAAGTAGCCGGATTTCCCCCGATGCGAGCCGCGACCGTAAGGGAGCGGTTGCCTGCCGGACACGATACCGTATTTAGGAAATATTGTACTAAGCTGATCCTTATGAAACTGACGCGGCGCCAACTGGCAGCGGTCGTGGTTTCGGCAACCGCCATGGCGCAAACCCCACAGACTCCCGCCAACCCGGCGGACGAATTACAGGCCGCCCGCGGCCGCATCAAGGCCAACGGCGAAACGCTGGCGCAGCAACCGGTTCCCATGGCTACCGAACCGGCCTTTCAGTTCAAGGCCTGAGGCGCTGTATGGCTACCATCGCGAGCGAGCTCTTCTTCGCGGCCCTGCCCGAGCTCAATCAGCGGCTGGCCGCCAGGGAATTCTCGGCGGGAGATCTGGTGCGCGCGTTTGCGGACCGCCTGGCGCAACTCGGACCGCGGTACAACGCGCTGGCGCTTCCGTTGCAGCAGGAAGCCCACCGTCAGGCCAAGCAGGTGGATAGCGACCTGAAACGCGGGCGCACCCGCGGGCCGCTGCAGGGGATTCCGTACGGAGTCCAAGACCTGCTGAGTTTCAAAGGCCAGCCGACCACCTGGGGGGCCAGGCCGTATGCCGGCCAGATGTTCGACTACAACGCCACGGTGATCGAAAAACTGAGCGATGCCGGCGCGGTGTTGACCGGCAAGCTGGCCATGGTGGAACTGGCGGGCGGCGGCGGGTACCGGCTCCCCTCGGCCTCGTTGACGGGTCCTGGATTGAACCCTTGGGACCGCACCCGGTGGTCGGGCGGATCTTCCAGCGGACCGGCGGCGGCGGTAGCGGCTGGCCTGGTGGCGTTCGCCATCGGGTCGGAAACTTCGGGGTCGATGGTGACGCCGGCGTCTTATTGCGGCGTCACGGCGCTGCGTCCGACCTATGGACTGGTGAGCCGGCACGGCGCCATGGCGCTTTCCTGGACGCTGGACAAGCTGGGCCCGTTTGCGCGCACGGCCGAGGACTGCGGCAACATTTTGCACGCGATTGCCGGCGGCGACTCGAAGGACCCCGGGTCGGCGGGCAAAAGCTTTTACTACACGCCGCAGTATGCGCGGCCGCTGAAGGAATTGAAGATCGGCTACGCCGCCGTGGATTTCGATGCGCGCGCGGAAGCGCCGGCGCGGGCCGCGTTCCAGGCCGCTTTCCAGGCGCTGAAGGAGACCGGCGTGCAACTGGTGGAGGCAAAGCTGCCGCCGTTTCCGTACGGTCCGGTGCTATCCACCATCCTGGCGGCGGAGCAAGCCTCCATCTTCGAGCCGCTGATCGCCAGTGGAAAAGTGGATGAGCTGGCGGATGCGGCGCAGATTGCCGGACTGAAAGCGGCGCTGGAAGTTCCGGCCAGGGATTACTTGAAGGCCATGCGGGTGCGGCGCGTCATTCAGGAAGAATTCTCCAAACTCTTTGCGCAGGTGGACGCGCTGGTGGCGCCGGGCCGTGCGGGAGGCGCAACCAAAATCGATGAGCCAATCGACAGGGGCGCGCCGCCGCCGCCGGCCGGCACGCCGCAGGGCCTCGCCGGACTGATCCCGGCGGGCAACCTGGCGGGGCTGCCGGCCGTCGTGCTGCCGTGTGGCTTCGCGGATAATCTGCCGGTGGCGCTGCAGGTGGTGGGCGCTCCGTATTCGGAGAACCTGCTGCTCTCGGTGGGAGCCGGGTTCCAAGCCCGCACCGACTGGCACAAGCGGCGTCCGCCGGGGCTGTAAGGCTCTTCGGCCGCATGATATCTTCGCGAGAAAACTGATGATTCACAACCACACCCGCACAGCGAGCCACACGCGCACAGCGAGCCGCGACTTGTCGCTCGACCGTAAGGGAGCGGAGCCCGAATGGCACAACACCACCCGCCGAAGACTCTAGGTTCTTCCCCGGGGCCGCCGGGGAAACCACACATCGCGCGCAAGTGGTTCGTCAGAGGCCGTGTGCAGGGCGTTGGCTTTCGCTACTTCGCGCAACGCGCGGCGGTGGGACTGGGGCTGAGCGGTTATTCGCGCAACCTGGACGACGGGCGCGTGGAAGTGTACGCCGCCGGCAACCCTGACGCCATCGCCGAACTGGCGGGCCTGTTGCATCGCGGGCCGCGATGGGCGGACGTGCGCGGCGTGGAAGAGGTTGAGGCCGCGGTGGAGCAACGCGACGGCTTTCGGGTCGAGCCGTGATGGGGAAGTTAGAAGTTAGAAGCTCGTCGCAGTGGAGCAGCCGCTTCCGCCTGCAAACCCTTATCACAGTTGTGCACGCGCACGACCCAGTTCCTTGACTCCCAATGGAGCAGGCTTCCAGCCTGCAATTGGAGTCTCTACATTCTCGAGCTTCGTTAAGACCAACTGGTAGCGCCGGCGGTCTCGCCGCCGGTGTTTGGTGGGGCAGGATGGTATCCTGCGCACCGATTGTCAATCGGTGCCGCGTCGACACTTGTGTCGACGCTGAGCAGGCTTCCAGCCTGCAACGCCGACATTCTGGTCGGCGTTTTGGGGAATCACACCTGCGCGGCGCTGCCTTCTAACCTCTAACTTCCCCGCACCCTATTGTCTTGCCGCCACCACCATGGGCCCGGGTTCCGTACGTCCCAGCGTGTCGTACAGCGGTTGCGCCGGCTTCAACAGCGGCCCTTCGTCGGCTACCGATATGGCCAGCACCCGGATCTTGTCATTAGTCGGCAAAGTGATCGTCTTAGCGCCGGCCGGTAAGTCGATGCCGTAGGCGAATAAGTACGAATACTGGTACGGCTCGTTCAATCCGTCGGCGGTGTGGTGGTGCGTGCAGTACCACGCCAGGTCGGCAGGCTTGATAAAGCCGGGAGTCATACCTAGAAAATCGTCGGGATAGCGTGGCTCGCTGCGCCCGCCACCGCCGTTGGCCGGTGAAGATGCCATGGGCCATACGGCATGGTTGGCGGAACTGGCCCAATCGCGCTGCGGCAGATTCCATACGCGGGTGTCCCACTGGCCTATAAATCCACCCCAGTTTTCAATGGTGAGATCGACGGGCTGGTCGCCCACTTGGAAAGTGGTCTTTTGATCGCCTTCGGCGGCAGCCGCCAGCACGTAGACGCGGTTGAACTGACCCGCGGGCAGCGCGATGGTTTGTCCCTGGGCAGTGACCGCATTGCTCTTGCCCGTCCCGGCTGGCGCAAGGTTGAAATCAACGCCGTTGAAGCTCAGCTTCGTGGGAAGCATTTCGGCGGGCATGGCGTTGCCTTTGGAATCGAAGCCGCCCACGGTCTTGGTGTCGTCGTTGCTCGAAACTGCCCGGTCGTAGGTTAGAGTCACCGGTTTGGATGTTACAGCCGCGGCTTTGGCGGCCGGCGCACCTAGCTTCAAGGCGAATGTATGCGGCTGATAGGCCGTGAAGTTAGTAACCAGCGTGCCGTTGGATAGGGTCGGATTGCCCGGCAGGGGCAGTTCCTGGCCGTTGAGTTCGCGGGCCGCGGTAATCGGTCCGGCAAATTTCACCACCACGCGCTCCTGCGGGCGGCCATCCATTTCCACCATGCGCAGGATCACTTCGTCGCTTGATTCGGCCTTTTTCAGAGCCATCACCTGGATGCGCGGGTTGCTGATGGAAATCAAAGAAAAGCTCTTGCCGAGCGCGCCGGCGTGTTTGCCGGCCTGGAACGCGATCAGCGGCTGGTTGAGGCGGTAGGCCTGCCAATCGGTGTCGCCATCGTGCCACGTGCCGGAGTGGCCGGCGATGCCGAACGTGAATTCGTGATGGCCCCAGTCCTGGTTGGCCTGGTCGGTGTAATTGGTGTCGACGCCGGGCGTGCGCACCAGCGTAAGTCGGATGGTGTTGTTGTTGGGCTTGTCGGAGCCGTTCTTACAATCGGTGAGGATGGTGGCGCCGAAAGTGTTGGAGCGGTCGGTGAGATCGATCCACTGGTGAGAGGCGACTTCGAACTGGCGCTCGCTGGCAGTGGAGCGGCGGACGGTGCCGAGGCCCCAGTTGTAAATGGCGTCTTCGTTGGTGGCGCTAAGTGGGAAGGTGGCCTTGAGGTTGGCGTAGAGCGTCTTCCAGTCGATCACTTCGCCGAACTCCACGCGGTTTCCCGCGCCGCCGGCGGAAAGGCTGACGGTCTGAACGAAGTGCGAGCCCTCGGTGTTGGCGCGGGTTACTTCCAACGTGACGCGCGCCGGTCCGTTTTCCTTGATGCGGGCCTGCCCGCCGCGCACGTATACGCGGGGCGGCGCCTGTTCCTGGTCGAAATCCATGTTCCAGGCGGGCCACTGCGATGGATGGTCGTTGGAGATGGCCAGGCGCATGGGGGCGGAGAGCAGTTCGCGGTCGATGGACTTATCGAAGATGCTCGAGACGTCGCCATTGTTGTCGAGGGTGACGCGGTAGCGTTGGTTCTCGATCGAAGTGGGCGTGGCGTCGGCAGCGCCTCCGCGCCCGCCGCGTCCGCCGCCCTGGCGCACCGTGGCCTTTAAGGTGGACGGGCCAGCCTCGGTGGCGGGCTCAACGTCATAAACCGAGTAACCGGCCGAAGGGACCTTGGCTAGGAAAAGTACTTTGCCGTTCTCGTACTGGGCGGGCACCGGCTGGCCGTCGGGTCCGGTGACGCGGACAAAGTTTGTGCCTGCGGGAAGCGGCAGGTTGGCCTCCACAACGTCTTCGCGCGCGACGTTGAGCGGGTTGAAGACCACCATGGGCGTGCCTTTGGCCTGCGTGTCGAGCACCGAAGCCACCGATTCAGTGGCATTGGTGAGAACGCCGGAGAACTGGTTCATGGCGATGACGTCGTCATTCCAGATGAACTCGTACGAGCGGGGAGTCGCGGTGCCGGCGGCGGAATCGTGGAAGTGGCCGGCCAGCACCTGCGTCCAGGCGTTATTGAGGCGGGACTGGGGATAGGGCCGGCCACCCAACCAGGAGGCGGCGACGGAAGCCTCTTCGGCCGCGGCGGCGAGCAGTTCGTTCTTGCGGTTCCATCGCTTGTGATACGCCTCCGAGGTCAGCGATCCGGCGGAGTGGTTGATCAGTTCGAGGTCGCCTATCACACGCGGCATGCGCGTCATCATGTCGGGTTTGATATCGAGGAACATCTGATCGGCCGCCGCCGGGATGACGGTGAGCGGCCCGTCGCCCACTCTCACGGGCGGTCCGGGTGGAGGAGTTGGCGTGGTATTGGCGCCCGGCCGTCCGCCGCCGCCGCGGCCACCCACCGGCAGAACGGTTTCGCTCTTGGTGACCATGGCCTCGAGCATCCGCGCGGTGTATTCCTGGGCGGCGCCGCCGGTGTCGCCGGTTCCGACGTACTTATAGTCGGCGTAGACGCCGGTGACATCGCCATCGAGTTGGACGCGCTTCACCCAGTTGTCTTCGCCGCCGCGCCCGCCGCCGGGAGCGGGCTCTTTGCTGAGGTCGGTCGCGATGTTGCTCCCGTAGCCGCCGGGGTTGAGAGCCGCGAGGATCGTCTGGCCGTCCGGGCCTTCCCAGATTCCCACGTTGAACGGGATGCCCATGGGCGTCTGCTCGGGCGAATCGGGGCCGCCGACTTTGGGCGCCGGCTGCCAGCCGGACGAGAGCTTCTGAGTGGAAAAGCCTTTGACGCCGGCGTGCGCCAGCAGGCTGGGCAGCGAGGCCGGGAAGCCGAAGCAATCCGGCAGCATGTATTCGGCGCTGGCTTTGCCGAATTCCTTGCGGAAATAG
>Ga0181536_10004699_pt1 | contig 14346 bp, 12 predicted proteins | sample PEATcosm2014_Bin_41_FD_121105 | JGI IMG/M metagenome (GOLD analysis project Ga0181536, IMG submission 121105) | Peatland microbial communities from MTU Mesocosm Facility, Houghton, MI, USA - PEATcosm2014_Bin17_60_metaG | ecosystem: Environmental > Terrestrial > Soil > Wetlands > Peat | place... | reverse complement strand
GGGGCACTCCCTCACTGCAGGAGTGGTCACCGCCGTCGTCTTTCTCCTCTACACTTTCTTCGAGAACCACGTCTTGAACCCCGTGGTCATGAGCCGCACCGTCAAAGTGAATCCGTTGCTGGTACTGGTGGCGGTCTTTGTGGGCGCGGATATCGGCAGCTGGATCGGCGGGCTCTTCGGGGGATTCGTCGCCGTTCTCCTCGCGATCCCGGCGGCCGCAATCATCCAGATCATCGTCAGTGAGATATGGCAGAACACCGCGCCGAACAGTCGAGTCGATCCGACCGACTCGACTCTTCCCTCGTCGCCTTGAAGAATCATCGTTATGGTCCGTGTTCGAGCGCCTGGTCGGTCCCGTCTTGCTCCCCCTCAGAAGAGATCGGCCACCGACTGCGTCCGCACAACGAAGAACGGCACCCCGAAACCCAGGGCTGACAGCCCCCGGGCCTCGGCTCGCCGACCCGGGCTCCGCCCCCGACTCCGAGCACCGCGGCGAGCACGAGCCAGAGTCGGCCGAAGCTCGCCGCGTTCGAGATCCAGGTCACGGGCGCATCGAGGATCGGGCGGATGTGGTCGCCACCGCGTCGTAGATCGCCCGATCGAGCGCGTGGTGCTCCTCGGTCAGACCTCGGCGAGCCTGCGCGGAGGTTCGGGGCGGTGGGGTGTTCACGCTGCGCCCTGCCTCCGGACAACCCCAACGATGCCGCTTGGCCGGCCACGCAGGATGCGGCCGAGGCCGACGAGCGTCGACACCCTCACCGGCGCCCAGAGGAAGGCCGGCGAGGCCCCCGATTGTCCGGGGGCGATGCGGACCCGGAGCGCCGCCGGGCGGATGGCGATGTGGAGCGGGGTCGCGCAGGCATGCGCTTCGCCGTCGGTGGCGACCGCCAGTGGCGACGGTCCCGTGACGGCGAGCTCATTGGTCGTCCATTGGCGCCAGCCCGGGAAGCGCTCCGGATGGCCTGCGGCCTCCAGGGCCACCAGGCGATTCACGTCGATCGGCCGGCTGATCGAGAGCGTCGCCACCCCGAGCGAGCCCGTATCCAAGCGAGGGCGCGATCCGAAGCCACTCACGCTCGACAGCGCGTACGGGTTGTTGGACACCTGGATGACTTGCGAGTCCACAATGGGCCCGTCCGGGCCTTCAACCACGAGTCCCGACGGCGAAGCATCCGCGCCCAACAGGTCCGGCAGCATCTCGGCCACCGTCCGGCGCTTGGCCTCGCGGTACTCCTCGGAGGCCACGATTCGCGCGTAGAGGCCGAGTGACACGTTGTTGACGAAAACCCGACCGTTCACCTCTCCCAGGTCAATGGTGGTCTCGAGGGCCGATCCAAATGCATCGAGTGCCCCCACCACATCATCACGGTCGATCCCGAGATCGAGGGCGAAATGGTTGCGTGTGCCGGCGGGGACGCACACGAAAGGCAGCCCGTGTTCCGCGGCCACCGATGCGACCACCGCCTGTGAGCCGTCACCGCCCGCCATGCCCAGCGCATCTGCCCCGCGGGCCACGGCCGCCTCGGCGAGCAGCCGCAAGTCGTCGTCGCTCTCGAGCAGTACCGCACCGGCGCCGCGGCGACGGGCCTCGTCGGCCAGGTTGAGCCTCGCGACCTTCCCGCCACCAGACCTGGGGTTCATCAAGACGACACCGCGACATGTGGCCGGGACATGGTGCCAGCGCTCGGCCAGCGCCCGTCGGACCTCCCAGCGCAGCGCCACGGTGCCGAGCGCCCATGCGGCGACGATGCCGACCAGCGCGAAGGCCACGGCGGCGATACCCCGCCCGGCCGCAACCAGGATGGCGATCGCGCCGCCCACGAGGAGCACGGCGGAGGTCGCGGCCCAGTACCGGAATCGACGATTGGTGGCTGCGATCCACAGCGCCGAGATGCCCAGCCCACCCGTCAGCAGGGAGCCCGAGACGTAGAGCAGGTTCTTGGCCGTGAAGGCGGCCAGGATCGTCAACGTGGCCACGGAGACGGCCAACGCGCCGCCGGCCGCAACCCTCGATCCGAACGGTGGTGCGGCCGGAGAATTGCGGGTGACCGCCGGGGTGCTCCCTGGCGCCGCCCGCCGTGGGCGCTCCTTCGATATTCGACCAGTCTCGCGCCCGGGGACCTCTGTGTCGCCGAGCTGGATACGAGGCGAAGGTGAGTCAAGGACCTCAGCCGTTGGGCTCGGCCCCGGCCTCTCCAGGGCTCGTCAGCTGCACCGGCCCATAGTGCCGGCGAAACATCACATAGGCAACGGAGCCAGCGGGAAGCGGCAGCCAGTAGGAGGCCAGCCGGTAGCCAAGAGTGGCAATGAGCGCGTCTGCCGCACCAACGCCCGCCAGCACCAACATCCCGCTCAGACCCGCCTCCACGATGCCGAGGCCCCCGGGCGTGATCGGTATGAGCGCGATCACCCCGGCCGTCGCGTAGGCCAGCACGACGAGCGCCGGGTTGGCACGACTCCCAACGGCGCGCAACACGCAGACCAGGCACAGGTAGTCAAACCCGAGGCGGCCGGCGACGAAGACAACGGCCTCCCGCCACTGGCGGCCCAGCGCCGAGCGAATTTGGTTGCGTTGGTCGATCAGGCGCAGGTCCAAGCCGGTGAGCCTTTGGCGAGGGCGACGGAGCGTGTTCCATAGCCATTGTGCGATCCGACCAAGCCTCGCCAAGGGACGGTCTGTCGCCAGAAGGACGATACCGAAGACCACGAACAACCCGAACCCGGCGAGCCCGATGAGGGTGGCGTGGAGCAATCCGGGCTGCACCCGAGCGCCGCCCAAGACGACGGGAAGGGTGAAGAGCGGCAGCGCCAACAGGCCCCCGATCCCCAGCATGGACATTGCCGTGAGGCCTCCCGCGGCGGTATCGGTGTCGATCCCAGCGGTAGCAAGCATCCGGAACTGCAAACTGGCTCCGGCGGCGTCGCCCCCTGGGAGGACATTGGTAAGCGCGTTTCCCGCAAGCGCCGACGTCACCACCGCGAACCAACGCTTCGTGCGAAGAACCAGGCGTTGGAGTGCGAAGTTGAAGACGAAGCTGGTGATCTCAGCCGCGAACGCAGCGGCCAGCCAGATGGGGCTTGCCCTGGAGAGCTGGGGCCACGCGTGGACCACCGCGACCAGGCTTGGCAGGACCAAGTAGATGGCGACACCACTGACGATCAGCACCACGATACGGACCACCATGCGCTTGGGCAGCGGGCCTCGATGCGGTGCCTTGTCGGGCTGACGTTCGCTCAAGGGAGGATTCGCTGGCGGTCTTCACTGGTCTGTGAACAAGATCGATTCACGGACGTCACTCCATCGGACTTCATGGGACACAACCAATCCTGACCTACGTCGCTGGACAGCGTATGTGATTCGTGGTCACTTCTCGGGATCGTCCACCGTTTCGTTACCCGCCGAAGCCATATGTCGTGTCTGGAGAAGCTCGTGGTGGAGTCGCAAGCCATTACCACGATCGATCGATACCGAGGCAGCAGTCAGGCATCTCACAGCCCGGGAAGGGCAGGCGATCCGGCGGGAGAGCGCAGGTGTCGAGCTCTCTGACAGGCAATGCGAGATGATCGCCCGATCCTTGAGAGGGCAACCGGCGGCGGAGATCGCGAGGGACACGTTCCTCGGTCGTGGAACGGTCCGGAACGGGCCATCGCAAATCTATCGTCGGCCTGGCGTGGCCAATCAGGTCGAACTCGTCGCGGTGCTCACGGGAGGCCATCCCAAGGCACTCGGACACCGCCGGGACCACGTCAAACAAGACCAGGTACGTGTCGAGCGGTCTCGGTAATCACTCGAGACGCGCGTTATGCGCTCCCTCACTCCCAAGCAAGGCCCATGTCCGTCGATCCGCGACACTTCGGCGACCACGCGGTTCGGGCAGCGGCCCCCGCCCAGAACGGGACGCTCGGATCAGTCGGCGCTGAGGCCAGGACTGGCTCCGACTGCTTCCGCGAAGCCCGACCCGCTTACACACAGGGAACTCCAGCAAGCCCTGCCAGTTGGTGGTGGCGATGGGCGATCTCCAGGCCGCGACACCGGCTGTCCTTGAGGGGGCGCGTTCAGCGGGTGATGGCCGCAGCCAGGTAGGCGAGACTGATGACGAGAGCGAGTACTGCGGGCGCTGCCTCTCGGAGGCCGTCTCCTGCCCGTCGGTGGACGGTCAGGGCGCCGACGAGCACCACGGCCATGGCGGATGCGGCCGCGACTCCCACCGGGAGCCAGACGAGCCCGGCCAGGACACCGGCGGTGGCGGCGAGCTCGGCGACGCCGATGAGCCGGTAGCGCGGCCACGGGATACCGAAGTGGCTGGCCGACGCCAGCATCTTCGCCTGGGCCGTCAACTTCCCGAGGGCGGGAACCAGGCACGTTGCTGCGAGCAGGAACGAGAGGGCGACGAACACGGGTGACTCCTTCCGGTGGGCGTGGAGCCGGGCCTTGACAAGCCGGCTCATGCGCATGATAATCAGTTTTGTGATGAATCATCAAGACTGTATTGGATAATCAATACAGGGACCCGGCTCATCTCGCCCACCCGCTTCGCACGAAAGGCAACGTCATGTTCAAGTCAGTCAGCACCTCCTTGATCCTTCGGGGCCTGCTCGCCCTCGGAGTCGGCGTCATGGCCCTCGCCTGGCCGGGGGTCACCGTCCTCGCCCTTGTGATCCTGTTCGCCATCTACGCCTTCATCGCGGCCGGCCTCCAGGCGCTGCAGGCGTTCAGCAGTCGCACCGCCGGGCCGGTCTTCAAGCATCTGCTCCTCGGACTGGTCGACATCGCCGCCGGTGTGATCGCCCTGGCGTGGCCGGTGCCTACCGCCCTGGTCCTCGTGTTGGTGGTCGCCACCTGGGCCATCGTGACCGGCGCTCTGGAGGTCTTTGCCGCCTTCCACAGCGGCGAAGAAGCCGGCACCCGCGCCATGTTCATCCTCGGTGGCCTCGTCTCCACGGCGTTCGGCGTCGTGCTCTTCGCCCACCCCGGCATGGGCGCCGTCTCGCTTGCCCTCTTGTTCGGCCTGTTTAACCTGATCTCCGGCACCTGGATACTCGTGCGTGGCATCGAGCTACGCCGGACCAACTCAAGAATGCACTCCCTCGTCCCGCTAACCAAGACGAAGGTCGCCGCCTGAGCGGGCGACCCGACGAAGCCACGGCGGGCGCCGCTGAAGCGCCCGCCGGTGGCTCGTCTGGGACAAAGCGCGCCTCTGTAGCATGAGATCAAGACTGATCAACCGGTTCCAGAAGGAGGGACTCCATTGACCGCTACGTCAGCAAATGGGGCACTTCTGACCAGTCGGCTGGATCGTCGGAAGGCCCGTACACGGCAGGCGCTCGTGGATGCCGCCGTCCGGCTGATCGCCGAAGGGCGTGGAGAACGAGCGAGCATCCAGGAGATCACCGAGGCGGCTGACATCGGTTTCGGATCGTTCTACAACCACTTCGAGAGTAAAGAACAGTTGTTCGAGACTGCGTCGTGTGAAGTGCTCGAACGGTGGGGGCAAATGCTCGACCGAGCCTGCGCCGGGGTCTCTGATCCTGCAGAGGCCCTTTCACACTCGCTGCGGATATCGGCCCGGCTCGGCTGGACGTATCCCGACGTCGGACGCTTCATCACTGGGACCGGCCTGAATCTTCTCGACGCCCCCGGTGGCTTGGCACCGCGCGCCCTTCGGGACATCCAGGACGGTCAAGCCGTCGGGCAATTCACAGTACGCGATGCAGGTGTCGCTCTCAGCGCCGTCGCAGGTGGCCTTATTGGGTTACTGCGAATGCACCAAAGTGATCCAGCGCGAGTCGACGATTCATCGGTCAATGAGCTGGCCGAGGCGTGCCTCCGGCTGCTCGGGCTTCCCGCCGCGAAAGCGAAGCGCTTGGCCGCACTGCCGCTTCCAGCCACCGAGCCCTGGGAGGCACCACGGTGATGCCTCCACCCAGCCTGGCGCCGAGGACTCGCGCCGAGATGGTGGAAGCCGGTCGCACGATGCGCTCCCGCGTGCCTCGCCGGAGTCATGGTGGCTGGCGACCGGCCCCCGATCGCCCCGATCCCCTCGAGATCCTCGAAGCATCGAACGCGAATCGCTTGCCCCATCTGATACCAGTCCGCAACAGTCGGATGATGACATCGCCGTTCGCCTTCTATCGGGGCGCTCCCGCGATCATGGCGGCAGATCTGTATAGGACGCCTTCAACGGGAATCGAGTTGCAGATTTGTGGCGACGCTCACCTTCTCAATTTCGGCACATTCGCCACTCCCGAGCGCAATCAGATATTCGACCTCAACGACTTCGACGAGACCCAGATCGGGCCTTGGGAGTGGGATATCAAGCGTCTGGCTGCCAGTTTGTTGGTGGCGGCCAGAACAGCTGGACTCGACGACAGCGACGGGGTGACGGCCGCACTGAGTTGCACGGCGGAGTATCGGACCGAGATGGCGAAGATGGCCGAACTCTCCGCATTTGAGGTGTGGCACTCCCGGCTTGACGTGGAGTCGATTATCGCCACTGCTCCTGATAAGCCGGCCCGCACTCTTGCCAAGCGGAGCGTGGCCAAGGCCCGACAACGCACGAGCCTCCAAGCATTGTCCAAGCTCACCACGGTCTTCGATGGCCGCCGGGTAATAGTGGAAGACCCCCCGGTGGTTGTCCGCCTCAGCGATGCGCAGCTGGAACAGGCCCGGCGATTCGTCAAGGCCTATCTGGCTACCTTGGATCCGGACCGCACGCTGTTGTTGGATCACTACGAGTTTGTCGATGCCGCGCTCAAAGTCGTAGGTGTCGGTAGTGTCGGCACCCGCTGCTTTGTAGCACTGCTTGCCGGTAAGGCGGATCTCGATCCTCTCTTCCTTCAAGTCAAAGAGGCCCAGGCGTCCGTCGTAGCGCCCTACGTCGGCGGGACTCGGTATCGGAATCAAGGCAAGAGGGTCGTCGTTGGCCAGCGGATCATGCAAGCGGCGAGCGATCCGCTCTTGGGTTGGGCATGCGCCGACAGATTCGATACCTACGTTCGCCAGCTACGTGACATGAAAGGGTCCGTGCCCCTAGAGGTCGCGCGCCCTGATGACCTGGACCTGTACGGGCGGCTCTGTGGCGCCGCGCTGGCCCGCGCCCATGCTCGAGCGGGCCAGCCAGCGCTCCTCTCGGGTTACTTGGGGTCGAGCGCAACCTTCGACGAAGCTGTGGCTGGATTCGCCCTGGCTTACGCCGACCAGAACGACAAAGACTTTGCGTCGTTTCTGGAGGCCATCCGTTCCGGACGTGTCCAAGCTGAGCCGGTACCATGACTGTAGATCCTCGCAACGCGCGAGTCGGGAATACGATTGGGACGATTCCCAGCCCGAGCTGATCGCAATGCCCGACGGCAGGGACGATCTTCTTAATGCTGTCGGCACCACGCTAGGCAAGATCGTCCTCGAGCCCTAACGGTGGTAGCCCGAGGGGGAAGCCGACGGACCGGGAAGTCCCACCCCGGCCTTTGCGCACCCAACACCGCCACGCTGGGCATCGAGAGGTCCACGCCGCCGTCAGCACCTGCCGGGAGTCGTGCGCCCCGACACTCGCTGGCACTCGCCCAATCCCGCCAGGTACCGCTCACGAAATCGAGGCAAATCGCTTCCACCCGGGTTCGAACTTCGTCATTTGCCTTGGTCGGCAAATGCCAACGAAAAACAGCCTCTGAACAGGGGAAACGTTGTCATTCCGACAACACCGTGGAGGTAATGGGACAATGTTCGAACCCCTCTTGGCTCGCTGACCTGGGGAAATGCGGCACGAACGCGTGAGTTGGGGGCAAATTCGGGCGGCGAGCGCGACGCTCGAGGTTGGTTTCCGAAGTGATGGGACTATGTTCGAACCCCTTCCGCGCGGGACCCCGAAGGCGTCCTGAGTTGTGCAGCCAGCAAGCGGTATTCGCGGCCCCTGAGCGATACCGCTCGCCCTCGGCCCAGGGACCCCGAGCAGGAGCCGGCAGTTCCGGACGGCCTAGCTGCAGAAGTGCTCTGAGAGGGCACGGCGAATATCGGATGGGTCTGCCAAATGCGCCAGCCGGCCAAACTGATTCACCTCTAGCCATGACAAGAGCAAGGGCCAGCCCAGACTCAATCCTGAGCCGGTGCGTCGTCACCCTCCTCATCACTCCCCCGAGAAGCAGCCAAACTTCTCTGCCGCCGATGTCTTGGCTGCACCTTCCGCCCGCAACCACACAAGCAAAGATTACTAAAGCTATTTCGGCCATGTCCAGGTCCGTTCTCGATGCGATCAACGAGAGCGGGAGACTTATTCGCTCCGGGTCAACCGATGGTGTAGTAGTTGGTGAGGTGGTTCAGCTCGGTGAACGAGTAGTCGCTGAAGATGCAACTAGCAACACTATTGGGTGCGGGTGGCGACGCGGGGATGATTTGGCCGTCGGATAGCTCGTACTGGTACAACTCATCATTCGATCCGTCAGGCGATCCCCAGGCATGCATCCATGCGATGATGTTGGAAACGGTGGAAGGCATCCACTCACAACCGGAGAAGCCGTTGTCCAAGACACCCGCACCGTTATACCCCCTAGACTCGGTAACGTGCAGGTAACATCCTGGAGTTGGCTTCTTGATCTCGAAGTTGTAGGTCCATAAGCCGATGGTCTCGGTTCCCGTCTGATCCTCGGACAGACCACATTGTGCAGGGCCGCTGGTGGCCGACCCGGGGGCACTCGTGGTTGGTGCGGAGGCGGACGGACCACTGCTCACGCTGCTGCTGGCGCTAGGCACCGCGCTGTAGCACCTGTCCGTTCCCGCATTGAAGTCGGGAAACCCGCTAGGGCAGTTGGCGATTGCTCCGTTTCCGGCGGCGTTGTTGGCGTCGGGCCCTGTGCCCTGGTAGCAAAGGTTGTTATTGACGTCGAGGTACCCGTATCCCGCCTGGCAGTTATCGGTGATCCCGCTACTACTGCTTCCACCGCTATTGCCGCTGGAGATGGAGGGAGAGGGTGAGGTGGAGGTCAGGACGAGCGGGATGCCGATGGCGAGGCCGGCGAGCAGCACGAACAACGTGGCCAGTGCCGCTGCGGGAGAACTCCTGCGGGCGCCCTTACTCACGCGACCCTGCTGGAACTGACGGGTCGCCTTCAGAACCTGCTTAGTCTCGCCTCGGGAAAGCCGCTTGAGATCGGTGGGTGCGATCTCCTTTCGCGTGTCCAGCTCTGCGGAGAAAATCTCAGCGGGGGTTCCGGGCAGGTCGAAGTTCGCCTCCTCGCCCAACCGCTGGGGGACGGTGATGGCGACACGACAGGAGGTTGGTCCGGTTCTGCTGACGGTGAGCGATTGATCGGTCACGAGTCCGTTGAAGAGTTCGTCCGCACCTGGGAAGCGCAGGATCCAGATACCCCTTACCAGCGTGAGTGTCCCGAATCCCTCGGGCTGGAGGTGCGCCGGCAGCCCGCCGTCGTAGTTGGCGACGTTGTATATCGGACGCCACGTGGCCGCATGCTTGCGAAGCTTGGTTTCGAGCAACCTGCGGAACCTCTCGCCAGAGACACTGGGCAGATCGAGCTCAGCCACGACGTGCGGATCCTGGCGATCACGAATCACGAGGTGGCAAGAACGACCGCTCGGCTGTTCTTGAGGCTCAAGGGACCACTGAGCGAGCTCCAAGCGGCTAGTCTTCAACATCCCTTTGGGAGTGTGACGCCAGCGCACCAAGACGGTCGGCGTTGCCCGCAACAAGGTGAGCTTCCCTTTTCGCTCAGGACGGGAATGACCGGGGAAGCCACCGTCATAGTTGCTGAACCTGAGGCGTACGTCCTTTCGGGAGGCGAGTGGACGAAGGCGCGCCACGGGAAGCGTCGGCCGTGGTTCTGTACCACCGAGGTTGAGCCGAGGCAGGAGTTGCGTTGTCAACATCCGGTCGAGCTTCGCGGGCTTTCGTGAGAAGAATTGCGCGGCCGTGTTCTCGTTGGCCTCCGTCGAGAAGAGAGTCACCTCATACTTCAGGCGAAGCGCGGTGCGCCATTTGCCGACGACCACCAGACGGAGCGCGCTCGACGGTGTGAACTTGGCCGACCCGTTGCCCTCAAGAATCGGGCGGATCCTCTCCATCGCCTCATCGAAGGGGAGGTGAATGAGGACGTACCGCTCGCCTTGGAGCTCGTGGAACTCGGCCACGCGCAAAGAGGCGCTTTCAGAAAAGGCGCCCGTCGAGCCTCCACGCCCTGTTTCCTGGACCATCAAGTCATTATCTGTCCGACACCTTCCGGAACGCCCAGGGGCGTTCGTCCCATTTTCAAACCGAACCACCCGGGATAAGCAAAGCCACATGAATCCACGACGCGCGCATCCCTGGCAGTGCATCGAGTCCAACGCGGGTATGCACCCGTCGGGGCGCGGTCCCTCGGAGAGCAAACGCCAGGACGCCGTCCGGACTATTCGGTGGCTGGGACGGGTCCCCTGGTTGGAGGCCCCGCCTGACCGCGAGGGTTCTGGCAATCCCGACCCGTTCGCCCGAACCAGATAGGGTCAGATCGTTCGATGCAAGCAGGTGATCCATGGCGCAGAAGCGCGTTCTTGTGACGATCGTGGTGGCTATTCTCCTGGCTGGTGGGGGAATCGCCATCGGCCGATGGGCCATCCCATCGACCTCCTCAACGACGAGTAGTGCGCTCCCATCGGTTAGCTGTGGCTCTCTCAACAAGCTCTCGAGCGCCCGTAACGGGACCCCCCTAAGCACTTCCGCGTCGCTGGGACGTATCAGGGCCACCCTTTCGGGCACGGCGATGATCCCGATGCCCTACGGGGTACCGGCTCTCGAAAGAGAGAGGATCGCGATATCCATAGGCGGTAAACAGGTGATGCATTCGTTGGTGGCCATCCCTCCCCAGAACCTGTCTGGAACGGCCTTGATTCCCTCAAACATGAGCACAGCTCCGGGGCCGATCTGGTCAACACGAGCCACGAATTCAGGCGGGCCTGTGTGCATAGCTCGATTCGGAGGCGCGAATCCGGAGACCGCAGCACTGGTGGCTGTCTACACCGGGGGTGCTCACTGCTGCACCTGGATCGAGGCTTATCGCATCTCCTCCAACGCTGCTTCCTCCTCGCCCATTAAAGAGGACATCGGCAATCCTCACGCCAATGTGGTGGAACGCAATGGTCAGGCGGTCATAGTTACAGCTGACAATGCGTTCGCCTACGAGTTCGCCTGCTATGGCTGCTCGGGCTTGCCGATCTCCGTGCTAGAGCTGCACCAGGGAAGATTCGTATCGATCACAAGCAAGTATCCTGATTGGATCACCGAGGACTCGGCTTATTGGTTCATGGCAGGTGACTCCTCCGCGCCCGGTGCCGGTCTCGGATATTTTGCGGCGTGGGTCGCCGATGAGTGCACTCTCGACCAAGGCTCGCAGGCCTTCGATACCCTCAACCAGCTTCAGGCAGATGGATACTTGGTGTCGACCTCTAATCCTGAGCAGCACAGTGGGTGGCCCAGTGGATCGGCGTACATCAGCCAGTTGCGGAACTTCCTTTCCGTTCATGGCTATTGCTCCTAGTGTGGTGATCGCCGATATTTCCTGACGCTCGTCCAGCCGGTAATGCGCGAGAGGTATCGAAGTGGCCTGGGGCGCGAGAAGTGCCGATGCCGACCGGCCCCAGGATCGCACTGGCGATTGGGTTAGGGCGAGCTGTATTCGGGGATCCCGGTCGCACCGTGCATCTATCCGGGCCGACCGGTACGTGCCGATGTCGCGCATCTGGGCCACGGGGCGACCCGAGCGATAATCGCAGCCCGGAGCGATACGGCTCGGCCCGGCTGGGTGGCCTCTTCAGAGCCACAGCGCAGGAGTCGGCATGGTCACGTCCCAGCGAGTGGTGTACAAGCCCGTGAGGCATGAGGTCCTCGCGTCAACCTGTTGATCTGACTCTACGTCGTCGTGGTGAAGATCTGCCTCCCGGTAGGGATGATGGTGCTCACTTCGGCGCGCCGTCGATGGCCGGTCTCGGGTCCGAGGCTGCCGGTCCGTCTGTTCGGGGAGTCTTGAGCGACTCGACGCTCACGTAGCGCCGGGCGACGGCCCACTCGTCGGTCTGCTCGGCGAGGATGGCCCCGACGAGCCGGATGACGGCCTGGCGGTTGGGGAAGATCCCGATCACGTCGGTGCGCCGGCGGATCTCCTTGTTCAAGCGCTCCTGGGGGTTGTTGGACCGGATCTTCGGCCAGTGCTCGACCGGGAATGCAGTGAAGGCCAAGATGTCGTCGGCGGCGTCGAGCAGGTAAGTGGCCAGGTCGACGAACCCGGCCTCGGTGAGCTTGGAAACCACGTCGGCCAGCTGGGCCCAGGTGCTCTCCCTGTCGGGCTGGACGAAGATCTGGCGCACCAGGGTGGCGATCATCGGCCAGGTGGCTTTGGGGACCCGGGAGGCGAGATTTGCCATGAAGTGGGTCCGGCACCGCTGCCAGGAGGCGCCGGCGAGCACCGCGGCGATGGCGGCCTTGATGCCGCCGTGGGCGTCGGAGATCACCAGCTCGACACCGGTGAGCCCCCGGGCGACGAGCGAGCGCAGGAAGGCCGTCCAGGCGGCGGTGTCCTCGGTGGTCACGATGTCGAAGCCGAGGATCTCCCGCTGTCCTTCGGCGTTGGTGGCCGTGGCGATCACCACCGAGACGTTGACCACCCGGCCGCCCTCGCGCACCCGCTGGGTGACCGCGTCGATCCACAGGTAGCGGTAGGAGCCGTGGTCCAAGGGGCGCTCTTTGAACTCGGCCACCTTGGCGTCGAGCTCTTGCGCCATCCGGGACACCTCGGACTTGGAGATCCCCTCGATGCCCATGGCCTTGACCAGGTCGTCGACCCGGCGGGTGGAGACACCCTCCACGTAGGCCTGGCAGACCACGGCCACCAGGGCCTTCTCGGCACGCCGTCTCGGCTGGAGCAGGAACTCCGGGGAGTAGACCCCCTTGCGGAGCTTGGGCACCGCCAGGTCCACCGAGCCGACCCGGGTGTCCCAGGGGCGCAGCCGGTAGCCGTTGCGGGAGTTCTCCCGCTCCTCGGTGCGTTCGCCATATGCGGCACCGCACTGCATGGAGGCCTGGGCACTCATCAGCGCCTCGGCGAAGGCAGCCAGCATCGACCGGGCCAAATCGGTGTCGCCGTCGGCGCCCTCGAGGTACTTGCCAAGCCACGCGGCCGCGTCGATAGTGATGGGGACAGTCACCGTGATCCTCCTCAAGTGGTTTGTGTAGGAACTGCTTCTTGAGGTTGACGCGGTGACCGTCGCGTCTGGGGGACCGTCCCTCAGCTCAGAGGGTCGTACACCACTGGTTGGGACTCAACTGTCGGCATTTCCAGGTGGACCAATGACCCTGGCCACGCACCCCTAACCCCTGCAGAATTCCTCTATGGACGAGCCGTCGGAATTGCAGCACAACGGACACTGGAGGATGGCGGTCTGGGCCCTCCGTGTGGGCTATATCGCGCTGGCCGTCGCCCTCGCGGGCCTCATCGTGGTGTCGTCGGGATCCACGCCGTGGGTCCTCGCCGTCGGGGTAATCATCTGGCTCGCCGCCACCGCCGTTACCTGGACCAGTTTCTTCTGGGCTCGGCAACAGCTTCCCGAGTCGCGACCCGGGTCCTGGTCGATGCGGCACATGCTCGTTTACGACACCGTCCACGCCCAGTCGCCGGCACGCCCGTCCTGACGACTCCCGCCCTCAAGTGTCGCCCTGCGACCGGTCACGCAAGCGGTTTCAAGGACGACGGGCTGAGAACATGGCCCGAAGTGACAGAACCGTAAGCCAGCCGAACCCAAACAGGATCGAAAGACGCTGAAACACCCCGCCTTTACCCGACAGGCCTGACCTTTCGTCGAACGCCTTGCCAAAGAGCACAAAGCTGCTGGCCATCGCGACACTGGATCCCGCGGAATAGAACGCCCAGCGGTAGTCCCTGTTCCGCGCCGCGGCGACCGCGCTGACCAAGCCGGCAACCGGTATACCGGCGAAGATCGGGACGGCGCAGATGGTGTGCAGCTTGCCTTCGCAGGTCAGCGCATTCCCGGGGAGGCTTGCGTCGTCCGAGATGCCGTCCCCAGATATCACGGGAGGGAAGCCGCCCACCGGGTCGGTGACGAAGACGCCGGAGCCGATCAGGCCGATGCCGACCGCCGCGACCATCACCGGAACTGCACGGGGCCCCACCGTCCGCCGGGGACACCGCTCAGACCTTGGGCGGCAAAGGAGTAGAGCAGACCAGCAAGGACTGAGCTTCCCCCGGTCTGACGGACACCGAACATGAGGCGGCGAAGGTCGTCTCTTGGAAGGATGTCCACATGCCCAGACCCCATCCGCCGGAGTTCCGCCAGCGGGCCGTGGAGCTCGCCAG
>Ga0181536_10004697_pt1 | contig 14350 bp, 13 predicted proteins | sample PEATcosm2014_Bin_41_FD_121105 | JGI IMG/M metagenome (GOLD analysis project Ga0181536, IMG submission 121105) | Peatland microbial communities from MTU Mesocosm Facility, Houghton, MI, USA - PEATcosm2014_Bin17_60_metaG | ecosystem: Environmental > Terrestrial > Soil > Wetlands > Peat | place... | reverse complement strand
TGGCCGAAACCTCGGCATAGTAGCTCTGATTGACCAGCACCTTCGGCAGCGTGTCGGAATTGAGTTCGACAATCCAGCCGCCGTCGGGTCCAGGCCGTACAAAAACATCGGGCACGATCGGGTGTACGATCGCCGAACCAAAAGCGAGGCCAGGTTTCGGATTGAGGCGGCGGATTTCTGCAATCATGTCGGCGAGATCCTCGTCGCCGACGCCGCAGATTTTTTTCAGAGCGGCGAAATCGCGCCGGGCCAGGAGATCGAGCCGCGTGATCAAAGCCTGCATCGCGGGATCGTAGCGGTCGCGCTCCTTGAGCTGGATCGCCAGGCATTCGGCAAGATCCCGCGCGCATATGCCGGGTGGATCGAAGCTCTGCAAAATGCGAAGGACAGCCTCGATCTCGGCAACGCTGGTACCGAGCTTTTCCGCTACCGTGGCCACATCACTTCCCAGATATCCGGCCTCGTCGACGAGATCGATGAGGTATTGTCCGATCATGCGTTGCACCGGGTCGACAATGGCAAGCGTGAGCTGTTCGCGAAGCCAGTCGGCAAGCGTCGTTTCGGCGGACACAAACGCTTCGAGATTGTAGTCGCCATCATTGCGGCCGCCGGAGCCGACGCTCGCCCATTCCGAATATCCGGGCGGTACATCGGATGTGCGCGGACGGCCCGGCTCGGTGTCATCGGGAGACGTATCATCGAGGCTGTTGTCGGCGCGCGCCTCGATTGCGGCGCGGCTCGGTTCGGTTTCGTTGTTGCCGTTCCACGCCTCGCCATCCACGGCCGGCTTGTCCGGCGATTGCGCGCCGTTGGGCTCGCCCGGTGCTGCCTCTTCGTCCGCACCACGGTCGAGCAGGGGATTGCGCTCAAGCTCGCCGTCGACATAGGCAGCCAGATCGAGATTGGAAAGTTGCAGCAGCTTGATGGCCTGCATCAGCTGCGGCGTCATCACCAGCGCTTGGCTCTGGCGGATCTGGAGTCTTTGGATAAGAGCCATGGTGGGGCGGCCGAATTGGTCCGATTCTTGCTTGTCGGTCCTTTGTACAGCAATCCGGCGGTCCTGTCGCCCCCCTCCATACCCTTCCTACCCTCCGCCTGCGGGGGAGGGTAGGGAGGGGGGCTTAAAGCCGGAACTCCTCCCCGAGATAGAGCCGGCGCACGTCAGGGTTATTGACGATATCGTCGGCGCGGCCCTCCATCAGCACCTCGCCGGAATAGATGATGTAGGCGCGATCTGTCAGGCCCAGCGTTTCCCGCACATTGTGGTCGGTGATAAGCACGCCGATGCCGCGTTTGGTGAGATGCCGCACCAGCGATTGGATGTCGCCGACGGCGATCGGATCGATGCCGGCGAAGGGCTCGTCGAGCAGCATGTAATTCGGCCGCGTCGCGAGCGATCGGGCGATCTCGACGCGCCGACGCTCGCCGCCGGAAAGCGCGATCGACGGCGTTTTGCGCAAGCGCGCGATGTTGAACTCCTCAAGCAGCGCATTGAGATCGTGCTCGCGCCGCTTGGCATCGGGCTCGACGATTTCGAGCACGGCGCGGATGTTCTGTTCGACGGTGAGGCCCCGGAAAATTGAGGCTTCTTGCGGCAGATAGCCGATGCCGAGACGTGCGCGCTGGTACATCGGCAACTTGGTCACATCGCAGCCGTCGAGCTCGATGCGTCCTTTGTCGACCTTGATCAGGCCGGTTATCATGTAGAAGACAGTCGTCTTGCCTGCACCGTTCGGGCCGAGCAGGCCTACTGCTTCGCCCTTGCGCAGGTGAAGGCTGACGCCCTTGACCACCATGCGTCCGACGAAGCTCTTGTCGACGCCGAGGACCGCAAGCATGCCCTTGCGGTCATCTTGAGGAGCACCATTGCCATCGGTTCGGCGCCGCGGCCGAGCCGCCGGACGCGATGCCTTCTGAGGCGCGGATGGGCGTTCGGGTTGGCGCTCCGTTTGGCGTTCAGGTTGCCGCTCCGGTTGGCGCTCCGTTGGGCGTTCAGGTTGCCGCTCCGGTTGGCGCTCCGTTGGGCGTTCAGGTTGCCGCTCCGGATGGCGCTCGGGTTGGCGCTCCGGTCGGCGCTCAGGCTGTCGCGGCCGCTCCGGAGACTTGCTGCGCGCCTGCGGCGCGGCAGCGGGCAGGCTCGCGATGTCGAGGTATGTGCCGTTGATGGTGCCACCCATGGTCGCCAGATCGATGGCTTCATCGCCGGCGACCGGCGCGCGGCGCGCCGGCGACTTGAGGCGGCGAAAATATGAGAAAATATCCAACACGCCAATCTCGGAAAGCTCGCCGAATCGCTGATGATTGTGGCTCAGAACAGGAACTCTAGCCGATTTCCCACGGCGATGGTGAAGCGGCAGCTCATCAGTTCGTCCGGCCCGGCCCGATTGTCATCATGTTCCCAGAGCCGCCGTTTTGGCCTTTGTTCGGCAGGATGAGTGCGCGGACGCGACTGGGAGTGGTTCCGCCGCTGTCGTTACTCGCTTCGACGCGCGCGTTTCCCGTCACCGTGTCGACCACGACCCGTTCGCCGTGAACAACGTTCTGGCCCTGGCTGACCACGACATTGCCGGTCAGCGTGATTGTCTTCGCCTTCAGGTCGTAAACGCCGAGATCGCCGGTCGCGGTCTGGTCCTTGCTGACGACGGTAACACCGCCTCGCGCTTCGATCCGACGGATGTTCTGCCCACCTTGCGGCATGCCCGGGGCCGGCTTCGCGTCGGGCGGGGCGGGCGGGGCGGCGGCGGGCGTGCCTCCACCGAGACCAACTTCCTGCCCGTAGAACACAACGAGCGTCTGGCATTTCATCGTGGTGTCGCCCTGCACCACCTGCACGTCGCCGGCGAAGGTCGCCATCTTGCTCTTGTCAAGCACTTCCAGCGTTGCCGCCTCGATCTGGATCGGCTGATCCTGGTTCTGACCCTGGATTAGTCCCTGCACCGGTCCCGGTGCAGCGGGATGAGGCTCCTGCGCCGCGGCAAATCCCGGCGCGAGTAATGCCATCATCGCAGCCCACAGCCGAAGCCGGCGCATCATTGTCCGTTTGCCTTATCGGAGTTCTTGTCCGGCTGCAGCGTCATCGCGACGCCGCCTCCGAAGCGCAGCACGGTGCCATTCTCGACGACTTCCATCCGCTTGGCGTTGAGGAAGCCGTTGAGCAACTTCACCCAAACTGGCTGGTCCGAAACGACATTGCCGGTCTTCATATCGACAACTGCCTCGGTCAGGCGGGCCGCATAGCCGGTGGAAGAGACCAGTGCGATGTCGTCGTTGAGCGTCAGCCGATCCGCCTTCATGTCGTAGGTTCCCGTGGGCGCCGTCATTTCCACCGTGCTCTTGTCCTGCATTTCCATTCTGGCGTGGAGCTGCTGGAGTTCCACGAAATCGGGCTTGGTGATGTCCTGTGCGGCAGCGTTCGCGGTGAACTCATAGGGGCGAGAATCGCTGGTGTAACCGGTGAGCTTCGGCTGCTGCATCGTGATCTTCGTGCCATCAATCACCAACTTGCCAAGCTCTCCCGGAAGCCGAAATTCCCCGACGGGGGGCATGTAATTGGCGGCGACCAGTGCAAGCAGCACCGCCGCAATGCCGGCCAGTACGCTAAAGCGAAGCCAGCGCACATGCCGGCTGTGCCGGAGCGCGCTCCGATAGGTCAGTTTGGTATCGCCGCGCCCACGGGTCGGGAATGCAGCGTCCAGCGCGGCGTCGGCGGTGTTGACGGCGGTCACGCAATTGTCCCCTCAGACCATTGCCCCGATTCGGCGCAAGCCACCTTATTTTAACGGTTCTGCCCTGCAAGAGTCGCTTGCGAATGTGGCCCGGGCAGGGCCGACCATCGCCGGTCTTTACCCGGTCATTGCCGGAAATCGCCGGAAATTTCCAGTCTTGGGTCGGCGGCCGGAAACGGCGAGTCCGGGCTCAGGAATGGGCGAAAATGTCCTCGGCGGCAAAGCCCGCGAGATCGAGCCGCACCCGGTCCGGCAGGAAGCGGAAACAGGCCGCGGCCAGCGCTTCGCGGCCTTCGCGCGCCAGCATGTCGTCGAGCTTCTCCCTGAGCGCGTGCAGATAGAGCACATCGGCGGCAGCATAGGAAATCTGCGCCTCGCTGAGTTCGGCGGCGCCCCAATCGGAGAGTTGCTGTTGCTTGGAAAGGTCGTGGCCCAACACCTCGCGCACGAGATCCTTCAGCCCGTGTTTGTCCGTATAGGTGCGGGTGAGCCGCGAGGCGATCTTGGTGCAGTAGACCGGCTCCGGCATCACGCCGAAGGTCTTGTACAGCATGCCGAGATCGAACCGCGCGAAGTGAAAGATCTTAAGCAGGTTTTTGTCGGCGAGAAGCCGTTTCAGGTTCGGCGCGCAGTTCGGCATGTCTTGGGCGTGCGGCGCGATCTGCACGACGTCCGCCGAGCCGTCGCCGGGCGAAAGCTGCACCACGCACAGCCGGTCGCGGTTAAGATCGAGCCCCATGGCTTCGGTGTCGATCGCGACCGCGCCGGTGTAGCGGGACGGGTCCAGCAAATCGCCGCGATGGAGGCGGATGGTCATGCGGTGAAGTCCGCTGCGGTGGGGCCCGATGTGGTGCCCAGGAGAGGACTCGAACCTCCACGCCTCGCGGCGCTAGTACCTGAAACTAGTGCGTCTACCAATTCCGCCACCTGGGCTGTGTGGGGATAGGTACGGAGCGGTCTTAGCATTGTCAATCGAACGGCCTATGCTCTATACAGCGCGAAAGCGATCCTGTATTCCGCTGCCGATGACCGCGAAGAACAAGCTTGAAACGCTCGTCACCGTGTTCGGCGGCTCGGGATTCCTCGGCCGCCACGTGGTGCGCGCGCTCGCCTACCGGGATTACCGCATCCGCGTCGCGGTGCGCCGCCCGGATCTCGCCGGCTATTTGCAGCCGATTGGCGGGGTCGGCCAGATTCACGCCGTACAGGCCAATTTGCGCTACCCGCAATCGGTCGTGGCGGCGGTGCGCGATGCCGATATCGTCGTCAACCTGGTCGGCATTCTGTTCGAGCGCGGCCGCCAGCGTTTCGACGCCGTCCAGGCGGCGGGAGCGGAAGCGGTAGCGCTGGCCGCCAAGTCCGCCGGTGCCCGCCTCATCCATGTCTCGGCGATCGGCGCCGACGAGAATTCGCGCTCGCGCTATGCCCAATCGAAAGCGGTGGGCGAACGGCTGGTCATGGCGGCGCAGGCCGAGGCCACCATCATGCGGCCGTCGATCGTGTTCGGCCCCGAGGACGACTTCTTCAACCGTTTCGCGGCGATGGCGCGCAGTGCTCCGACGCTACCGCTCGTTGGCGGCGGCTACACCCGCTTTCAGCCGGTGTTCGTCGGCGATGTTGCGGAAGCGATCGCCCAGGCTGTCGATGGCAACACCAAGCCGGGCACGATCTACGAGCTTGGCGGGCCGGATGTGCGCACCTTCAAGGAGCTGATGGAATTCATGCTCGCAACGATCCAGCGCCGCAGGCTGCTCGTCCCGGTGCCGTTCGCGCTGCTGAAGTTGTACGCGATGTTTGTTCAGTTTTTATCGAAGCCGCCGATCACGCCCGACCAGGTCGAGTTGCTCAAGCGCGACAACGTCGTTTCCGCTGACGCACAGCGCGACGGTCGCACCCTCGAAGCGCTCGGCATAGTCCCTGAATCGATCGCCGCCGTCGTGCCGTCTTACCTCTGGCGTTTCCGCAAGGCCGGCCAATTCGACGCGCGCACCGCGTAGCGAACTTACTCCTAAGGACGTGTCCCGGGCGCAGCGCAGCACGAAGTGGTGCGCTGCAGAACCGGGACCTTCGCAACCGCCGAGTCCCATAAGGTCCCGGATCAGCGGTGCACCGCCATAGCGCGTCGAAGACGCGCGTAAACGCGCTGACGGCGCTGCACCGCATCCGGGAAACGCAGCTCCTTCACAGCCCCATCGCCAATGCGATGAGGCCGAGCGCGCCGACGATGATCCGCCACCAGGCGAACAGAGCAAAGCCGTGCCGCGAGACGTAGCCGAGCAGCGTCTTGACCACGAACCAGCCGCAGACGAAGGACACCGCAAAGCCGACGGCAATGATCAGCATATTGCCGCCGACGAACTCCGCCTTGCTCTTGTAGGCTTCATAGGCGAATGCGCCGACCATGGTCGGCATCGCCAGCCAAAAGGAGAATTCCGTCGCCGCGCGCTTGTCGGCGCCGAACAGCATCGCGCCGACGATGGTGGCGCCCGAGCGCGACACCCCCGGCACCATGGACAGGCACTGGATCACGCCGATGCCGAAATACATCGGCAGCGAGAATTTGGTTGCATCGTGGTAACGCGGCTTGAGCTCGAGCCGGTCGATCCAAAGCAGCACGAAGCCGCCGATGACCAGCATGCTGCAGACGATCCAGACATTGAACAGCACGCTCTTGATGATGCCGTAGGCCAGCGCGCCGATCACCATGGCCGGAAAAAAGGCGATCAGCACGCCGATGATGAAGCGTTGCGCCTCGGGGTCGTTGAACATGCCGAGGAACAGCTTCCACAGCCGTCCGAAGTAAATCGACAGCAGCGCCAGGATGGCGCCGAGCTGAATCAGGACGTCGAAGGCCTTGCCGAAATCCTCGTCATCGAAGCCGAGGAAATGACCGACCAGCAAGAGATGCCCCGTCGAGGACACCGGAATGAACTCGGTCAAACCCTCGACGATGCCGAGAAAGATCGCCTTGATCACGTCTAACGTCATGATGAGCTCCGCGGCGGGGGAGAGGCGCGGCACGCGCCCGGATCGGGAGGGACCTTGCAGGATCGTTTCGTCAGCCTTGTGACGAAAGCCTTGTGACGTAAACGCAAGATTCGGGCAACCGCCAAGGGCAGCCTCGCACAGGTTGCCTGCGGCGTCCCGTCGCCTATAAGAGTACGATCGCTTGCAATTATGTCCCGCCCGCCCGTATACGCGTACCGATACTCACCCATAAGACAAGCCCACATGGCCCGCCCGACGTGCTCGCGATGGATGGCATGCTGACGCTGTTTCATCATCCACTCTGCCCGCATTCCCGTTTCGTGCGGCTGGTATTGGAAGAGCTCGGCTTGACGCCGCGGCTCGTGGAGGAGCGGACATGGGAGCGGCGTGAGGAATTTCTGGTGCTCAATCCCGCGGGGACGACACCGGTTCTGGTGGAGGACGGCGTGCCGCCGGTTCCGGGAGCGGCCGTCATCGCCGAATACCTCTGCGAGACGCGCGGCGACAAGCTCGACCAGCTCCGGCTGATGCCGCGCGAGCCCAGTGCCCGCGTCGAAGTGCGCCGCCTGATGAGTTGGTTCAACGACAAGTTTTTCGAGGAAGTGAGCGGGGCGCTGGTGATGGAGCGCATCTACAAGCGCTATATCCCTGCCGGGCGCGGCGGCGGTTCCCCCGATACCGACACGATGCGTGCTGCGCGCAGCAATATTCGCTACCATCTAGCGTATATCGGCTGGCTCATCCGCACCCGCGACTGGCTCGCCGGCGATAGCCTGACCTATGCCGATCTGGCCGCGGCGGCGCATTTGTCCGTCGTCGATTATTTGGGCGATGTGCCGTGGGACGAAGACGAAACCGCGAAGGCCTGGTACGCGAGGATAAAATCGCGCCCGTCGTTCCGCACGCTGCTCACGGACACGCTGGCGGGCCTGCCGCCGTCGCCGAGCTACGCCAATCTCGACTTCTGACGCCCGCCGCACCGGCCGCGCTGAAGGCGGCGCTCGCCGCGGCTGCCCGCGCGCAGGGTTTTGACGTGATCGGCATCGCGCGGCCGGATTCGATCCCGGCGGCCGGGGAGCGATTGCGGGAGTTCCTTGCCGAGGGCGCCCATGGCGACATGGACTGGATGGCGACCAACGCCGACCGGCGCGGCAATCCGCGCGCGATGTGGCCCGACGTGCGCTCGATCATCATGCTCGGCGTCAATTACGGCCCGCAAGACGATCCGCTTGCGATCCTGAAAGACCGCGTTCGCGGCGCCATCTCGGTCTATGCCCGCGGCGACGATTACCACGAGGTGATCAAGCCACGGCTCAAGAGCCTCGGGCGCTGGCTCACCGAAACTGCCGGCGGCGACATCAAGGTCTTCGTCGATACCGCGGCGGTCATGGAGAAGCCGCTTGCCGAAGCGGCCGGGCTCGGCTGGCAGGGCAAGCACACCAATCTGGTCTCGCTCGAATTGGGTTCCTGGCTTTTCCTCGGCGCCATCTTCACGACGCTCGATCTGCCGCCGGATGCACCGCGGCGCGACCATTGCGGCACTTGCCGCGCCTGCCTCGACGTCTGCCCGACAGAGGCCTTTCCCGCGCCGTATCGGCTCGATGCGCGGCGCTGCATTTCCTACCTCACCATCGAGCACAAAGGTGCAATCCCGCGCCAATTGCGCCCGCTCATCGGCAACCGCATCTACGGCTGCGACGATTGCCTGGCGGTCTGTCCGTGGAACAAATTTGCACGGGCCGGCCGCGAAATGAAGCTTGCGGCGCGCGATGCGCTGCGGGCGCCGCTTCTTGCCGACCTGGCGCGGCTTGACGATGCCGGCTTCCGCGCGCTGTTTCGGAAAAGCGCGGTGAAGCGCATCGGCCGCGCCCGCTTCCTGCGCAACGTGCTGATCGCGATCGGCAATTCTGAAGACGCCAACCTCGCCGCGGCGGCCGAACGATTGCTCGGCGATGCTTCGCCGCTGGTCCGCGGCGCTGCGGTGTGGGCGCTCGGCCGGCTCGACCGCGCGCGGCTCGCCCAGTGCGTCGAGAACTATCGCACCGTCGAATCCGATCCCGCTGTCATTGCCGAATGGGTCGCGGCGAGTGAGGGATGAAACTGTGATGGCCACGCTCATCTGTTTCGGTCTGGGCTATTCGGCGGAACATTTCGTCGGCCTGTTCGGCGACGGATTCGACCGCATCATCGGCACCGTCCGTGGTGCCGAACGCGCCGCCGTCCTCAATGCGCGCTTCGGCGGCCGGCTCAAGGCCTGGGCCTTCGACGGCACTTCGGCCACCCCGGAAGTAAAAAGCGCGCTCGGCGAAGCCGATGCAGCGCTGGTTTCGATCCCCCAGACCGCACAGGGCGATCCTGTGCTTGCAGCTTTCGGCGAAGCGTTGGCGCACGCAAGCCGCCTTCGGTCGATCGTCTATTTGTCAACTGTCGGAGTCTATGGCGACCACGGCGGCGCATGGGTAGACGAGGAATCGACACCGCAGCCAGATTCGGAGCGCGGGCGCGAACGGCTGGCCGTGGAACACGCGTGGCAAAAGTTCGGCCAGCGATCGCGCGCCGCCGTCGCCATCCTGCGGCTCGCTGGCATCTACGGGCCTGGACGCAATGCGCTCGTCCAGATCGCGCGCGGCGACGCCCGGCGCATCGTCAAGCCGGGCCAGTTTTTCAACCGCATCCATGTCGACGACATCGCGCAGGCGATCGATGCCGCCTTGGCGCGCCAGGTTCCCGGGATTTTTAACGTCGCCGACGACGAGCCGACGCCTGCAGGAGATCCGATCGCCTTTGCAGCACAACTGATGGGCGCGGAGCCGCCGCCGGAAATCCGCTTCGAGGAGGCGGCGCCGTCGATGTCGCCGATGGCTTTGAGTTTCTGGCAGGAATGCCGCCGCGTGCGCAACGACAAGCTCAAGCGCACGCTCGGCGTGACTTTGCTCTATCCGACTTACCGCGAGGGCCTGCGCGCGTTGTTTGAAGGGCGGTAGTGCCGTCATTGCGAGGCGCGAAGCGACAAAGCAATCCAGATCCAGAAGGATGGTTTGAGTCGGTACAATCCGTTACTTAAGCATGGGAGGTAGCATGGTTCAGCTCGTCGACAGCGACATCAAGACCCGCGAAGTGCTCGATTGGAAGGGCGTGCATGTCCTGCACTTCATGGGCTCATCGTGCTCGCAGAAGCTGCGGGTCTTCCTGAACCTCAAGGGCGTTCCCTGGCAGTCGCACCACATTGATCTGCCCGGCAACGAGAATTTCCAGCCGTGGTTTCTCGGCATCAATCCGCGTGGACTGGTGCCGGTGCTGGTGCACGATGGTGCGGTGCACATCGAAAGCAACGATATCATCACGTATCTCGAAAGGACTTTTCCGACGCCGAGACTTATTCCGGTTGGACATGAGAACGAAGTTGCAGCGCTCCTCAAGCACGAGGACGATCTGCATTTCGATCTGCGCACGCTGAGCTTCCGCTTCGTGTTTGCGCCGCCCGGGCCGCCGAAGCCGGCTGAGGCCCTGAAAAGTTACGCCGCCAATGGCTCCGGCACCGTGCAGGGGGCAATCGACCGCGATAAACACGTACAGATCGAGTTCTGGGAGCGTGCTGCCAAGGAAGGCTTCACCGACGAGCGAGCGCGGGCGTCGGCACGGAAATTCCGCACCGAGTTTGACGCGATGGACAAGCGCTTGGCGCAGCAGCCTTATCTGATGGGCGAGGCATTGACCGTGCTCGACATCGCTTGGCTGATTTATGCGCATCGGCTGTCGCTTGCCGGCTATCCGTTCGAGCGGCTTCATCCGCACGTCTTTGCCTGGAACGAACGGCTTTCATCGCGGTCGGAATTCGCAAAGGAGATCGAGCTGCTGCGCCATTCCAAGGAGGAGCTTGAACGTGTACGCCGCGCGCAGGAGAAGACCGGCAACACGCTTGAAGCCGTCGCTGGATTTTAGCCCATGCGAGCTTAATGCAGGCTCGGTCCCTTGAGGAAGCGATTGCGTTCGCTCGACTTGACGCGCACCTCCATGGTGTCGCCGTCACGGTAGATCGAAATCGGCACCTCGACGCCGGCTTGGCCCTGCGCCCAAACGCGGCGGAAGAAGCTCGCCAAGTCGCGAACCTCCTTGCCGGCAACGGAGAGCACGATATCGCCCATGCGCAGGTCCGCGCGCTTGGCAGGCCCGCGGTCAGCAAGGCCGACGATGACGAGCCTGTTCTCCACCTCCGTCGTGTAGAGGCCGAGCCAAGGCCGCGGCGGCGCATTGCGCCGGCCGAACTTGAGAAGGTCGTCGAGGATCGGCTTCAACAGGTCGATGGGAACGATCATGTTGATGTTCTGCGGCTGCCCCTTGTCGACGGCATGTTGCAGCTGCAGCGAGCCGATGCCGATGAGGTCGCCGGCGGGTCCGATCAGCGCCGTGCCGCCCCAGTTCGGATGCGCCGGCGCCGTGAAGATCGCTTCGTCGAGCACGTATTCCCAATAGCCGGCGAATTCCTGCTTGGCGACGATGCGCGCGGCGACCGAGCGGGCGCGCCCGCCGGCGCCGCCGACCACGACGCGCTCGCCGACCGATGCCGCGGCCGATTGACCGATGTCGAGCCCCGGCATGTCGAGCTTGGCGAGCGCCTGCACCAGGCCGAATCCGGTCTCCTGGTCGTAGCCCAGCACATGGCCGGGCACCGAGCGGCCGTCGCTGAGGTTGAGCCAGATCGTCTCCGCCTCGGTGATCAGGTAGCCGATGGTCAAGACCAGGCCGTTACCGCGAATGAACACGCCGTTGCCGGCGCGCTCGGTGCCGAGCGTTTCCGCGGTGTAAGCATCCGCCGGTATGGTTGCCCGCAAGCCCACCATGGTCGCCAAGGCATGGTCGAGATCGTAGCCGTAATCCTCCGGCTTCGGTTGAACGGAGGCCGGCACCTTCCAGTCGCTCACGGATGGCATCTCACAATTCCTTCGCTGGTGGCGCTCGTGGCGGCGGCGGACGCGATCGACAACTTCTAGCCGAAATCGAGCGGCGGCGAAATCCGGGGCCGATGTTTCGCGTCGCCGCTTGGCGCCTAACGGGCTATGTGTTGACTTCCAACGCGTTGATCAAGACCGTTGCGGTCAGCCTCCGGCCAGACCCGCATTGAGGAAATCCTTCGACCATTTGGCATAATCCGCCTGGCGCGTGACCTGTTTCATCAGCTCGGGCGAAGCGACGGCCTTGATGTTCGCCGGCGCCGTGCCGTTGCGCAGTGCATGAAGCGTTTCATACACCGCATTCACCGCCGCCATGAACGGCAGATGACCCTGCAGGCAGACCCGCACATTGCGGGCGCTGAGATAGTCGAGATCGTAGAGTTCGGGCCCCGGACTGCCGAGAAACAGCGGCAGCTTCACGGCCGCGGCGACGGCATCGAGCTGCGCGCGCGTCTTGACGCCCGCCATAAAAAGCATGTCGACGCCGACCTCCTCATAAGCCTTCAGCCGCGCGATGGTGTCTTCGATGCCGCTGATCACCATGGCGCTGGTGCGGCCGACGATGACGAGCCGTTTGTCCTGCCGGCCGGCGAGCGCAGCTTTCATCTTGCCGACCCCCTCGGCGATCGGGATGAGGCTCGGCGCCGTCGCGCCATAGGGCGTCGGCAGCAAGGTGTCTTCGATCGTGAGACCGGCGACGCCGGCGGTCTCGAGTTCTTCCACCGTGCGCTTGACGCTGAGCGCATTGCCGTAGCCGTGATCGGCATCGACCAGCAGCGGCAGCTTGCCGGCGCGGTTGATGCGATAAGCCTGCTGCGCGAACTCGGTCAATGTCAGCACCACGATGTCGGGCACGCCGAGCACCGTGAACGAGGCAATCGAGCCGGCGAACATGGCGGCCTCGTAGCCGAGATCCGCGGCGATGCGCGCCGAGATCGGATCGAACACCGAGCCCGGATAGATGCAACGTCCTCCCGCGATGACGGCGCGCAGCCGCTCCCGTCGGTCAGTCCAATCCATGCTGTTGCCCCTGATGTTTGTTCAGCGTTGATCCGGCGGAGATTCTATCACGTTCGCCGCGGAATGACGAAAAATGCCGACGACCAGAAGCTTCAATTCTTCTTTTCGGCAGCTTCGGTTTTCTTCTCCAGCTCCTTGAGCTGGTTCTCGAGGTCCGGCAGGCTCGCCACCAGTGCGCAGTTGGCTTGGTCCTTGACCGCCTGCCGTTTCACCTGCTCCCAGCGATCGGCTGCATCCTGCTCGTTCCAAGGCCGCCTATTCTCGGGATTGAAGACCTGCTGCTTGGCCAGACTTTTCAGCGATCGATGATAGTCCTCAAGATTGAGAACGCGATCGCGCGGTTGGAAATAAAAATTTGTGCCGTCCAATACGTTGCAGAATTTCAAGCCGTTCACGAATGCCTGCTGCATCATTCGGGCGTCGAAAATCTTCCCCTTGAGGTCGTTGATGGTCTGGCTTTGCGCGTAAAGAGGCGCCGAAGCGATCAGGCACAGAGCGATCGTCCCGTAAACAAAGCGCTTCAAGTCGGTCTCTCCAAGATTTTGCTGGTCGCCGCCATGATCCCCAGGTCTCAATGACCCAAGTCTCAATAATATGTTACCAGTCTTGCGACAGGACCCAAATCCCTACTAAATCGTTTACGTCGCCTGGCGGGGGAGTCGCTCCACCACCCAATCTCTGCCTCGCCGCGATGTCTGCTGCTTTGTTGCCTTTTTCCCGCCCAATCTTCTTCGCAGATGCGCGCTAAAACTGCGGGGTCACTGGGGGACTTGCCTTGCGTGTCAGCACCAGCTTGGTCGTCATTGCGTTTGCCCTCGCCGGTTCGCTCGGTGGGGCTGCGGCGCAATATTATCCGCCACCGCCGCCGGGTTATTACCCGCCACCGCCGCCGGCCTATCCCGCCCCGGGCTATCCACCGCAGGCCTATTCCAGCGCGCCACTACCGGCGCCGGACGATGGCTCGCCGGCCGCCGAACCGCCCGGCGCTGCCTATGGGCACGCGCCGTATGTCTACCGCGATGCAAACGGCGCGGCCTACGATCCGCGCGACGATGAGCAAGCGCCTCCCGTAGGGGGTTCCCAAGAACCCTACACGCCGGCAAACCGCGCTTATTCTGACTCCGGTGACCAACTGCCCCCGCAGCCCCTGCCGAGCCTCGGCGGCGATTCGTTTCAGCGGCCGCCGGCTGACATTGGGGGCGCTCCCGGACCGGCTGACGTCACCGGCACGGTGCGGGCCCCGGCCGATGCAGTCCCAGGGGCAGCACCGGACCGCGCTGCGGCGATCGCCGCGCTGCCGCCGGAAGATCAGCCCGAAAGGGGTCCGCCGAAGGAATTACCGCAGCAGTTCCGCCGCCAGCTCATTGATTACGTGACCAAGGAGCCGGCCGGCACGATCATCATCGATACGCCGAACACGTACCTCTATCTGGTGCTCGGCAACGGCAAGGCTTTGCGCTACGGCATCGGCGTCGGGCGCGAAGGCTTCACCTGGTCGGGCGCCGAGCGCATCAGCCGCATGAAGGAATGGCCGGACTGGTTCCCACCGAAGGAAATGATCGATCGCCAGCCCTATCTGCCGCGGTTCATGGCCGGCGGCGACGGCAATCCGCTGGGTGCGCGTGCGCTCTATCTCGGCAATACGCTGTACAGGATTCACGGCAC
>Ga0181536_10004696_pt1 | contig 14355 bp, 10 predicted proteins | sample PEATcosm2014_Bin_41_FD_121105 | JGI IMG/M metagenome (GOLD analysis project Ga0181536, IMG submission 121105) | Peatland microbial communities from MTU Mesocosm Facility, Houghton, MI, USA - PEATcosm2014_Bin17_60_metaG | ecosystem: Environmental > Terrestrial > Soil > Wetlands > Peat | place... | reverse complement strand
GGTTGGTCAGCGAGTTGTAATTCGAATCCCAAACCGTCTCCGCGATCATGTCGCGCGTCACCACCTGCCCGGCGTTTCGCATCAGCAATTCGAGCAGCATCTTTTCCTTCGGCGACAGGTTCAAATTGTGCTCGCCGATTTTCGCGCGCCGCTTGACCGTGTCGAATTCCAGCTCGCCGACTTTGAGAATTGTCGATGTTTGCGCCCGCGGACGCCGCGCCAGCGCCTTGATTCTCGCCACCAGCTCGGCAAACGCGAACGGTTTGGTCAGATAGTCGTCGCCGCCGCTCTCGAGTCCGGCCACGCGTTCTTCGAGCAATCCGCGCGCGGTCAGGATCAGCACCGGCGTCTGGACCCCCGCCGCGCGCATCTCGCGCAGCAGCTCCAGTCCGCTTTTCCCCGGCAACCCAAGGTCCAGGACGATCAGATCGAGCGCGCCGCGCGCGATTGTCGCTTCCGCCACCTCGGCACTCCCGGCGATTTCGACCGAGAAGTCTTCCTCGACAAGTCCCTGCTTGACCGCATTGGCCAGCCGGGCCTCGTCCTCGATCAGCAGAATGCGCAGCGCGTTCATACCCTCCGATGCTGGCACGGCGGCGCATCCAAAAAAAGCGCTGCGGACGCCCCGTCAGACCGCGAAATCGTTGCCCGACTCGCCGCCGCTTGATGTAACATCGCGGTGGCGCCGGCGCGGCGACTATCGAATCGGGACGGGATGCCCATGGAAGACAAAACAGTTCTCTACGAGAAGCACGACCGCGTTGCCAAGGTCATCCTCAACCGTCCGCGCTACAGGAACGCGCAGTCGCGGCGATTGCTCGAGGAAATGGACGACGCCTTCGCCACCGCCAACGCCGACGACGACGTCCGCGTCATCATTCTCTCCGGCGCCGGCGACAACTTCTGCTCCGGCCACGACCTCGGCACGCCCGAGGAAAAAGAGGACCAGAATCGCCGCCCGTTTCCCAAGGGCGTGCGCGGCGAGTATGCCCGCTCGCGCCAGATGTATCTCGACAACACGCTGCGATGGCGCGATCTCGACAAGCCCACCATCGCGCAGGTGCAGGGCCTGTGCATCTTCGGCGGATGGATGTTCGCGGCCGCGATGGACCTCATCGTTGCTTCCGACGACGCCAAGTTTCTGCCCGCGCTCTTGCAGTACTTCTCGATCCCGTGGGATATGCCCCCGCGCAAGGCCAAGGAAATCCTCTTCCAGAGCCGCTTCGTCGACGCCGACGAGGCCTGCCGCCTCGGCTTCGTCAATATGGTCGTGCCGCGCGCCGCGCTCGAGGCCGAAACGATGGCTCTTGCGAATCGAATCGCCGAGAGCGACCGCTTCACGCTCCGCATGGTCAAGTGGGCGGTCAATTCCGCGCAGGACGCGATGGGCTTCAGCACCGCGATTCGCAACGCTCATTCGCATCACATGGTGCTCGGCATCGGCGGGTTCATTCAGGCCAAGATGGAAGGAAAGGAACTTCCCAAGCGGATGCCCGGGGTCGATCAGGCGCTCAAGAAAGTGAGGAAGTAGGGCGCCGTTCTCGATGATTGGCCCGTCCCTGCGAAGCTGTTATACTTCGCCGGCAGTCGAGTGAGGAGTCAGGTCCTCGCTCGGGGGGATTCGTGGAATTATCGCGGCGTGGATTTCTGAGAATTGGCGCGATTGCCGCTGCACAACTGGTTGTGCCTGCGGTCGCGATGGCGCGCACCGCCGTCCAGCTTCGGCGCCGCTCGCTCAAGTTCTACGCTCTTCACACCGGCGAAAGCCTGACCACGACTTACTGGGAAAATGGCCGCTACATTCCCGGCGAGCTCGATCGCGTCAACTACATCCTGCGCGATTTCCGCGCCAACGAAGTAAAGCCGATCGATCCCGCGCTGCTCGATCTGCTGACGCGAATCCAGTCTCGACTGAGCACCGCCGAGCCGTTCCAGGTGATTTCCGGATATCGCTCGCCCGTCACCAATGCGATGCTCCATGCGAACAGCGAGGGCGTCGCCGTCCACAGCCTCCATCTGGAAGGCAAGGCGATCGATATTTCGGTCCCCGGACGCAGCCTCGAACAGCTTCGCGGCGCAGCTCTGGCGCAGCAAGTCGGCGGCGTCGGCTACTACCCGCGTAGCGGCTTCGTTCACGTCGATACCGGCCGCGTCCGCTTCTGGTAAATAAACCCTCGCGCGCCGACCCGCCGCATTCAATACGCGGCGTCGAGAATCGCGATCAACTGCTCCAGCGTCACGTCGGCGCCGACCGTGTTGGCCCGCTTCACCTCTTCGAGCACCGTTTCCGCGATTCGCGAAATTTCCTCGCGCGGCACACCCACGTCCCGGAGCCGTGTCGGCACCTCGAACTTGCCGATGAACTTCGCCGCGCGATCGGCGCATTCCACCGCCGCCGAGCGTGGACTCCGCGCGTCGAAGCGCACGCCGAATCCTTCCGCGATCGGCCCAAAGCGATCTGCGGCGACCTCGGCCATGAAGCGCATCACGTGCGGGAGCGTGATGCATGACGTGACGCCGTGCGGGACGTTCCACATTGGCCCGATCTGATGCCCCAGCGCGTGCGAGATTCCGCTGCGAGTGTTCGTCATCCCGAAAATCGAGAGCCATGCGGCGAGCTGGCATTGCACGCGATGCTCGAGTTCGTTTTCGTTGTCGCCATGCGTTTGCAATGACGGCAACAGATGCTCCGTCAGCATCGCGATCGCCCGCGTCGCGAGCGTGTCGGTGACAATCTGATGGCGCGTCGAGTACGAACCCTCGACCGCGTGATCGAGCGCGCGCATCCCGGTCGAGGCCCACAGCCATGCGGGCGTTTCGACCGTCAGCGCCGGATCGAGGATGACCACCCTGGCCTGCAGGCGTGGGTCGGCAACACCGCCTTTCACCCTGGTCGATTCGTCGGTGACACCGCCCCCCGGTGTGAACTCGGCGGCCGACAACGTGGTCGGCATCGCGATATGCAGAATCTCGCGTGCGCCCGCCGTCTCTGTTGCCGCGGCGCTGAAATCTACGATGCGCGAGCCGGCGCGACCACCCATCAACTGCCACGCCGCGTTCTTCACGGTGTCGATCGGGCTGCCGCCGCCGAAACTCACCATCGCGTCGGCGCCGACGCGGCGCGCCTCTGCCACCAGTTCCGTGACCGTATGCGACGGTACATGCTGAGTGGCGCCGGCGAACACGCCCGCAATTGCGGGACCGGCCGCATTCCTGACCTTGTCGAGCAGTTTCGAGCGGCCGAGCGTCTTGCCGGTCACGATGAGCGCTCGTTTCGCTCCGCGCCGCGCGAGCTCGTGTCCGAGTGATTCGGCCTTGCCGACGCCGAAGACAACCGTCTCGAGTCGCGTGAAATGGTATTTGCCGGCGGTCTTGTTCAATTTTTTTCTCCTGACGAAAAATAAATTCGCTTATCCCCGAGAATCATATTCTGGTGCTTATCGCTATCGAAAACACGCCAAAATCATATTTTGGTGCTTGTCACTACCGAAAACACGGGCCCCGCTGCTTGCGGTGCCGATCGAACAGGGCGACACTCATCGGGCTACCTTCGATTGGTCACTCCCGCGTTTGATCGCTTTTACAAGGACAGGTGAAACATTGAATCTACGACATACTGCCGTCGCTCTCGCGCTTATGGGCTGGTATTTGATGGCGCCGCCGCAAACCAGGACCTGGTGGATCGGCCCGCCACGCTCCGATATTGCCGCCCCGCTTAACGAGTGGACGAATCAGCAGTCATTCGACAAGGCGGATCTATGTGAGGCGGCTCGGATGGCTGCCCAGCAGAATGCTGGAGATGCTGCGGTCGGCTCGGGTCACGCAGTTTGCGTTGCCACCGACGACCCGCGCCTCAAGGGCATTTAGCCCTGGTAAGAAGCGAACATCGGAACGTGGTGCCTCTTTCCACTAACCCGTTCTAACCGGGACGAAGTCCCGCATCTTTGTCTTAGCATCGCGCGAGCAGGGGGCAGGGGGTGACCCCTGGCCGTTGGCACGGGAGGCCAGTATTAAGAAAGGAAAACACAGCGCGCACGCGGCAGTGGCCGCGCCCGCCAACGGCGGGCGGCCTTAATACTGGGTGCAGGGGTCACCCCTGCACCTGCCGCGCGAACGCGGGCATCACTTCCTTCGCGAACATCTCGATAGTGTCGGGCATCATGAAGTTCAGGAAGAAGTACGTCATGCCGAACTTCTCGATTCGAGCGGCGAGTTCGCGCTTGACGTCGTCGGGGGTGCCTATAAGGACCTGGAGCGACGTACGCACGCTCTCGTTATTTTCGATTCCAAGCGTCTGCGCAGTCGCGACCGCCATCGCATCTGCAGTGGCGCGATCCTTGGCCATCAGCACAAATCCTCCACCCGAGAGCTCGAGCGCGTCCGCCGCGCGGCCCGCGGCTTTCAGGAAGCCGCGAATCATCTCGATACGCTTCTCAACCTTGGTCCGATCGAACTTGAGTGCTTCAACGATATCGACGTAGCCCTTGGTTATCGGCGGGTTCAGATTCAGGATGTCGGCCTCATAGGCCGCGATTTCCAGTATCCGCTTGCCGCCCCCGCCAATCAGGATCGGCGGATGCGGCCGTTGCACGGGCTTGGGATCGCAATAAGCCTTGTCGATCTTGAAGTACGGCCCATGATAAGTCGGCTCGTCTTGCGTCCACATCGCCTTGAGCACCTTGATGCCGTCGCGCATCTGCTCGATTCGTTCGGCGTTCGACGGATACGGAAAGTTGTAGGCGTCGTATTCTTCCCTGAACCAGCCGGCGCCGAGCCCCGCGATAAAGCGCCCGCCGCTAAGGTTGTCGAGCGACGCCATCGTCTTCGCCAGCAGTGCGGGATTGCGATAGGACATCGAGGTGACCAGCGGCAGCATCCTGACGCTCTTAGTGACCGCCGCGACCGCACTGAGCATCGTGAAGCATTCATAGTGCGGCGCGCGAGGGTCATCCATCAGCCCGCGCATGAAGAAGTGGTCGTCGATCGAAACCGAATAGTATCCCAGCTCCTCAGCCCGCCGCGCAGTAGCCAAAGTAGCAACCGGATCGCCATTAGGAAGCCCGACATTGAATTTGATAGCTCGCATGACTGATGCTCCTTGAATTCAAACATTCCCGCCCGCCACTTTAGACAATCAGCAGCATTTCGGCCAACGCCGCGAGGCGTCGTCAGAGCTTGATTATCACCGCGGTGCCGTCGGGCGGCAGCCTCTTCCCCCTTAACCCTTCTAACAGGGCGAAGCCCGCATCTTTATCTTAACATTGGGTGCAGGGGTCACCCCTGGCCGTTGGCACCGCTGGCCAGTATTAAGAAAGGAAAACACGGCGCGCACGCGGCAGTGGCCGCGCCCGCCAACGGCGGGCGGCCTTAATACTGGGTGCAGGGGTCACCCCTGCACCGGCGGCTTCGTCATCGGGATTGGTATAGCCCGGCTACGTGCCGGCGCCCGTGAGGCTCGCGTTGTGCGGACTCGCCGGATCTTGTGAAACCCCGACGGCCAGCGCCGCGCTGCTCGTACCAATCGCGCAACCTGTTTTTTAGGTGCTTTTCCTTGAGACGACGCTCTTGCTCGTCGAAGTGGATGTCCACGGCCGCGCATCCGATCGTCAATCCGACAAGCATCATAGTCGCGACTAAGGCAATCGCTATCACGGCCTACGCCCCTAATCGCGTCGCGCGCGAAGCGCCGGCGACGCCAAAGATCGCGACCGCGCCGATCCGTGCTTTTCCTGCGTACTTGTCCATTTGTGTCTCCTCCATGCTTGACGAGGAAATCATCCAGTACGACTTAAAGTCTGCTAATGCCTCCAGTATCCGTGATTAAGAATAGCTTATATCGAAATAGACAGCGCTGCGCAAGCTCTTTTATGTCTCTGACAGAGATCGCCTTGGTCGATTCGCGCGACGCGGCGGGAGCGCGTCAGGGCTTGATTATCACTACCGTGCCGGTGGGAAGCAGCCGCTTCAGCTCTTCGACATCTTCGTCGTCCACCGAGATGCATCCGGTGGTCCAGTTGATATTGCCCCGGTTCAGGATCGGTTCGTCGCTGCCATGGATTCCGATTCTGCCGCCCACGCCGAGCGGATGGCCGTCTTCGTCCGGCACCGCGCCGCCGTCGCGGAGTTCCTCGTAGCGGCGCCGGTCAAGCAGGTTTGGATAGTTCAGCGTCAGGAACCAATCCCAGCGGCGGCTGGGATGCTTCTCGACGATTGTGTAAACGCCTTCGGGCGTGCGCCGGTCCCCTTCCCACAGTTTCGTGCCGGACTCGAAGCTGCGCCCGAACACGGCGTGGTAGTTCTTAAACATCCGGCCTTTGTAATAGAGGATCAGCTGGTGGCGCTTTTTGAAAATATTCACCGACCAACTGAGCGGATTCATGAAAGTTATGTCGCGCGTCGCTTTGAAGAGAAGTTGACCCGGAGTCGGCACGCGATCGGTCCGGACCCCGTCGATTTTCAGCTGCGCGGGAGGAGTTGGCGTCGCGGTCGGCGTCGGGGTGAGGGTGGCCCGCGGGTCGGGCGGCTCGGGCGTCGGCATCCCCGGATCGACGTATTTCACCACGGTTGGATCGTAGGGCGGAGGCGGCGGCTCCGTGCCTGCTTTCTCCGCATCGAGGGCGGTGATCGGCGTGTCCTGCAACATGATCGCCGCCGAGGATTCGGCGCGCACGGGCTCGGCGGCACACATCGCTACCATGGTCGCGGCGACCAATACGGCGGCGATCGATCCAACCATCCGGCCCATCAACTTCAGCCAAGCTCCAGCATCGCGGTCACATTGTCTATTTTGGGGACGCTTGGTGTCCAGGTCAATTGTAAAGTAGCGTCAATCTGCGATTTGTCGGCGAGCAATCCCGGCAGCGGGCAGGGAGAGGTGCCACGTTCGGCGCGCTCACCACTCTTTGAATTAGAGCATCGTCGAGCGTCGGGAGCGGGTCCAAATTCCAAGATGCCCTTCGTCGCCGTAGTGGTTGATGATCAACTGTTCAACCAAGTTGCTCGTACAGCGCCTGCAAATGCTTCAAGTCAGTGACCTTGAGCACCTTTTCCCGGACAGACTCTTGATGTAACCGCAAACGCTGAATCTGCTCTTTCACGACGCGAATCACTTCGATATGTGCGAACGCCGTGCCATGTTTGCGAGCGAAGTCAGCCAGCCCCACCGCCTTCTCCGCTGCATCGCCGCGTGAATCGTCGTGCGGGTCGAGAATATCGATCCTAATCTTGTTGCCTTCGCGCCGGAACACCAACATGTCAGGATACATAGGTTTCTTTTGGCCCTGCCCGTATGGTACGCACAGCGCCCAACGCTTCTTAGGAATGTTTCGTAGCCACCCAACGAAAGCTCGGTCATTCATCGCTTCGTGCAGAACTGGGCCCTCCCACGTGTTGGCCTTCCACCCGAATTTCCCAGCACCGTCCACGAACAGGTGACCATCCCACAGAGGCGACTCCCTGCGGACCTCGATTAGCTCTGGCGCGTGGATCTGCTCTGCCCTCGGCTCGGCCCCCTGCCGACCAATCCGCGCATACTGCTCGCGGCGGCTCGACGGCATTTCGTTGATCTCGTCGCGGTACTGCTCGAACAGCCTCTCAATCCGCCTGCCACACTCTTCCTGCACGGACCGCACCGCCGCAGGGTCCTGCAAGATACAGAACAACTCCAGCTTGGCCCGGTCCGGTTCGTCGCGGTCATGGACGCGCCGCCAATACTCGTCCTTGAGACCTTCCCCCAGGATCGTTTCGCAACTCGTAAAGAGATCGTCGATGTTCTCGGGCGTGATCTCGACTGCGATGGTCCGCGTTTGCTTCAACTCCCGAAGCTCACCGAACTCGACCTTGAACTCCTTGATGTTGATCTTGGCCTTCCCGCTCACGTTCGCCGCGAAATCGGGGTTCTTGCGTAGCCGGGTCGACTCGGCCTTCAGCGTGTCCGCCACCAGCGTCCTAGCTTGCGCCCAAGCCTCCGCATCCACCCCATCCATCGTTAGGTTACGCGCCAGCGAGAGCAGCCGGCGCGTATTGGCCTTTTGCCGCGTATTATCCAGTACGTAAGTTGGCGCCTTCGCCAAGGCGCCGAACAGGTCCGCCTTGTCCTTCGCGCGCACGTAGATCGCCAAGTCGCCCTTGCGTTCGACCTTAACCGGCGAGCCGGTGTCCGGGTCCTCCAGTTTCTCGACGATGGCCTTCAATCCGTCTTCGTCGTAGTGCGGCAGGAACAGGGCTACGCTCCCCAAGAACTCGTCGTCCTCGACGCGGCGGGCCAGCGGCGTGCGCACCATCCGCCCCACCAACTGTGCGATGAACGTGTGGTCGGCAGCGCGCCGAAACGACATCATCACCTCGGCGCGAGGGCAGTCCCAGCCCGTCGAGAGCGCCATCTTGAAGAAGACCACCCGTACAGCCGCATCACCCTGGATTCTGGAGGCGTCAATCTTGCGGATTCTGTACCCGCCCGCCGAGATGTCATCTTCCTCCTGGAAGCAGTGGGCCAATTCTCCCGCGCCGAAGCGCCCGTACACTTTCTCCAGCACGTCGACCGCAGTGGGCAGGTCCGTCCGAGTCAGCGTCGTTTTGCTGCCGTCCTCGACCTGAACCACCAAGACCGGCTCCACGGGCGGGACGATGCTCTGTGCGTTGCAGTAGCGCTTCCATTCCTTAGCGTACTGAATGGTCCGCTGCGCAGCGTCGCGCAGCAGGGTCCAGTCGGCCGGTTGATTCTCCTCCGCGATGTCGAGAATGATGCGGTCTTTTATGAGGCCGGACTCCCTAACGTCCTCGGCACTCACTTCGACAGGCCGCGTTACGCGTTGAGTTCCTTCAAGAAGCTTCTGGAACCGTTCGGGCGTCGCGCTCATGCCGATCACGAGCGGAACCGGCGACAGCTGCACCTCGGGCGCTCCCTTGATGAACCGCTGGATGAGTGTGCGGGCGTTGCTCTCCGCCTTGGCGCTGAGTCCCATTCCTCGATGCGCCTCGTCCACAATCACGTAAAAGTGAGCCGGACTTGCCTTCGCCGTGTTCTCGATCGTCTGCCAGATCGTCCACGTCCGCCCGTCACCCGGCTTAGTCAGCAGGCTCGACACGCCAAGTTTCTGGGTGTTCAGGAAGTACACGTGTCCGGGCGCGAGCCGTTCGCGGTTAAAGTTCGTGTCGATGATGACCAGCCGTGATTGCGAAAAGACGTCCGACGCAGCCTCAATCTTCTCCTTGCTCTGAATGTTCAACTCCGGCAAGTCGGAAATCCACAGGAAGACGGCATTGGGGTCAGGCGCTATCGACTCGTGCCCCGCCCACAGCCGCTCCATGAGCAGCGTCATAATAACGGTCTTGCCCGACCCGGTCGGCGACGAGAGCACGACCGCCTGCAGCCGTCCTCGGTCGATTTCACGCCGGGCCGAGTCGATTTCCTCGGTGAGCTGGACAACCGCGGCTTCCTGAAAGTCCTTGGGCTCAATCCGCATGGGAGGACTCTAAATTGATCCTGAAGTTATCCAGATAGGACTTGTACAACTGGACGCAGCGCTTTCGGTTACCAAAATGGCCCGCCATCTCATAGAAGGCTTCCACGGAGTCGGTAACCAGAAAAACATGGGTTATTTCGGGCCGTTCCGCGAGCTTGGCCGCAAACTCCTTAAAGTGGTCCTCCTGGAGCAGAACGCAGAACGGGCAACCTTTGGGGAAGTGAAATTTGCCAGAGCCTTTGGAAACCTCCAAGTCGCCGGAGGCTCCGGCCATCATCCAAAGGATGGGCAGAACGGCCTGGTACGTCTCGCCGCGCTTGATCTCAGCGGGGTCAAGAAACTCAAGGCGGAAGTATGCGATGTTCTCGTCAAAGCCAGCCGAGAACGGCTGACCAGTCAAATACTCGCCCTGCAATTCCGTGCCGTCGGTCCTGCGTCCCGTGATGGCAGCTTTGCAACGAGGCCAGGTCACTGATTCCGCAATGCCGTGTTGTTCAAATTCACGGTCACCGGGACAGATACCAGCCTTGACCAGTTGCTTCGAGAGTTTATCTTCCACCTCGTTGTTCGTTACGAGGATGCATTTTCGCGATCCTTGATCGTCTGCATTTAGGAGAGCGGTTGCATGGCACGTTGTTCCGGAGCCCGCAAAAAAGTCGAGAATCAGAGCGTCAGGGTTGTGGCGCACGACGGAACCCAGGGCATCTCGAACTGCGTAGAGCGACTTTGGAAACGCGAAGTTAACATTGCCTCCCACCATGCTTCTCAGAATACTCGATCCGTAGATACCCGAGTCGTGAGTCCCTCGATGCCAGACAGTCTTAATGTTCCGCCTTTTCGCCTCTTCGCTTGAGTACTCAATCTCTACTGCTCCTGTGACTGGGTCCCTTCGGACGATGCGAATCTCACCGTTGTCGATCCGAGAGCGGGTCCCCCTGTTAAGGTATTGAACAGTCCAGGTGAGTCGTTTCTTGTCAAAGCCCCCTAGCCTTACGAATCCCTGTTTCAACAGTTCTTTCAAGCTCGCGGGTTTGACCTGGTAGTTCCCAAACGAACCATCACCGCGTATTGGCCAAGCTACGGTTCCGTCCGATGCGGCGCGAAGGTCCGGCTTTTTGTCCAAGGGCAGAACCTCACCAACTCCCGTAATCCTTCTTGTCTTTGGATTGATTAAGATCGGGTAGAAAAGCCCAGGCCTATCTTCGCGCCGTGAATTATTCCCGCCTCTAAGCAACCACTCCCATCTAGGGGTTTGAAACCGCTTACTATTCGAGCGATCCGGAGAGAGAAGGTCGTCGTGGTGCGATTGAATCACCGCATCGCGCATAAACACAAAAAAGGCGTATTCTTCGACTCGGGCTAACCGGCCCTGCGCAACTCCTTTTTGGTTGATTATAATCGTCACCATCTGCCGAGCGCTTTCGGGGAAGACATCCTCCAAGAGATTGCCGAGATGATTTACCTCGTGCTCGTCGATAGTGACGATCAATGTACCGGTCGACGGCTTGAGCAACCGCTTGGCCAGCTCCAGCCGCCTTTTCATCATTGAAAGCCATTTGCTGTGACGGTACTGGTCGTTATTGTCCACGTAGTCATTGTTGTATTTCCAATCCCGGGCGCCCGTATTGTACGGCGGGTCGATGTAGATCACATCTACCTTGCCCTCGTAGCAGTAAAGGAGGAGTTGCAGCGCGTGGAAGTTTTCCGCGTTGATGAGTGTGTGGTACGGCTTTCCCGGCGCGCGCGTCACCCGGTCCACCGGCACTAGAGCCGGATACATCGGCTCGCCGAATCGCTTCACCACCACCAGAGCGTCCTTGGCCGCGATTTCCTCCGCTCCGCCGCGCTCCGGGACAATGGACACCTTCTTGCCGTTGGCCGCCGCCCTGACGACGAAGAACCCCGCCGCCTTGTCGCCCCTCTTAGCCACCCGCGTCCCCGGCCTGACCGCCAGTCCCGGCAATTGCACCACCTCGGGCGAGTGTTGCTCGAACACGAGCCCGAAAGTCTTCCGGGTCTTAAGCTTGGCCACCTCGCCGGCAATCTGGTTCCGCAGGCTGGGGTCAGCAATGTCTTTGATCAGGTCTTCAAGCCGCGCCATATCCGGTACTATTCTCTCGAACTGAGATTTAATTGCATTTCAGCAGAGAAAACGAAACTGAGATGCTTTTACCCTTTCCTCTTCGGATTGGCGATGGGGACGAAATACTGGCTGACCTCGGCGCGGCGGCCCGATTAAGCTGCGCGCGCGACAACGGAGCGCGGCCTTAATACTGGGTGCAGGGGTCACCCCTGCCTTTGACGGTTGGCAAAATCGTCTGATAGCATCCGCGCGCAGAGAGATTTGGATGGCAATCGAACCGAACGAACTGCGGCGCGTGATGGGTCATTTCGCAACCGGCGTTACCGTGGTCACGTCGCGTCGCAACTCCGGTGAGCTGCACGGCCTGACTGCCAACGCGTTTACCTCGGTCTCGCTGGTTCCTGCGCTGGCCCTGATTTGCGTGGAAAAGAAGGCCGAGAGCTATCCCTGCTTCGAGGAGAGCAAAATCTTCACCGTCAATATACTGGCCCACGACCAGGAAGCGTTGTCGCGCAAGTTCGCGGTCAGCGGCGGCAACAAATTCGAGGGCGTCAGTCACAAAATTGGCGCCAACGGCGCCCCGATCCTCGACGGTGCGCTCGCCTATCTCGAGTGCAAAGTGACCACCGTGATCGATGGCGGCGACCATACGATTTACATCGGCGAGGTCGAGCAGGCCGAAACGCCCCGCGAGGGCAAGCCGCTGCTGTTTTTCCGCGGCGGATACCGTGAGATCGGCGACTAGATCGCCCATGCCAACGTGAATTCCCCGGCCCGAATCCCCGCAATCAGCGTTTTCCTGCCGTCGCATAACGAGGAAGGCAACGTCGAGCGCGTCGTGCGCTCATACCTGGCCGTATTGCCACGCGTCGCAGACGACTTCGAGATAATCGTGGTTGACGACGGCAGCCGCGATCGCACCGGCGAAATCGCCGAGCGCCTCGCCGCGGAGGATTCGCACGTCAAGGTCGTGCGTCATCATGTCAACAAAGGCTACGGCGGTGCGGTGATCTCCGGAATTCGGGCCGCGACCAAGCAGTATGTGCTGCTATGCGACGGCGACGGGCAATTCGATCCTTCGGATCTCGAGCGTTTGACCCCGTTTGTCCCCGAATACGACGTTGTTGCCGGGCACCGAGTGCGCCGTGCCGATCCTCTGATTCGCAGAATCAACGGCAAGGCGTGGACGATTCTGGTCCGTGTGCTACTCGGCATCACGATCAGCGATATCGATTGCGGCTTCAAATTGTTCAAGCGCGAGAAGCTCGAGGGGATGGATTTGCGGGCGCATGGCGCGATGATCTCGACGGAATTAATGGCGCGGCTGGCGGGCCGTAATGCCAAGGTAAAAGAGGTGGAGGTGAAGCATCTGCCCCGGCTGACGGGCGAGCAATCGGGCGCCAATCTCAAAGTGGTCGCGCGGGCATTTAAGGAGCTAATAGCGCTATATCGAGAGCTCAAGGATGAGCGCCGGGCGCGCGGATAGGGGGCGGGGGCGACCGCGAAGGGAGACAAACGCAGACGCAAATCGGATGGACGATAGACCGATTGCGTCATTGCCGACCGCCCGGCCCGGCAAAATACCTTGTCGATCCGTGGGAATCCTGCCGTCACCCCGATGGCACGGGTATAGCAATAGCCCTAATAGTCACATTGCGGCCCATTAAGGGCCGCCCAGATCAAGGAGATCCAAGAGTATGAAGCGCACCCTTTCAGTCCTTTCCGCAGCTTTCTTTGCCGCCGCGTTGGCGATGCCGGCTTTCGCCCAGGATGCCCCTCCTGCAGCTCCGGGCGCGACCGGCGCGACTGGCGCGAGCGGCGCAACGGGCGCGACCGGCGCAACGGGCGCCACCGGGGAGACCGGCGCGACCGGAGCCGCTGGAGCACCTGGCGCGGCAGCATCGCCGGCGGCCACCAAGCATAAGCATCGTCACCACAAGAAGGCGGCCGAAGCAGGCGCGGCGGCTGGCGCAAAAGCTGGTGCTGAGGCAGGCGCAGCGGCAGGAGGAGCGGCAGGTGCAGCGGCTGGTGGCGCGGCGGCTCCAGACTCGGCTCCGGCGCCAGCTACTCCGTAATTTCGCTCAGGCTTGATAACCACGAGGGCGGTTGCATTGGCAGCCGCCCTCGTTCGAATCGCTTAAGGTAGATCGATCCATTCAGGATCGGGGGGCAAAGATGGCTTTGCCTCCGGCGTCCGGCCAGCCGCGCGAACCCGGATTTATCCGGTCCGCGGCTGGCACGACGCCTTTTTTTCGTTTTTCCGTTTTTTCGTTTTTTCGGTGGCTCGCAGCGTCAAAAACACGCTGCGCGTTTTTTTGTAGCGAACATTCCTGCTAGCATCAGATCTCTTCCTGCGGGGACGCGGGAGATAATAAGTTGTTGAGCTGTCGCCGTTCGAGCATTTGTCTTTTGGTTCTGATCGCGCTGGTACTCCAGTCGCCGATCGGCGCGCAGGCCAGCGCCAAAAGCAGTTCTTACGACGAGCAAGTTTGCGATCCGCTGGCGGACTACTTTCTAGGTATGGAAGATTACCCCGAGGCGATCCGCCGCCATCGTGTCGTTATCAACAACGATCCCACCAACGCGCTCGCACATTACCACTTGGGTTTTGCGTACGGCGTCGTCGGACAGCATCGCCAGGAACTCGCCGAGTATCAGAAGGCGATCGGTCTTGGCCTCGATGATTGGCAGTTGTTCCTGAACCTCGGCCTGCTCTACCTCGAAAGCGGGCAGACTCGCGACGCGACTCAAGTGCTGCGGCTGGCGGCGCTGCTCGGACCGGAACGGCCCGAGACGCATTTCAACCTC